>JAESGE010000051.1_pt1 | contig 48117 bp, 38 predicted proteins | sample 9269601 | NCBI WGS metagenome assembly JAESGE01 (sample SAMN14515569, study PRJNA621662) | algae metagenome | isolation source: Tolypothrix brevis GSE-NOS-MK-07-07A and co-occurring heterotrophs from wet... | place: USA: Grand Staircase Escalante National Monument, Utah | collected 2006-04-16
ACGAAAACTTGTGGAAGGAACGTCAGAAAAAGACCGTGGTGGAAACAAAGGCGAAGGTTGACCCGATCAAATCATTTCCACTTGGTATGGTTCTTCGAGCCTGCCCGCAGATCGCGGACTATGGACCGGGGGGCGGAATTTCGAGCTGGCGGGAGTTGATGACGGCGGCCGTCGTGGTTCGCTCAACGCTCGGGGTCAGCCCATCGGCTTATGAGGAGGCGTGTAATGCCATGGGACCAGAAAACGCCGCGGTGGCAATGGCTTGCATTCTCGAGCGATCGAATTTCATCAACTCCGCCGGTGGCTATCTGCGAGATTTGACGAAGCGGTCGAAGAAGGGGGAGTTTTCGCTTGGGCCAATGCTGATGTCGCTCTTGAGGTCCAGCGGCGAAGGTAGTGCTGTTGCATGACAGATGATTTTACGCAGAGCCGCTCTGATAAACTTGTTTCATTATATCAGCGCTTTCGAGACACGATTGATGCGACGGTGCCTAGAGGCAAATGGATGCCATACCACTGGTGGACGCTGCCGGATCCACTCGGGGCCATTTGGATGCCCTACAGTTCCATGCTCGGCGAATACGCGACTGAGCTGGCAAACATCATAAACGACTTGACTAACCAAGTGCACCGCTTGCGTGCTTGGGATGAAATCATTTCCGAGCTCGACAACGACGACAGGCTTGCGGTCAGTCACGAGTTCTTGGACACATTGGGCACGGTCGCGCTTGGTCAACCCTATGCGATCAAGTCACGCTTTGCCTTCGCCTCCGGTCATCTGTGTCATCAGGCAAACCGGGCACGGCAATCGAAGGTTTGGGTGGACGACTTTCCCGAAAAGAACCTCTACCTCAACGATATTCAACCTTATGGCGCTGGTTGGAGGAAGTTCAGTGCGTTCAAGGTTCGAGTGGAAGCGCTCGCGGGATCCGCCTTCAAGGCTGAGTCTGATGACTTTCGGAACGCCTATAATCACGGCTTCTCGTCCCGATTTCTGCTGGGCATCACCAGCACCGTCCAACGCACGGTCAAGGATGGAAAGGTCAGATATGAGTTTGGTGGCAATGAGCCTCTCGAAATTTCCAAGGTCGCCGGATTGCTCGAAATCGAAAGAGATCTTTGTTATAGGGCCTTCGATGCGTTTATAAAATTGGTCGCAGAGCAAACCGCCGCGATCGCGTCGTTCGATGAAGAATAATCATAAGACGGGACGCCCGGCGCAGAGAAGGGTGTCGGCTTCTGTCACCTGTACAGGAAGACGCGGCCGCATGCGCCCTCATGAAAAGGGCGTCCCCTAAGCTAGGTAGGTCGATGGCGAGCAGCATAACCTGAACTTGTCAGCCGTCTTTTTTCGTGATTGTCTCAAAAATTACAGCGAGTTATCTGACTTGAGGCGTATAAAATGCATCAGGGGGACCGGAGCGCACCATGACGATCAATATCACAGGCCCCAAGAAGTACGACTTCCAAGACATTGCTTGCGTGGCAATAGGCTTGCAGGCACTTGGTCAGCCAGGAACTGAATTGTTGATCGAGCCAGACGGTGGCGAAGACTGCGAAATTCGCCGCGATGGGAAGCTTGTGGAAATCCAGGTGAAGGGCGCCGGCGGCAAATTTGGCATCAAGGAGCTTGCCGAGTATCTCGGCCACCCAGGCAGCAAGGTCGCGGGCAACACACTCCTTGAACGGTTGCTTGCCGATAGATCGCGTTTCGTTATTTTGGTTCTTTCGAGCCGCTGTGACGATACCACTTCGGTCTTGGTCGAAGAATTCGGATGGAAAGAAGCGGAACGTGGGCAATCTCTGAAAAAGGAGGATGCGGCAGCGCTGCTTGCAGCCTATGCCAAACCATCGGGCGAAAAGAACCCCACCAAACTGACGCAGGAGCGGGACCGGCACAGGGCAACGGTTGCAGCCAAACTGAAGTCCGAAACATTGGTCGACGCCATGCGGCGCGTTGCGTTGATCGAGCGTCTCGATGAGGTCGCGGTGACCTTGGTTTGCGAGGATCTCCTCATTCGTACTCGCGACGTGCCAAGAGATCGGACAGGCGATACGATCCACCGGCTGAGGGAAGTTATCAAAGCCGTCAAAGGCAGGCGCGAGAATGTTCTTGCTCGCATCGAAGACGTGCTTGATCAGTCGTCCGAGGGGTCGCTCTCGCCCGAACACTATGTCGAGCGCGGCAAAGAGGCGGACTGGGAAACCACACTTTCTCAACAGAAAGTGCTTCTGCTGACGGGACGGCCGAGAACCGGTAAGTCGGATGCCGCGCTCTTCGTCGCGGCCAAGTTCCAGAAGATGGGCTATAGCGTCCGTGTTCTTTCCGAAGTCAAGGAAGCAGAGCGTTTTTTGAACGAACCCAGCCGTTCAAATCGCCTCGTCGTCCTCGACGATCCACTTGGAGGCACCCATACGGAGCCGGAATTCATCAAGGTCTACCAGCAGCTTGAAGACTTGATTGCTCACCTACGGCATGATCGACGCTTGATCGTGGCTCAGTCACAGGAACAACTGTTTGCTGCGACAGCCGCCAGCGACATCGAAACCTTGGAAATTGACGGGCATCCATGGCATAATCTCAATCCGTTCGCGGCGGAATTCTCCGCCAAGATCTGGTCACACCAAGCAGCACTGGCATCAGTTCCCGCCGAATTCGCACAGTTCGTAGAGAACGCACTTTCGTCAGGCAAGCTAACCTTGGATGCCGGCAGTATCCAACATTTGGCCCGCCACTATGGAAATCTCGTAGCCCCATTCACGCTGGCGCGCGTCGAGCGGATAGCCCACGAGCGCGCATCAGCTTTGGCAGACATCTGGCGGCATGAAGGCCTTCAGCCACTTGCGCGGAGCCTCGCGATAGGAACCAACGCGATGGTGCCGATCGCAGAGACTGAATTGGCGTTTTTGCTTGGCAAGGGTGGCAATGGTTTTCCAGGTATGCCGGATTCGCAATTTACGATAACGAGGATTGGCGGCGAAACGCCTGAGGCTTTCGCAGAACCGGATTATGACGAAGAGCCGAAGCTTGATCAGACCGAGATCGTCGGTCTCGATCTGCTCGAGATACGCCGTCTGATCACCTATTCAGGTTTGCGCAAAGTGAATTTCTCGCACGCATACTACCGTGCAGCAGGAGAGGCGTCCGCACGAGTATCAACGCAGAAACAAAGCGACGAGGCCCTCGCCGTCCTCGAAAGAGCGCTCTTTTGCAAGAACGGAGCAACTTCCAAAGCTGCTGCCCGAAACATGGATTGGATGCACGAGCGATTGAAACAGTCAAAGGGGCCAATCGCAATTCCGGCAATGGCGGAGCGTGGCCTGAAGAGCTATTTTCCTGCCACGCGTGACCTGTGTTATGCGTTTCTCCTTCGCTATCTCTCGGAGTTACCACTGGAGTTCCAAGGGCGTCTTCCAAGTTGGGTCGACGCCATCAGGACGCGCGACATCTCGGAGATGATGTGGCGCGACGACGAGGCCTATTTGCCGATTGGCCGCATGCGCACCGGGCAGGATAGAATGGAGGCGCTGTTTTCGGTCCTGGCTCGTAAAGATGTCTTCACAGAACTCCGTCTGCTTGAGTCCTCGGAGGAAGCCTATCTTGGACCGCAAGGCGCATGCCGGGCGCTTACCTTTTACAAAGCCGATCGAGGTGCACTCGGTCACCAGGCGATGGCGCGCCTCTTAAACTACGGCGAGGGATTTATCCGCGCAGCGGCGGCCGAGATCTGGCTCTCGATCGATCGGACTGACGATGAAGAGATCCTGCGCCAGCTCAATGCGGACGGACACCCGGCTGTCTCCGCAGCAATGCTTGACGGAGCGGTGCGAGGTTGGGCCTACCTTCCACAGGCGAGGAAATTGCGGTTGATTACGATCGTCGCGGCCCAGGCTGCCGCGCCGGCCGCTGCCGCGGCGATGATGCCGAACCTCATCAGGTTCGATCGTATTGAATATACCGGGCCTGACCGGGCGTGGGATCTTTTCGTCGGTGTTATGCCGATCGCGCTTGACGCGCTCCCGGGGGGTGCGGAATTCAACGAAGCGCGCTTGTTCAACGTGGTCAGAGAGTCGCGCGGCAAAATCCCGCCAGAATCGCTGGTCCGTATCTGCGACAGCTGGCTGCATTGGCTGGAGAAGGTTACGCGCGACGGGCTCGTCCCAGACGATTTCACACTTGGCTTCGCGGATTTGCTTCTTGATGTCACGCAGGGGAATCCGCTGATGCGCGAGGGCCGTCTAGCACGGGCCCTGGCTCTTCCCGGAAGTACAGCGCCTTACGCGATTGTCGGCGACGTCGTCGGGCATTGGGAACACTTGACCGAGACAGAGCGCGATCTCGTCGTCAAACTGCTTGAGGCCCCACGATCGGACGCAATTTGGTTAAGGGCCGCGGTCCTTACGTCGTACAACGTACCGCAGGATCTCCAGAAGCTTCTTTTACCCGACGGTCTCAGTTTCGATGCGTCGGCTTCGGCTCTCGAAGCGGGCCTGCCAGAGGAACTCCTTGCAGCCTGCATCCAGGCCTTTACTGGAGTGCCGTCACGGCTTTGGAATCGAGCCCATAGAAATCCCCAGATCTGGCAACCGGTTGTCGATCTCGTCGTTCGACGACCTGATCACCCGATGTTTGACGTTGCGTGGGACGCGGTATCTAGCTCGGGCGACGGGGACGTTGTGCGCGAGATCATTGTGGACTGCGGCCCGACGCGTGCGGAATTGTTTCTCGGCTTGCTGCTCAAGCATAAACTCAGCCGTGTCGGCGATTTTATCCCGGACGCCTGGGCCGCAGTCTTGGATTATGCGCCTGATAGCGGCAAGCGTATCGAATGGCTTGGTCGCGCGCTGATCTACTCGACCGCCATACTCGACGATCTGGAGGACCTGGAACTATGGTTGCTCAACGATGACGACAGAGACATTACACTCCAGTTTCTGCAGCCAGATCTCGAATGCTTGATGGCGGCACGCGAGGCATCCGAGGGCGACAACCCCAATCCGGGTATTCTCAGAATGCTGGAACAGATAAAAAAAGAGCCACCAAGGTTGCATGGGACCTATGGACGAATTCAACGGATGATCGGCCGGAAGCTCGAGGACGATCATCCAGTACACAAAATGCTTGATGCACTTCGGCTTCGGACCCTAGAGATCGCAGAGTCACTTAAGAAGCGCGTGATCGGCGACGAGGAGCAAGCCGAGCCCGCAGGATGGATCGACCCGTGATAGCCCCAAACATGGAGACGTGAAACCCGCTCAAAAGGCGTCGATGCGGCCAACCGACATGACGTTTGCAATGGCAAACGCAGAGTCACGCCACGCGAAAGCCGGCCAGCTTCAACCTCAACTATACAATTGTTTAAGGTTACATCCCTTAGAAGACCCGTGTCGTATCCGCAGTTGAGGAGATTGCCATGTTGGAAGTCGAGAGGCTCTTAGAACGAATTGTAGTGAAGCTCTCGGTTCTTGAGGTTTATCCCAAAAGGATGAGTTCCCTCGGTCTCAACGACAGTGCTATCCTTTCTGAAAACTTCTTTATGGAGTTGTTTAATCGGATGTACGGACTGGCTCTCAAGGTTGAGCTTTTACCAAATGCTCCAGCGATTGATCTGAAAGACCGGACTGCCAGAGTTGCCTATCAGGTCACAGTTCGTCAGGACACCGCTAAGATCAAAGAATGCACGGATATGTTTCGGCGTCACGGGTTCGATCAGCACTACAACGAACTGAGAATTTTCATTGTCGGATCAAGCACTGCAGAGAGAAGCCAACCACCGATAGGGGCGTGTGCTGTAAGCATCGTCGATATGGCCGATGTGTTGAGGGAGATCAGAGGCTTTGACATAGCCACAATGAAACGCATTGCCGAGCTAATCGACAGCTACATCTCGTTCGACGCCATGACGGTCACCCAGACGGAGATCATCAGGTTCTTGGCCGTAGATTTTAAAAACACGATCGATGAAGGGGTGCGCCCCCAGCGAAACGGCGGCTTCGAACCCTCACACTACTGGACTAAGGCGGATATTCAGTATGAGGATCTCAAATGCCTAATATGGAAACAGGAGCCAACCGTGGACACTAGTACCTTTCAATCGCTTGATAGGTATCTTGGGTTCGCAAGCATCGCGTTGGACGCGCTCAGAGCATTTGCTCACACTACCGCGGAATTCAGGCAAGAGCGCTTCAATGAACTGACTGCAAAATATTCGGAGCTTAAGGTTGCAACCACGCGGCTTCTCGAAGAGACCAGAGTTCCAGTGATCGAAGAACGTCCTGCGGTGCCACCGACTAAAGGTCTGCTCTCAAGATCGTTGTCGCTGTTTCAAAGGGTCTAGCGCAGCAAGACGAGACACCCGCAAAGTCGGTGCAAGCTGCAGGCGTCTGTCCGGTATGCCTTGACGAGGATGCCGAAGGGCGGAGCAACCATTATTGCCGGCTGTTGTGGGCACGCGCCGAAGCGATAGTCTGTGCTCGGTGTTTTCGCCCCGCCGGTTTCGCCAGACTATTTTGCAGTGATTGCGGTACGGTTGCCTCGGCGCCGTGGCCAGGCAGACTTGGCGTACGCCAAGGCTGGAAGTCTCTGCCGTCAGAATCAGGCATGACGAGAAACCGCGCAATCGGCAAGTTGATGCTGCGTGCCCTCAATGACGGATGAGGCCGAATCGGTGAGCCTCGTCCAGCAGGTTGCGAACGGATGAGGGCTGCCATTTGCGTCCTCCGCGCGCGGGTCGCTCTCCCATCTGATCCAGTTGAGCGCCGATGTCGCGCAGCGATAAATCGGGGTCTGCAATGGCGATCGCCGCCACCAGCTTCATCAGGTGGTCCTCCGGCGCACGGCGCGGGGACCGTGCAAGGAGCTCTTTTTCAGCGAGCTTTTCGCGGACCATGCGATGGACGGCGCGGCGAAGACGCTCTACCGTCCAATCTTGGCCGCGGCGATTGAGGACCCGAACGACATTGTCCCAGCTATGCTGCGGCCGGAGTTGCCGCACCAGTGGCAACCACGTCGGCGCGGACGCAATGAGTTCATCGATATAGAGCTTCTCGCGTGCTTGCGACACCGCCTTGATCGCCTCTGGTCGCCGTTCTCGCAGGCCGGGGTTCCCAGGAAGCTTGCCGCGTGCCTTGGCCGCCTTGATGCCCGCTTTGGTGCGTTCGGCGATCAGCGCTCGCTCGAGCTGCGCAACCGCGCCAAGAACCTGGAGGGAAAACATGCCCTGCGGCGTGGACGTATCGATCGGATCGCGGATCGAACGAAAATGGACGCCGCGCTCTTCGAGATCTTCGATCACTTGCAGAAGGTGGCTCACTGACCGGGCAAGGCGATCCAGCCGGACGACGACCAGAACGTCGCCGGCGGTGAGGTCACCGAGCAACCTTGTCAGAACTGGTCGTGCCCGCGATGCCCCAGAGCCATGCTCCTGAAAAATCCTCTCACAGCCGGCGGCACGCAGCTCGTCCATCTGTGCGTCATGGACCTGATCTTCGGTCGAGACGCGGGCGTAGCCTATAAGACGTTTTGGGGCCGGCGATGGATTGGCGACTTGCCGTTTTGCCATGGTTTTCTCGCGCGCTTTTCGGGTGCTATGTACAGATAAGGAATGCGTAAGAAAATGACCAGTTGCAAGCGTGTTTTATGGTTGAAATGCAGCCCCACCAGACTCGAAAAGCGACGTTGAGCGGGCGTATGGCCGTAACCAGCGTGAAACGGCCCCTGGCGGTCTTCTGCGGCGGAAATGCCTGAAAATAAGGAGATCGGAGTAGGGGAGGGCTATGAAAGCCCGTTTCAGGGACAGGGCGACGGAGAATTCTGCGCTCCCCTACAGGGGAGGGCGTCTCGAAGCGACATCAAGACCGAAGACGGTTCCGCCGAACCTCGCCGAAATCTACCCAGATGGCCGGAAAACCAGGGGTTTCCGGCCATCCAAGCCGACCGACATACTGATTTGCGGCCTGAAATCAATCACCTCCGATAAGCGTTACTTATCGATGGTTAGAAGGCCAACTCTCGATCATACCATGTGAGGAACACAAACTTTCATATAGAGTTTTTTTAAGAAATCATTTACTATAATTTCAATGGCTTACGATTTTACGAAAATCAACATGACGCCCTTGATGCGGCCGGCTTTCGACGCCGGTATCGCACTCACGCGTCTGGACGAGCGGATCGCCCGCTCACCGGTCGGTCAGGGATGGATCGAACGATCCCATTTCGCTGACGCCTGCGCCTCGCTGTGGATCGACGGCGAGCTGGTCCATCTCGAAGACCTCGTGCTCCATGACGCCACGCGGGATATTCGCACACCCACCCATGAACTGACAATCGCCCGCGACGTCCTGCGCACCCGCCGGCGCATTGCAGCTCAGGTCCCGGCTTGGGCCTTGTCTGCAGAGGGTATCCGAACTTTGCGACAAACGTCGGACATCGCGTCGGCCGGAGCAGACGAGGGAGAGACGGCCGGCGGCATTCGGCGCGCGGACGCGTCGGATCCGGAAGGGGAGGGGGACGATGTCGATGACGTCGAGAACCTCCCGGGTGTCGACTACGCCGCGATCGATGCGGTGCTGGCCCGGTCGGAAGCGGCGATCGAAAACGCAAGGCGGCCTGGGCGTGGCGGCGACCAAGACAAAGATCCGATGATCTATGATCTCGACTGGGACGAGGATGGCCGGCTGGAGGAATGGCGCTGCGTGCTGCGCCAGGCCGAAAACTTGCCGGCGGTGCTGCAGGCGATCGTCGCCCTCGATGCCTGGAACGAGCTTTCCGTCCTGCAGCATGCGCCCTGGCTCGGCCGGCTATTTGCCGCCTCCATCCTGCGCCAGGCGGGGATTACTACCGGCGCCCATCTAGCCGCCATCAATACCGGCCTCAAAACCATTCCCGTCGATCGGCGCCGGCATCGTGACCTGGAGACGCGGCTGCTGGCCATCGCCCACGGTTTTTTGGTGGCGGCCGAGATCGCCATGAAAGAGCATGACCGGCTGACGCTGGCGAAGACGATGATGGACCGGAAACTGGAAGGACGGCGGACGTCGTCAAAACTGCCGGAGCTGGTCGAGCTGGTCATGGCAAAGCCGTTGGTGTCGGCGGGGATGGTGGCCAAGACGCTCGACGTCACGCCGCAGGCGGCGCGGCGGATTGTTTTGGAGCTCAGTCTGCGCGAGATGACGGGAAGGGGGAGGTTTCGGGCATGGGGGATAGTTTGACGGTTTCGACCAACATGCGCCTACCACGCTAAACGCGAGCGCCGCCGTGGTTAAATCCGCCGCGTGTTTCGATCAGTATATTCGGCTCACTAGCAGGCCGAAGGCGCTGTTGCTCCGCATGCACGAAGGGCGGCGCTGGACGAGCGTCCTCAGAATCAGCCAGAGCTCTGATCAAGGAAGCTTCTCCCCAGACCGTAAAACCAATCTTCCAAAAGTACATCGCGGGCATCAGCAATGCCGGTGATTGCTGGCAAAAACATTTTGTCCCCAACGTGTTCGCCCAAAGCGCGGTAGGCCTCAAACTGAACCTCCGTGAAAAATTGATTTGCTGTAGGATGATGAGGGAACGCGGGCTCGTCAAATTTGTAGCGGCGTATGAACTCGCCTTCGTTGCCCGTGAGCGAGAGCTTTAGGTAGATCATGTACCCAATTTGCTCATGCTGATCGCCTGAGCCCGCAGGATACCTAATTCGGCAGAATCTAAAATGCGATCGGCTGAGGCCCTTTTCACTTAGCCGGAGGTCTTCGAGGTTGGCTTCGATTATTATGCCGTGGTCGATGTATGCTAGACGCTGCAGATTGGTGAGGCCATGAAAGGTCATATGGCTGTCGTTTTCACCATCGATGGCAACAATGAAGCGACAGCGGCGTCGCAACAGTTCGTAAACTCCGAGGTTCTCGATGTGACCGCCGTCAGAAATGTTAGCGAATGCCCCTTTTTCGCTTGCAGAGGCCAATAGCTCCTTCTGCAGATTCCAGAGGTTGGGATAATGTCGAAGAGTCCGTCCCACAGACGGCTTACGCAGCCATAGATTTAGTCTTATGTTCATAACTGTTAACCAAAAGCTGCCGTAGCGGCTGGTCCTGAGCCCCATCTGAGGGGATACGGCAGCGCCGGATAGTGCCATAGCGGTTGCCAGATCAAGCTGGGGGTTTTTGCTTTCCCACTCCGCTATTGGGAAGTGACCGATTAAATTCGCTCCAGCGGACACGGGAGTAAAGGAGAACAAATCGGCCTGGCGGCCACGCATTTCGGGCATTTTCGAGCCCGGAACATTTAAGGCACAGTTTATGATAGGAAACATCGCGCGCGTTGCGGAAAATTCGCTGAGTTTAATGGGAAGTGTCGACTGTGCGTTTCTATCTAGCAGGAATGCTTGTGAAAGCTTGCTTCGATAATAATGGTGCAGGGAGGTGCTGTTGACGTTGAACAACACGAACAAGACAAGCGCCACGGCGAGCACCGTTATCACAACCTTCAGGGCCGCGTTTTCATCCATTCCGCTAAAAACTTGGAAAGCAAATCCTTCACAAAGGAAAACGAAGACGACTGTGAGCCCCGTCATCAATAAAGGTCGGATTCGACTGAAGCCGATGAAGAGAGCGGCCGTGATCGAGAAGACTGCTCCGAAAATCAGAACGAATACAAGCGCAAAGCCGGTTATGAGCGTATGATCGGGGACCAGCCACTCTCGAAGTAAGGTAGCCGCGGCGTTCGCCGCTTGTAGTCCAGCCCATATTGGCGGAACGAGGAGCAGTGCGCATACCCAAGCATTAATCTTATTGAATAGACTAAGCCATTGTTGTCCGAATGTTCGAGAGACCGGCAGCACTAATGCCCAGGCGAAGAACGCAACGATGAAGGCTAATGCCGCAGAGGCTCGTCGATCAGGTGTTAAGGCGTAATTCAGTAGAATCTGAAGGTACGCGAGTGTCGAGATCAGGAGCACGCACATCAAAACGTTGATGAATATTCCTTGTGCCTGAGCCATCGCGACTGCAAAGCGTTCCCAAGGACCTGCAGACAAGAAGCTGGCACCGTGGCGAATGCGCTGTAGTAATAGAGACTCGCCTTCCTCTCGCTTGAATGGGAGGTCTGATGATCGGAGCGTAAGAGCAGATTCCTCAGCCGGGGGCGACCCAAGTAACTGCGTGAGGAACGAGCTGATGTACCCGCCCCCGGATACCGACGATAGGTAGTCGAATTGTGCTAGGAGATTTCTTTTCGACAATGAGACGAGGACGCCCATAGCAAACGTTGCGCTTCTAATTCCGCCGCCGGAGAGCGCGACTCCTGAGGCCCAATCATTGTCGCGTATTCCATAGAAAGCCCGCCTTTCTCTTATAAATGCTGCCTCCGCCGTCTTCAGTTTCTCAAGTCTGGCAGTTTCATCTTGAGTACGGGGGCGGGCCACGGCCACAGAGGAAGGTTCTCCCATGGGCTTCCAAGAGACGGTTTTCATCATCTCCCTCATGACTGCCGCATCTGCCGGCCGGCCTGTCACCGGAACGGAATAGAGTTCGCTCTCGGTGATTTTCGCAAGAACTTCATCCAAACCAATTAGGCGTCTTTGCAGATCGACAAGTTCGGCGCGGAAAACATCGCTGCTGTCAAGCGCGCGGAGCTCGCCAGTCTTAGCCCTTACATGCCATTTAGCGGTGAAGGGCCGGACAAATGTGTTTAGAACGTGCCAAACGATTGTCTCAAAGATTGGTGCCTCCGGCGCACTCCTGGTAAGCTCTCGAGCTACGGCAAATAGGCTAAACACGCTTTCGAGGGCCCGCTCCTCGCTGCCTTCATTGTAGCCTAACGGATGGGTCGCCACCCGAGAAATAAGCTCCACGTGGAGCGCGTGGGCTGAGCGGCGCTCGGATATGTTCACATCCCAGATTCGATCGCCGTATGCTTCAAAGAAGCGCTCATCAAAAAGTAAGTTTTGGCCCTGCCACCGTGACAATGCAGTCCGCCACGCAAGTTTCTCATTTTCTTCGTCGTTCATGCGTCGTTCCGGAAAAAAACAAAGTTTCGGGGCGATACCCATAAAAATATGAATCCATCAGCTTGTTCAACTGATACTTGTTGCAGTCTGGGCTGCTCCTCTTCGGAGGGCGCTTTGCCGTTATGAAACCGCGATGTATGACAGCATGCGATCAACTGTTGATGGGAATTGTCGTGAAAATCATGGTCATTGGCGGCACGACCGTCTCCAAAGACGACGCTGAATATGCTTCCGAACTTTCTATTTTGAATTCCTCGATGGACCAGCTGGGTGGTGACATCGTGATGCGAGGACATGACCTTCTAGCATGCAGTCCATTTCCAGGGTCCGCTGATCTGCCGGCGATGCGAGGCGCGACGAAACGTCTAGCGGATTTTCCACGCAAGGGCCCTTCTATAGAAATTCATAGCCCGCGTGATAGCGCCATTGCTGCCCGCGTCGACGACCTGACAAAAGCACTTGGGGCCCATCATTTCAGATCATTTAGTCACCTCGCCCCGACTGGACCGGACGAGAAGATCCATTGGGAATACAGCTGGCTGTTGTCACAACTCTCAGCGTTAGACGATAGTCATGCAGTGATCGCCGTTGGAGGAAAGCACTTCGGTCCGGCGAGTTTGCTGCTCACTCTGGCGGTTGCCAAATCTAAGAAAATTTTGCCGCTAACATTTCTCGGCGGTGCGGCCGGACAGATGTGTGAAAATCTCAGGTGGCAGTTGGACGATTTATTAGATGGTCGCGTAGGATCATTGTCGCAACCCACCGCTATCGAGACAGCCGTGGAGCTGATTGAACAACTTGCCAGTCGGGAGAATCGAGCAAAAAATGCAGATCCACCGCAGTTTTTCTTGAGCTATCCACGATTTCGCCCTCAGGAAGCCGATTTTATAGAAATCACTTTAAGGCGACGGCAACTGAACGTCTATCGAGATGAAAGTAATTTCGCAGCAGGGCAAGATTTACCCCACGAGATTTCAGAGCATATCGAACGTTCAGATGTCTTCATTGCAGTTTGGTGCAGGGAGTACGCGTGCAGCCCTTGGTGCAGTGACGAATTCGAGGCTGCTCTGGAACGCCACCGAAAGGGGAAAATGGAACTTTGGGTATTCTGTGTCGATGAGACGCGGATGGTTCCACGAGCCGCACGATCTCTTATCACTTACCCGGCTTTTACACGTGAGGAAATCGAGCGACATTTGCTTACTCTCTTGGAGCGTCGGTAATTGTTCAGTCTTTGCGGCCAGCCTCTTGTCGTCAATAACATTCGGTGGATGTAGCTTGTACTGAGGATTGAAATTTTGTCTCTAATCCCGGTATAGTGGCGCACCCCCAAGCAAAGGTACTCGCCGATGGCAAATCGACGGCACGTCTTCATCAGTCATCACCATGCAGACGACGCGTCTGTAACGGGCCTTACAAGTTTGCTCGCGCGTTCAGGCTATGAAATCCGCAACAGTTCGATTCGAGCGAAGCCCGCCAACCAACGCCGCCTTGACGAGGGCCGCATCCCTGAGCGTACTCTGAAACGCTTGTTGCGTATGAAAATGTCGTGGGCTTCGACCGTCGTTGTTCTAATTGGTAAAGACACTCACAAGCGACCTTGGGTAAACTGGGAAATCACCAAGGCAAACGAGCTAGGTAAGAGAATTGTCGGCGTCTACGAGCGCGGCGGAACGGAAAACGATATTCCTGAGGCCTTCGCAGACTATGGAGATGCCTTGGTGGCCTGGAACTCGGCCAACGTGATTAACGCCATAGAAGGAAGGGACGATCCCTTCGAGAGGCCTGATGGCTCGGAGCGCCCACCGGGGCAGAGCTTTCCTCGAAGTGGCTGCGCTGCTTAATGGCAAGCGTATACCTGTACGCAGTAAGCTATGATTTAGGGTTTGCACCCAACCCTTTTGGCGGACTGTGCACCCTAGCGTGCTGCAAGCCCAATATCCGCGCGAAGGCTCAGGCAGGCGATTGGATTATCGGCATGACGGGTGTCAAGACAAAGCCTGCCCTTCGTTGCGTCTTCGCGATGGTTGTCTCGGGGGCGACTACTTTTGATGACTATTGGAAAGCGCCAGAGTTCAGGTCACGGCGCCCCGTACGCAACGGTACCCCCAAGAAACTTGTGGGAGACAACATATATCATCGCGATTCTGGAGCGTCGCCATGGCTCCAAGAAAACTCGGTCCACAGCAAGCTCGATGGCACGAAATGCCCGCTCAACACCGCGCACGATACTCGTATTAACAGGGTTCTCCTGTCGGACCTGTTCGTCTATTTCGGGGACTCGGCTCCCGCAATGCCACATGCGATCCGAGACGCGATCGGGTACTCAAAGAACCCTAGGGACTGCCGCCGTTTCGACGCAGCTGAGGCCAAGCCACTGCTCGATTGGCTTGAGCCGCAGGTCATTGCACAACGCAACAAAGTTCTCGCGCCGCCCATCAATTTTGCCTCGAGCTCCAAGCGATATTCACCCACGCTTCAACGCATGATCTAATCGAACTCCATGACCTGCTACGTTCTGTCCTTGTCAAAGTCGTAATCTCATTTACCCGTATCAGGAAGACAGCGCGGTCTACATGACTGCGTTCCGGCGGCCCAGTCATCAAGTTTGGCGTTCTCGCGTGTCTCCAGCTTGAAGTTTGCCAGACTGCGGACCTTGTAATGGGGCGCAAAGCCATGGTCTCACCCCACAGCTTATTGAACAGAATGCTAGGCCTCCATCCTCCCAATCACGGTATCCGAGATAGTTGCTGATGCGCGACCTTCGGGCGAAAGGCCCGTCACTTGCTTTCCGGCCTTGGTGATGTGTCAATGATAGCGAAGTGCTTAGCAACCTCTGTTCTTGCCACACTAGGGTCACCGCCGCTTCAGGTGCCACGCAGTCTTGCTACTCAAACAGGTCCGTCTAGACGCTTGCAGAGCGAAATTCCGCCTGTGATCGCGATCTTTCTCTTGATTGCTTTAATTTGCTGTTTATACGCCGCGCCCGAACATACCTAAGTCTTTACTTTCTTGAGGTCGAAGCTCAACCTCAGATAATGCAGTTTAATGATTCTTCGCGTTTTTATCCTTAGGTCCTGATAATAATCACGATGCCGGAACAGACATGCCTGCCTACAGGAACATAAGCTATGCCGTAGTAGGTAGTGTGGGAGAATTGCTGCGTGACGGCGCTGACGTGGTGGTCAAGGACACACTTACCAAAGAGCTGATCGCCAGAAATACCACGCTAGAGTGCCCCCTGGAGCGCTACCTTTTTGTGCCTAAGCGTCATCATGACATCACCTCGCAGTTTGCCGAGAGCATGTGGGTGCTCGCTGGCCGGAATGACATCGGCTGGCTGCAGAAATACCTGAGCCGGGCGCCCAATTTTTCCGATGATGGCCGCACTTGGCGCGGTGGATACGGCCCACGCTTGCGTCAGTGGTCCGGCGTCGACCAGATCGACGCAGTGCGCAAGCTCTTGCTTGCCGACCGGGAGAGCCGCCAGGCGGTGATGGTACTGTTCGATCCTGCCCTCGACTTTCAACCATCCAAGGACATTCCCTGCAACAACTGGCTCGGCTGGATTATCCGGGACAACCAGCTCCACATGACAGCGGCGCTACGCAGCAACGACGTTTGGTGGGGGTTTTCAGGCGCGAACGCCTTCGAGTGGAGTATCTTGCAGGAGTTGCTGGCCTTCTGGGTAGGAGCCGGCGTCGGTCGGGCCGACTATCTCGCGACGTCCTTTCACCTGTACAAGACGCATTTCGAGCGGGGCGAACAAGTCGTGGCCGACTTCCACAGACTAACGCCATACGAGTTTGGCGTGCAGCACACCCCGTTCTCCACCCCATGGGAAGCGTTCCAAGACAAGCTCCAGCAATGGTTTGACCTCGAGCGCCAAATATCGGAACAACCGGATGTCCCCTTGGGGGCCTTCGGCGAAGTCGGCGACCCCCTGCTCGACAGCGGTCTGACTATCGTCCACGTCGCCCAGGCGTACGAACGGTGGGGTGAGGAACGCCTGGCGCACGAATTGTCCACCCTTCCTGCATGTGACTATGTTGCTGCCCTGTATGAAAGATATGCCCGGATTTTTCCTGATCTCCTCGCGACGATTCCGCAGAAGCCGATCGGAGACTTCTTTGCCGCGCAGGCCCGCAGTAGCGCTGGTCTTCTTACCGACTTCAAGACAGCAGTCAAAAAACTGCACATGAACAAAGACCGCGCGTATGGCGGCGCTTGGAAAAAGCGTGGGGAACTGGTCAGCATCCAACCCAACATTGCTCGCAAGATTGACCGGCTGGACACACTCCTCGCTACAGGGCACGGCCTTGCCGGTGAATCGGCGTTGGATACCGCCATCGATCTGGTCGTCTATGTTGAGAAGTATCGGCTCTTCCTCGCGGAGAACCTGCCTCCGGGTAAGCTGGTACCCGCCGACGCCCCACTGCCGCTGAGCGACTGTGAGGAGAATTTCAACATACTGCTCGATCAGCTTGATCTAAGTCCGGGCAGCCGTCCTTTCGCCGATGTGGTTGCCGACGTCAGTTCGGCTTTCGACGCGTGCTGGCGCGAAGCGGAGAGCGGCGCAGCCGCGGCGAGAAAACTGGAGTTGGCCAACACTCTCTCACGGTACGCCTCTGAACTCCTTGCCCTCCTCGTTCACAACGACAAAAAGTCCGTAGCCGTGTTCCTCTATTCTGGATCGTCCGCATGAGTCCTGAAGACTTTGCAAAACTTAAGCTAAAGTTGCGTGAGGCAATCACCAGGCGTCCACCCGGCTCGCGGGTGGCGATTACGGGATGGTCACCTGCCTCCATCGAGCTTGCGGCGGACCCGGCGTTTGTTTCCGGCAGCGCTGAACTCGTCGGCATATTCGCAGCACAGGCCGGCGGGAGGGTCCTTCCGCTTTCGGACTTGCCCGCCCACATCCCAGATATCGTCGTCATTGCCGAAGACGCTGGGAAGGAGATCATCCTTGAGGAGATCGCGCGGACACTACCGGCGAACACAAAAATTGTAATCGGCGGCTTCTCGCACTTCGAGTTTCACGACGACGTCTTCGACAAGATTCGGCGGGACCTGTTCATCCCATCGTTCGCCAACGGCTACCGCCATTGCCTCGTCCACATCTACCAGTGTTTGCAGTACGCCCACCGCCGTGGCATCAAGGGCTGCGTCGCGGAATTCGGCATGTTCAAGGGCGGGACTACGATGCTCATTTCGCGCTTTATCGATGCGATCGGAGCGGACTGGAAGGTTTACGGCTTCGACACGTTTAACGGCTTTCCTAACAAGCGCAGCCCGCTTGACATGTACGCTCACCCGGATTGCGTTTTTCTCGACGTCGAAATGGTTCGAGCAGTATTCGCCGGACGCAATGTGGAGGTGGTTGCTGGTGATGTGGTAGACACCGTGACGCGCCTGGACGGGGAGCAGCTCGTGCTTTCTTTCGTGGATACCGACAATTTCACGTCGGCGGAGGCCATCATTCGTGTCATAGCTGACCGAACGCAAATCGGTGGCGCGATCATCTTCGACCATTGGACGGGCCATGATCGCCACATCGACACAATTGGTGAAAGAATAGCCGCAAAAAGGCTTACGGCGGACCCCCGATATTTCAACCTGCACGGCACCGGTGTATTCTTGAGGCAGATATGAACCAGTCCCCGCAACACTTTGTTCGACGCTCCCCTCCCCAGATACGGAAAGGGGTTTATGAGCTTTACTGGACCTTCGCTTCGCGGCGTCAGGCCGCCTTCGAGGCCCGGTTGAACGGTCAGAGCCAGCCGTGGACTACCGACCCGATCCTGCAAGTCTACAAGTTCTGCAATGTGTTCCGTGCGGCTGATCGTGTGTCGCAGTACATGATTAGGGACGTGGCCTACCGCCAAGATGCTGAGACAACCGCGCGCGACCGGGTGTTCCAAATCACTGCCTTCCGGACGTTCAGTAACATCGCGACTTGGGAATCCGTCACCCAAGAACTTGGTAGTGCGCCCCGTCTGGATCATCTGCGATCGGGCGCGTTCGAACGGGCGCTTGACCGGGTCAAGTCCCACAACGGGGGACTGTATACCGGCGCATTCATCCTCTGCGCGAACAAGGCGTTTGGGTTCGACGAGAAGCATCGTAACCATGTTGCTCTATTCAAGCACATGTTCCTTGAAAGAAGCTGTGCAGAGCGCGTGTTGCAAGCCCCCTCGCTCGAAGCTGTGGTGGAACTAATGCAGAGCTTCCCGCTGATGGGTCCCTTCATGGCTTACCAGACGGCGATCGACCTCAATTACTCGGAGCTGCTCGATTTCAGCGAAAATGACTATACCCAAGCGGGTCCGGGCGCCCTACGCGGACTGAAAAAGGCCTTTGTTGACCTCGGCGACTTTAGCCCGGCAGACACGATCCTCTGGATGGTGGACCGCCAAGAGGAGGAGTTGCGGAGCTTGGAGCTGCCCTTTGGCGGTCTGTTCGGGCGGGCACTTCACGGGATCGACTGCCAAGGCTTGTTCTGCGAGCTCGACAAGTATTGTCGAGAGGCGGTTCCCTCGCTGACCAGCGCGCGAAGCAGGATTAAGGCGAAGTATTCGGGTACGGAAGGAGATATAGAGCTGTTCTTCCCCCCTAAGTGGCAGCTCGGATACCCAGGGGTGCTACCAGCGCCACAGTCCGCCATGCATATAGGGCGGAGCAAGCGAACGCCACTCCGGATGAACAAACTCACCAAAGATGATCGAGAGGCTCGTGCGATAGCCGACCTTTTTGCATAGGCGCTAAACGGCCGATAGAGCGAAAAGGACCATGAAGGGTGCCGCTTGATCCCAATCGCAATTCAGGCGCGACGACCGCATTGCGCCTTCATACCTGACGTTTAAGCGCTCTCTGAGCAGCCCTAGTACGGCCCCGCGACATTCTGCTTATCCTTGCGCATCGCAAGGGTAACGGCTCCAACGCTATTGTTGCCAGGATTGCCGCGGACTTGCCTCAGGCGTTGCTAACGCTTGGAGGTTGTGCATCGACGCGCAATTGCAGCCTCGCGGCCTTGTTATGTTCTGGCGGGTTCCAAACTACGCCTTTGTCCGACGGCGCTGTTAGCAGCACCGTGGAGCATGGGAGGCCGGCCGCATCGAATTTGCGTGCGATGAACTCACTTTCGCCGCGGTCATGGCTCGACATGATCAGCTGATAGCCGTTCAATTCGACCATATTGCGCATCACGTCGACAAACGCGGCCGTATGAATAATGTCGTTATGCTGCAGCGGATCGTCGAGTAGAAGGGCGCGCCAGCGGGACCAAGGATAGGCGGTACTCGCCGCGCACAGGATGCTGAAACCATTCGCAGCAAGCTGACCCTCGCTAAGGACAAGCTGAGGCGGCAAATCTTTCTTTGTCTGGATCGCATTGTCGACCTTCTCGCGGTAGCGCAGCGCCATGCCGAAACTGGTCGCGTCTACCCTCGTCGCGGCCCTGAACTGAATGCTTTCCCCAGGCGTGCTCAGCATCGCCTCATTAAAATCGTCGATGACTGTATTGAGCGGGTCTAGCACGCGCGCCGAGAAATCTTCAGCCTGCTTCTGAAGGTCTTCCGAGTAGCGATTCACCGCACTGCGTGTAGAGGTTGTGAGTTTGGCCGCCGCACGCGCTGCCTCAAGCTTGGCCTTTAGCGCGGCCAGATAGCCCGCCGGATCCCGAACGCCGTCTTCGCCTCCGGTGGCCCGCATCGAAGCGATAATCTCGTCTGTCTCGCTTTGCAGAAGCGCATCCTCATTTTCGCGGCCAAGGACGATTTGGCGTTCGGCCAGTGAACGCAAACTTGCCAGCAGGGCCTCAATGGCGGAGAGCCCGCTGTCATATTCAGTCTGACTCGGAATGTCGTTGAGACCAGCACGAGTCCAGCGCTGCTGCATCTGCTGCGCTGCCTGTTCTGAGGTTGTGCGTGCTGCCTCGGCCGCGGCAAGGTCGCGCTGCGCAAGGTCGAGCGCGGCCTGCTCGCGCTGGACCTCCGCAGACGCGCTGGTCGCTGCCTCGCTCAGCTGCGCCAGACGAGCCCGCGCATCTTCGCCGCGCTCGCGCTCAGCCGTCAATCTCGCCTCAATGTCTCCGATCGAAGCGTTGGATAGATTGCGTGCGGCGATGCGATCGGCGCAGGCCCTGTCCTCCGCCTGAAACTGTGCCAGCCGTGCGCCAAGCTGATTGTCGCGCGCGATCAGCTCGTCAAGATCAGCCGCAACGCTCGATCGCTGTTCGGTTGCCGCAGCCGCGCTTGCCGACAGCGGTTCCAGGACTGCCTCTGCCGCTGCAAGCGCGGCATCCGCACCGCGTGCCCGGGTTTCCGCAAGGGCGGCAAGGTCGTTGTCAGGGGCGGTAGCGAGGGTTTGAGCAATGCTGGCACGTGCATTTGTCACCGCATCAGCGGCTGATCTCGCGACCCGTTCGAGTCCGCCCACCGCCGCCACGACCCCGCGAAGGCGACGTATTTCATCGCTCAGCGCGGGCCGGGTGCTCCGTAAGGCCTCCAGCGCGTCATCGGCTTGCGCGAGGCGATGGTCGCTGCCCGACGCCGCAGCATCGGCAAGCGCCTTGAGTGCGCCCGGTTCAAACCGCGTCTGACATACTGGGCAGTTGGTATCGTCCTCACGGATATGGCTGGCAAGCTGCGACAAGGCCGCGCTTACCGCCGACGCATGGCGATCAGCCTCGGCGCGTTCGCGTTCGGCGTTGGCAATCTTGCTGTCGAGATCAGCTAGCTGCATATCGAGCGGGACAAGTTCGGATGCGGCGCTTGCGGCTGCCTCGCGTCCCTGCGCCAATGCGGACCCAGCAGCGCCGGACTTGCCTTCGAGATCTAGGCAATCCGCCATCGCCTCGTTTAGCATACGCGCGGATGCGGCTAAACTCCGCAGCCGCGCAACTTCGGCAATAGCCTTGCCATGCTGGCTGATCTTCGAGTCGACGTCCACGATCGTCATGCGGTGCGCCGCGATCGCCTCGGTCAGCGAGGTCCGATCCTGCTGCTCGGACGAGATCAGCTCGGCCAGTTGGGCACGGCGGGCGAAATCAGTATGCGCGGCATCAAGTAGAGCGATGTTCTGGTGGATTGTGGCGATCGCTGCGGTCTGCGCGGTCACTGCGGCGGCGGTCGAGCCGACCAACGGTGACGCCAGATCGAGCCGCGCCTGCGCATTGCTAATCACGCTGCGCAGCCGCACTAGGTTTGGATGATCGAGCCGACCTTCAGCCTGCCTAACTAGGAATTGCTCCGGAAGCGCCGATAGCCCCTCTAGCGCTGCCTTGCGTTCGATGGTCGTCCGCATGGCCTCGTTGATCCGATCGCCAAGCGCTGCGAGGCGCCCTCCGACGCCCTCGCTAGTGATCTCAAGCGGCTGGCCCACTGGCAGCTGCTGAAGGTCATTCTCGAGCTGGTCGATCCTCGCTGCAACTTCGTCGGCCGTCAGCACGCCGGTGGCGCGGGCGGCAGCGCGAAGCCGCTCAAGGCGGGTCATCCATCCTTGCCAGCCCGCGATCTCCCGATCGAGTGTGGCGACGACGCTTTGTTCTGCGTCGAGCCGGCGCGTAAATGCAGCGATGGTAAGTCGCCCGCGCAGGCCCGCGCGAATACGTTCGAGCCGATCGATGCCGCTTGGCCCTTTGAGTGCCTGCCATTGGTCCTGTGGGTCGCGGCTGGTGAACCGCTGCTGCGCTGCCTGGCCAAGGAAATGAGTGAGGGCGAGATAGGTCCCGAGATCGTTAATCGCGCGGCGGTCTGGCCGCGCAAGTTGCGCGACGATGTCCGCCATCGACGTGCTGCCGCTTGCGCCGCGCTCGACAACGTCGCCGTCCGAAAAGGTCAGCCCGACGCTATGTGACCCCGGCTCAGCGCCCCGGCGCGTGAGATAATCCTCTTCGACGAGCTTCTTGCGGCCCTTGTTGATATAGGGTTCAAACCTGCGGATTTTGTTGGTTAGTCCCCATTCGATCGCATCGAAGAAGCTACTTTTTCCCAAGCCGTTGGTGCCAGTGAGCAGAACAAGACCGGGCCCCGCCGGAATGTCAATCGCGAAGTCGCCGAAGGTCCGGAAATCCCGGATTGCGATGCGGGAGAGGAAAATCACGCTCATGGTTGACCTCTCCGCCCCCAGGATTTGACCAATGCTGCGACAATATCGTCCGGCGTCTTCTTCTCGTCGAGCGCGATCCGCTCCCATTCGTCCGCTGTCGTTCGCGGTAGACCCGGTGTGGTCGCACCGGCCCCGCTCAGCTCATCGAGCGCCAAATCCTCGAACTGGCCTTCGGCATGAACCCATGGCCGGGCGAGGAAGGTTCGCTTGAGGAAGTCGGCGAAACTCTCTTCGTAATTCAGCGGATCTTCAGGGCGCAGCCACGCCAGCTTGCGTGCGACGCGGTCATCGCGCTCGACCATCAACGCCATCGCGCGCCAAGCCTCCTGCCGCTCGCTAGCGCGTGGTCCCAGTAACATCAGCTGCAAGTCGAGTGTCTCATTGGTCCCAAGGAACGAGCGCGCGACGACGCATTGATTGCGGTAGCGCCGCAGCGTCTCGAGCACCGCTTCCATCGCGGCAACGTCGGGGAGGATGCCCAGCACGATATTGAAGCGATCGATCCGGATCGCATGGCTCTCCGCCGGCAGATCAGTCGGACTGAGCGTCGTCGATTTAGCTGATCCACCGTTGAAGGTCGCGCTCGCCAGTTCGGGCCGATCCTCGACTTCGAGCTCGAGCTTCAACGCCGCCTTGCGCAGGCGGTCCGCGAAATCAGCCAGTCCAGGTGACAGAGTCTCACTATCCGTCATGCCGCACCTTTCATGATCGTCTTTTCAAGCGCCTTGAAGTGCCGCGCCTCCGCCGTTGCCAGTAGGGTGCGTAGCTCGGACAACCCCGCCGCAGCCGCGTCGATGAAATCGCGACTGATTGACATGATCACCGGACCAGAGCCATCCGTCTCGCTGAGCCCTGGCTGGTCGGCGTCGATTTGCGCGAACGGCCGTTCGGCGATTCGGCTAACCTCGATGGCACATTTGACGACGAGGATGACGAACTGGGTTTGCCACATGAAAGAGGCTGCACACAATGACATCTCGTCACCGTTGATCATGTCGGCCGCGCATCCATGACCGGCCCATTCGCTGTCGCCGTCGCGTACGCGAACCAAATTGCCCGGCCTGGCGCTTTTCGGTGATGTGGCCTCCCAGGCTGCGGCGATGGCAAGAGCGACCGCGGTGCCGCGCAGGATCACGGGCCATTTGCTGGGGCCGACGAGAATCTGTGCCGCGTCGCGATGTTCGTCCTCGTCTACCGCACAGATCATCAGGCGCAGGAAATGGTTTAGCAGTGCCGGGTCGTCGGTGAACGACGCATGCCAGATCGCCCAAGTCGCGGCCATGGCCGCCCGAAGATCGCCTGCGATCTTGACGTTAATCGGGCGGCCGGGATCGGCATTGCTGGCGAAAAATGGTTGGAGGTGTGCGTCCAAGCGCCCGAGCAGCCAGCTATCGAGCGACCGGTGAATCCGACGCGCGAGAATATCGAGCGGCAGCGCAATCGGATCCTGAGCAGCGCCGCCGGGATTGCCGGCCACGATCGCTGGCATCGCCATGCCTTCAGCGTGCGGCGATTCCAGGCTGAGCTCGCGGACCAGCTGGCTCCATAGGCCGGGTGCGGCGTGGAGCCGGCAATTGCTGCTGTGGCAGGCGACCCGCAGCACAGCCCCCGCGACGGCGCCAAGTGCCTCCGGAGCATCGGGTAAGATGATCTCAAATGGCTGCTGCTCGCCCCATGATCGGATAAGCTGCTGCGCCGGAACCGCGCCAGACCAGCGGATGTTGGCGCCTTCGCGCAGTAGCTGCACCGATACGGGGAGCTGGTTGGCTGCCTGTCGCTGCAGCCGCGGCGCGAGGACATTCGCGCTGCGCGCGGCCTCCCTGAACAGGGAACGTGCCGGTCCTGACAATTTCGGGGCAAGCGTTGCGTCGCCATGACGGGCAAGCCATTCCTTGTGCGTTACATCGAAACTGGTTAGGTGCGGCGCAAAGGGAGCCCGCACCACTTCTCGCTGGGGACCGCGCCGCACGATCACCGCATCCGCAGCGACCGCCTCCCCGGCGCAATCGAGCCAAAAGGGGGCGATGACCGGCGCCGGATCCGGGGCGTCAATCCGGGTGACGATGCCGCATTGCAGATGCCGGAAAGAGCGTTGGGCGTCGCCCGCACACGCTTTGATGGTGAGATAGGCGGCGAGCCGGTTGAGCGTTGCTGTTGAGACGTCGAAAAGCTCGGCATGCTGGGTCTGAAACGTCAATTGCACGCCCGGGCGCAGTTGCTGCGCGACCGCAGCGGCGAGGCCGATGTCTGTGAGAGATTGAAGAAGCTCAGTGTCATAGGCCGCCATGAAATCGAAGCGGGCGCCCTTGGCATCCTCAGCGCGAGCGCGCACGTCGATCGCGGCAAGGACCGGCCTTAACGCTGAGATGCCGGGATGTTCAGAGATCAGCCGGATCATTCCGGCATGATCGAAATCGCTGGCTCCGGCGGCCACGAAATCGATCAGTCCGCCGTCACCTGCGCCACTGACAAAGAACCGCGGGGTCGGCCGACCCGCAAACTCGGCAACCGGAACGCCGGCATCGGTCCAATAGCTTGCGCTCTGTATCAACGGCACCGGTTCGGCCGGCTCGAACCCAAACCCCACGGCGAGGAGTACCATGTGAAACTGTTCGCGCAGCTCCGCGCCTGGCGGCGGTGCATTGAGATCGGTGATGTCGAGCTGATAACCATCCGCAGTCCGTGTGAGCGCGGTAACCTGATGGCGCAGCCGTCGCTCGAGCCGCGGCGCAAGCCTGACAGCGATGTCCTCGAATCCAAGCAGTACATCGTCGCGGACGGTGCGGCATGTCCCAGATTCCCAGTCAAGGATCGGCAGGTCGGCTATGGGATCGGTCGTGTCGTGTGCCGGCCAATCGTAAATATGCGGATCGAGCCGCCGCCGATCGGTTGTCGACTGAAGAGGCAGAAGCGCAGCGGCGGATTCGAACAATATGACCTGCGACCCGGTTACCAGCGCTGCAGCTGCGGCTGCGGTGGCGCCTGCCGCGCCGCCGCCAACGACCGCTATCCTCGGATTGGCATGGAGATAGCCAAGTTCTTTGAGCGCGTGGACCAGCGACAGCGCCCGGACCTGTTGGGAATAGAAGGTGATGCGGCGGTCGAAACTGCCGATCACGAATAAGTTCGGCCGGTCGCGAACAGCCGCACCGTCAAGTATATCCTGGGCAAGCAAAGCATCAGCCAACTACGCGCTCCCCCGCAGTCGCTTGTGTTTGCTGTTGCAAAACCATGACTGTGAAGTGAACTAACGCACACATATCTAGCAATCTTCTCCCCCTTCGGTTGCGTCGCCGTAAAAACCAGCGCTTTAATCTATACGAGGGAAGCGAGGGTGCACCAACATAATAATGGTTTTTAAAGCCGGGTCGCTGCTCGCAGCTCAACTGCGGACATTCCTGATCAACATTGGCGTCGGGCATGGCCGCATAACTTAGATCGAATGGCTCCGGCGAACCCGGTGCGGTTCAGTCGATCGGATCAAAAGACGTCGTGAAATATCTGATCGCGATCGAATTGTTCGGAGTCGAGATTCTTCGAGAGATCGCCGTGTTGATAGAAAAATGAGGCGCTAGTTTGTGCTGATCTGCCCGAACTCAGTTTCATCGTGCGCCTACGGCACCGATCGAGTGCTCCTAATAATCGCCAGCAATTTCTCGACGATTTCATCGACAGATAGCGCCGCAGTATTCAACGCTAGTTTTCCTGCCAGACTAGGCACCTTTATCATGACGTCGTCCTTTGATATCTTGTGCCAAATCGGAAGTATTTGCGACCGTCCCTCAATCTCCAACCCAAACAGACCGTCGAGTTCACGCTGGGGCCACTCCTTCTTGAGGAAGGCCTCCGACAAGACGACGACTCCAAAACGCGAGTTCGCCAATCCTTCTTCAATTTTTTGGCGTAGACTGTCGCCCCAATTCAGGGTCATCTCATCGTAGAAGACTTCAAGTCCTGCAGCCTTGGCTTTGGTCGCGAGGTCCCGAACGAAATCATCCTTGTCTTCTGAGGCATGAGATATAAAGACATCGTACGTTCGTGGCGGTGACGTCGTGCGAGACAGAGCGGGGACTCGGCGAGTGGCCACAGACTTCACAGTGCTGTCATCCAACTGGCGTTGCTTGCGCGCCTGACTTGCTTGCTGCTTGTCGATCTCCTTGGCAGTTTTGATTCTAAGCTTAGCCTCCTCATATCCCAGAGCAGCTCTGGCCTTCATCAACTCTCCACCCTTCTGCGCGAGTTCCTTTGCGTATCCCGCCCTTGCGGTGGTCGCAGAGGCGGCGTGCTTCCGGGCGGTGTCGGCTTCACGAGTTTTTGAAGCGATGGTACTTGGTGATTTGGCCTTCGCGGCCTCCGTCGTAGCTTTGTTGGCCTTGGATGTAAAATCGGCCTCTTTCCGCGCTTCCTGGGCATCCTTCTTGCGCAACTCGGCCAATCGGCTTTCGAGCCTCGCAATCTTGCTCCGCTCAGACGATATAGTCATGGATCACCCCACTGCGGCGCGTCAATTGAAATGGAAACTGTCGGATCAGTTAGAGGGCGTGGTCACGATGGTGGAAGCGCTGCTTTCTAGCACCGTTGGACCTACAACTTTGATTTCCAATCCCATGAAACCATGGCTCGCCAGATAGGTCGCGACCAATGACAGGGCGATCAGGCCGACTCCGGCTCCAATCGCGTTAAGAATGACAGATTCTGTCCAATACCAGAATTTGACGTGACCTAAGGAGCGGTTGTATTTGCGGATGAACTTCGAGATCGCAGACTTCGCACTGTCACCACTTACCTGCTGAGAGAGGTCCGTCAATCCTGACAACTTGTCCCGATGTTCATCGAGAGCGCCGCGAATGTGCGCGAACTCAGGATTGGTGACGATAGCCTTTACCTTCTTGTCCCGCGCCCTCGTGATATGATGCTGGTACGACGATCGCTTGATGGCCGAAACCTGAGTTGGGAGGTCCTCTGGCTTGGCCAGAAAAAGCTTATGCTCTTCGGCAAAACTCACGAATGCTTCGCTTGCGACAATACTGTCCGAGGCAGCATCCCGAAACGATTTCAAGACGCTTGCAAAATCCTTATTAGACAACTCTTCCCCCAGAGGTATTTCTCGTCAGGCCGCGTGCTTTACCTCGAACCGCGATTTATAGACGTCGCGCTGGATACGTTCTTCAAGACTAATATCGTCGCTGTAAAGTTTAACGTCAGCACGTATCGCGCCCGCTTTCTCAATCAAGTCCAACATCTGTTGTTTCTTGACCTCTCCAAGCCGGCTAAGTTTGGTCTTAGACAACACAATAAGAGTGGCACCGGCCGGGTCATTTTCCAAAACTGCCTTGATGTTCGGTTCGATGCATTGACAGTTCGCGACTATTTCAAGCAATGAAGTGTGAGCGCCAAACAAGAGCTTGTCGCGGTCAATCGCAACAAATTCACTACCGTCCATTGTGTTCGCCACCCTAGCCCGCTGCATTTTCAACATTATCAATCCACCGTAACAACCAACATCAGAACGCGTAACAACTCAGCTGCTGGCCGGTTCCCCACGGCGCATGATCCCCGACTTCGAGAACAATATGCACGACCCCGACGATCTGCAACCATAGCTTGACGCTTTCCATGGTCTAGAGGCTTAGAAATACACATTGTACGCTTAATAAAGGCCATTTAAAGAACGTTTTTCCAACTCCGTTGCGAAGTTGCAACAATCCAAAAATGGGCCGACCGGATTTTCAAAGATTACGCGGCGAAGCCTTGGAATGACTCAAATTACGATATTTGGCGTCGGCATCCATCCATTCGATCTATCTGAGGCCGTCTCATAGCGCATTGTATCTGAGTTCACTTTTTCAGGCTCTTTCATGGCGTCTTGGTCAAGGACTTGAACCAGCCTGACGGTTGCTATTCTGACAGCCATCCTGCTTCGTTAAGAAGCGTCCAGTACTCGATCACCGTTCGGCCTCTGGTGTCGTGTGCGTTGGACCGATCTCGGACAAGGATACCCGTCCCTTTGAAATCCGCTCTCGCCTTTCTATACCCCAAGATCGGACGGTCCGCACAGGCCCCCATATCACCCATTCCTGAGAGCAAGTATCAGTTCACACAGGGAAACTTCGCGGGAACATAACGACTGAGCGACGGGGTCGGCAGTTCGAGTCCTTTCAGGGCGAAAGCGCTTTTGGGCTTTCACTGCGGCAGGTACGCCTCTGGTCCTGCGGTTATGATTTCTTCTTCGCTGAGATGCATGTGCCAGTACGAGTAGAGCACGAAGCGATCACGGGGAAGCCCGACATCCTTCTTCAGGTGGCGATGAATAGCACTGAACGTCCGGTGCTCGCTTCCGCCCCAGACAAAGACCGTATCGAGCTTCTCCGGCCATTTTACTGAGCGTACGGCATCCGCCAGCAACGTCGTCGTGCCGGCGTCAACGCCCTTGCGATGCAGCCAGACGATCGCCATGCCCTTAGGACAGCGAAGTGGTAACTCGTCCGTTTTCGTGTCCACCTCGAGGAACGCATGGCCGGCCGCGGTGACGGGCAGGTTTTCAAGGAGCCTGGCGATACCCGGCAAAGCGGTTTCATCGCCGACCAGGACGTAGAACGCTGCGGGTTTGGGACCATTTGCGGCCGGACCGAGGATGCCGGCAAGATCACCCGGTCGCGCGTCCATGGCCCAACGGGTTGCCGGACCGGGATTGGCGTGAAGTGCAAAGTCGATCGTGATTTCCTGGGTTGCTGCGTCGATGTACCGGATGGTGTAGACCCGTGTTGGGACAGCTTTGTCATCGGGCCACACGACATGGCCGCGATGGTCGAGCATCGGCCATCGCGGTTCAACTGTGCCACGCGGCTGGAATATGAGACGACAGTGGAACTGGTCGTCGCGATCGTATCGTTCGAGGTTCTCCCCTTGGAACACGATGCGGCGAAAGCGGGGGGCAATGTCCTCGACGGATTTAACATGCAGGATGCGCAAATCGTCTGGGAGTGCTGGCTCCGCATAATCCCCCTCCCACTTGATTTCCAGCTTTTCATGGGCGGCGATGAAGCCAATCGGCCCGACGAGCGCATGCTTTAGCCGATTGAGACCGCCTGCGTCCCTGGCTTCGGCCGTCAGCCTGAAGCCGTTTCTGGTCACTTCGAACGTGGCATCGCCGAACGGCGAGCGGATATGATGAACTCCAGCGGCTTCTTCAACAGTCATGTCGTGGGTCGCGATCGATTCGACTATCGGCTCCACATACTCGCTGATGTTCGCAAAATGCACTATGGCGCTTGCGTGATATCGCTTGCTGATGATCAGTGACATCCGGATCTCTCCTTGAACTCAGATCGAGGCCCACAACGGTCCTTCGATGGGGAATGCCGCGAAATCGCTATTGATGCGATCGAGGATGGCCGCAGGGTCGAGATCGACGCATTGCTCGGGGTGCAGCCATTTGGCGGTTTGGGCTACGAACAGGATGTTGAGCGGAAGATTGGTGATCAGCCCGGTCCATATCCCATGAACGCGCTTCGCGCGAACGCTTGGCAAGTGGTCGAATGCAGGCCTTCCGTCGACTAGGCGCTGCAAACCTTGCCGTCCCAGGGCGGGGTCGATACCAGGTCCGATCGCAGGGCGGCTGCCCGAGGCCCATCCGCCGCCGGAGGCTATGTAAACGTCGTGGGGCGTAGACAGTAGATATTCGAGCGAGAGCTTTTCGAACCAGGGGGCGGTCACGCCTGGCAAGGGTTGTCCGCCGGCAAGTGCCAGAAGATCGCCCCAGACCTTCCTCCCTGCCGCCCAGCAGCAATCGTCAAGGGTGGACTGGACTTCCAGATAGGTCGTGACCGGTGTCGTGCCTTCAAGGCGTGACGTTATGCCTGCCAATTCTCGTTCATAAAAGGCGATGAACGCATTCGCCTTTGCCGATGCGCCGAGGAGTACGCCCCACATCTTCATCGCGTTCTTGAATTCGGAAATAGGATCGGCGGCCTGTGCGCCGGCAATGGTATTGCTCGATGCATCGCTGTAGACCACCGGGATACCGAATTGCTTCAGCCTTTCCACCATTGGGTCGGCATCACCCTGCGGCGTCATGAAGGCGGTCGTGACAATGAGGTCTGGCGCGAGGCCGATCAACCCTTCCAGTGAAACTGTATCGGGAGATTGCCTGCCGACGGTGCTGACCGGATGGCCGTTGAGCAGGCGCTCTTGCAGTCGCTCGCTGTCAATCCGATCGACAGCCGCCCAGCCGACGACGAGCGAGGCGGGATCAGCATGCAGGAGGGACATGGTCAGGAGATCGTGTGCCTCAAGAAGGATGATCCGTCTTGGCAGCGCCGGAAGGCGCACCTCGCGCCCAGCCATATCCGTCACTGTTAGTGGTTGCTCCACCGCCGCCACAGGCCAGGTCCCCGAGAGGATGCCGGCGGCGGCGATGGAGGTGCAAAATCGGCGTCTTGTGAAAGTCACAGCCGCCTCACCACTTGTATCTCAGGCCGGCCATCACCGTCCGCCCGTTCCCGTACTGGCAATAATATTCGGAACTGCAGGAGGAATAATATTCCTTGTCGAGCAGGTTCGTGACATTGAGTGTTGCCTGAAGCCCTTTCAGGCTTGGGTTCCTCGCTCCAAAATCGTAGCGGAGCGCTGCGTCGAGCAGCGTGTAGCCATCCGCCTTCACCGTGTTTGCGTCATTGCTGTAGCTGGAGCCGACGAAGCGTGCGCCCCCGCCAATGCTCAAACCTTCCAGCGCGCCGGTGTCGATGGTGTAGTTTGCCCAGAGCGAACCGTAGTAGCGCGGCACGGCCTGTGGACGGTTGCCAATGATCGACGCGATGCCGGATTCGGAAACTTCCGTGTCGAGCAGAGACACTGCAGCAATCAGTTCAAGATTGCTGGTCAGGTTTCCTCTGGCTTCAAATTCCACGCCGCGCGAATGGATCTCGCCCTGCTGTTCGTTGAAGCCGGTTGAAGCATTGTAATAAACGACGTTTTGTTGGCGGATGTCGAAGGCAGATAGGGTAAAGACGGCGTCCAACCCTGCTGGCTGATATTTGATACCCACCTCGTACTGCTCCGCTTCCGTCGGTTTCAGCGGACTGCCGCCGGCTCCCACGCTGGTCGACGGCTCGAATGAGGTGGAGTAGCTGCCATAGGGCGCTATGCCGTTATCGAATAGATAGAGCAAGCCCGCTCGATAGCTCGTCGCGCTGTCGGATCGCTCGGTTGACGTGCCGGTGAGGCGATTATCCGTATCCTGGTTTGCCCAGTCGTGTCGGACGCCGAAGACACCGCGCAGGCTGCCGATTTCTATCTGGTCCTGAACGTAGATACCCGTCTGGCGAAGCGTTTGGTCGCTATCGATCGCAGTCATGAACGGGCCGACTGGCTGACCATAAACGGGGTTGGTGACATCAAGCGATGTTGCGCCACCGAGCAGATACTCCCAACTGCTGCTGGAGCGCTGGATGTCGAGGCCTGCAAGAAGCGTATGACTGACGGCGCCAGTCTCGAAGTTGAACTCCGCCTGATTATCAAACGAAAAACCACTCGCGTCTTCAATGGAATGCACAGCCCAGCGAGGGATAAGACCGGCTGCCGACATCGGGCCGTTCATCTGGAGTGATTGCATGTCTGTCTCAACGCCGGAATACCGGAAGTTCGAACGTACAGTCACCTGTTCATCAAAACTGTGCTCGAATCTATAGCCAACGCCGTATTGGGTGCGCTCGAAAGCGTCGTAGTTTGGATCTCCAACATTGAGGTCGCGCGCCAAAAAACCGGCATAGCCTGCAGGCGCCAGAAACTTCGGATACAGGGAATTAAAATATCCGCCTTCCGGATCCCGTTGATAATAGCCGGAGATCACCAGCGATGTGTTTGCGTCAGGCTCCCACTTCAGCGATGGCATCACGCCAAGGCGCTGCTCATCGACGTCGTCGTAGCGTGTGCCCGAGGACCGGCCGATGAGCCCAAGCCCGTACTGCACAGTGCCATCCGAGGTGAGAGGACCGGTGGAATAAAGTCCGCTCTGAACCCGCCCGTCCGATCCGACCTCAAGCCGCACCTCGTTTGATCGAACGTCGGACGGCTCCCGGCTAACCTGATTGACGAGGCCGCCGGGGCTGATCTGGCCATAGAGAAGGGCAGACGGCCCTTTCAGGACGTCTACATGATCCAGGAAAAATGGATCGATGGACGGCGTGGCAAAAGCCTGCCCTCGCTGCAACCTCAGGCCATCGAGATAGCTGACATAGTTCGTGGCGGTGCCGAATGCGCCGAAACCACGGAGAAAGACGGAATCGTAGCGGGAATTCGAATCCCGATCGGAGAGAACGCCGGCCGTATAACGCAGCGCCTCACTCACTGTTTGGGGGTTCTGGTCGTCGATCTGCTTGCGCGTGATGGTCGTTATGGATTGCGGCGTCTCTGCGACGGGCGTCACGGTCTTGGTCGCGGACCGAGCCGACTTGACGACAATGCTACCAGACGTGTTGTCGGTCGCTCCATCACCGTAGACTGTAATAGGCGCCAGCTGTGTGCTCTGGTCTTGAGCCCAGGCTTGGTTGACAACGAAGAGAAAGGTCAATGCCATCAGTATCTGTTTTAGGAAATTGCTGTGCTTCACGAAACGCCCCCATGGTCGCAGCTTGCAGTATCTGGTAGGCTATTAAATCAAACGGGACCGTCCTGTCCAGATAAGATGAACAAAATTGTCAACTTTGTTGTTGGCAATTCCGGCGGCGAACTCCAAAGAAGTCGCCGGGAGAACGGCAAGGGAGAAACAATGACATTGCGGAAATCGGAGACGCTCGTCAGATCAGGCCGCCCCTCGAAGGAAATGCAGAATGCGGTGGCTGAACGGATCTTAGTGACAGCGACGGTGCTTTTTGCCAGCAGGGGGTTTGCCGGCACATCGATGGAGCAGGTCGCTTCGCAATGCGGCGCGGGAAAGGACACGGTCTACAGGCGCTTTCCCTCGAAAGTCGCTTTGTTCGAGGCCGTTGTTGAACACGCACACAAGCGCGCGGTGGCGCGGCTTGAGGACTTGCCACCCATGGAAGGAGATGCACTAGAGAGCCTGCAGGCCCTCTTGCGGGAACTCCTGCACATCAACATGGAGGCCGATCTGATCGCTTTGAAGCGCATCACGTTCAGCGAAGCTGTAGTGTTCGAGAAGAATGCACCAATCCCACCCCAACCGGATCCGATCATGTCCCGATTGGTCCACGTAGTAGGTGAGGCACAAGATGCGCGAATGATTGCCGATGGTGACGCTGACGCAATCGCCAGCCATCTGATCCACTGTCTGGTCGCGCTGCCGACGTCATCAGCAATGATGGGTAGCGGCGACTTCGACACGAGGGAGGCTGTCGATGCACATTTCGAGCGGACGTGGGATTGGCTCATCAAGGGAGTAGCGCCCCAGATCAACTCTTAGGCTGGTTCTCTGCTGTGGACTGCGCCCGTATTCGCGCCACATGGCCGTGGGCGCTATAACTAGCTCGAACGGGGAACGAATTCCAGCTGCAGGAATGTTTCGGCCCTCGCTATACCATTCGGCTGAAGGGCGCGTTACACAATGTCTCCGACTTGCCCGGGCTGTCGATCACAGTGAGGCACTCGACGTCCTCCAAGCTGCGGCTTTGCCGAGACAGCCTCGCCAATTGTTTTCCAAGAATGAAACTCTCGATTTGTTGATCTGTCCGTGGATGTCGTGCCATAGCCCTCTTCAACTAGTTTATTGCGGCTAATATCACATATGTTCAGCGGCTTGGCGTAAGCCGTCTGAGTGTCATGGGTTCGAGTTCTTTCAGGAACTCCGTGTACAAACCTCAGCTCGAGTACCGAGATTCTTTCACATGCAGCTTTCGAAAGTCACGAGCATTGCAATTGCTCTTCCATCAGAATTCGTGCTGTTGCAGCCATGGACTGGCACGCGAATACCGTTTATTTCCTCGGCCTCTGGCGATGCTGAGTATCGCTGAATCATCCCGTGATACCCGAGGCGACTTCCGGTGAAAAAAGTCCAACGCAGTTTCGTCGTCGAATACAAATCCGGTCGACAGAAACCCGATCCGAAGTCGAGCTCGATCTGGGGCACGATCGATCTCAAGTCCGTTGCCCGCGATGTCGAGGATGACGCGGTGTCATTTTTGCCGAGGGGGCGAGCAGATGGTTCCGCCAGCGAACTGTCTGTATCGAAAGCGGCGCCAGCAGGGCCTTTGTTGACACCGTCGGCTGGGCAGCACACAACATCATCAGTGACCGAGGAGACGATCATGGCCGACGAAATCGATACGATGACCACGACTGATGCGCCGGCCGTTGCGGAAACGCCAATCGTACCGAAAAAGCAGCGCCAACCGCGCTTAAAAAAGGCAAGTCCGCAATCCGCCTCGGTCGATGATGCAGTGGAACTAGTCGGTACTTCTGTCGGCGCGCCCGAGACACAGAAGCGCGGACACAAGGCCAAGTCGATCGAAGGTGCCGGAACCGCAAAGCGCGCACCTGTGAAACGCGCTCCGAAGGCCGTAGCGGCGGCTCCTGTCGCACCGACGGCACCTGCTCTGCCGACAGCTGCCGCTGAGGCGGGTGACGAGATGGCCGATCTGCTGCAGTTGGAAGAAGAGAACCAGAGGCTGCGCAAGCTGCTGGCCGAAAAGCTCCGTGCTGAGAACACCGATCTGCGCAAACGCCTCAAGCTCGATTGACAAACAACGAGCGGCCCATCGCAGGCCGCATTTCCATGCAACGAGACTAATAGTCTGGAGGGCGGTCACAGCCGCTGCCAAGCTGTCAACTCGCAACCTGCATGCGGGATTAACCGCGAGGTCGAATGAATGGCGTCTCCCTGGAAATTCCTTGCCAGACTTGTGTCGCCGCGACGCCAGCCGAAGCATGACGACAGCGCGATCGAAGCCGTCAAGCCGGACGTGCTGGCGATCGCGGGCCCGACCGAAACCACGGTCGAAGAGAGTCTGCATATTGCCGACCGGCCGGCAGGCAAACCCCTGCCTGTCGATCGATCTGCTGCTATAGCTATCGGGCCTGAACCGTACGATCAATCCCGCAATGACGCTGCAGGCATCGTGGAGATCGATAGCGCCAAGTCGAGGCCAGGCTCTGGCACGGTCTTGCCGGATGTCGGCGTAATCGTTGAGAAGGTCGAAGACACCGCCGAAGCCACGCTCCCTGAGCGGAGAACTCGTGCCAAAAAGGTTGAAGCGGCCGCGGCTGTGCTACAGGTCTCTCCAGGCGCTGCCTCTGTTTCCGACGAAATGGTGAGCCTTGTTTAAGAGATCGCCATGCTCCGGACCCAGTTGGCGGGCAAGCTGCGACTGCAGAACGCCCAGTTGAAGATGCTGCTGGCGCGTTTCGAGCGCTGATTTTTTACGATGTCGCAATGTGTGGAAGATGCCAATCTGTGTCTTTTCCTCTCTTTGATTCACTTGGATCGAAGAGAGACGCTTTGATGAGTGACTGACGCTTTTGTCGGAGGCGCAGATGCGCCGGATCGAGCCCTATTTCCCACTGTCGCACGGGGTGCCGCGTGTCGATGACCGGTTGATTTTGAGCGGCATTATCTTTGTCTTGCGTAGTGGATTGCGGTGGCGTGACGCCCCTAGGGAATATGGGAACACAAGACGATCTATAACCGCTTCATCCGCTGGAGCAGGCTCGGCGTGTTCAATCGAATTTTGGCCGAACTGACGGCCAAACGCGGCAAGCCGGAGCAACTGATGATCGACGTAGACGGTGCCAAACGTCCCCTTCAGGCTTTACCAACCAGAATGAGCCTGCTTGGTACTAGGGCTATTATTCCGTGCTCAGCGCCGGCCGGCACGAACAGATAGTCGCCTGGCCCATACCGTGTTGTCTCACCGTTCATTGTTACAAGGATTTCACCGCTCATGACCATGGCAAATTCCTGGCTGGTTGCCGTGTGACTCTCGATTGCGCCATCGACATGCGCGTCGATGATTGACAGATCGTCAAGATTGCCAATCACACGGCCGCTAAATCCCGGCATTTCGAAGCGTGTTTCGTCAGTCATTGATTCCGCTCCTTGCGAGCGATGAACAGAAAGCCGGCATTGGAGGCCTGCCGTGTGTCGATCGGTTCAAGCCCTGCTTGGCGTGCCCAGTCCGACAGGGTGTCCGGTGTGTCGAAACGCATGCTGTCCGCCATGGAACGCGAGAATTTCGCGATCTGATCCCTGAATTCGGGTGGCGAGGTGATCAGACACAGAGTGCCGCCCGGCTTCAGAACCCGTGCCATTTCGGCAATGCTGGCGGCCGGCTCGGGAAAGAAGAAGAAGGCGTTGAGGCAATAGACCTTGTCGGCGCAACAGTCCGCCACCGGCAACTTTGCTGCGTCGGCCTGAAAGGCCGTCAGCCGCCCGTGACGTGCCGCGCCGGCGCTCAGCCGCAGCGTGTTGGCGACCATATCGGCGCTGTGATCTATGGCGATGGCGGTGCAGCCGCTCGCCAGTGCCCGGCGCATGAACACGCCGCCACCGCAACCGACCTCAATGATCGTGTCGCTCCTTGCGGGCGGAACGCAGTCCAGAGCCAGATCGAAGCCCGGCTTGTGGCCAAGGGGAAAGCGATAGAACAGATAGCCGAGCAGGCCGCTCGGTCGCCGCGCGATGCGATCGACCAGGTTTCCAAACAGGAACGACATGGAATTTTCCTTGAGTTCAGGCGTCAGTGCGTGGTCGAGATCCGCCGCGCGACACGCAACACGCCATAGGCGGCAATCAGGAGGGCGAGCGTCGCGCCGACGAAGGTGCTGGCATAGCCGCTCTGTCCGGCAATCCACACGACAAGCCCGGCAATGACCATTTCGCCGAGCACATTGGCGCTCTGCAGCACGGTGATATCCGTGCCCGCCTGTTTGCCGGTGCCGCCGAAGGCCATGATGATAGTGGCTGCCGATACGGCAATGACACCGCTGGCGATGGACAGGATGGAGATTGCCATGAGCACCGATATCCATGTGGCCGGAAGGATTCCACCGGCGATCAAGCCCCAGAACAGGAAGGCACAGCTCGCAAGCGCCATGCCTGTCGACACCGCCTGCCAGCGGTTACGAATTGTCAGGGCACTGCCGAGCGGGCACCCGACGAACAGCATGACGAAGCCGCTTACGGTCGAGACCAGCCCGGTCTCACCGTTCGACCAGCCGAGATCGACGAGAAAGATTTTGCTGATGCTGAGGCCGCCGGCATGCGCGCCGCCATAGATGAAGGCAAGCATGAGAAGCGCGCCGACACCGGGGCGCCGGAAGGTCGTCGCCAGACGCGCACGTTCCTTCCTGTCGGCCGGTCTTGCTGCGGCTGGCTCGTGCCAAATCATCGCGATGGCGATGGTGATGACTGGAAACAGTGCGAGCAGCAGGAATGCCCCCTGTTGTCCGAGAGGACCGACGACAAGCAAGGTTCCGCCGCCGCCGACCATGAAGCCGGCCATCATGCCGCCAATCTGCAGCGCGTTGGCATATGCCAGGCCGCTGCCTGCCAACTGCTCGGCGGCCAGACCGTCGGTGGCCGTATCCTGCGTGGCGCTGGCGATGGCGCCGAGCGCCAGCATCACCACTGCCATCCAGACTTGGGGACCGGAGAGCGGCAGAAAGGCGGTGGCGGCAAGCGTCAACGCCAGCAGCGCCTGCATCGGCACGATCCAGGATTTGCGGCGCCCAAGCCACCCACCCGAGCGATTGTCGACCAGCGGTGCCCAAAACAGCTTGAGGATCCACGGCAGGCTTGCCAGAGGCACCAGCGCGATCAGGTCCAGCGAAACGCCGTTCTGGCGCATCAGCACCGGCAGCGCCTCCATCGATAGCCCCATCGGCAGTCCCTGCGTGAAATAAAGCGCGCCGACCAGAAGCAGCAAGCGGTTCTTCGAGCTGGCACGCGCTGCCTGGCTTTCTGCCGTGATCGGGGCGTCGGCCATCAGGCTCACCATTTCTTTGTCAGCGTAAGCCCGACGGTTCGGCCGGGCGCTGCCACACCTATGTCGGTGCCGCTATAGCTGTAGTAGTTCTTGAGGTAGTGTTCGTCGCCGATGTTTTTGGCCCAGAGCGTGGCGCTAAGACCGTTCTTCTCGATGCCAACAAAGGCATCGACCAGATGCGTTGCTTCCTGTCGGTAGGCATTGTTGGAGGTAGACGCATAGGAACTGCGGAAGGTGTAGTCGAGGCCGGCCGTCAGCTTGACCTCGTTTTCCAACTCGCTTTCCCAGCGAAGCCCCACATTGAAGCTGTGCCTGGGGGCGAACGGCATGTCATTACCGCTATAATCCTGGCCGAGGACATCATCGACGAAGTCGTTGTAAACGGCATGGGTGTAGCCGTAGCCGGCACGGAACCCGAGTTCATCGGTAAGCTGGGCTGTCCCCTCGATCTCGATCCCCTTCGACGTGGCGGCTGCGGCATTGCGATAGACACGGGTGAAGGGGGATGTGTAGATGACCGCCTGCTGGTCCTTCCAGTCGATATAGAACAGCGACGCGGCCAGGGTGAAGCGTCCGTCATCGGATGTCGCTTTGGTACCGATCTCGTAGGACGTCGTCGTTTCCGGATCATAGGCGTTGGCGGAGCCGTCATCCTCGATATAGGGGCTGATGCCGCCGGATTTGAAGCCGCGGCTGATCTTGGCGAAGACGATGTTGCCCTCGGAGAAGTGATAGGTGGCGGATACTTCCGGCGAAATGTTGGAGAAGGACACGTCACCCTCCGCCCGGCCCGGAGTGCCGAACATGAACGTGCCGCTCGGAGTGGAAATTTCGCTGCTGGTGCTTTTTCGCTCGTAGGTGTACCGCGCGCCGGCCGCCAGTTCGAGTTCCGGCGTTACGAAATAGCCGGCTTCACCAAAGGCCGACCACGTGTCGGATGATTGCTCGAACACGTCGCGGCTCCATAGATCGCGATCGACCGACGCAAGATCAAAATATTGTGTGCCGTCGAATTTTTCATGCATGTAGAACAGGCCGCCGTTCCAGCGCCAAGGTCCATCGCCATTCGAAGAGAACCGAATATCCTGGCTGAACTGGCGCTGTTCCTCGACCTGCGCCTGGCCGTAATCCGGCGAGGCGGTGAAGTCGCCATCGAGGTACTGACTCATGTCATGACCGCGATAGGCGGTGATCGAGGTCAGGTCGAAGGTCTCGAAGCTGTGGTCGAGGTGCACGGAGAGACCGCCGCTGTCGACGCTGTTTTCCGGCTTGAAATCCTGAGAAGATCTGAAATCGAACGCGTCGCCGACCGGCGCATACCAGAGGCCACCGTCGCTGCGGTCGCGGGTATAGTCGGCGATCACCTTCAGCCGTGTGCCATCTCCGATCTCGCCGGTGACCACGAGGCGACCGTTGAAGTTGTCTGTGTCGCTGACATCGGAGCCGAGATTGTTGATGTAACCGTTGGCGCCGCTCCATGAGGCAACACCGCGCACGGCAAAGCCGCTGTCGCCGAGCGGTGTCTCATAGGCTGCCTTGACGCGGCGATCCATATCCGTGCCGATGGTGGTAGAGAGTTCTCCCGAAGCCACATCGCCGGGTTCCTTCGAGATCAGGTTGATTGCGCCGCCGATGGTGTTCTTGCCGTAGAGCGTCGCCTGGGAGCCACGGACGATCTCGAGCCGCTCCAGATCCTCCAGCAAAACGGGATAGCCGAGGGGTCGGGCGAGAAAGACGTCATCGAGGAATAGCCCGACCGCGGGCTGGCGATCGACCCCGCCGGAAATGCCGAGCGAGGTGACGCCGCGAATGCTCAAGGGGCCGCCCTGACCGTTGAACAGCACATTGGGGCTGCGAAAGGCCGCATCCTCCAGCGTCGTCACCTGACCCTTGGTGATCTCTTCAGCCGGTATAGCGGTAATGGCGACTGGCGCATCCTGAATCTTTTCCTCGCGGCGACGTGCCGTGACGATGATGGGTTTGAGGACGGTCGTTTCCGTCGACGCATTTTCTGGCCGCAGCGTATCCTGCGCGCCGCTTGGCAATGCCAGCGACAGTGCGGCACTGGCGGTCAGAACACTGGTGGCAAGCAGGCGGTGGGTACGGCGAATATTCATGACTTAATCCCTCATCTTTGTGAGGTTATTGCACGATGTTCACGCCAGTGGACAATGCAGGCATCGTTCGCGTTCCGGTCAAAGGCATTCGCGAAACCGTCGAACTTCGACTATAGGCGTCTGCCGATGATCTGCGTTGGGGAAATGCCGAAGTGACGGCGGAAAGCCGTCGCAAAATGTTGCGGCTGATACCCAACATAACGGGCTACGTGAGAGACGGATGTTTCACCCGCTTCGAGCATCTGTCGTGCCGTCTCAAGCTTACTTGTCTTAACGAAGCTATAGACCGGCATTCCGAACAATGCGTTGAACCCTGCCCCAAGTTTCCTTGCATTGGTGCCGACACGGCGAGCAAGCTCCGTAACACTCGGAGGATCGGCAAATTCCGTCAACAGGATCGCCCGCGCCGCGTGGAAGCACTCAATGTCGCGATGCGACCAGTCCGCGTGCATCTCGGCACCAGCTGTTTTTTCCTCGATGGTTGAATTAATGACATGAGCGACAATTTCCATCGCCTTGCCGGTAATGAGCAATCGGCGGGCCGCACCGGTCAGCCGGCATCCCAACATCTGCCATGCAATTGTTCTTGCCAGATCTGGAAAAAGACCGTCACGATGTAGACGATTGCCCGCCAAAAGGGCGCTGGCTTCCGAACCCAGAAGCGGCTCTGCCTGAGGGATTTCGATCTGCAAAAACACAGCAGAGACGGAACCGTCATGAAGCGATGTATGGCGTGTGTGGATCTCATCATTTGCGGAGAAAACAGCAGTACCGCCACTGGTCCAGTTGCGTTCGCCTAGCTGACTTTGATTGACGGCAATATTGCCTTCCAGCAATGTTCCAAACCAATAGCCCGGCGCGGTAACGCTATCCCATATGGCGTCCTTGCGCACAGATGAGGTCTCAAGAAATATATTGAGACCGGACGACCGTATGACTTCCAAGGCTTTGGCTCCAGGCACCTCACACGTTAGCCGTCAAACGGGCAGTGAGTGTCTACAACAGGTGCTTCAGACTGCGGGTGGAGAGAGATCATTGCGACACTATATACATGACTGAAAATATCAAGAATTATTGCATGCTGCTGAAACCGACAGGCTTGTCGACGTCATTTTTTATGTTCGAGCAGCGCATTCTCCTCGGCCTGCCTGACCGAGGAATGGCTCTTCAACGATGTTTCCGGGGGGATCAGTTCCGACGGTCCGTGTCGTACGCAACTTCTTGCCATTTCTGAGGACACAGGTTGCGAACAATTCGTCTGGTGCTGATGTTAGGCATACGACACAGCGGCAACAGATAAAATCGCCACTGGGAATCTGACAAAGAATTCTTTTTGCGGTTATCTATCGGCTTTCTGGCCGCTCAAGGCATCAAGGATGATTTTTCCTTTGTTCTGTTGCTTGATCCAGCTCTGCAATCTCCCTCCCTACGCTACAAACAATGTGGCGGAGGAGTTGGAATATCCGTAGAGAACGTGCTTCGCTACCGCAACATAAACCCTTGCAGCAGTCCCGAAGACCAACAGCAGCCGCGCGTATTCCAGGTCTGGAAGGGTGACTTCCCGCTCGCGGAGAAGGCACCCGAGGACATCGAGCGTATCCACAGATAGGCACTCGCGGCGAACATCGAAGATGTTTAGTGGGGCGGTCTGGCGCGGCATGATCTGCGCGCTCGGCCACGCGCAGCATGCTCGTGCCGCCGGGAAGCAGCAACCTCATGTATTGGATGTATTAGACTACTCGATAGCCGCTGCTGGGCATGTCGGCGCCGGAGTTGCCCCGGCGCCTCGCCGCGTATGCGCTTGAAGGCCTTGGCGAAAGCAAATTCGTTGGCATATCCGGCCACTTCCGCCGCTTCGGCGATCAGAGCCCCCTCTGTCAGGCGGCGGGCCGCTTCTGCCATGCGCAATCGCGCTATATAGGTCAAAGGCGGTTCACCCACGCTATCGCGAAAGCGCCGGGCAAAGACCGCCCGCGACTGGCCTGCAAGCGCGGCAAGCCCGCCGACGCTCCAATTGGCTGCAGGATCGGCATGGATGGCTCTGAGCGACAAGCCGATAGAAGGATCGTTGAGCGCGCCGATCCACCCCGCATTGACCCCTGGGCGGACCGACCAGAGGCGCAACGCCTCGACCAGCACCATATCGACCAGATGCGACTGCATGAGCCGCGCACCTGATTTGGGATGCCTGAACTCCATGGTTAGCAATTCAAGGATTTGGCCGAGCATTGTGCCGCGATGTTCCTCGGTCAGAACCAGAATGTAGTTTGGCAAGTCGCGCAGGACCAAGCTGCCTTGTGACGCAATATCGTAGGCACCACAGAGCACTTCCGCCATCGGAGGCCCTGAACCAAAAGCGCCTGTGCTGCTAGCACCCGGCGGCAAATCGCCTGCCAGCACCTCCACGGAGACCGGCGGCGTCATCGGATCATCGGCTAGCATATGCGCCCCACCGCTTGGGAACAGCACAAGGTCTCCTTGATGAAGCATGACGGGGTCTACGCCATCCACGCAAAGCCAACAGCTACCCTTGAGGAGATGATGAAAGCCGACGCGGCGGGTATCCGCCCCAAAGGCCAGCGCGAAGGGCGGCGCGAGAAGGCTGCGCGACGTCAAAAGGCCGCTGATTCCGGTTTCCCGAATAGCCTGGCTGAGCACATCTTGCAGCGTGTCGAGACGTTCGAACATGAAATGGAGATTATCACGCATTCATAATCTCATCAAACCGCGCCATCTTGGGCCTGCATGGAACCATCAGGAGTGTCCAAAATGACTGCAAAAGCCCTTATTCTTGCATCGACCGGCAAGACCGGCCGTCGTCTTCTCCCTCTTCTCGACGGGGTCGAACTGCGCGCGGCCAGCCGATCCGGCGGCGCGGGCAGCTTCCCCTTCGATTGGGCGCTGGAGGCAACGCATGAAACTGCCCTTTCGGGGATCGACCGTCTCTATCTGGTGCCGCCCGACATCGCCGACCCGACACCGGTCACTGGTCCGTTCCTGGAGCGGGCGCGCAGCAGTGGCGTGCGGCGCGTCGTACTCCTGTCGTCGCTGGGCGTCACCTTCCCGGGTGAGCCGGAGAATTCCGGCCGCCGCAAGCTCGAAGAGCAAGTCCGCGGCTGCGGCATGGACTGGACCATTCTGCGTCCCTCCGGGTTCAATCAGAACTTTTCCGAAGGGTTCTTGTTGCCAGGCATATTGCAAGGCGGCGCAGTTGTTTCATCGACGGGCGATGGCAAAGTGGGTTTTGTCGATGCGGGCGACATCGCCGCGGTTGCAGCGGCGGCACTGACCCGTGACAATCTAATCGGGGAGACGTTGGCGGTAACCGGGCCGGAAGCGCTGAGCTTCGCGGAGGCAGCGGCAATCATCTCGGAAGTGACAGGCCGCGACATCGGTCACAGGGCAATTCCATCGGAAGCATTCCGCGACATCCTGATCGGGGTGGGAGCATCGCCGGAATATGCGGAAATTCCGGTTCGCGATCAAAGTGCCATCCGTGCCGGAAAAGGGGCAGAGGTCGCTGATACGGTCGAGACGGTGGCCGGACGGCCGGCGCGGGATTTCCGAAGTTATGCCAGCGAATCTGCTTCAGTCTGGAAGTTATAGTGTGTTTAAGCATGGAATGTTGACTCCCAAAAGGGGTCAATGTTTGGTGCTGATTGACAATGATGATCTTGGCGGAGGTCAGCTCCGGACGATCCGACGAGAACATCGCGTCCGTGACGAGAACCACCTTCCGCCGCGGAGGCGAAAGAAGCGGTGCGCACGGTGATGACCTTCTTGGCATCTGTGGACTGAACGTCTGGATGGCGTTGCCGGCATAGATCGGCCGCTTGAAGGTGTGGCCGAGACGACCTCGGTGATCTCTGAGATCTGGGCGACGTCGAGCAGGGCTGCGCGGCGCTTGGCAGAACGTTGCTGCCGACGGAAGTGGCCGCCGAGAGAATCGTGTCGTAGCTGCTGGCCAACGAGACGATGAGGGCAGCCAAGGGCTCCGCCAGGTTGTTGGCAAGACCGACGTCGTCGGCGACGAGAACCTTGGAAACGCCCGAAAGCTTGGCCGCCTGATCGGCAACCGCCTTGGAGCCTACCACGAGGATGCGGATGGGGCATTGCCGAGTTACCCCAGCCCGTTGCCGTATTGTTCAAGTCTGGAAAGTTAGGTAATCCACATGTGTCCATGAGGTCCTAAAGGAAATGCAACGAACAGTGACAAGCGAGCCTCGACTGTCCGATTGGACGCCCACCAGACGTTATGTTGAGACGCGAAAGGAAGGGATTGGGTAGCTTCTACCTAAGGGACTCGCGGACGATGTTAACACGGTCAGCCGCGTCGCCGGAAATTCCGCGTGACGAAGCGATTTCTCACACCTTACGCTTCAATAAGGCTTTGGTTAATTAGTTCAAAATATACTCAGATAACAAATCTAATTTTTGGCATGCGCCTCCACGGCCGGCAGGACCTTGAGCAGCATTGCTTCGATGGTCTCGGCTAAAGGGCCCTGCTCATGGAGGCACGCGCTTGAAAAACATAAAAATTCCTCATCAGTTATTTATCCTGCTTTCTGGCCTGATGATTGCATTCGCGGTCGCTAGCTATTTCCAGATCCGGGCGTCCACCGCCGCGATCTACAATGAACGCTATGAGATGTTACGATCCCAAGTGGATACCGGACTCTCGGTTTTAAAGGCATATGCCGATAAGGAGGCTTCTGGAGAGTTGACGCGCGACGAAGCGCAGGCGAAAGCCTTCGAACTGCTCACGCAGGTACGCTATGAACCAAACGGCTATCTTTTCGGCCTGGATTATGGTGTGACCACTCGTTTCCATCCGTCCGCAGCCCTTATCGGGCAGAGCATGAAGTCCGTCGCCGACAAGCAAGGAAACGCGTTCTTTAACGAGATCGTTGCCATCGGAAGGGCCGGAGGCGGTCGCACCGATTATGTCTGGGAAAAGCCGGGCGACAAGAGCGGCACACTCTATTCCAAGGGAAGTTACTCCAAAGCATTCGAGCCTTGGCAGATTGTCGTCGGCACTGGCGTCTATTTTGATGACCTGCAGGCACAAGTCGATGCAAACATCTGGAAGGCTGTTTCAGCAGGCCTATTGGTGTTCGTACTGGGAATCGCAGCGGCCGTCCTGGTTGTGCGGGGCATCACGAAACCGCTGAAGTCGATCCATTACGCGCTGCGGGCCGTCGCCGATGAAGATGTTGTTATAGCTATCCCACACACCGACATGGGCAATGAGATTGGCATGATGGCTAAGGCCACAGCCGCACTGCAGCGCAAGGTGCGCGAGCGCCATGCCATGGTCGAACACCAGAAAGAGCAGCAGCGCCAACTCGACACCGAGCGGCAAAATAGCGCCGCAATGCAACTCTCTGAAGCGGAGCAGCAAGCGCATGTGGTTGCCACCATCGGCGCTTCGCTGAAACAATTGGCCGACGGTGACCTGACCGTCCGTTGTCAAGATCTGGGATCGCAATACGTGGGTCTACGCCACAACTTTAACGAAGCATTGTGCCGACTTGAGGCGGCCATGTCTAAGGTCAATGCCAAGAGTGCTGACATCAGCGGTTCTAAGGAAGAAATTCGCCGTGCTTCCAATGAACTTTCACAGCGCACCGAGCGCCAGGCAGTGAATCTGGAAGAGACCTCCGCTGCTCTCGATGAACTCGCGATCGCGGTTCGCCAGACGGCGGAAGGTGCACACGAGGCCTCCAAGCGCGTGACCTCGGTCAGCAGCGAAGCCGGCCGCTCAGACCAGATCGTCGCCGAGACGATCCAAGCGATGGGCGATATCGAACACTCGTCGGGGGAAATTTCAAAGATCATCGGCGTCATCGACGAAATTGCCTTCCAAACCAACCTGCTGGCGCTGAACGCCGGCGTCGAGGCAGCTCGTGCTGGTGAATCCGGCAAGGGGTTTGCTGTCGTTGCACAAGAAGTTCGCGAATTAGCTCAGCGCTCTGCCGCGGCCGCAAAGGAAATCAAGGAACAGATTTCACGCTCGTCCGGCCAAGTACAGAATGGCGTTCGGCTCGTCGGTGAGGCTGGGGAGGCGCTGAAGCGGATTTCTGACCAGGTAAAGGTTGCAAGCGCAATTGTCGGCAAGATCGCCCATTCGGCCTCCGAGCAGGATACGACACTGCGCTCGATATCATCGTCCCTAAATCAGCTCGACGCCGCCACCCAGCAGAACGCAGCAATGGCCGAAGAGACTACTGCCTCAGCAGAAGTGTTGGCTGCCGACACCGACGAGTTGGTGAAGCTGATCCTCGGCTTCAAAATCTCGGATGGCTTAACGGATAATCTTCACAACAGGGCACCGAAACTCCGTCGGGCTAGTTAGCCAATTTGAAGTGCTGTTGGGCAACATCGTTAGGGTATAGCGTGTTGACCTATGAGCAAAGCACCACTAACAGCCGCCCCTCCCTGTCGGCGCAGTGCAGCCAATTAGAATTGGAACGTCCCGTTTATCGAACCGCAGGGCCTCACTGCAATACCAGCTAGAAACCAACAAAGGGCGGTCGAGACCCCTTCACGTAGCCTGCACGAACATTAGATACTCGTCAAAGCGAGCGACAGAATTCACGGTCGCTATCAATAACATCCGGTCGGGAGGCTGTGGCATCTCTGATTACGGACATAGTTCCTAACAGTTTTGATGTCGGCTTCCGGTCGTTTGCCGGGCACCGCAGGCGGAAATTGGCAAATGGCCCCGAAAACTGTTGAAGAGTAGATACGGGACACTCTCCTGCAGAAACGTACCTCAGGCCAAAAGCTTTTGAATCACGTCTGGAATTCACCTATTTCAGGAAGTGAGTAGGTGGGGAACAGAGTTAATGAATCTGAAGCAATTACAGTATTTTTGTACGCTCGCCGATGAACTGCATTTCCGCCGTGCGGCTCATAAGCTCAATATCACGCAGTCGCCGCCTTTCTATTGCGATCCGCAATCTTGAGGAGGATATCGGCGGAGCACTGTTCGTCCGAAATCAGCGCAGCGTGCAGCTGACTGAACTGGGCAGGATTCTCTTGCGGCACGCCGTCAGCATTCTGGAACGGGTGGAGACATGCGAACAGGAGCTGCGTGCCGTCGTGGCTGGTGCGGCCGGCCAGCTTCGGATCAGTTTTACCGCCGCCTCGTCATTGCTGTCCCCATTTCCGGCGCTGATCCACGCATTCCGGCAGCGCTACGCGTGGCGAAACGCCCTTCGCACCGGTCGCCGACTGGCTCTGCGTCATAGAGCGCTTGGGTCAGAAATCAGGCCGCGGATGGTACGACTATCACCCGGGCGACCGCACGTCTCAACCTTCCAGCACGGTGGCAACGATCATCGCCGAAGAAGCCGCCGGCCGGTCGCAGCGGGCAGCGGGTATGGGACGCGGCGTCGATCGCCGACGTCATCATCCTGCCGATGGTCAACGAGGCAACGCGTATCTTGGAAGAGCGTGTGGCACTCCGCGCACCGATATCGATCTCGTCAAGATCCACGGCGACGGCTTCCCGTGCTGGCGAGGCGGGCCGATATGCGGAAGCGCGCGGTCTTTCCGAGATCGTCGCCATCCTCGCCCTTCTGTCGACGGATGGACTGGCCAAACCGCCATGCGAAGACCTGCGCAAAGCAGCTCAAGCCGCAGATTTTTCAGTACTTGCCAGTGAATAACTAACGACAAGTATAACGACTAGTCCTGGGAAACACCAAACGCGAGGTTCGGGGCCTCAAACTCCTCGATCGTTTGGCTTCCCGTACCGCATACAACCGCATGGCGTTCCGGATGAGATTTGGCAATTCTCCTACCTGCCTTGAGCAAGCTACACCCGTTCGCCAGCTGCTAAGCCCTCCCTCAGCGATTGAACCTTGTCGTTTAGTTCGATCATCTGCGGGATGGAAAAGCCGGAGCGGCGCAGCAGCGCATCGGTAAGACAGCCGGTCTTGGGCTGTAGCTCCGTAC
>JAESGE010000144.1_pt1 | contig 46735 bp, 50 predicted proteins | sample 9269601 | NCBI WGS metagenome assembly JAESGE01 (sample SAMN14515569, study PRJNA621662) | algae metagenome | isolation source: Tolypothrix brevis GSE-NOS-MK-07-07A and co-occurring heterotrophs from wet... | place: USA: Grand Staircase Escalante National Monument, Utah | collected 2006-04-16
TAAAAATGTTCTTGTTCCTCTTGAAACCCTTATTCTCTCGTCAACTTGTCAAAAGCGATCGCATGAACAAAATCATAGCTCAAACATAGTGCTAGTATACCTTTGGTAATTTGCGGATAGGTCTATTAAAATACCAGATAATTTGCCCTGGAGTGGGGCGACAAAGTTCGTGGGACGTGAAAAAGAACTCGCACATCTCCACCAATTATTGCAGGGAAATCACCAAGTTGCGATCGCAGGTATGGGTGGTGTGGGTAAAACAGAATTAGCGCTGCAATATGCACTCAAGCAGCGCGAATTTTACTCTGGTGGGATTTGCTGGTGTGGTGTCAAAAGCAGTGATGTAGGGTTGCAGGGAGACAACCATCCCTATGTCGCGCAAAGCTTAAACAATTTGGCGGAACTCTACAAATCTCAAGGAAGTTACAGCCAAGCGGAACCTTTATTGCAAGAAGCTTTAGATATTTTACAGCGTCAGTTAGGGGCAAATCATCCCCACACTATCACCGCTCGTGAAAATCTCGCAATTCTTCATGCTCGGTTGACTTCTGATATCAAATCCGTTTAATTAACAGTAGTCAGATTGCGTTGTTATGAAATACATGTAGAGACGTAGCATTGCTACGTCTAATCAAGGGTTTTGGGTTTTACGTATATTTGACTATGTGATGAGTGAACTATGTAGCTCATCTACCTGAAATTCACCTTTACTCAAAAATCGCTCGAAAAGGTTGTTAGCGCGTTAGGTGGTAATTCTAAGGGAATTGTACCGAGAAATCCTTTGCGAAAATCGGTTAAAAGTTGCCTTGCGGTGCGTTCGACATCACCTTTGAAGCGATGAAGAGCTAAAGCGTGTAAATATGCTTCTCCGGTGTCGGTTGTGGGGTCGAGGTCATAACGATTCTCTAAGGGTTTTTTCGGTAATACGTTAGTCGCTACAGCTTCTAAGTACATGACTAAATCTGCCAGTGCTGATGCTACTAGTTGATTATCATAAGATGCTTCGCCAATGTCGTCACAAATCGCTAACTTTAATGCGGCTTCTTGGTCTTCTAACTTTAGGGGGATGACACCAGGAGCATCAAGCAATTCTAATTGCTCAGAAATTCGCACCCAGCGCAAAGAACGAGTTACACCAGGACGAGCAGCACTTTCGACTACTCGCTTTCCCACTAAGCGGTTAATCAAAGCTGATTTGCCGACGTTGGGAAAACCAATGACTACAGCACGAACAGGACGGGGTAGCATTCCGCGATCGCTTCTTCTTTTATTTATCTCTATTCCAGCTGCTTGTGCTGCTTTTGATACTGCAATTACACCTTGACCTTGTTGAGCATTGGTAAAATAAGGCACTTCACCTTGTTCCTTAAACCAATCTATCCAAAGCGATCGCGCTAATGGTGTAATCATATCTACTCGGTTTAGCACCAACACCCGCTCTTTACTGCCTACCCATTCAGTCATTTGGGGATGGTTTGTCGCTAAAGGTATGCGTGCATCTCTTACGTCCAGCACCACATCTACACGCTTTAGCTGTTCTTTAAGCTTCTTTTCAGCTTTGGCAATGTGACCAGGATACCATTGAATCAGATTTAATTTATAATTTTGAGTTATTGACATTTGGGTTGATAGTTGTTGGCTGTTGGTTGATGGCTGATGGTTGATGGTTGTTGGTTGATGATTGCTGGTTATCCACTAACCACTATCTACTATCAAATATCCATTTTAGATTGATGCAAAATTATTCTATTTTCATCAGGATCGTAAGCGTAAATTTCTCTGCCGTGAGAAGCGGTTGTGATTTCTCCTGGTGGGGGATAACCTAGAATAGTAAGGTGAGCGATCGCATCTTCCAAATTACTCACCTCTAAGCACAAACTCATCTTACTTTTAAGTGAGTTAGTAAATTCAGATTCATTAGTTGTTTTTGCTTTGAAAATACCTAATTTTACACCTTTTAATTGAAACTCCGCATAAACATTTGGGATAATTTTTACTGGTTTTGTCTTAAATAAATTAGTATAAAAACATACGCTTGTTTCTAAGTCAGTAGTGGCTATGGTGACGAAAGCATCAGTATATTGGAAAACCATATTTATAGCAGTTCTCGTTTGAATCAAATACATCCTGACGGTTAATGTAGAGACGTTGCACATGCTTCATTTCTACAATCTGTATTGCGTACAAGTGCAAACGATTATAATCAAGGCTGTCTAGTTAGTCAATGATTTGTATAGTTGCGCGATCGCGTTATTTTTTAGATATTATCTGGATCAATATTCAATTTTCGCAGTTTTGCAGCAAAGCGATCGCTCACATATTCCATCACCACATTTTGCAACGTCAAACCTTCATTGGTAGATTGAATTAAACAACGTCCTAACAAAGAGTCTAAACTTTCTCGAATTTGGCGTTGCGATAAATGCAGAATATTTTCTGTTAACTGAATCTCCGATACAGGTTCCCGGTTAATCACCAACCAATACATTAAATACTTTTCTGATTCCGATAACCGCTCAAACTGTTGGGTTAACAAATCATGAATATCATCAAAAATAGTTGTCCCAGAATTTAGAAAAGCTGCAATATTACCATTAAAAAGTTTCTTTATTGTCTCTGGAACAATTTGCAACGCCAAAGCATTACCGTGATAATGATTAATTAACTGTTCTATCTCTGAATCGGAACCCTTTAAACCCCTCACAGTCAGAATTTCACTCGCTTCCACAGACAATCCAGCTAATTCCCAAACCCGTACAGGTAAGCTTTCCCCCGCTAACCGTCGAACTTCCTTAAACTGCTCTCGACTGGTTAAAATCAAACAACTTTGATGTTGAGAATCCCCTACTCGTCGAAATAACTCACCATAACCAGAATATCCCTCACGATAATTACCTGTGGAAGAACCACTTTGTAAGATTGATTCCCCATTATCAAATATCAACAAACAACGAGAAGCGCGTAAATAACCAAGCAGTTGCGTGATTTTGTCTCCTAAACTTTCCGGTAAATCAATTTCTTGTTCCTGGGAAAGAAACTTCACCACATCTGCAATGATTTTTTCTACCGTCGGTGCTTCCCGCAGACTCCGCCAAATAATATAGTCAAATTCCCCATTCACCTCTTGGGCTAATTTTACCGCCAAAGCAGTTTTCCCCACACCACCCATCGCCAAAATTGTTACCAAACGACATTTATCGTTAAGTAGCCATTGTTTTAATTTACTTAGTTCTATACTTCTATCGTAGAAAATTGATACATCTGGTGCTGCATCCCAATCAGGTTTTATAGAGGATGGTTTGTCTTGATGCTGAGTATCAACAACCTCTTCCCAGTCCAGTTTGAGGACTTGACAAAAAGCCTTGAAATTACGAGTTTCAACAGGTGTACCCCTCAAAAAGCGCTTCCAAGTACCAATGCTAACCGCTACTACTCCATTTCCCCATTTTATGTCCGGTTCCAGCATATAACTCGCTTTTTCCAGCCACTCCGGGTTATCTATCGCGTATTTATCAGATGTCTCCCGTGCTTGTTTTATCTTTTTCAGTCCCTCTGCTGATGCTTTTAAGCTACGCATTATTACTTATAATTTTTGGTGTTATCAAGTACATTTACAGATCACTTCAACACGAGGGGTAACTGACCCGGATATGTGCTGGTTACTTCTTTGTATCTTTATAGATAATGGGAGGTGAAAGAATACAGGGTAAGTTTTTATGATTTATCCTACTGTCGATACTTCCTGGACTAACTATATAGCTTGAATGCAAGCAGATCGGTTATTAAGGAAAATTTGTATCTCAATGTAGTAAGTAGAAATCTCAAGGAGTTATATTATGTCTTCTACAGTTGAACTATTGTATGAACAATATTATGAGATGTGTGCTATATCTCAAAGGTTAGAGAATATTAAAGAAGATCTAAATAATGTTTGGCTGGGTGATCTCTCAAAATTAAAGAAACTTCAATCAAAAGCAGAAGAATGTGATAAAAAAACAAAATCTATTAAGCAAAGATTAGACCAAGTATTAAAAGAGAATCTTCTCGAAATATATAGAGATAGTGACATTTTTATGAAAATTTCTCAAATGGCAGCAAAAAACTGTGAAAATGCTGAGGATATTTTAAATAAAATTGAAGAGAAGAATATTTTTGGGAATAAATTCAATGAGGTGATGGAAAGTTTGATAGTAAATGCTGCATCGCTGGCTAGTTTTATGATAAAGAAAATAAGTGGACGACTACCACCTAATTTGCAGAAATATCTTCCTGAATAATATAAATATAGGCATTGTGTGAATGCGAGATAAACTGAATTATCAAATTATTATTCAATATATGTTTTAGATATGTTCAAATTATCTCCTAAATTAGCAATGCCTGAAAATAAAAATAATAAAGAATAGCTTAGAAGTATATAATCATGGACGCAATTAATAAAATCACAGAAAGAGTAAAGGTAGATTACAAGAAAATTGAACAAGATATAGAAAATGTACATTGGATAAATAGACTGGAAATTGATCAGATTAATTTGAGAATTCAAAAATTAGAAAGTATTATTGATAAAGCAATAGAGGAATTTAATCGTTCAAAGATGCCAATAGAGGAGCTAAAAGATAAAACAATATGGCTTCGATGGTATCAAAGTAGTATTCAAGAATTAAAAGCTAAATTAGAAAAAAAGGATTTTCTGAAATGGTTTTTTCAATTAAGTTCTGTTAAACAATATCGAAAATAATCATACCCTGCGCGATCGCATTCTCAGCGCCTTAATAGAAACTACATTAATATTTGTTACTCGATGCATAGGCTTTGTTATTTTCTCAGTTGTGACTAATTCGGATACCCCAAGAGCTTTACAGCATTTCCGGCTGCTGTGAGGTACATACGTAAAACCTAAAATCTTATAGAGACGTAGCATTGCTACGTCTCTACATGTATTTCATGACAACGCAATCTGCTGTACTCTTGTCAGTATGCGTAATAATGTACTCCCCAAACTCTTATCAGGTGAAATCCGCATTAAAGAAGCCAAGAAGGTTGTAGCTACTGCATTATGAAACTGCCTAACCCAGAACGCGCTATCGTTGAAATAGATAAAATAGTAGGTTACTGTCTCAACCCAGAACATCCAGAAGGAAAACACAAAGCCCGTGTATTTAAATCTGCACTAGACTTAGATTTAAATAATGCAGAAGAATTAGAAGTAGCACTTTTACAAGCAGTAGCTAATTATGATGCCATCCCTGGTAAAAGCAATCCATATGGTCAAAAATATATCATAGATTTTACCATGACTCGTTCAGATAAACAAGCAATTATTCAAAGCGTTTGGATAGTGCGGAATAATGAAGGTTTCCCCCGTCTAGTCACCTGTTATGTAATTTAAGCAGTTAGGTAATACCAATGAAATTATTAGATGTTGTCGCGCTAACGGAAGACTTATCAGAATTAGGATTACATCGCGGTCAAGTAGGAACAATTGTAGACGAATATGAACCTGAAGTTTTTGAAGTGGAATTTAGCAACTTAACAGGACAGGCTTATGCAATAGAAACCTTAAATGCTAGTCAGCTAATGATTTTATATCATCAGCCCATTGGTGAAACAACATTAGTATATAAAAGTAATATTTGATTTCTGAAAAAAAACTGCGAGATAATACGTATACAATTTAATAACGAACAATGCCAAATCAGCATCTAGAAATAGCGATCGCAGAAGAAGAAAGGGCAGATCCGTGGCGCGAAACCACATCCATGCGTCAAATTCAATTAGGATTTATTTCTATAAGTATGCAATCAGCTTAAAAAAATTATTCAGATTGCATAAATTTTATTTTACACAACCGAGGACAAAGCCATGACCATTATCACAATAGATGATGAACTAATTAATGAAATTATCGCAGTCAGTCACTATGAAAATCCACAGGAAGCGGTCATTAAAATATTATCCAATTACTTGCAGCAACAAAACAAAGAACTGCCTTTATTTGAGCGACTACGTTTTATAGACGACGAATCTGCCGAAGATGATATCGCCTCGTTGTTTGAACGTGATAGAGACAGTTAAACCAATAAATCAGCTTTTTACGTTAAACCTACAAAAAGTTGGGCTTTTCGCTATTTCTTTGGCACTCAATTGATGTGAAATTCGTCACAGTACAGGTTGATTGACCAAACTGCATTCATCACAAAGTTGACCTAAATGCAAGTTATTGAGGAGAAGAACGTGAAAACAGCGGTTATTGTCAAAACATTAATTACATCGTTTAGTTTACTAGCTTTAGTTGCCCCAGGTCGAGCATCCGCTCAAATCATTCCTCAACCTTGGGTTTCTGTCGGTAGCCAAGAAGGTGATATAACTTATTCTGTCGGAGCGAGAGCTTTAAATTTCGGGGCTGAATTGGGATTTGGTCCCGACGGTTCTACTGGTGTAGACTTACTAAAGTTCATTTCTTTGCCAGTAATTTCACCCTATGTAGGAGTTGGGTTATATTCAGAAGATAAAGGTGTTGCCGTTTCTGGAGGTGTTCAGGTAGGCGCCACCGATAATGTTTTTCTTGGTGCAGGTTACAATTCTGTTCGCGGCTTTAACGGACAATTGGGAGTAAGATTTTAGGGCTAGAAACTGTAACTTGATTGCTGGACACATACAGCAAATTTCAGGTAAATGAGGTACATACGTAAAACCCAAAACCCTATAGAGACGTAGCGTTGCTACGTCTCTACATGTATTTCATAACAACGCAATCTGCTGTATGTACAAGCCTAGTGCATCGCGGCAAAAATAGAAACTACATTAGTAGGCTTTGTTCTTTTTTGGTATTTCCTGTCAATGTGTAAGTTCTAGAATCATAAAAATGGCAAAGGCATTATCATGGGGAAAGGTAAACAGATATCGTTGTCTATGAATCTTCAAGCCTTCGCAAGTTTAAATAAAATGCCTCTGCATGTTCTGGTTGAACGGCTTGAATCGGGGTATTTTATGGCATCGGTGCCAGAGTTAGCCGATTGTGTGGTAGCGGCTGCAACTCGTGAGGCAGCGATCGCGGCTGTACAGGAGATGGTGAAGGTGAGGCTAGCGAATATTGAGGTTTTGACACTGGAAGTTGCAAATAATCCCTGGACAGAATTTATTGGGATGTTCTCAGGGGATGAAGAGTTTGCGGAACTGGCTGAGGAACTGCGGACGGAACGTGATTTAGATATAAACGGCGCTACATGAGTCTTTGGTTGTTAGATACGGATCATGTGTCGCTGTTATTGGAGCATCATCCACAGGTGAGTCGTAGGGTGGCTAACCAGGGGGCAGAGGTTGCGATTTCCATCGTAACGGTTCAGGAATTGTTTAATGGTTGGGTGGTGCGAATAAATAGTGCGCGAGAGGTTGAAGATGTTGTGCGGTTGTATGGCAAGTTGAGCCGGACAGTGGCTCTATTCGGACGGGTAAGGGTGCTGGACTTTGATGGGAAAGCAGGGGAAATGTTTCAGCGATTGCTAACAGAAAATCCAACGTTATCAAAACAGCGATTGCAGAAGGATATGCGAATTACCGCAATTGCTTTAGCGAATAATGCAGTTGTGGTGACGCGAAACAATCGAGATTTTTCTCAGGTATCAGGGTTAAATATTGAGGATTGGTCGCAGCAGGATGGATGAGGTGGCTTGAAGACTATAGCCTGGGTGAGTTGTGGAAGAAATTATAGGTTGAAGTTTCACCATTTTTGCATGAATAAATTTTACAAAATCTAAAACTTCTTCCTGTTTTTCTTTGTCAAGCGATCGCCATTTTTCTAATAATTCTTGTTCTGGACTCATATCTATCTCTATTTCAGTGCCTTTTTAACTAATTGTGGAATTTGAGAAGGACGTTCAGCTACTGGTACATTTGCTTTTTTGAAAGCGGCTAATTTACTTTTTGCTGTGCCAAAATCAGGATCGCGTCCGATAACAGCTGCTAAAGTCCCAGTTTGACGCCAATGTTTTCCTGCTGGTGCTTGAGTGCCTGCAATATAAGCAATAACTGGTTTATCAATAGCCTCAGCAATGTACCGCGCTGCAACTTCTTCGCTACCTCCACCAGGTTGACCAACGACAACGATCGCTTGTGTATTTTCATCTTCATCGAGAATTTGCAACCATTGCAAAAAAGATGAACCAACGATCGCATCACTACCAATACTCACACTGATCGATTGCCCCAAATCAGCTTTTGTTAATTCCCAGGCAACTTCATAAGTCAGAGTGCTGCTACGGCTGACGATTCCCACTGATCCTGGCGTATAAAACTCACTAGGTTGAGTACCTAAAAGAATTTTGCCGGGGACGATGATTCCTGGACTATTCGGTCCGACAACCACAGTTTCTTTAGCTTCGGCTTTGCGAAGTAATTCCACCATATCCAGAGGTGGCACCCCTGGGGAGATAATAATTAATTGGCGGATATTAGATGCGATCGCTTCTAATGCTGCATCCAGTACTTGGTAAGGATGTACGCAAATAATCGTCGTATCAATTTGCCCAAATTCCGCTATTACTTCCTCTACTAAGTCAAACATCAGCAAATCATACAATTGCTGTCCACCATATCCAGGATTCACACCAGCTACTAAATTAGTACCATAAGCTTTCATTTGAGCTATATGAGTTGCTGAGATGAATTCACTGAAGCCTTGAATTAACACTTTGCTGTCTGGCATTAAGTTCATAAAAAAGTCAGATTTAGTTTGGTACCACAGCAGCGATTAACCTTATCCACATTGCAGGGGTAAGATTTTCAAAACTTTCTATGAGATTTGGCAAGACGAATTGCTTCGGTTACCGCCTCATCTAAATTTTCTACTACTATGGGTGCATTGCTGAGAGTTTTTAGGGTTGCTAAATATTTTCTGGCTGCATTTAAATCAGAACCTCCAAGACGGACAACCAAACGCGGAAAATTATTTTCTCGGCGGGTTTTGTTACCATTAGAATGTAGTAGTTGTGGTTTGAGTTCGCTAGAATCGTATTGGCAAAACATGGCAATAATTTCCGCTAGTTCTATAGGCTGAGGAATGCTGCCCAAAAGGTTAATGAGGATGACTTGAATACTTTTGTCATCTGCCAATATTTTCAGACTTTTGGTGAGGCGATCGCTAAAAGTAGTTGTGGGAGTATCTGTAGGAAAAGCATGGCGTAGATTCAAGCAAACACCAGGCTTACCCCCACCATTAGCCACTAAATCCAAAGTTGCCATTACTGAACCAGCACCATTACCCAAGATGCCAATTTTACCATGCATTTCTATTCCATCCCAATCATGGGAATGCCCATTTTTATGATTACCGGGATGACGGTTGACTATTTTTTCCGCCATCGCTGCCATATCGGGATGACGACCAATCGCTCGTTCGTTGACTCTGATATTACCATTCAGCGCCATCACGCTTCCAGAGGGACTCACGCCCAAAGGGTTAATTTCTACTAAGTCCAGGTCTTTTTCCACAAATAACTGATACATTTTTTCCATGACGGTGCTGATGGATTGCATCATTGCACCCTCCAAACCCATTTTTAACGCTAATCTTCGTGCATAATATGGCGAGAATTCTTGTTCAACAACTACATGTTGTATTTTATCTGCGGTTAATTCCCAATCTATGTTCGCTTCTTTACCACCTAAAAGAACCGGACGGCAAAGAGCGGTATCTAAAACTACTGCTAAATAATATTCTTGATCGGCATCGTATTTAGATTCTGCCAGCAAAACTTCAGGTAACTCGCCTAAAATTGGCAAATTGAAGATATTTTGCGCGGCAGCGATCGCATCAATGGTAGTCTCTACAAATCTGACTCCACCAGCTTTTGCCCGTTCCCCGGCATGTACTTGAGATTTTAGCACAATCGGATAACGGATTTTTAAACGTTTTAAATCTGTGGGATGGTCAATTCGTTGGGATGGCAATACGGGAATGCCTATACTCCCAAACCATTCTTTGACTTGATACTCTAACAAATCCATTTTTCTCGAACCTTGTATAACTACTTACCAAAAGTGTCTTCACTGCATCTTGAATCCAAAATCAAGCCTTAATTGGCTATCAACATTTTTTCTCTCATTAATTTTATCCAATTCGGTACATGAAGCAAATTGCTGACCATAGCCAATCCATTCTTGTAATGTCAACAATACATAACTAATTTCCTCAGTACAATTGACAGCATCTAAGATAACCAGCATTTTTGTGTAACAGAACTGTTGAAGCAATTTTTGCTTTTTATTTAGATAATTTTGTTACTAACGCATTCTCACGATAAAATTAACTACGGTAGCTAATGTACGTTTTTTGGCAAATTGAATGCGGTAAAAATGCTCGCAAATTGTATTATTCCCATTTTTTTGTAATTTTTAACTGCAATTGAATTGAATAAGAACGCCATCTAGCTGTATAAAAACCTAGAGATGTAACCATAGCGCATCTTTAGCAAAAAATAAACCATAATTATATTTGCTTGGATTATGAGAAGTGTTTGAAATTTCTATTTATCAAACGCGGGTTGGAAAAAAGAACACACAACCAGAAGCGGACTCTTAACAGTTGACATCAACAGTTTGGAGTCAAGCGTAAAAAAGCGAGCTTTACGAATTATTGAGTTTTATGAGAATTGAATTTTTACTAAAGAATCGTAATTTGTGTTACAAAGTTGTTCCTTCGGACTTTAAAGCTGTGATTGATCAAACTGTGCATTTGCAATCAAAAAACGGAAATTATTCATCTAAACCTCCAGGAGATCCCCACCAAAACTGTATTCAGTTTGGTGGTGGGAGGAATGGAGGGCTAATTGCGAAACGTCCCCTAAGTAAATTTGTGCGTTTGCACAAACAGCGAGGGGGACAGTTGAACAATTAGCAAATATTTTGTTAGCCACTAGTTTGTGCATTGTGTTTTCTGATATAATTGGATGAGTTCTGATGATAATGCAATGCAAACAATATCGGTAAAATGCAAGGTTCAAGTCCCTATAGAGTTGCGCTCTGAAATAGACCGCACTTTGCAAGGATTTGCTGATGCTTGCAATCAGATATTGGAGGTTGCAAAGCGTGAGAAATGCTGGAATACGACCAAGCTTCACCACTTGGTTTACAAGCCAGTACGCGCATCTACAGGCATCAAAGCAAATCACGTTTGTCAAGCTATTCGCCGCGTGATTGGTAACGCTAAAGCAGTTAAGCAAATTCACAAGTTCAGACCAACATCCATTAATTTGGATGCTCGGACTTTTCAGTACTTGGAAGAACTGCAAACTGTGGGCGTTACCTTGATGTGTGGTCGTAAAAAGTTCAAGTTGTCGATTGGTAATTATCAATTGGCACTGCTGAAAGGGCAAACACCAACAGCAGCAACGTTGAATAAAACCAAACACGGCGACTACTACATCAATATCTGTGTTGACATTCCTACTAACCCCACTGGCAAAACTCCCAAGGTTATTGGGGTCGATTTGGGCAGGCGCGACATAGCGACTACTTCTAATGGTGACTCTTGGAGTGGTAAGCAGATTCAAAACACTCGTGACCGATATAGTAAGGTCAGAGCTAATGTTCAATCCAAACGCACTAGAAGCTCTAGAAAACTTCTTAGAAGGCTCTCTGGGAGAGAACAAAGGTATCAATTGTGGTTGAATCACAATATCTCGAAACAGTTGGTTCAAGATGCCAAACAAAGTAATTCTGCTTTGGCATTTGAAGACTTGACCAATATCAGACAATCTCTCAATCAACCACCTAGAAGCAAGACTGAACGCCGTAGAACTAATAATTGGGCATTCTACCAATTGCGGATATTTGTTGATTACAAGGCAAATATCGCTGGTGTGCCAGTCGTCTTTGTTCAACCAAACTATACCAGTCAGACTTGTTCGCGGTGTCACCATGTACACCCCGTTAAAGGTAAATCCTATCGTTCTAACAAGTCTTTCAAGTGTGGGCATTGTGGCTTTGAGCATGATGCTGATATTAACGCTGCACTAAACATTGCAGCTTTGGGGGTTTCCGTAAACAACCCTGAAGTTCCGGGGATTGCTTGCTTGTTGGAAGGACAACGAAGGTTTGTTTCCGACAGGTGGTGAAATCTGGGACAAAGCCTACTCCGCATTTGGTACTCCAAATCGGTGTAGGTAGTTTACTCTATACACTCGAAGATAGTAAAAACAATATAGAAAACCAGCGAGATCCATGTATGAAAGTAGAAGTCCAGCAAGAAGATTTACAGCTTTTGGCAACAATTTTGCAGGAACACTTACGTGCAGAAGTCTTATCTGGTGAACTTTTCCAGGTTAAGTGTGCTGTCAAAAATGACCAGCTAATGATTCTAGTTGAACATCCTCTAAGTGTGACAACTCATACTCAGCAAGTTTTTGCAGTACTAGAGGAAGCACTTGAATCGCTTCCAGGTTGCAAAAACCAACGAGTAGAAATTTTTCTCAGAATCATCAGCGAGAAACTTCCTTACACTAAGCATTCTGTGATAGTGAGAGTAGGGGAAGAAGGGGGAGAAGGGGGAGAATCGGCAGAATCGGCAGAAATCTTTCCGTTACCTTCTATAGTTTATTCTCCATACACTGAGGAAGAAGCATTTGACCAGATGGTGGATGCTGAGGATTTCTCTTATGTGACAACATTAAAGCGATCGCCTAAAATCAACCCAATTATACTGGGTGTTGCTTTGTCAGGAATTGGATTGTTAGGCATCGGTGCTTACTTGTTGACTCGTTCTTGTGTCATGTCTGAGTGTAAAGAGATATTAACAGCGACGGAGTTACAAAAATCATCCCAGCAATTAACCCGCAATGCTAGGTCTGAGGAAGAATTGGCAAAGCTGCACACGCAATTTAAAACAGCCACCACCGATTTAAAAAACATTCCGGGTTGGTCGCCACGACACCAAGAAGCAGAGCAACTTTTACTTAATTTATCAGGGCAGTCAGAAAAAATTAAGTTGGTTCTCAACGCTTTGCAATCAGCATCTTTAGCAGAGCTAAAAACTGAAACTCCGGTAAATAATATACAACAATTACATAAGAAACAACAACTTTGGCGAGAGGCGATCGCACCACTGGAAGGTATTAACCCCCAAAACGAACTTTATGGACTGGTACAGGGCAAATTATCCTTGTATCGCTTGAGATTGCAAACTGTAAATCAGCAGTTACTGAATGAAGAAAAATGGTCTAAAAAATTGGCAGATTCAAAATCTGTAGCCAAAGTAGCAGCAACGTGGGAAACTAAAGCTAAATCTCTAAAAGACTTGCAAAGAGTGCAGTCTACTTGGCAGGTAGTAGTTAATGCTTTAAGGATTATCCCCCAGACTAGCCCAGAATACGAACAAGCACAAAATCTTCTAGTTGATTATAAACTGAAACTAGCAACCGCACGCGATCGCGCAACTTTTGAACAATTAGCTGCCAAATCTTATCAACAAGCCATTAACACTGCCAACCAAGCTAAAAGATATGAGCAGCAAAACCAGTGGCAAGCAGCACGGGCAAACTGGTCTCTGGCTTTGAACACCCTCAAACAAATTCAGGCTGAGAGCTTTTCTTACTCACAAGCGCAACTCTTAATTGAACCTTATACAAATGCTTTCAACCAAGCAGAACAACAAGCCCAAGTTGCGGTTTATTTGCAACAAACCCGGACAGACTTGGTGAAAACTTGCACTAGTAGAATTCGGATTTGCACCTTCACCGTAAACAACAAAGGAATTATCGTCAAAATCACTGCTGAGTATCAAAAAGCAGTGCAGAATAGTTTAGCTAACCCCAATCCTCAAGATCCAAGTTCTTTTACTGGTATTAGCAATCATTTGCAAGTATTGCAATCAGCATTAAGTGCCATTAGTGAAAATGCTAACCTACCTTTAATAGTCTATGATGCCCAAGGTCAAGTAGTCCATACGCGATCGCATCAAGGTTAGGAGTTAGGAGTCAATGGTCAATAGTCATAGGAGTGAAAATAAATGTAGAGACGTAGCACTGCTACGTCTAATCAAGGGTTTCGGGCAACGCATAATTAGTTTCTACGCCTATGTCTATTGGGAAAAAAGAATTATTTTGCTCCCCCCTGCCTCCCCTGCCTCCCCTGCTTCCTTGTCTCCTTGTCCCCCACTCCCCCTCACCTCACCAATTGCGCGTTGGAGTTAAAAAACTGGCTACACAAACCGCGAGTAATTAATAGGGTTGTCAGCAAGTTGGTGAAAGCGATCGCAAACACAATCAAAATCTCGTATGATACAGCATCAAGGGGGGTTACTCCACCTAGTAACTGTCCGGTGGTGATTGGTGGTAGTGCGACCATACCGATAAGCGTCATCTGATTTAAAGTGGGAATTAATCCGGCTTTGATGGCATCTTTGCGGTATTGAGTAATTGCTTGCATAGGTGTTGCCCCTAAGCTTAAGTGAGTTTCAATTTCTAGGTGGCTGGAGTTAATTGTACTCACAAGACGCTCCCCAGCGATCGCGGCTGCATTCATGGCATTACCTAAGATTATCCCCCCTAAAGGAACCAAGTACTGCGGTTCATACCATCTGTCTGGTTGAATAATTAAGAAATTGATGTAAAACAGTGTGATAAAAGTGCTGATGAAAATTGTTCCCCAGACTAACGGCAAAACCTGGGGTATTTTCTGAGTGATGCGATTTCGTGCGACAATCGCTGCTATCGTCAGCATTATTGCCAAAATCCCCAAAACTGCCCAAGGGTTATTAAAAGCAAAGATGAAGTCTAAAACGTATCCCAACACAAGTAGTTGTAGGATGGTTCTCCCGGTAGCGAGGGCTAAGTTTAATTCTAGCCCTAGTCTGGAAAGCGCAGATAAACCAATGGCGATCGCCATTAATCCTACACTAATAACCAAATCAACCAAATCCAACTTGATCAAATCCTGCATTGATTTTCTACCTTTTGAAGTTTTTTTCGCTCATTTGCCTACACACTTGGAACTTTAATTAGAGGTGTTGGATCTTGGTTGATATATATCATCTTTTATGCCAATAATTGGTAGCTTTACCAATTATAAATCTAAGTAAAAATTCTTACTTAGGTTGATTGTCTTGAAATCGCTTATTCAAATCAAATGAAAACTCATGATCCAAAGCATAAATACTATCCCTGCCTTTGATAACAAGCTGCAATACAGCACCATTGAAGCAGAAGTGAGTGCGGCTGTTTTAGAACTTTTGGCTTCTGGACGTTATATCGGCGGTTCTGTAGTTGCCAGCTTTGAGCAACAGTTTGCCGCTTTTCATGGTGTTAGTCAATGTGTCAGCTGTAACTCCGGGACTGATGCGCTTTACTTATCCCTACGAGCCTTGGGAATTGGTTCTGGTGATGAAGTAATTACTACACCTTTTACTTTTATTGCCACATCAGAAGTTATCAGTGCTGTGGGTGCAAAACCAGTTTTCGTTGATATTGATGCTACTACCTATAATTTGGATTTGCAGCAAATAGCAGCGGCAATTACACCCAAAACGAAGGCAATTATTCCAGTTCATTTGTTTGGACAACCTGTGGATATGACTGCTTTGATGGATTTAGCCAAAGTTCACAATCTAATAGTAATTGAAGATTGCGCTCAATCTACAGGGGCAAGTTGGGCAGGGGAAAGAGTAGGAAGCATTGGACACGTCGGTTGTTTTAGTTTCTACCCGACTAAAAATCTTGGTGGTTGTGGTGATGGGGGAGCGATCGCAACTAATGACCCAGAAATTGCGGCAAAGGTGCGAGTATTAAAAGAACATGGGAGTAAAACTCGCTATATTCACGAAGAAACAGGTGTAAATAGTCGCTTGGATGCTTTACAAGCGGCTATTCTTCAGATTAAACTACGTTATCTTGATACTTGGAATAATCAGCGAAGAGCGATCGCAATTCGTTACCATCAGTTACTCACATCAATTCCTGGTATCATCCCCCCTCAAGAATTAACTGGTGGTTCAGGCGTTTGGAATCAATACACAATTCTGGTATTATCTGAAGGGCGAAATGGTATTAGCGCCAAACATCGCGACTCGGTTCGCGACTCTTTGCAATCTTTGGGTGTAAGTACAATGATTTACTATCCCCACCCTTTACATTTACAGCCAGTTTATCAAAATCTGGGCTATCAGCCAGGACAATTGCCTGTAGCTGAACAAACCTGCAATGAGGTTTTATCTTTGCCCATGTTCCCCGAACTTTCACAACAACAGCAAGACCAAGTAATTTATGCGTTAAAGGATTGTTTGGGGTAAACAAAAGTGCCTGACGACTGAAGTCGCGGCTATACAAACCAAGCCCACCTTGTCCTAAGGGACACGCTTCTCTTCTCCTGTCGGAGACGCTGCGCTCTCCTAGAGGCACGCGGCTACGCGAACGTGGGCTAAATACAGAACTTGTCATTACCAACATATTTCAAAACCCTCGCTCTTGCCGCTATCTCGACGAGCGAATAAATTTATCAGGCTAATAGCACAAGTCCATTAAAATGGACTGAAATCTTTATTTAGTCAACCCATATTTAGTCCTCTTTTAGAGGACTTTAGCTGTTAGACAACGGTTTATAGCCGTTGGCGGGATAAGGGTTTTACGAGATAAATAAATGTTGGTAATCTCATATCTTGCCCGCCCGCCCTAACGACTAGAAATCGCGGCTAAACAAACCAAGTCCGCGATTAGGCGGACTACCGAAAATCAAGGGTTTGGTAGCCTGCGTAGGCAGGCTTTGTTCTCTTAGCCGCGATTTTAATCGTTCGGTGCAAGATATGAGTAATGACAAGCCTTATACGGTGAGGGCAGTTTTTGCTAAAGCTTCCACCAAGCCACGTACAGCAGCAATCATTGCTATTTCGCTGTTAAGTTGATTGATGGCAGAACCGACGCCAACACCAGCGGCGCCGCTAGCTATAGCTAGTGGAACTGTGACGTTAGAAATGCCGGAAGCACACAATACTGGCACTGATACTACACGAGAAATTTCATAAGCTGCTGCTAAGGTGGGAGCGGCTTTTTCAATTAATCCTAGAGTTCCGGGGTGTGTGGGTTGGCTACTAGTACCACCTTCGGTTTGGATAATGTCAGCACCTGCTTTCACCAATTCCTCGGCTAGGTGTACTTGTTTATCCAGTGTCAGGATGTGGGGAACGGTTACAGATAAGGTAATTTCTGGCAGTAAGGCGCGAGTAGAGCGAGTCAATGCCAAAACTTCCTCAGCCTCAAAACGGCGTCCTTGAGCATAGAAAGAATCAAAATTGCCAATTTCAATTAAATCAGCACCAGCGGCAACAGCTTGAACAAACTTTTCTGGTTCAACTGCCGAAACACAAATTGGTAAGTTTGTCAAACTTTTAGCTAATTGAACCAAAGCCGGATCTGCGGCAATATCAACAAAAGTAGCACCACCGAGATCGGCTGCTTTCACAATAGCGGCTGTGCGATGGGCATCAAAGTTGTTCAAACCGCTGATAACTTTGAGAGCTTGACGGTTAGCAAATGCACGTTGGATTGGATACATAGTCATAGTTTGTCTTGTAACGCGGGAGCAAATAACGATTATTCTATCGTTCTGCTATACAAAACTTGACTAAACTTTTTTAAGGCTAGTCATTCAAGTGATTTTCGTTTACTAAAAAAGCCCGTGACGAGGATTGAACTCGTGACCTCACCCTTACCAAGGGTGTGCTCTACCACTGAGCCACACGGGCAAAATGCCTGAGATATTGTAAGTGTTGATTTCTCGACTATGCTAACGCATAATTCAATTTAAAATCAACACTTATAATTTGTAGTGAGGTGGGCCGAGCTGGATTTGAACCAGCGTAGCTTTCGCAACGGATTTACAGTCCGTCTCCATTAACCACTCGGACATCGACCCATTTGGCTCACGATTTATAATATTAGCATAAGCTTTTGGAAATGGCAATAGTTTTTGCCAAGAATTTTTGGGAAGGCATTAATTGTGAGGCATCGCCGCAACAGAAAGTAGAATAAAGCTAGGTTTACTCTTGTAATGTGAGCGATTCGGCAATGAAGACGCTAGCTAAATGGTCTGTGGATGACTATCATCGCATGGTTCAAGCGGGAATTCTGAGCGATCGCCGTGTAGAATTGCTCTTTGGGGAAATTGTTGAAATGAGTCCAGAAACCCCGATTCATTACAGTACGGCAAAACGAGGCGTGAAATACCTAGAAGAGTTACTCTTAGGTAAAGCCGATGTTCGTTTTAATGGACCGATTACACTACCTAACTCGGAACCTGAACCAGATATAGCGATCGCACGACTACCAGAGTCAGCTTACAACAATCGCCATCCTGCACCTGAAGATATATTTTGGGTGATAGAGGTTGCCAAGACAAGCTTGAAGAAAGATTTAGAATTGAAAGCTTTTATTTACGCTGTTGCTGAAATTCCAGAATATTGGGTTTTGGATTTATCTGCAAAGCAAATAATTGTCTTTCGAGAACCCAAAGACGGGAAGTATATTACAGAAGAAACTATTGTAAAGGGAACGATTACACCGTTGGCATTTTTAGACATTCAGGTATCGGTTGAGAAGCTGTTGGGTTAAGTGCGATGATCGCTGTTGAATAAATTAAAAATTTCCGTACAATCATCCTTTTGAGGATATTATACGGAAAAATTTATGATGTTATTCAAAAAACAAGGAGGTTAACTCAACAATTCTCCAGTTTCTTGCAGAGAGTGCAAGCGGTGGTAAATTCCTTCATGACGCAACAATTCATCATGACTACCGACTTCAACAATCCTACCTTGATCTAGAACCACAATCTTATCTGCTTCGCGGACTGTACTCAAACGGTGAGCAATAATTATTGTAGTACGAGTTCCTTGAATCGATCGCATGGCTAATTGAATCAATCTCTCAGACTCATAATCTAAGCTAGATGTCGCTTCGTCAAAAACTAATACATCTGGTTCAACTAATAACGCTCTAGCAATTCCTAAACGCTGTCTTTGTCCACCAGATAACCTGACACCACGTTCACCGACAACTGTGTAATAACCTTCGGGTAAAGAGCGAATTACGTCATCTAATTTGGCAATTTTACACGCTTCTTCAACTTGGTGAAAACTCGCGCTTCGATTGCCATATTTTAAATTATCCAACAAAGTACCGTTAAAAACGTCTACTTCTTGGTGAACGATGGCTAAACGTCGGCGATAATTACCAACATCTAATCTAACAATATCTTGCCCATCAATCAATATCCTTCCCTGATTCGGTTCAAAATAGCGAAATAGCAATTTCACTAAAGTAGATTTCCCCGAACCTGATCGCCCAACGAGTGCTACTGTCTGATATGGTTCTATTAACAAGTTGATGTCTTCCAGAACCGGACGGTTAGCGTCATACCCAAAAGTTAGATGAGAAAACTCAATTTTCCCGGTAAAACTATAAGCTGATTCACTATCTAACAAACTAGCTGCATCTACCCCAATCGGCTGCTGCATTAATTCGTGATACCCCAACATTGAAGCATAACGACGGGCAAAAATTTCCGCTAGGCTGCTGATAGGTTCCAACTCGGCATAAGCCATGCTAGAAACTGTTAAAGTCGTGAGAAAATGTCCTAAGGAAATTTGACCTTTTACCGTCGCTGCTAAAGTTAAACCTAGTATCGTAAACACGCAAAATTGAACGAATGCTGTTCTAAAAGTACCTAACTTGATATAACCAATATGGATGCGGTAATCAGCTACTTTAAACTCGCGGTTAAGTCGTTGTTTTTGGCGTTTAAATTCTAGTTTTTCTGTGGCAAATGCTTTAACTGTTTTGATATTGGTGATAATTTCGGAATTGCGGCTTTGGGTATTTTCCATGTATTTATCTAGCCGCTTTTCTTGTTCCATCAGCTTCTTTAAATCTTTCATACTGAAGCTGAGGATTGCCATAAACGAAATAAAAAATACTATGGCAATACGCCATTCAATCAACAAGATGATTACAAAAATTCCCAATACTCTAAAGAGTTTAGGAATCATTTGTCCGGCAACTTCTGGATAAGTCCAAGTGTGATTTTCTAAACCTCTAGATATTTTACCTGCAATGCGTCCAGGATTATTTACATCGTAAAATTCTAGCGGTAAAGTGAGTATTTTCGCTACCGTTTTTTCCAAGTGATCTCGTCTGGTACGCAAAGCAATATCCCAATGAAACCACCAAGTTGACCAGATTTGAATCGGCGCTCTGGCAACGGTAACAAAGAAGATTACAATCATTAGCACTGCCAAAGATGATAACCGATTTTGTGGTAAGTTAATCAGGTTAGTAATTGCTGCGATCGCATTCTCTGTTGCATTATCTAGCGGTTGTCCCGAAAGTACGTTTAAAATCTGCCCTGTGGTATATGGTACAACCAAATCGATAATCTCAAAGATGCTCGCTGCGGCAATACTAAATATAACCGCTAATCGATAGCGATCGTAATATTTGATAAGGTCTCTAAATTTTGCCATGATGCACTCTATTTAATGAGTAGAGACGTTCCAGCGCAACGTCTGTACAAAGGTGATGAATTGGGTTTTAACTCCTCACTTTTCACGTTGCAGTTGAGCCACAGACTTTTTATACTACTAATATACTACAATGTAGTCAAGGAGTAATAGCGTAAATCATTCTTTGGGAGTAGCTGATATGTCAGAGGGAAAAAATTCTAGCCGATAGCGATAAAGTGCGACTGGTTGAGAGCCAGATTTAAAGTAATCTGGATCTTGAGGAGAAAGGTAGACAGCAGTAACTTGATCTGCCTCTATCACTGGATTGGATGTAGAAAGTTTGCGGTAAGCGGTTGTTGATTCTACGGAGTTGAAATAAGGATTAGAGCCACCTTTAAATAGTTGCTGAAAGACTTCTGTAGTGATAAACTGATTATCAGGTGTAGTTTCGGTAGCCCGTGCGGTGACAATAGAAACTAACTGAAGATTGCCTTTTAATAACGTAATTTGACGATTAGGCGATTTTGGATCTACTTTTACTGATAACACGCGATCGCCTAAATAAGTCCGCGCCAAATTCAAGCTATTAAATGCCCTATCCGCAACTACAACGGGCAATTTTGTATCTATCCAAGGTATGAATTTTAAACCCGTGATGGGTAATTGCTCTTTCACAAATCGTACTGGAAAACTCACAGGTTGATTTAGCTGTCGGCGATTCCCTTCAAAACCTGGTGTAACTATATCTGGTGCTAAAGGTGCAGCCAAATCGATTAAAGTACTTTTAAGGTGCCAATTACCCGCCATCCAATCAGGATAAATCAAATCACCTTCAGGCGATGCTTCCAAGGGGAGCGATGGCACCGAAGTTATTTTTTCCCACCGAGGAAAATTAGCCAACCTTTGGCTTAATTCTCCCGCTGCTGCTTCAGAAGCAGCAGATAGCAGAAATAAAAAAATTAAGCAAACGCTTAAAATCGCTTTCATCGCAAGGAATTAGAGATATATACTGTTTTATGGAAATTGAAAATTAATTTAATTAAAGTTTAATTACGTTTTCTTCATTAAATTTAACATGTACTTCAATAAACTAAACAAAAACATAACTATCCAATTTAATTTCTTGGGTTAAAGAGAAGCAAGCATACAGCAGATTGCGTTGTTATGAAATACACGTAGAGACGTAGCATTGCTACGTCTGTGAGCGGGTTTTGGGTTTTACGCATGTACCTCGTCTACCTGAAATTTGCTGTAAGTACAAAAATTTTAATTTATCTTCTCTGATACTTGCTCCCTAGCCTTTTTGAAGTTTTAGTTATGCTGGCATCCTATTACTTAGTGTCAAACAGTATGTATAATATCTGATTATTTTCGTATTTATAGTGAGGTTAGTTATGTTAATTATCTAGCAATTGTATAATTACTTATTGTTAAAGGTTGAGCGTATACTATGCTTCTAAGGGGTGCTACAGATCAAGAGCAAGTAGCTTTGAACTAAAGTCAGGTATAAAACTTGCTATTGAGCCGGCTGGTGCTTCTCCTGTCACCAGACGCCACGGGAACAAGGTAGGAAACCTCTGTAACGCACTGCCTCAAATATTTTTAGGGTGCTATTTCAAATAAATTCCTATTTACAGTTCTTGAACCAATGACCATATCTAGCTCTTTTACGGATTTTTCCTTAGCGGAGTTATTCCAATTGATTGACCAAGGGCGAAAATCTGGCTGTTTAAGTGTCTGTACTTTACCAGATATTCGTGTTGCTGGATCTAAATCCCTACATTACTATATTTGGTTTCGTCAAGGGCGTATTGTCGCTGCGGCTAATCGCTTAAATGGTCAGGAATTAGTATCTAAAATAATCAAAAGAAAGTGGTGTAACCCATCTAGAGAAAATATTTCTATAAGTGCTACAGGAAGACCTTTAGGTTTAGAGTTGAAAACCGAAGGATTGCTGAGTGCTGAACAACTGAACTTATTATTTGCTAGTCAACTACAACAAGTTCGGCAATTGTTTGAAATTCAAAGCGGTGTATTTAAACTTGATAGCAAGGCTACTTTGCCCTGGACAGAGATGACAGGATTAAGCCTAAGAGCTACTGAAGTAGCGCTAATGGCTTTGAGAGCATTGAAAAACTGGGAAGTATTAGCTGATGTACTTCCAGATGTCAGTTCTGGCGTTAAAAGTATTACACAAAACAAACCACAATTTCGCTTGAATCCTTTCGAGTGGCAAGTGTGGGAGTTTGCGAATGGAACTGTTGATTTAAGTGCGATCGCTTTTCAACTCAATCAACCTACATTAATAGTTCAGCAAGCTGCTTTCCGGCTAATGTTAGCAGATTTGGTAGAAGAAGTTTCTTTGCAACAATGTACACCCGAACTAAATAATTACCCGATGGATGAAACTCAAGGAAATGCTTTCAATTGTGAGCCAAAAAAAGCCCCAGAAGCAAATATGCTGAAGGTAAGTGCAGCATTTTTAGAAAATTTAGTCGGGTTTTTAAGGAGTAAAGCTTAATGGAAATCCTACGCATAGTAATTACAGGTGGCGTAGGTGCAGGAAAAACAAGCTTGATTCGCACAATAAGTGAAATTGATGTTGTTAACACAGATAAGGAAGTTACAGATGAACTAGCAGAAATGAAGGCGAAAACTACGGTAGCTATGGACTTTGGGCGGATAACCATAGCAGCCAATCAATCACTGCATCTTTATGGGACACCAGGACAAACGCGATTTGACTTTATGTGGGACATCCTGATTGCTAAAGCTCAAGCTTACATTTTGTTAGTAGCTGCACACCGCCCCGATCATTTCCGTTATGGTCGTAAAATTTTCAAGTTTATGAATGAAAGGGTGCAAATTCCTTATTTAATTGGGGTGACTCATACTGATTGCGCGGATGCTTGGGAACTCGAAGATGTGGCGTTAGCTTTGGGATTTGGGGATGACAGTACTCGACCGCCTTTGATAGCTGTAAATGCTACCGAAAGAGCTTCAGTAAAAGAAGCATTAATGGCGATCGTTTTAGAATTAGCCAAATCTCGCTAGCATCAACCTTAACAAACAAAGTAAATGCAAAAAAAAATCCCAAAAGTAAAAAATGATTCTTGCTTTTTTTCGCTTTTTCCTTTTAACTTTACTTTGTCTTGGTAGTAAATTATCGAAACGTATGTGATGGAAATAACTCTATTGCAATAAGCAGTTTACCGCTTATGCCTCTAGGCAAAATCCTGAAGCTACTCGCAGAGGCATTTCAAAAAACGCCTACTGAGTCTGTAAATGCATCAAAATTGCCAACTTCGGAGAATACGACTTTACCGACAACTACCGAAAATACTGAAACGTTACCACTAATTACAAAATCTCCGTCACCAATAAGTACGGAAAACCAATCAAAATTGTCAACCTCGGAGAATACGACTTTACCGACAACTACCGAAAATACTGAAACATTACCACTAGTGACGGAATCTCCGTCACTAGTAAACACGGAAAACACGGAAATAGATTTACCAATAATTTTGGAGGAAAAAATCATGATTAATAGTTCGATGCTACAAGACGAGCTGCAAAACTTTGTCAGCGGCACCTCTGAGGTTCAAGGTGCAGCCTTAGTCAGTCCTGATGGTTTGGCTTTAGCTTCGGTGCTACCCGGAGGTATGGACGACGAACGTACCGCCGCAATGTCTGCATCTATGCTTTCTTTGGGGGAACGCATCGGACGCGAACTCGCTCGCGGTAACGTTGAGCGAATTGTGGTGGAAGGTGAAAAAGGCTACGGAGTTTTGGTTGGCTGTAGTGGTGATGCTGTTTTATTAGTTCTCGCTAATGCATCAGTCAAACAAGGCTTGTTGTTTTTAGAAATTAAACGCGCTGTTGCCAAAATTGCACCTTTGCTTGGTTAGCTAATAACACGAAGCAACCCGTATTCAGATTTGTGGATTTCCGATTTTCTCTCTTAAATTGCCATTCTTAATTTACAACTAATTTGGAACTTGAAGTTTGGCAATTTAAAAGAAAAAATAAGGACAATTTTCTCAGTTCCAAGCTGATGATTTATCAGGGCTGGCTCTACTGTAATCAAAACAGTTGGTTTTTATTAATCTTAGGAGAAACGCAAGAATGACTTTAGAACCACACTCCTTTATGTCCATAATGGAAAAGCGTATTGGCTTTACAGATGAGGACAAAGCTCTACTAAAATCTGAGGCAAGCTGGGGAGTAGAAATTGCTCCAGAGATGGCAGACCACTTTTATGCTTACCTTGAGCGCGACTCAGAAATGAATGGTATTTTACACGCTACTGAAGGGCGGATTCATCGCTTGCGGGAAACCTTTGTTGAGTGGTTTTATGAGATGTTTACAGGCATGGATGAGTGGGGAAATGACTATGCCGATCGCCGCTGGAAAATTGGTCTAATTCACGTCCGTATTGGCATTGGACCTCAGCATGTTGTGCCGGCGATGGCAACGGTAATTCATCAGGTAGGTAAACGCTTAAAAAATGATGGTAAAAGCGAAGACTTGAAAGAGTCTCTTAGCCGAATTTGTATGATTGACTTGGCTTTTATTGAACAAGCTTACGTAGAAGTTTCTTCGACGGCTGTACTTAATGAAACTGGCTGGTCAGAAGCTCTATTTAGGCGTTTAATTGTTACTGGTGCAAAAGCGATGTAACACTACACATATTCCTCAGGTTTTCAGCCTGAGGCTAGACAAATAAAACTTCATTTGTAGAAAACTCATTTATGTTACGTCCAAAACTCGGAGATTTTAGCAGTATAGTTTGTTTCAGGTCGGCAATTGTCGGCATGGAAGATGCTTTGGGTGAAAAAGCAACAGCGATCGCTTTAATTGCAGCCGGTCGCAGCCGTGGTAAACATTTGGCACAAGAATTAGGTTTAACAGTCGCAAACTCGTCTTTAGACGATATTGCCTCAAAACTTGGATTTGCTTTAGGTAAAGATGGCACTCGTTTATGCATCATTAATCGTATCGAAGCTCAAGAAAATGTTATCAAAGTTTACACTTCGGAAACTCTATGTTCTGCCGGGGAAGCTTTAGGTTCAGATCGTAAATGTACTTACACCCTTGGCGCTATTTGGGGGGCATTAGAGCAAACCGTTGGTAAGCGCTTCCAAGGAAAACACGTAGAATCTGTGCTTCGTGGTGGTGAGTACGATGTATTTGAGTTTACTGAATTGAGATAATTGCTACCGGAAATAATGGGGTTAGAGCCTCCCCCTTCGTCGTGCTTCTTTAAATTAATTTAGCTATTCCTATGATGAATGTGTTATCATAGGAATAGCGGGAGGAAAGAAAATGCTAGTTCTCGAATTCAAGGTTTATGCAAAACCAGCCCAGCTTCAAGCAATTGATGAAGCGATCAGAATTTGTAAATTCATTCGCAACAAATCAATTCGGCTGTGGATGGATGGCGGTGCAAAATCTTGGTTCGATCTTTCCAAATACTGTGCTTTATGGGCTAAAGAGTTCAACTTTGCAAATAAGTTGGGTGCAATGGCTCGGCAAGCTAGCGCGGAGAGAGCGTGGGCAGCAATTTCTCGGTTCTATGACAACGTAAAAAAAGGGATTAAAGGCAAGAAAGTTGGCTTCCCAAGATTCCAAAAAGATTGCCGATCCGTTGAATACAAAACAAATTCTTGGAAGCTATCAAACAACCGCAAAACAATCACTTTTACCGATAAATGTGGCATTGGTAGATTAAAAATGAAAGGTACTCGTGACCTTAATTTTTACTCCTCCGAACAAATCAAGCGAGTACGATTAATTAAACACGCTGATGGTTATTACGCTCAGTTTTGCGTAAGTATTGATCGTACTGAGCAAGTTGCAATAACAGGTAAAACGATTGGATTAGATGTTGGTTTAAAAGAGTTTTACACCGATTCAAATGGCGAGATGGTTCCCAATCCTAAGTTTATGCGTAAGGGTGAAGTGCGGTTAAAGCGCGCTCAACGCTTAGTAAGCCGGAAAACAAAAGGCGGAATAAATCGCCGTAAAGCACGAGTGATTTTAGGTAAGCGACACCTCAAAATAAGTAGACAGCGTAAAGACCATGCTATTAAGTTGGCAAGGTGCGTAATCACATTAAACGATGTAGTAGTCTATGAAGATTTGAGAGTGTCCAATATGGTTAAAAATCACTGCCTTGCAAAATCAATTAGCGATGCCTCTTGGTATCAATTTCGAGTATTTCTCGAATATTTCGGAAAAGTATTTGGTAGGATTACGATTGCAGTGAATCCTGCCTATACTAGCCAAGAGTGCCATAGCTGCGGAACGATTGTTAAGAAAAGCCTATCCACGAGAACACATATATGTAAGTGTGGTTGCGAGATGGATAGGGATCATAACGCAGCGATTAACATCTTAAATCGCGGGATAAGTACGGCAGGTCATGTCGGAACTTCGATCCTGGAGATCGTAAACGCTTAGGGAGATCAGACCTCTGGATTAGGTGCGGTAACGTTCTTAATTAAAGTCCGATCATTGAACTAAGAATCCTCACGCATCGACGGCTGAGGAGTGTCAAAAGTTGAAAATAGGGAAAGAGTTAAAAAACCTTTCCCAAAAAATCCCGCCATAGCCGATCGCTATAACGGGAGAATAATAAGAAGATTCTGTATAAACTATCGATAAGCGACTTGTGGACCTGCCCAAACTTGTGTGACTTGTTCACCATAAGTAATAGGCTGATCTACCTCTGTTGCTGCGCCAGTTTTACCATCACTAGAAACTGTCACTAAAGGCCAGTTTTCATCTCCTAGTTCACCAGTACGGAACATAACATTATCAGGTTTAGTTTTGCTCCAACCTAACAACACGGAAATTTTATCGTGTTCTTGTTCGTTACCATCGCTAGGGGCAACAGTATTAGTATTATTTTTTTGTCGATCCCAAATCACCGCGCTATCTGACGCATCAGATGTATTAAATAGTGCTTCAAATCTACGTGCTAAAAAGCGATCGCCTTTTTGAGACCAGCTGACAGGAACTAAAACCCCAATAGTCCCTTCACCGTTAGGATCTGGTGATGATACCTTAACATTCAATAGCGCATCTCTATTATAAGAAGTTGAAGACACTACCCGTAAATTCTTGGTTTGCCTATCTTCAATAAACAGAACACTGCTAACCCGGCTATTGTGCATTTGGGGTTTGACTTCTAATTGTACGCGGCTATAAACAGCATACCTACGATCAGGAGAAATTACGGGTACACTGCGGTAATAGCGCACTCCACCACCCTTGGAACTCATAGCCTCTTGAGTAGACTGTATCCATTGCCAAGGAATCGGATAAGGACTTCCTATCGGATCTAGTTGTGCGGCTTCAGACTCATCACGCTGGGGAGTTACATTTATGTTTGTTGTATTTGATTGCTGACGCCCTGTTGCCGGCGAGATTGTCGCTGCGTCTAATAATTCATCACCAGGCTTATGTATTGCGATAACAGTATCTTCGCTGATAAAAGACCTGAGTTTCGCAGCTTTCAATCTTTCGACTAAATTACTTTGACTGGCAGACACACTAGTGGATGGTGCGAGTTCAACCGCTGCCAAGGGATCGGGAATAGATGCCTCTATTAATGGTGCGAATTCAACAGCTGCCAAAGGGTCAACAGTCGATTCTTCACTTGACAGAGAATCATCTTCTGCTGTCAAAGGCTGCATTTTATCTGATAAAGGTGATAGTTGTGGGTCAACAGAAGCCATTCCCACTAATTCTGAGTCAGAGTTTCCTGACGCAGGTGTGATTTGAGCTACCTGTGATTGTTTCGCTGAACTAGAGTGACCCGATGCAGCCACTAAAGGTGCGACAAAAAGCACAACGACAACATACTTTGTGAATGGTTTCACGCGGAACCATTCGGACAGCAAAAGGGTTTTAAGCATGTTCTAACTCTCTAGAGGGCGGGGTTGCTGTGTGAGGAAGCACCTGCTGAGACAGTAATGAGGCAAACTACATTATATGTATAACAACAAACCAATTGATTGAACGAGATATTTTATTAAAATTTTGCACAGTTTTACATAAACCAGGTAACATGCCCCATACCTTGAAAAAGTACTGAGTTCTTACTTTGAATATGCTAGCAATGTACTGACAGTAAGCAAACAGGAACTACTGAGATGCAGAAATCCGCCGCTGCTAAAATCCAACTACAGCAAAATAAGAGCGATCGCTCTACTTGAGTGTTGAACGCATCAATTGTACTTACTACTTTTACTGGCAACCTGCGCTCACATGACGTGTTTGTTTTTTGTGGCTTTAATAAAACTAAAAGCTAACCTATTATAGGTAGCCTATTTTATTTTATGCCACACACCAGACCACGATTACTGTAGAAGTATGACCTTACGGAAAAACTTGGTAAACGCCCAACAAATAATACTCTAAAAGTACTACCTGCATCTACCAAAAGACAGACATTGCAATTGAAGTTACAATGCTTACAAAAGCAAACTACTACTTAATTGATATCAACGGAATACGAAAGCCGAAGTCTTTGGGAACTATTGGGAACGATATTGAGTGCTTAAACTCAGAGCGTTTTGTTCTTAGACATCGCAAGGGAATTAAATTTGCGAAAAGTAGATGCGTTTCACACTGGCTTATCTGCCAGATGATTCATTATAACCGCTTCTAAAAACCTACACATATCTAGGCATTAGTCCGTAAATATGGGCAAGCTCAACTCCACGGTATAAGTTCGCTCAACTAGAAGCGCCTAAAGGCTTGGTTCCTTTGCTCCGAGCTTCAGGTTCCTTGACCACTAATCCCCAGTTAGAGATACTGAAACTAATTTCAGTACGAGACTTCAAAATTTATTCAGTTGTTTGTTCGTGGTTCACAAGCCCCAGTACGAGCTTTTTAACCTTCACGGTTAACTAGGCTTTACTATCGGATATGTTTAGCCACAACTTGCATTGTATCATCAAATATCTGGGCAATTATCCTTCTTATTTACCCAGAGATGCAGAGTTTTTAGTGAACAGCAGCCAACCCTGATTAGCGATGCTGTCTTTTACAAGCACCAAATCATTTTACAGCTAAATGAGCAATTTTTTAGTTAGTGTGATTGTAAAAAAGCAAAATTATTAGGGAATCGGGCATTACCGATTCCCCAGTACAATCGGTCCTTAGTCCCCATTTCCTTATGAAAATCGTATTTTTTGGTACTCCCCAATTTGCTGTACCTACCCTAGAAAAATTGCTGAATCATCCAGAATTTGAAGTTTTGGCAGTAATTACCCAGCCAGATAAACGTCGGGAACGCGGTAACAAACTTACACCGTCACCGATAAAAACTGTCAGTGCTGCTGCGAACCTACCAATATGGCAACCCCAGCGCATAAAAAAAGATACTGAAACCTTAACTCAACTTAAACAATTGAACGCGGATGTATTTGTTGTAGTTGCCTATGGGCAGATTTTATCTCAAGAAATCTTGGATATGCCCAAATTGGGTTGTATTAATGTACATGGCTCGATTTTGCCGAAATATCGGGGTGCAGCTCCGATTCAGTGGTGTTTGTATAACGGTGAGAAGGAAACCGGCATTGCAACAATGTTAATGGATGCGGGGATGGATACGGGAGCCATGCTGCTGAAAGGGACTACGCCAATTAAATTACTGGATGATGCTGAAGATTTGGCAATTAGGCTATCTCTAATCGGTGCTGATTTGTTGGTGGAAACTCTATCTCAGCTAGAACAAGGAGAGATTCAACCAATTGCTCAAGACGATTCACAAGCTACTTATGCACCTTTAATTAAAAAACCCGATTATGTGTTGGATTGGTCAAAAAGCGCTTTTGCATTACACAATCAAATTAGAGGCTTTTATCCCAACTGCACTGCCACCTTTCGCAACCAACCGCTAAAAATCACTGCCACCGCTCCCCTTGGTTCTGCTTTTTGGAGTGAGTTACCACCAGAATTAGCAGAAATACAGCATAAATTGCCTGATTTATCAACAATATCAAGTAATCCAGGAGTTGTGGTAAGTATTGTTAAGGGAATGGGAGCGATCGCTCAAACCGGAGATGGTTTATTATTGTTACGAGAAGTTCAGCAAGCCGGCAAACGTCCTCAATCAGGATGGGATTTTGTTAATGGGACTCGTTTAGCTGTAGGAGAAGCGTTTGCCGGTGGGAGTTAAGAGTGGGGGAGACAAGGAGACATTTCCATAATTTAATTATGCGTTCCCCCGAAATCCTTAATTAGACGTAGCATTGCTACGTCTCTACATCTTTGTCTACCAGATGACTATTGACTATTCATAGAATCGGCAAGAGTCACAAGGTCCTTCTGGGTTAACTGCACAGCGAATAATTTCTGAATTAGCATTATAGCGGCAGGTGGCATCTCCGACTACCCAACGTCCGTTTACCAAACTTCTTTCTGATGGTCGTTTGGCGGATTGTACGTAAACAGCTATATTTTGTAAACAGTAACGTCCTGCCTTAAGCTGATATCTGTGGCGTCGCTCTAAAACTGCATAGGTTTTACCTTCCAAATCGAGATAGTTTCCCGGTTGTGGTGTCCAATCAAATTGCACGTTGCCAAGGGATTGGCGTGGATGCGTCAAAATCACCTCGGTTGAAAGAGATGGCTCCATAAGCTTTTGTAATTAGGTTTACATTATTAGGATGGTAGCGCACTGCTCCAAAAGACTTATCTAAACTTCATTATTTTGCTGTTCTTGAATCGATTCTCAACTCCCAAAAGTGATAAGCCTTATTTTTGGTTAAACTTTGCCTCTATCGGTAAATCCCCCGGAAACAATGACATTGCAGAATATTGCCAAATTTAATTGGCGCTTGTATTAATCAAATGCTGTACTAAGATATATAGAACTTACGTAAAATATCTCTCAAACTCTTATTCCTCCGTGTACTTTGCTCCCGTAGTGCAGTTCGTTACCATAAAAAAAGAGACCGGAATCAAATTTAAATTTTCGTCGTCTGAAGCTATGAGCAGTACCACCAGCAATTGTGTGGCTTTTACACACAATAAGTTCTTATTTGTCAGTTGTTATTTGCCCCATGCCCAATTTCCAATGCCTAATGAATAAACCATTAATTGAACTTAAAGGTGTTTCTAAATCCTTTGGTGACAATATAGTTTTAGATGATGTAGACTTGACAATTTACCAAGGAGAAGCATTAGGAATTATTGGTCCTAGCGGCACTGGTAAATCAACTATTTTAAGGATAATTGCAGGATTAACGGCTCCCGACGCTGGAGAAATTTATGTACAAGGGGTACGAAGAGAAGGTTTAATAGAAGATGGTGTCGATCCGGTTGGTATTGGGATGGTGTTTCAGCAGGCAGCATTATTCGATTCATTGACAGTCGAGCAAAATGTCGGATTTTTACTTTATCAATACTCAAAAATGTCGCGATCGCGTATTCGAGAATTGGTTGAAGAAAAATTGGACATGGTAGGTTTGCCAGGAATCGGTTCGCTCTACCCTAGTGAACTTTCCGGAGGAATGCGAAAACGTGTCAGTTTTGCCCGTGCGGTTGTGTCCAACCCAGACAACCCACAAGAAGGACCAGCAATTTTACTATACGATGAGCCGACAGCCGGACTTGACCCAATTGCCTCTACAGTAATAGAAGATTTAATTCGCCAATTACAATGTACTCAGGGAGTCTGTGGTAGTTATGCCATTGTTACCCACCAAGACAGTACTATTCGTCGTACCGCTGATCGAGTTATTTTTCTTTATCAAGGTAAAGTGCAATGGCAAGGTAATATAGATGAACTTGAAAATACAGAACATCCTTTAATTAGACAATTCCTCAGTGGGAGTGTGCATGGACCGATTCATGTCGGGGTCAGCTAGATGGTAGAAGGAGAAAAATGCGATCGCGAACATTTAGAGAGGGTTCTGTAGGGTTATTACTTTTGGCAGGATTAGGAGTCTTTGGACTTATTCTGCTATGGTTGAATAGAGTTACTACATCTCAACGTTCATACAAAGTTATTATCGAGTTTGCTAACGCCACCGGAATGCAAAAGGGAACACTTGTTCGCTATCGTGGGGTGAAAGTAGGAAGTATTTCCAAAATTCAACCTGGTTTAAATAACGTTGAAGTGGAAATTGATATTTCTCAACCTGAATTGAAAATCCCCCGTGATGTATTAGTTGAAGCTAATCAGTCCGGTTTGATTAGCGAAAGCATTATCGACATTACACCAAAAGCAACGCTAGTTCAAGCAACTGATATCGCTAAACCCACAGAAAAAAATTGCAATCCCCAGATTATCGTCTGCAATGGATCTCGCTTAAAAGGTCAGGTTGGCATCAGCGTTGATGAGCTTATTCGCAGTTCAACTACGCTATCTGTTGCATACAGTAATCCGAAATTTTATAACACTGTCAATAAAACCCTGGAAAGCACATCCCAAGCAGCTGCCAACATAGCGGATTTAAGTCGAGAACTCAAGGTTTTAAGCAAAAGCGCACAGCAACAATTAGGCACATTTTCCGCCACAGCTAATTCAGTGCAACGGGCAACAGATAAACTGAGTACATCCACCAGTCAAACAGTAAATCAATTCGGTACGACCGCCAAGCAATTTAGCACAACCGCAACTGAATTTGGTACAACCGCAAAAACTATTAGTTCGACTGCAAATCAAGCAAAAAGTTTGGTGACAAACCTCGATAATTTGGTAACAACAAATCGCTCAACACTAGTTGGTACTTTAAATAATCTTAGCCAAGCCAGCAATGAATTGCGTGTTACAGTCAGCAGTTTATCACCAACTGTCAATCGCTTCACTCAAGGAAAATTACTAGAAAACTTAGAAACTCTCTCGACAAATGCAGCGCAAGCATCAACTAATTTACGCGATGCTACCAAAACCTTCAACGATCCAAATAACCGACTGCTATTGCAACAAACTTTAGATTCAGCACGGGTAACATTTGAAAATACCCAAAAAATTACATCTGATTTAGATGAGTTGACTGGTGATCCCGCTTTTAGAAATAATTTGCGGCAATTGGTGAATGGTTTAAGTACTTTGGTTTCTTCCACAGAGCAGATGCAACAGCAAGTGCGAATTGCTGATACTTTAGACTCTTTTAAAACATCTGTTAATAAATCAGATTTGGTTATTCCTGCCCCAACGGCAACCCAAAAGGTGATGATTATTAATATGTCACCTGCTGAAGAGAAAAGTGCTGCGAAAAAGCCAGAAATTACAATTAGTTTAAGTACTTCCACTTCATCTCAAAAACGCTTATTGAAGCAATTGCGCGACTATAAAGAGCAGCAAAATAACCTTTCTCTGTCTAAACAAGAAGAAAAGACAGAATTTGAGTTGACAACTGATAACTAAGTACTGGAGTGTAAATAAACGCTCTTAAACGTAGTAAGGGTTGAAGCCCTTAAAATTGAGCGGTAAACCGCTCACTACGAGTTATACCATTCCACATTAATAGCGATACATATGAATCTTGTAGAGACGCCAAATTTGGTTCGGTTAAGGCAAGAGACGCAAGGGAATCGCCGTCTTTACAATAAAAAGTCCTTTGTAGAGACGGCGCCTTGCGTCTTTGTGATCTATAATTTTCATCAAAAAATCTTATCCGAACCGTATTGGTAGAGACGCCAAATTTGGCATCTCTACATATCTGTGATTTGTATCAAGGTTTTTGTGAAAGGGTATTAGTGGGACTTAAACATTTTTGAAATCAAAATAAGCCTCAAATCCTTGTAGGGCAAGGGAAATACCCCAAATACTCAAAAATTCCTGAAACCCATGTATATCAAGAAACTAGGCAAAACGATGTGAAAGTCTCCTCCCATATACATTGTTCCTATTCACCGCTGACTACAAACAGCAGTTAATTTTTATCTTTCAAAAGTAATAAAAGAAAGTTCTTGTTGCACCCTGAATGCTTTGAACTTTAAATTAAATTATACCTTTTGCAAAGTCTTTATCTACATTTAGGGAGATGGAAAAAAGTTATTGTTGGGCGCAGGACTATTTGATATCCAAATTAAATTATACTTTTTGGAAAGCCTTTATCTACATTTAGGCAGATGTATAATGCGAGAATTAATGTATAAATTTGGAATTCAACATTTTTGCCAACCTGCACTAGTACCGCGAACTGCTTTCATTTCGGTTTTCTCTACAAGCAGACGATCGCTCCAATTATCTCATCCGCGCAAAAACCGACTGCTTAGGTGAAAGCGTCTGCGTAATTACAAATATCATCTACTTCGATCTAAAAAATTCAATGGGTACACTACGCGATTTTATTTTACGCCTAGTTGGTCTAGAAACTGAGGAATCTCGATTAGGCGACTCATACAACAGCAAACCATGTTCTCAAACTTCTAACTGTCTGGAAAAACAGCTTTATAGACAACTGCGGCAAGCTAAACAATTACCCTTGCCTTCTGTTGAAGAGGTGGAAGTTTTAGATGAGATAAATAAGATATCCGAAATATCCGAAGCTTGAACAATTTATCATACCAACGTCAGATGACGAACTAGATAAAAACTACAATTGGGTATTGGGGATTGAGAATTGGGTTTCTCCCCCTTCCCCTTTCCCCTCTTCAATGCCCTAATTCCAATCTTGCTCTTCTTTTTTGCCGCGAGTTTTGTAAATCTTGGCAAAGTTGTGAATTTGGCGGGTTTTGTGATAGAGTTCAGCTTCCGTCAAACCCCAAGTCAGCAAGACTCGATCTAAAGCCTGTTGAATGTCTCTCGCACCAGGAAAACCTTGATAACGGATTCGCAATCTAGCAAGTTCTGCTAAATTGTAATCTGTTTGCCCTTCAGATAGTAAAATATCTATTAGAGGGCGATCGCGATTGTAAAGGGGATGTTGTTGGTCTTTCCCTGGTGATGTGTCTGTCATAATTTACACCGATTTTAAATTTTATTTTTGCAAAGGTTTAAGAGCCAAAACTTATTATTTTGGTCTTTCACAGGCTCTCCAGCCTCTCCAATCTACTACTAGACGGCAACCACACCTGAGCCTTACGGCTCTCACTACTGCCACTTCACTTTAAATAAAGATACATTGTCCTTAAGAAAATACATGAAAGTTTAAAAAGAGTGAAGATTATTTTCACTCTCAGCGTAAGCAGCAAGGGAGCAAGAACCCGTTATGTTTGAACACTTCACTTCCGAAGCCATTAGAGTAATTATGTTAGCTCAGGAGGAGGCTCGGCGCCTGGGACACAACTTTGTCGGCACAGAACAGATTCTCCTGGGCTTGATGGGAGAAGGAACTGGGGTGGCTGCAAAAGTCCTAACTGAGTTGGGTGTTATCCTCAAAGACGCACGTCGAGAAGTAGAAAAAATCATTGGTCGCGGTAGTGGCTTCGTACCACCAGAAATTCCCTTTACACCAAAGGTAAAAAGCCTATTTGAGCAATCATTTAAAGAAGCTCGTAGTCTGGGACACAACTACATAAACACAGAACACCTGCTTTTGGGATTGACTGAAGCTGGTGAGGGTGTTGCTGCCAAAGTCCTGCAAAATCTGGGAGTTGAGCTACAGACTATTCGCAGTGCAGTCATTCGCCGTTTGGGTGATGATCCAAGCGTTACCGCAGGTGGTGGTGGTCAAAAACGCAACCAAAATCTGAGTATAGAAGAGTTTGGCAGAAATCTCACCAAACTAGCCAAAGAAGGCAAGATTGACCCTGTAGTTGGTCGAGAAAAAGAAATTGAGCGTGCGGTGCAAATTCTCGGTCGCCGTACCAAGAATAACCCAGTGTTGATTGGGGAACCAGGAGTTGGCAAAACAGCGATCGCCGAAGGTCTAGCACAACGCATTATAAATCAAGATGTGCCCGATATTTTGCAAGATAAGCAAGTTATCAGTCTAGACATGGGATCGGTGGTGTCAGGTACTCGCTTCCGTGGCGATTTTGAAGAACGCCTGAAGAAAATCATGGAGGAAGTCCGCACGGCGGGTAATATCATCCTCGTGATCGATGAAATTCATACCCTTGTTGGTGCTGGTGGCACAGAAGGCGGCTTGGATGCTTCTAACATCCTCAAGCCAGCATTAGCGCGGGGTGAACTTCAGTGCTTGGGAGCAACCACACTTGATGAGTATCGCAAGCACATCGAACGCGATGCGGCTCTAGAGCGGCGTTTCCAACCGATTATGGTCGGGGAACCCACTGTGCCAGAAACCATCGAGATTCTACAGGGCTTGCGGAGCGTTTACGAGCAGCACCACAGAGTCACAATTTCTGATGCAGCCCTACAAGCTGCGGCTGAATTGTCAGACCGCTATATTAGCGATCGCTTTCTCCCAGATAAAGCGATAGACTTGATTGATGAAGCCGGTTCTCGCGTTCGTTTGCGGAACTCGATGTCCTCCAACAACAAAGAACTCAAACGCCAATTAATCAGCATTTGCAAAGCTAAAGACGAAGCCGTCAGACTTCAAGATTTTGACAAAGCCGGACAAATGCGCGATCGACAGTTAGAAATTGAAGCGCAACTGCAATTAGAATCAGAAAGCGAGACAAATTTCCACGGAATCGTTGACGAGGAAGACATCGCCCAAATCGTCGCTTCCTGGACTGGTGTACCCGTCAACAAGCTGACCGAATCTGAGTCAGAGTTGCTTCTACACTTAGAAGATACTCTCCACCAACGGCTTATCGGTCAAGAGCAAGCTGTCACCTCAGTATCTCGCGCCATTCGTCGCGCTAGAGTTGGCTTAAAGAATCCCAACCGTCCCATCGCTAGCTTTATTTTCTCTGGTCCCACCGGAGTTGGTAAAACTGAGTTAGCAAAATCATTAGCGAGTTACTTCTTCAGTTCGGAAGAAGCAATGATTCGTCTGGATATGTCGGAATATATGGAACGCCACACCGTTTCTAAGTTAATTGGCTCGCCTCCTGGTTACGTCGGATACGACGAAGGCGGACAACTAACCGAAGCCGTGCGCCGCAGACCATACACAGTACTGCTTTTCGACGAAATCGAAAAAGCACACCCCGATGTATTCAATATGCTGCTGCAAATCTTAGATGACGGTCATCTCAGCGATGCGAAAGGTCGCAAGGTGGACTTTAAGAACACCTTGATTATCTTGACTTCTAACATCGGTTCTAAGGTGATTTCAAAAGGTGGTGGTGGTTTAGGCTTCGATTTCACAGAAAACGCAGCCGAGGCTAATTACACCCGCATCAAAGCTTTGGTGAACGAAGAATTGAAGGCTTACTTCCGTCCTGAGTTTCTCAACCGTCTGGATGAAATTATCGTCTTCACTCAGTTGAACAAAGAAGAAGTGAAGCAAATCGCCGAAATCATGCTGCGCGAAGTTGCAGGTCGCTTGACCGAAAAGGGAATTACCTTAGAAGTCACAGAACGCTTTAAAGAGCGTGTCCTACAAGAAGGTTATGACCCCACCTACGGTGCTAGACCCTTACGTAGGGCGATTATGCGCCTTTTGGAAGATTCTCTCGCGGAAGCGATGCTATCAGGTCAAGTCGTCGATGGAGACTCAGCCATTGTTGACGTTGACGACGACGGTCAAGTGGTAGTACGCAAGTCAGAAAAACGCGAGTTGTTATTAACGAGTGTTGGCTAATTTATCCCAAATCACTTTTTGCTTGAATTAAGTATAATTTTGACCCCTAGTAGAAATATTAGGGGTTTTTTGTATGGCTGATAACAACTGTTACAGGACATGTCTCAATACGGTTCGGATAAGATTTTTTGATGAAAATTATAGATCACAAAGACGCAAGGGAATCGCCGTCTTTACAATAATAAGCCCTTTGTAGAGACGGCGATTCCCTTGCGTCTCCTGCCCTAACCGAACCGTATTGGGACATGTCTGGCAAATCCCAATACGCTTGGTGTTAAGCCTAGAAATAAAATAACGTAGGTTCGGTGAAGCGAAGCGTAACCCAACATTTGCGCGTTATTCGTTGGGTTTCACTTCGTTCCACCCAACCTACAATTATTCTTAACACCAAGCGTATTGTGGCAAATCCTACATACATTAGACACAATTCGAGTAGAAATTAATCCCGAAACCCTTGATTAGACGTAGCAATGCTACGTCTCTACATTCTTTTCGGTTAACGCATAATTAATTTCCACTCCTATGTCTATTCTTAGGACTTACGCTTTTAGGACAAAAAAACGAACCGCACTTAGCTTTATGTTTATTTTAAATATAATGCGCGATCGCATGAGCGTGATTTAATGGTTTGAGGTGGGAAATAAAGTGTAATGCATTTTCTTTTTAGGAAGCGAACCACCGGGTTAAGTTCAAAGGCATACCCGGTTTTTTCGCGTTTTATTTACCCCAGGAGGTACAAGCAATCTTCACGGCGACCAGCCCCACGATAAGTACAATCACTTATTGCATTACGTAAGCCATAGTTGGGTAATTTGTGGGCATTTGCTAGCGCTGGCATCGTCAAGGCGATGGCGCTAATCAAAAAAACTGCTAAAATTTTCATTGGTTTAGCTACTCAGATATTTAATTCATCAGGATTAATGAGCTAATACCGGGTGCTTTCTCAAAATTTGTTCAGTCTTTAACTTGCCTTAATGGCGGTTTGGTGCGGTTAAACAGGTCATAAGCGTGATAGTTAAAAAAATCAGCATATTCTTTGAGCAACGGAATATTCACATTTGCTATGAATTGCGGCTGTAAATGTTTATCACAGCAATCAAAGTTAGTAAATCAAAAAGTTCACCTTTTATAGCGATCGCTTTTCGGTTAAGTATTTGTTTTAACTACTATCAAATAATTTAAATTTTTAGGAGTTAGGCATTGGCATACATCACCAGATGTGGATTATCTCTTTGGTTATCTAGCTGACGTAGAGCTAGATTAAATCGTCAAATTCTTGGCTTTTGAACATGTATGTGATTCAAATGAGAACCGCTATATTTTAAATGGGTGGTTTATTTTCACTCCTATGTCTAGTCATTAACCGGACTTGAAGTTAGACCTATTATTCACCCTCTCCACCACTACTAGGTGCAGGAGGTGCAGATTCCCGACTCCGACGAAGTACGCTACGCAACCGACTACCACTATCTTTAGACTGATTTGATTGATTCAATTCCCGTTTCCTTCTTCTAGTCGGTGCTTGCTGTTCTCCTGATGTTCTCCTATCAGCAGTTACTTCCCTACGTCTGCGTTGTCTTGGTGCAGCTTCCCCGGAATTATTTTCTAGGGGACGACGCAACTGACTACGAATAGAACTTTGTTCAGAATTTCTTACCCTTTGTCTTGGGGTTTCATCTTCATTCCTGGATGCACTAACTTCTGCACGTCGTCGCAAGCGTTGACTTAGCCTGCTACTTCTCGATGACTCGTTAGAAGATGCACTTTCCCCTGACGATTCTAGATTTCGCCGTCTTCTACCATTCGATACTGATACACCAGTATTATTACTAGATGATGCTTCTAGATTTCTCCTTCTGCGTCTTGATGTTTCATCCCCAGAGTTATTGTTATCTGAAGAAGCTGCTGCAACTTGCCGCTGTCTTTCTCGTTCTTCTCGTTGTCGCTGCCTTTCTCGCACTTCTCGGTTACGGCGAGAACCTGCCATAGAGTATTCTGTAGCTATATTAACTCCTTGCCTTCCTTGTTCGGCAGGTTTTAATTTCCACTGACGCGCTTGTCTGAGATGTTCTTCATCCAACTCGCGATCGCCACTGGAACGAGACAACCGCGCATTAGTAACATTACCATCTCTATCTGTATCAACAGCTACTTCTACTCTTCCTTCTGCATTTCGCCTTCTAGCACCTTCGGAGTATTTAACTTTACAGTCTTTACAAGCGGCTCGACCATCCGCAGAGCCTCCAGATCCACCGTTGCCTTCAGGTTTTTTTATTTGTGTTGGTATCTTTGGCTTTGTTGGTGCGATCGCTATTTCCCCTCTGCCGCTTCCCGTCCCATTACCACTTCCGGTACCGCTACCTGTACCAGTACCACTGCCATTTCCAGTACCGCTACCTGTACCAGTACCACTGCCATTTCCAGTACCGCTAACACTTCCAGTACCAGTACCACTTCCTGTACCTTTACCAGAACCCGAAGCAATGGTGGAATTGCCACCACCTCCGGTACTATCAGAAGAACCATTACCGGAACCTGGTTGAGTAGCTCTTGAATCTCTAATCTGACCTAGCGTGTTTCTCAAGTTCTCGCTACTTTCTTGGGTGCTAGTCGATGATTGTACTGTCGTATTATTAGTTGCGACTTTTGTAGAACTTTGTGATTCTTGGGGCTGAGTTTTTTCAACAGGCTTTTGAACTGAGGTTGTTTCCTTTGGTATATTATTTATTGGCTTTTGCGGTTCCTTGGAAACTACCGGATCTTCCTTCTGGGGTTGTGGTCGAGTGACATCGCGTTGCTTTGTCTCAACTTGCTTCTGTACGGGAGTAAATGCTTGGGGTACGATTGGCTTTTCAATAGCCTTGGAGACTCGCACCGGTGCTTGTGGTAAAGCTTGAAGGGTTAGGTTCTGTTGCGATTGAAGTTGAGGAGATGACTGTGCAGATGTTCCCGCAACTGAACCTTCACCACCATTCCCTCCGGATGATGTCAAAATTTCTCTTTTCCCTAATTTATTATCTTCAGGTGAGGGATTTTTTTCTTCCTTTATTGGTGTTTCCTTGACTTCCGGCTCAACAAAAGTCAACTCAATCGGTTTCTCATCCAGTTCTGGTACTCGCGTCAATAGATTACCAATACCAGATGCCAGTACCGCAACGTGCAGCACCAAGGAGCCGACTGTGCTGTAAACTAAGAAAGTTTTTAGCGCTTTGATTTCTTTCTCTCGCTGCTGTATCGCAATACTGGAGAAGGTCATAAACTATTGCTACTTATTTTCACTATTGCTTTTCTAGAATAAAACGATTCAGTGCAAAAGTAAACTAATTATATAAATTTTTTATTGAAAACTTGTGGTGGAGTAATCGAAGCATAATTCCTTTATATATAGGCTTTAAGTGATTTTTAGTATACCTGGCAAGTCAGATTGCGGGAAAAACTTATGTCATCAAGCCTTAAAAATGATTGACAGGAGGATTGATTTATTCTAATCTTTATTGAAAACTAGTTTCAATACTATGATTTTTTAGTTATTGATGTTTACGGCAAATTCATTCATACTGTTTAGAGGCAAAACATGGGAATAAGTAATCTGTTTGCCGCTGGGGGCGTGGTAATGTTCCCCTTGCTGGCTTTTAGTGTGGTAGCGATCGCTTTAATTGTAGAACGGATTCGTTTTTGGTATCGGATCAATCAACGTCAGAGTCGGGTAGTACGGGAAGTTTTGAATTTATATCGCTTGGATAATGTGGTAGGTGCGCTAGATAAGCTACAAAACAATGCGGATTTACCGATTGCGAGAATGTTTCTCTCGGCTTTGGAATTGGAACAACCTAATCCTGAGGAGTTTCGTTTAGCTTTGGAAAGTGAAGCACAAGCGGAGATACCTGTTCTCAAACGGTTTAATAATATTTTTGAGACAATCATCTCCCTTGCTCCCCTGTTGGGATTGCTTGGTACAGTATTGGGTTTGATAGCTTCCTTCGCTTCGTTGAATATCGGTGATGTTGGTGGTAGTAAAACTGGAAGCGTCACAGCAGGTATTAGTGAAGCCCTCGTATCGACTGCATCGGGATTAGTTGTAGCTATTTTTACGTTGATGTTTGCCAATACATTTCGAGGACTTTATCAACGTCAAATCGCCTTTATGCAAGAATATGGCGGACAATTAGAACTACTTTATCGTCGTCGTTACGAACGAGGAGAGAAATCTTATGCGACTACCAGATGAACCTGATATTCCACCGCAAATAAATATTGTGCCGATGATTGATGTGATATTTGCGATTTTGACATTTTTTATCATGTCAACGCTGTTTTTAACTCGCCAGGAAGGTTTACCTGTAAATTTACCGAAAGCTTCAACATCTCAACAATCCCAAATTCCAACAAGAATAACTATTACAGTAGATTCCCAAGCACAGGTGAGCTTGAACAAAAAGCCGACAACAATTGATGCGCTGACTGAACAAGTGCGTAGTTTAGTTGGTGTAAACCCGGAGGCAATAGTAGTAATTAATGCCGATACAGGCGTTGGACATGGTAAGGTTGTGGCGGTAATGGATAAGGTGCGTCAAGTGAAGGGAGCGAGGTTAGCGATCGCTACTCAGAAACAATAGCAGGTCTTATATAGCAGGAACATACTCATTTAATTGACGACTCGGTTGTAGTAAGCGATTAATCGCTTAAAAAGTGCGAAGAGCGCTTACTACGAACTTCAAGCAGCTTATTTCTTCGCAATCACCCATATTGCGTGGATAATTCCTGGAAGATAGCCGAAAAGCGTCAAAACTATATTGATCCAAAAGTCCATACCAAAACCAACTTGCAAAAATACTCCCAGAGGTGGTACAAATATAGCGCAAAGAATCCTAACTAAATCCATTTTAACCTCCAATTAACTTGTTAATGTATTCGCAGATCTACAGTCGGTTTTATTCCCACACCGATTAACCACCGCTAATTTTGGCTTTGTAACCAAGCTTAATCAGAATCTCTAGGATTTTCTGCTTGTGATCGCCTTGAATTTCAACTTCATTATCTTTAATTGTGCCACCTGTGCCGCATTGAGCTTTCAATTGCTTCACCAAATCTGCTAAAGTTTCTGGTTTTGCCTGAAACCCAGTAATTACGGTAACAGTTTTACCTTTACGTCCGCTGCGGGTAGCTTGTACCCTCACATTTTGTTGTTGTGGAGGTAGTTCTTGAGTTGGTCTTTCAAAAGCAGCAGAGTTATCGTTACCAAATTCTTGGTAAACAATACGTTTGTCAGAGTTACCTTTTCCAGAAGCCATAGTACATCAAGTAAAATTTAGCTTTATGGTTATTTATACTGATGAGGGATTAAGAGATAACTTCTTCACAATGCCCCATACCCAATAGACAACCGATGTGGAAGTTAATTATATGTTACCCAGAACCTGTAGAGACGTAGCATTGCTAGGTCTCTACATCTTTTCCACTTTCTATGCCCAATACCCTAATTATAATAAGGCGATCGCATCCTATGCCCTTGAGACTTTTCTATAATTAAGTACATTGTCTCATCGAAATCAATTTGTGACTACCACTCCCCTTCCTTCCTCGAAATCAACTGCACAAATCCCTGATACTCAAGGACGTTTTGGACGCTTTGGCGGTAAGTATGTCCCAGAAACGCTCATGCCTGCTTTAGCTGAACTAGAAGCAGCTTACCAACAATACCGCAATGAAGCTGGGTTTCAAGCCCAACTGCAACAACTCTTACGGGATTATGTCGGACGCGCTACACCTTTGTATTTCGCCGAACGCCTTACCGCTCATTATGCCCGACCAGATGGCACGGGAGCGCAAATTTATTTAAAGCGTGAAGATTTAAATCACACCGGCGCTCATAAAATTAATAATGCTCTAGCTCAGGTTTTGTTAGCAAAGCGCATGGGCAAGCAGCGAATTATTGCCGAAACCGGTGCGGGACAACATGGAGTAGCTACAGCCACAGTTTGCGCTCGTTTTGGGCTGGAATGTATCATCTACATGGGCGTTCACGATATGGAACGCCAATCTTTAAATGTGTTTAGAATGCGGTTGATGGGAGCAGAAGTGCGTCCGGTAGAAGCTGGGACTGGAACTTTGAAGGATGCAACTTCTGAAGCAATTCGAGATTGGGTAACGAATGTAGAGACGACTCACTACATCCTCGGTTCGGTGGCAGGACCTCATCCTTACCCAATGATGGTACGCGATTTTCATGCGGTGATTGGGCAAGAAACTCGCGCTCAAGCGATGGAAAAATGGGGGGGTTTGCCAGATATTCTTCTAGCTTGTGTCGGTGGTGGTTCTAATGCGATGGGGCTATTTTATGAGTTTGTCAAAGAATCTTCTGTACGCTTAATTGGTGTGGAAGCAGCCGGCGAAGGTGTAAATACAGAAAAACACGCTGCCACCTTGACAAAAGGACAAATAGGTGTACTGCACGGAGCGATGAGCTATTTATTGCAAGATGAGGATGGACAAGTAATTGAAGCTCATTCGATTAGCGCGGGTTTAGATTATCCTGGTGTGGGTCCAGAACACAGTTATTTAAAGGATACTGCCCGTGCAGAATATTACAGTGTGACAGATGCAGAGGCTTTGGCAGCGTTTCGGATGCTGTCGCAGTTAGAGGGAATTATACCAGCATTGGAAACCGCTCATGCGATCGCCTACTTGAATACTTTATGTCCGCAGTTAAATGGTAGTCCTAAACTTGTCATCAACTGCTCTGGACGCGGTGACAAGGATGTGCAAACTGTTGCAGGAATTAGGGAATAGGGCATGGGGCTTTTTTAAGAGGGGTAAAGGGACTCATGTATGGAAATAAAGCGCTAACTGGTGCGGGGTCGGTTTCCGTCCCGTTGACGTTTGTAAGAAGAGTTATTTAAATACAGCTATTATATTTTTCTTCCCCTTTCCCCCTTCCCCCTTCCCCCTCTTAAAAAGCCCCAATTGTTAAATTTTTCTTTTAATTTGCTTGCCGATCGCTTTTATTGTAATTAAATACTCTAACTAAGGCGATCGCAATGTGCAAATATTTCCTAACATCCTGAAATACTGCAAAGTATACGGGTATACTAGGAAACAAAAAAGCAGGGGATGCGTCTAAAAACTCTACATATTACTCAACTCTTCATGTTTCGACAAACTGCTTTTGGCATCGCTTTCAGTGCGCTTGTCCTAGCCAGTGGGTTAACAAGCAGTCCTGTACCGGCGGGTCACACAACGACGAAGAAAAACAGCGATAACCAGCCGTTGTCGATTGAGTCTAGTCAAGTTGCATTGTCGCCTACTACTACTTTTAAAACCACTGCTCTAGAAAAATCAGTTTTTGACCAAATTAATAGCTATCGAGTTTCTAAGGGCTTGTCAAAACTGACTTTAAATGCAAATATCACTCGGCAGGCAAGGATTCACAGCCAAAATATGGCTAATGGTAAAGTTCCGTTTAGTCACAAAGGATTTGAAAAACGAGTAAATTCTATGCCGATTAAATACAAGAGTGCGGCAGAAAATGTCGCTTTTAACCAAGGCTATAGCGATCCTGCAAGTCAAGCTATGACTGGTTGGATCGATAGTCCCGGACATCTAAAAAACATTAAAGGCAAATACAACTTAACTGGGATTGGTGTTGCTGCCAATAGCGAAGGTGAAGTTTATCTGACGCAGATTTTTATCGGCAACAAATAAGGATTAGTTAGTGGATGGTGGATAGTTGTTAGTTGTTAGTGGATAGGAGTAATTTTTGACAACTATCAACTAAAAACTAACCACTAACTGCTAACAATCAGGTAATATGAGGTATTAAACTGGACTTAATTCAATTCATGGAAGATTTTCAAATTTGCGATCGCGACCTTAATGACGCTGACTTATCGCAGTATTTAGAATCATCTGCGATCGCAGTCGATACCGAAACTATGGGATTATTGCCACTGCGCGATCGCTTGTGTCTTGTCCAATTGTGCAATCATGAAGGTAAAGTTACCGCAATCCGCATTGCCAAAGGGCAAACCGACTCCCCAAACTTAAAAAAACTCTTAGAAGCAACGAATATTGTTAAGATTTTTCACTTTGCTCGCTTCGATGTCGCCACTTTGCGTTATTATCTTGACATCCAAGTTAATCCTATATTTTGCACCAAAATTGCGAGTAAGTTAGCCCGCACTTACACCAATCGCCACGGACTAAAAGATGTAGTGCAAGAATTGGAACAAGTCGAACTCGATAAAAGCACTCAAAGTTCAGATTGGGGAAACGCCGCTAATTTATCCACATCTCAATTAAGTTACGCTGCTAATGATGTCCGCTACTTAATCAGCGTCCGACAAAAGTTGATAGAAATGCTCACTAGAGAAGAACGTTGGCAAATCGCACAAGAATGTTTTCAGTGTTTACCAACTATAGTTTCCTTAGATTTGTTGCAATTTAAGGATATTTTTGAACATTGATAAATTACACATTGTAAAGACGTTCCGCGTAAAGACGTTCCGCGTAAAGACGTTCCGCGTAAAGACGTTCCGCGTAAAGACGTTCCGCGTAAAGACGTTCCGCGTAAAGACGTTCCGCGTAAAGACGTTCCGCGTAAAGACGTTCCGCGTAAAGA
>JAESGE010000145.1_pt1 | contig 46598 bp, 54 predicted proteins | sample 9269601 | NCBI WGS metagenome assembly JAESGE01 (sample SAMN14515569, study PRJNA621662) | algae metagenome | isolation source: Tolypothrix brevis GSE-NOS-MK-07-07A and co-occurring heterotrophs from wet... | place: USA: Grand Staircase Escalante National Monument, Utah | collected 2006-04-16
CGCCAGGGTCGCCGGCGACTGGCCCGCCACCCGCTGGGACGAGCTGATGCCGTGGAACTGGGTGCCCCAGACAGATCAGCCAACAGCCCAAGCCGCATAAACTGCGGTCCTCACGCCACGCTTACGCCATAGGGTCTCCTAAGTGGCTCACTAACGCGTCTCTCATCGCCGGCTATCCGGTCGCGCGGGACGATGCGATCTGGAGATCGAGCCACTCCTCTGCGGCATTCCTCAGCCGTGGAAGCATCGACACGTTCGCTCGGCGCCGATCTGCCGGGTCGGGGATGCGCTCTATATAGCCGACCGCTTCAAGCTGCTCGATATGCCTGAGCGCAGTGGTCATTGACGCCCCGCTGAGGGAGCAGAGTTGCGACACCGCGATGTCACGGTGCTCGCCCTGCGCTACATAGAGCTCAAGGATCATATCCCAGCTGGGATCGAGGAAGCGCGCCCCGGAAAAGCAGCGGGTGCGTCGACGGCGCCCGGCCAAAATCGCCTTAGCTTCGCCAAGGCGCAGGTCCGCGATCGTGCCCCCGGCAGCGGCGGCAGATAGCAGGCTTTCCTCGACGGCCTTACGCGGAAGACGGACGATGACGTCGATCAGTTCGTCGCCCGCTGATGCTGAAGCCATGATCGTCGCGATCCATTTTTCAGATAGGGCGCAGCATCACGCGGCAATCGCATCGTTCCCAGCGCAAGCGCGCCAAGCGCGAGATAGGCGTAGATACCGAGACCTGTGTGATAGGCGAAGAGTGGAATGCCGGGCAGTAACGCTCCGCACAGGCTCATAAACAGGCCGCCCAGCGCGAAGCCGGCTGCCCAGATCGGCCAGAAACGGATAGTCGTCACACCTAACCAAAAGAAGCCGCAGGCGACTCCCAGGTCCACAACCAACGTTGGAAAGTGCCCGGGATCCCAAGCGACCTTGGTAGAATAAACGCGCAGACCGGTCGTGAGAGCGAAGCCCGCCAAGTTTATTAAAACACCCAGTCGCTCAGGCCTCCCGCCGCGTACGAGAGCGAACAGAAGAACCACTGCCATTATCGCATTGAACAGTAAGGCGAGTAGAACTTCCACTTTCATACGCGGGTTCGCTTCAGGCAGTGGCCACTTCGACCGGTGATTCGATTTCGGCGTTCATCGGCGGCTTTGGGAGATTTTCTCCCCAGCTCGTCTCGTTCAGGCCGAGATGACGGCCGACCCGCTCCGTGAAGGGGTGAGCCCGCATCGCCATCTGATCCTGACCTTCGACCAGAGCAGCGAGCGCAGCTACCGTCGCTTTGACGGTTCGCTGCGCCATCGCCGGCGAGAGCCGATGAACCTCCGTCGCATCGAGCGTCGTCAAGAGGAACTGGGCGGTGTCGCGCGCCGCCAGGTTGATCGATCGCTCCGCCTTGCGAAGTTCATCCGCCACGATGCGACCAGTATTCTCGAGTGCCTGCATTACGTCTCCTTGGGCGCCGCAGCGCCGCTACCGTACCTTGAGGCCGAGCAGGAACGTCAGCGTCAGCATCACCATACCCGCGACGGTCAGGCCGATTGGAGTGAGGATCGCAATGATCGCACTCCAGATCGCCGCCTGCTTCCAGGTGAGCATGTTCGCTGCCGCCCCTGCGGTCGGCAACGGCGGTGGGAGAGGAAAGACGTGCTCATCGCTAGGTAGGACGATTGCAGGGGGCAAAGCCTCTACCCCTGCATCGTGCTCCGCGACGATCCGGGCGGCGTCGATCCGGCTCGTGGTGCCCAGCAAATTGTTAGCCTTCAACAATTGCTTATCGACAGCGCGGGGACTTGCCCCGGTTAACATCGCGATCTCCTTCGAACTTCGATGCTGGTAAACGAGACGGAGGTAGGAGAGCTGCCGTTCGCTCAATTGGTCGACAGGCGATGGTCGGTCAGAGCGCGCGGGGCTATCCGTGGCGGTTTCGCTGGCATCTGTCTTGTCGTATCCAGCGGGTGATATTTCCATGTGTCGACCCTGCAGGATGGAGCGATTCGCCGCCAGAAGTTCCGTAATCCATGTTGGGACGCGTCGTTCCAGCAGAACAGCCGGCCCGCGGGAAACGAACGGTAGCGAACCGATCCCGCGAAACTGTCATTCAGCAAACAGGCGGACGTAGCGGCGGGCAGATTGGCTCCCTTGAGATCGGGTGGTTGTCACGGTCGCAGTGCGGTACAGGCCGTCGGCTTTGCCTAGCGTCGCCGTACCCGCGGTCAGGCCGATCTGGCAGCAAGGGAGGAGAAGCGGCGCCGCCTTCCAAGTACAAGGCGTTAACGACTACCCGGTACAGGTTGTCGCCGGCTCCCGTACGGGACACGCGTGACCACTGGTACTTGTATCCGGCATGGCGAGCGCGTACATGGAGCGGGCAGGGAGACCTGCAAAGCGACTTATTCCGGCCCCGTGTTGGATGAGCGCTGTGGCTACCCAGGGTCTCAAACCCTGGTTGCCGGCCACCATTCTCCCTGACACGTTTCTGAGCCGCCCTTCGGGGCGGCTCTTTTCGTATCAGAGCAGATCGATCCCGTACTTTTCACGCAAGCCCTGCGCGTTCATCTCACCATCCACGATCCAGCGCCGCGCATAGGCCACGACATCGGCAAGCTGAAGCAGCCGGGAGGCCCCGGAATCAAGGCGGACGACCCGATTGACGCCTCTGAAGCGACCGTCGTCCTTGCGCGCCCGCTCCATCTCGGCATCAAAATCAGGGTGATCGTTATGCTGATTGACGTCGGTGATGACATCGACGTTGCCGACGCTGTCGCGCCCGAGCACTGAACGAAACCGCTTCATGCCGATCTTCACCGTCTCGACGACCGCTTGTGCATAGACGACCGGCGGGGCCCCCTGCCGCCCCTGAAAATGTTGGTTGATCATCACCACCCGATCGAGGTCGGCGCCAGCACGCAGGCGATCGAGCAGTCCTTGAAGATAGCCGTTCGCCATTTTCACGGCATGGACCTCGTTTGCATCCGCCGGCAGCAGGTCGCTGAACGCCTTGTCGAGACGCCCGGCTTCCCGAGCGAGGACGAAAAGCGCGCCGAGCTGAAAGGGGCCGCTGCCGGCGGTCCCGGACTCGTCGATGAAGCACAGCACCTTCTTGTTCAGGCCCTTCGTCACTCAGGCCTCCGCATCCGCCGGAGCCGCCGCTGGTCGGCGGCGCCGCATGCCAGGGCGGGCGACGGCCTGCCGCTTGGCACGCGCTTCTTCGGCTGCCTCACGGAAGTCCGGCTCGATCTCGGCCAGCTTGTCGACCAGTCCCTGAAGATCATATTCGTTCGAGATCTTGCCACGGTGCGACGCACGGCGTTCGATCCGGCGCACGAAGCCCGCCTCCTCCAGTTCCGCGATGTAGCGCTGCACCTGGCGCTCGCTGAGGTTGAGGCGCAGTGCAAGATCGGCCTTCTTCGGAAAGGGCTTACGGCCGGCATCCCACCAGAAATCGGCGAGCTGGATCAAAACGGCAAGCTGGGTCGGGTTGAGCCCGAGACGTCGCTGCGCGCGAAGCAGCAGCGAAGGCAACATGCAGAACCCGAGCGCGATCACCTTTGCGCCCCATTTATTGGCGGCCGCACCCGACTTTCGAGGCGCTTTCGCCGCGGATGCCGCTTCCAGCTGGCCATCTTCGCTTTCGATCTTGTCACTCATCCGATGTCTCCGTAGGCTCGCAGATGAGCGCTTGATAGGCCGAAGACAAGACTGACCGACCGGACACCTCTGCCTGGTCGGGAGGAGACAGATGCATCTCCTCGGACGAGGCAGAGGTGTCCGGTCTGAATAAGGACGCAAGTAACCCGATTAACCCGTAAACCGATTAAGCGAGATAAACAGGTACCAGACAAAGACGTCCGGTCGATTATCTTAAAGCGCAGCGGCGGCCGAGCGACCCGCCCTGACTGGACGGACGCAGAGCGTGCCCTCAAACCGGATCGGATCTCGGATCGCCACGTTGCGCGATCTTCAGAGGAACTTGTCGCCGGCGTGGTCGCGAAACGCTTCGTGATCGCGGACATAGCCGCTGACCGTCTCGATCGACCGGTGGCGGCTGTGGTCCTTCATCTTGAAAAGGTTCGCGCCTTGGCGTCCCGCCTCGGTGAGGAACCCAGCGCGCAGCGAATGGCCTGAGAACAGTTCGGGGTCGTAGCCCGCGGCGGCCGCGCGCGCTTTGACCACCAGTGCGACGCCGCGATCGCTCATCGGCTTTTCGGTCAGGCGCCCTTGTGGGGTCAATTTCCGGAACAGGAAGCCATCCGTGATCGGCGCCGCCGATATCCAGGCTTTATATAAGGCGACTGGTGCGATACGCCGGCGATCGGGAATGACCACGTCGGCGCCCCGTCCAAGCTGGTCGCCCTTGGCATGCGGCACATGGATGCGCAGACCCTCGGCCAGCTCGGTCACCTGCGAAAAACGGATCGCCACCAGCTCGGAGCGGCGGAACGCCCCGCCCATGCCAACTGCGAGCAGTGCCCTGTCGCGCAAGCTGCGGACGCTGTCGCCATCGATTGCGCGCAGCATGTCACGCAGGATATCGCCGTCAGCAGCGCGTTTCTTCGCGACCGGCTGGTCGCGCTTATCGGCACGCACGCCGCGCATCGCGCGCTCCAAGATGTTGGCGTTCACCTGATCGGTCGGCGGCGGGTGCCCCGCCGCGCGGTGGGCGAAGATGATCGCGGCGAGCCGTCGGCCGATGGTCGAGCGCGCGCGGCCCTGATCGGCGAGATCGGTCAGGAAGGCCGCAACGGTGACTGGCGTCGCTGGAAGGGTGACCAGCGCTCGCGCCGCGCACCATTGTTCGAAAATCGCCCAGTCTGACCGGTACGCACGTAGCGTCGCCGACGACGACGCACGCTCCATGTAGCGGGCGATCCGCTCCTGGTCATCGATGCCAAGCCCGGCGAGCGGCAGGTTCGCCTGTGCGACATTCACCAGGCTCTGGCGATCATCTAGCTGCGAGTGATCGTCGGCTATCGGCTCATCGTCGTCTATCGTCATCAGCCGAAGATCCCGCCAGCCCGCCATTCGCCGATGCGGGCAATCGCTTCGTCGGCGTAGGGGCGGGGGAGACCATCGTCCGGATCGCGCCAACCGGGATAAAGCTCGACGCTACCGCCACTTACACGCGCCAAGGCGATCGAGCCGCCGATATCGCTTCCTGCGTCCGCCGCGATCACCGCCTTGATCGCCCGCGCCGGCACATACTCGATGCTGCCGCCGAAACCCCCGTCGATGGCCGCACTGATCTCCGGTTTATGACTTCCCAGAAGATGGAAGCTCCCCGGCTGAGAAAGGTCAATCTCGCGCGGACCATAGAGGCGTCCGGCCTCATCACATCCGAATTTGAAGACCTGCACCGGCGGGTTGCCCGTGCGGTGCGGGGTTTGACCAACCACGAATGCCTCGAAGCGCCGCTCCGTTTCGCCGGCGTAGCGCGCGCCGATACGGCCGATCATGTCGGCAATGTCGCTGATCGTCGGAAATTTCTCGAACGCAGGGCCGTGCATCGCCTTCAGATACGAGGTCGCCAGCTGATACGTCGCGCTCGCTGGTTGAGTGTCACCAGCCCAGGCGAAGGCGATTTCGGAGTGGTAGGTTGGCGTCATGCCGGGACCGCCATCCTCGTGCTCCTGGAAGAACCGCAGCGTGATCGGGAGAATCTTCATCGCGGCGTCGGTCGTCGGGATGCGGCCATGCTCGGTCGGCATGCTGATCCGGCTATCGGCGGCCAGCCAGATGTCGCCCTCGTGGATCCACGGCTCGACCGGAAACTCCGGCGGCTCGCCCTCCCATGCTTCAATCAAGCTTCCTCGATCCATCAGCTCGCGCCGCCGCCAAACTACCACACTCGTCATGGCCGCGACCGTACCCGAAGCTGTAGGTTTTCCCGAATCAGTGGACGACGTCGCGCTCTGGAGCGTGCACCTTTAAGGGCAGACTTGAACCTGAAAGAGTGGATGTTCCGCGGCTAACGCGCAGCTGGATCTATGCAGGTTGCGCTAGCAGGTTACCTAGGTCGTATCTGCTGATGCTCGGCGCAATCGAGCACACGACGGCAGGCCAGCCCTCGACCTCCGCTCAATCACCGAAATCATCGTCATCAACCGACCCTGGCTTTGCAGATACTGAGCTCATAGGCATCAGTCTCTTTCGGCTCAGCCCAGCAGCGTGCAGTGTCGACCGGTTCCGCATCCAAGCGTCATTGACTAAGTCCTGCCACTGAATGACCTCTATCTGCCCACTATAAGCGCCGCGCAGAGGCCTAATGCGACCTTGGCCGTTCGCAGTCGTGTCCCAACTCGATAGCTGCTGGGTCAAGTCCCCCACAATGTCAGCAACAACATAACAATAGAAGATGCAATCCTTGGCTATCCTGACGCGTGAGCGTCCGAACGACTCAATTTCTCCGCCCTGCATTTGGGCTAAATACCTTGTGATCTGTTGCTCTATCTGGTCCTTGGCACCGCTATAGTTTCGCCGACCGGGTTTCTTGAATTCGACCACCATAACCCGGCGAAGCGGCTCCGATAGGTCAACCGCATCGGGCTGGTCAGGATCAGTGGAGCTCAGACCGTAAGCCAAGTCCCATAGGAATAGATCTGGCCGATCGGCCGTACCGCCTTCAACCAGTACTTCATCAAGGCGCTTGTCAGAGGAGAACGCGCGCGTGAAGGCGAGCCGCTCATCGACGATCCAGAGCTCGTGCGCCCGGCTCTTCAGCTCAGTCACGTCATCGCCACGAACGTTCATCGGGCAAATGAAGGAGTGAAGGGTCCGTTCCAGGTGATAGTCGTCGGCACTGCCATCGCGACTTCTGATCCTAGTGATGAGCTTTTCGAGTAGCTCCAGAGCAAGCTTGCGGCGCACGACGTGCTGCGCGAGGGCTAGCTGCTCCGAAGCCTGAATTTCGCGAGCTGCATCCGAGACGGTCTGGCCGAAACTGAAGGGGACGGTTCCGGCGTCAAGCGCATCAATGAGCCTTTGCAGCGCATCCTGTCGCTCCTCGTCCCGCCGGATCTGAAACTTAACGAGAAAAGAAGCGAACTCCTCTGGCGTCGCCGCATGAAGCGGCACTCGGCCGAGCTGTGTATCGTCATCGTCAAAACCGTAAGTGGGGTAGCGTTCGACGAAGGACTCGTACCGCTCCCTCCGCGTTTCGAAGTAGCGCCGCACCTGGTCTGGGATCATCTGCGATCGAACGGCATCCATACATTGCCGGCTGATCTGCTTGAGCGTTCGCTCCGTAAGGTTGAAGGCTGTTCGCCCCTCATTGACCCGTAGATCGAGGTACTCGCCCGAAACGCAGCCATGGAAGGCGAGGTCCTGTTCGCCATCACGCTCCAGACGCTCGACGCCAAGCAAGTTGTCAACCTTTCGGCTCTCGACGGTACGTCCATTGGCCAGAAGGTGCAGCTGATGAAGGCCCTCCAAACCCGTGCTCGCCTCAGGCTTGCAAAAGAAGCCGGTGATTTGGAGCTCGCCGAACTCGTCGCTCAAGATCGTTGCCTGCATCGGCTCGCCAACGACGAGGTCAGAAACCGCTTTCGGGTATTCTGTCACCTCACCGTCCACATCGACGAGGATCGTCGGACCACCACCTAGCAAAAAGTCCGCAATGAAGTGCGCGCTGAAGTAGCGCATGAAGGTGTCGGCTCGTTTGGGGAAGGGGTCAGCATACTCTCTCGTACGGAGACCGCGGAACTGCACCCTTGTGCCGTGGTGCCCGGCCGAGTCCGGCTTATCTTCGTACGTCGGCACAACTTGCTCGGCATTATTGAGGACGAACTCGAACGACCGCCGCTTGAACTCTGTGGCGTCGCGATACCCACTTTCGATAGTGATCCCGTCGAAGGCGTCTAACCAGAACAGGCGCCCCACGCCCTTGCCGCCTTTGCTCCGCTTAAAATCTGTATCGATGGTACAGAATGCTCCGTACCGCTCCTGATCGAGCCCGATCCCGTCATCAGCGACCTCAATGGTGATCTTCGCCGGGTCGCTTAGATGCGAAACGGATATGTCGATGCGTCCTTCGGACACGCGATCGTCAAACTCATCCTCGATCGCGAACATGGCATTGCTCACGGCCTCAAATAGCGGCTGCAGGCTCTGCGTAGCGTTCGAGGGCTTGGGTAGCTTTCGGACGCGGTTCTCGATGTTAGGCGTGAGCGCCGGCAATGGTCCTGTCTCCCCAACGGATCGGCCGCTTATATCTCAGGCAGCGATCGCGGCGAGCCTGTCCTTGCGCCATAGCGAACGCGTCTGCTGACCCAGTAGGTTGAGCATACCGTACCCAAAAGCACGAACTTGCGACTACACCGTCCGCGGTCGCACGTTGGTGATGGTAATGCCAACGTCCGCGCTCGCCAGAGGTCCGTCTGTCGTAAACATCTCAGCTTGCAAGTCGATCGCCAAGGCAAGACATGCCCGCTCGCCGAGGGACAGGCCGAGCGCCATCGTCGCTGGCCGAAGGTCGCCTACTATGAGCGCCTGGGCAGGAGTAAGCGGCCGGACATCGAGGTGCAGCCCGCCAAGCGCCTCACGCACGTCGTCAAGTGGCAGTCCTCGGACCCGTAGCTTGGAAATGACCTCCGCGAGGTTGGTTGTTCCAATGATGCTGCGAGTCAGGACATCGACTACCCGATCCGCCCCGGGTTCATCATTCAGAAGGCAGAGCAGGGCGGAGGCGTCGAGTACGACTTTGCTACTCACGCTCCGCCTCACGCCGACGCTCCGCGATCAGCTCGCCAGCCAAACCGACGCCTTCGGGCACATACCTACGCAGGATCGCGCGAGCACGCTCAAGTGCCTTAGGCACGGAACGTACCCGCAGCTCGCCATCGTCCACATCGACGAGAACGGTGTCACCCGTGGTGATCCCGAGCTCACGGCGCATTGCCGCCGGGATCACGAGCTTACCACCGTCCACGATCTTGACCCTCTGTGCTTCCATCTGCACCAAACCCGCTGCTCTTACCCGCCCAACGGCCTTATACCGGAGAGCAAAGTCGGACACCAGCGTGGAGGCAGGGATCGATGCACGGCCGATCACCAATATAGCGTTCATCGATGATGGAGCAGCTACTTAGACCCGGCTCGCTTAGCTAGGCTACGTAGGACCGGTAGTTGCCGATCTGAGCCGACTGCTGCATGACTGGCTCACAAGGGTATACCCAACAACGCCAAGTAGGAGTGATGAGCAGGTGGCAGGCAGCGAGGTTAGGGCGGCGCGGGTGTATTTGCGGGTAAGCACGGACGAGCAGGACCTGACGCGGCAGGAGAGCATTGTGGCTGGTGCGCGGGCGGCCGGCTTTTATGTCGCGGCCGTATACCGGGAGAAGGCGTCGGGCGCGCGACCGGACCGGCCGGAGCTGCTGCGCATGGTGGCGGACCTGCAGCCGGGCGAGGTGGTGGTGGCCGAGAAGATCGACCGCATCAGCCGCCTGCCTCTGCAGGAAGCGGAACTGCTGGTGGATGCTATCCGGGGCAGGGGGGCTCGGCTGGCGGTGCCGGGCATTGTGGACCTGTCGGACTTGGTAGCTGATAGCGCAGGCGTGGCGCGCATCGTGCTGGAGGCGGTGCAGGACATGCTGCTGCGGGTCGCGCTGCAGACGGCGCGGGATGACTACGAGACCCGGCGCGAGCGGCAACGCGAGGGCATCGAGATTGCCAAGCGGGCGGGGCGGTACACCGGCCGCAAGCCGGACCTCGCCCACCACCGGCGCATCGTAGGTCTGCGCGAGGCGGGCATGAGCATCGCGAAGACCGCGGAGCTCGCCGGGTGCAGCATCGCCCACGTCAAGCGCGTGACCGCGCTCCACCGCTCAAGGGCCGCTCAGCCGCAGAAGACTAGTTGAGTACCGTACATGTTTTACCTGCGGGTCGTGGCAGACCGAACCCCACCGCGGATTGGTCTCCGCGTGGAGCAGCAGAGCGGCATCCTGGGTATCACCGCAGGATAATCGCGCATAGTCGCTTCCAACCTGCCATTCTGACACGGGGTTCCGACACCTGTAGACCCGCGGAAAAGCTGGGGTGCTACGCAGGTGTCACAACCGGACGGTTGTGACACCGGCCGCGTTACGGACTGGAATGATAAAACAGGAAGTTCGGTACGATCAGTCAGGGATCAGCGCCCAACCACGTATCTGCAATGTCGCCATTGTGGTGAGAGCCGAGACATCGACTTCGATAGCCTTATCGACCGTGACCGGAGCGATCCCATTCCCGACTAAAGCCTGGCTGCACACTCGAACGGACACGCCTGCCCGCCTTAGCGCCGCTATCAAGGCAAGATTGGGGTTCGTCGTGGCACCGGTTTTCGTCGCATATGCCTCATCATCGGCAATAATCGGTGTCGCCGGCCCGTGGACGATCACGATCACATCTCCCTGTGCCGGCCGCACGCCGTCCGCCCCGAGCAGGTTCAGGAAGCGTGCGACCTTCTCCAGCGAGGGATTGACCTTGTCGGGAGATGACGCCGCCTTCGTCACACTGAACAGCACACGATATCGCAGCGAGTGGTCCGGCCGCTCAACCGCGCCTTCTACCGGCGTGATCCTGCCATAGCCGGCAATCACGGGTTGTTGCGCGGTGACGCCTGCTGACCCGGCACTGCTCATGACGGCCAAGCATCCTGCAACTGCGATAGCGGGAAGCCGCATCTGGTTTGTCCTTTCGAAACCGGAATGATTATCCGACCCTCGCAAATACGGCTGCGCCTATATTTTGCGGCCGCGTGGCAGCCGACGCCCCGCGCGCTCGCGACGGTCGGGAAGCGGGCGCTGCCTCATGCACGGCTAGATCATCGGCGCCGAATATCGCCTCGAGCGTGCGCACGCACATTGCGGCTGCGTCATCGGCGAGCCGGTAATGGACCTGCTTTGCCTCGCGTCTCGTCTTCACCAGCTCGGCGCGGCGCAGCTCGGCAAGCTGCTGGCTGAGGGCCGGCTGGGTCACGCCGGTCGCAGCCTCTATGTCCGCAACCTGCCGCTCACCGCCCAGCAGATAGGACAGGATCATGAGGCGCTGGGGTTGAGCGAACACGCGCAGCTTTTCGACCGCCGCATCGGCGATCGCGCGGGATTGATGGATCGCCGTCATCGATCGGCCTTCAACTGATGAAACCAGTCGGCACCGGCGCTGCACGGCAAGGCGGGCGGGAGCAGGACGTCGTCACCCGGCTGCCAGTCGGCCGGCGTATAGGCCTGCCCATCGGCCGATCGCTGCAATGCCCTCACCGTGCGGAGCATCTCGTCGACCGATCGCCCGACGTTCATCGGATACCAGTTGAGCGCACGGATGATGCCCTCAGGATCGATGAAATAGGTCGCGCGCACGGCCGAGGCGTCGCCGGCCTGTTCGTCAAGCATGCCATAGGCGTAACCCACCGCCATCGACGGGTCTTCCACGACCGGGAACGGCACCTCTACACCGAAGACATCCTTGATCGCGCGCAACCAGGCGACATGCGAATACAGGCTGTCAACCGACAGCCCGAGCAAGGCGCAGTCGAGCTCCTCGAATTGCGGTGCGGCCTTCGCCAGGGCCACGAACTCGCTGGTGCAGACCGGCGTGAAATCAGCCGGGTGCGAAAAGAACACGACCCAACGACCACGATACTGATCGAGCGACATCGCGCCCTGCGTCGTGCGGGCGGTGAAATTCGGGGCCGCGTCCCCGATGCGCAACGAGCGCGGTACGTCTGCATCCATCGTTTCCATGCTTTTCAGATGGCACGGGCAGCCCGTTGACGCAAGCGGATTACACAACTACATAAACCATGAAATCAATAATTGGAGGCGATCGTGGAATCGGCGTTGAATGAGGCAGTTGCGCAGATTGAACGTGCGAAGGCGGCGGTATCGCCGGTCGTTCACTCGTTCTTCGACGAGCCGACCAACACCGCGACCTACGTCGTCTGGGACCCCGCCACGCGAAAGGCGGCGATCGTTGACAGTGTCCTGAACTTCGACGCTGCGGCCGGTCGCACCAATACGGCGTCGGCGGATGCGGTAATCGCTTATGTGCGGGAGCACGGCCTTTCGGTCGACTGGCTGCTCGAAACCCATGCTCATGCCGACCACCTGTCTGCGGCGCCCTATCTGCAAAAGGCGCTGGGCGGTCAGCTCGCGATCGGCCGCGACATCATTCGCGTGCAGAACGTCTTCGGCAAGATTTTCAACGCCGGCACCGACTTCGAACGGGACGGCTCCGAGTTCGACCACCTGTTCGACGATGGCGACCGTTTTACGATCGGCGACATCGAGGCCATCGCGCTGCATGTGCCGGGGCACACCCCCGCCGATATGGCCTATGTCATCGGCGACGCAGTCTTCACCGGCGATACCCTGTTCATGCCGGACTACGGCACCGCACGCGCAGACTTCCCCGGTGGTGATGCGCGCCAGCTATTCCGCTCGATCCGTCGACTGATGCAGTTGCCCGACGAGACGCGGCTGTTCCTGTGCCACGACTACAAGGCTGCGGGGCGCGACCGGTATGTCTGGGAGACGACCGTGGGCGCGCAGCGCGTCGGCAACGTCCACGTTCATGAGGGGGTGGACGAAGACAACTTCGTCGCGATGCGCACCAGTCGGGACGCCACCTTGTCGATGCCCAAGCTCATCCTGCCATCGGTGCAGGTCAATATGCGCGGCGGCCATCTGCCGGAGCCGGAAGTCAACGGCACCCGCTACCTCAAGATTCCACTGGATACGCTGTGATGCCCGGATTTCCCCATGCCATGCCGCTTGCCGGCTTCATCGGCGGCCTGATGATCGGGTTCGCTGCGGCGATCATGTTGCTGGGCAACGGCCGCATCGCCGGGGTCAGCGGCATGTTCGCGCGTGTCCTCGCTCTCTCTGAAGGGGGAGCGCCTTGGATGATGGCCTTGCTTTTCACGGCGGGGCTGCCCCTGGGCGCGGCGCTGACCGCAGCCAATGTGAATGTGGAAGCTCGCTTCCCGACGTCGCTCGGGCTGATCGCCGTCGCCGGGCTGATCGTCGGGATCGGGACGCGGCTCGGCGCGGGGTGCACCAGCGGTCACGGCGTCTGCGGCCTGTCGCGCCTGTCGCCGCGGTCCATCGTCGCGACCGGCACGTTCATGGCGACCGGCATCGCCACCGTGACCCTCATGCGTCTCGCGGGAGTGGTATCGTGATGCGCCAGAGCCTTCTTTCGCTCGTCAGCGGCACGCTGTTCGGCGCCGGCCTCGCCGTGTCCGGCATGATCGATCCTGCGCGGGTACGGGCGTTTCTCGACGTCGCCGGTGCCTGGGACCCGACCCTGGCATTCGTCATGGCGGGAGCGATCCTGCCGATGGCGATAGCCTGGCTCATCGTGCGTGGACGCTCTACGCCGATCGTCGCGGAGCAATTCCATACGCCGGCCACGTCGCCGATCGACGCGCGCCTCCTCGGCGGTGCCGCCCTGTTCGGCATAGGCTGGGGCCTTGTCGGCCTGTGCCCCGGCCCCGCCATCGCCGCGCTCGCGATCCAGCCTGCCCCCGCGCTGCTCTTCACCGCTGCAATGGCGCTCGGCGCAGCCATCCACCGCTTCGCACTCATCCCACGCCGTTCGGCGTGACCGGACAGGAGACATTACATGGCCTTCAAGAAGATCACACCGTCCTTCTCGGCTGCTCCCCAGCTCACCCGGGATGATGTCGCTGCCGCCGCACAGGCGGGGTTTCGCTCGATCGTTTCGAGCCGGCCAAATGGCGAGGAGCAGGGACAGCCGAGCGCACACGAGATGGCCCGGATCGCCGAAGAACACGGCCTTGCGTTCGCCCATGTCCCGATCGTGCCGGGCAAGGCGACCGATGCCGATGCGGACCGGATGAAGGAAGCGCTGACTGCGCTGCCGGGACCGACGCTCGGCTTCTGCCGAAGCGGCACGCGGGCGGCTACCCTATGGGCGCTGGCGGAGGCGAGTCATGCCGATCCCGAAACGATCGTCGGTCAGGCCAAGGCAGCCGGGTACGACCTGGCCGATCTGAAGCCGGCGCTCGCTCGCCGGTCCGAAAGAACCGGCAAATGACCTACGACATCGTCATCATCGGAGGCGGAGCTGCGGGCATCGCAACCGCCGCCAGCATCCTGAAACGTAACGCCAAGGTGTCGATCGCGGTCGTCGATGCGGCCCGGGACCATTATTACCAGCCCGGTTGGACGTTAGTCGGGGCAGGCGTTTTCACCCCCGAACAGACCCGCAAGGCCGAAGCCGATGTCATGCCCAAGGGCGTCGAATGGATCCGGCTGCCGGCGATCACCATCGACCCCGAGCGTCAGGCGATCACCCTGGGCGACGGGGATACGATCGCCTATCGTGTCCTGATCGTCGCCCCCGGCCTGCGTTTGGCGTGGGAGAAGATCGCGGGGCTTACCGAAGCGTTGGGCCGCAACGGGGTCACGTCCAACTACCGCTACGATCTGGCGCCCTACACCTACCAGCTTGTCCAGGAATTGCAGCGGGGACGCGCGCTGTTCTCGCAACCGCCGATGCCGATCAAGTGCGCCGGCGCGCCTCAAAAGGCGATGTACCTGTCCTGCGACATCTGGCGCGAACGCGGTGTTCTCCCCGCGATCGACGTCGAATTTCACAACGCCGGTGCGGCGCTGTTCGGCGTCGCGACCTATGTCCCTGCGCTGATGGAATATGTCGAGAAGTATAGGATCAACCTCAAGCTCGAATCCAACCTCGTCGCGGTCGACGCCGATCGGCGTATTGCCACCTTCGAGCGCAAGCAGAACGGTGTCAGCGAGCGGATCGAGCGCGGGTTCGACATGCTCCACGTCGTGCCGCCGCAGGTGTCGCATGACGTCGTTGCCAAAAGTTCGCTCGCGGCGGCAAACGGCTTCGTCGAGGTCGATGAGGCGACGCTGCGCCACAAGCGATACGACAACGTCTTTGCCTTGGGCGATGCTGCGGGGACGAGCAATGCGAAGACGGCTGCGGCAGCCCGCAAGCAGGCACCCGTGGTGGCGGTCAACGCGCTCGCCGCACTCGAAGGCAAGCCTCCTGTTGTCGACTATGACGGCTATGGGTCGTGCCCGCTCACCGTCGAGCGCGGCAAGATCGTCCTCGCCGAGTTCGGCTATGGTGGAAAACTGCTCCCCAGCTTTCCGTCGTGGCTGCTGAACGGCACGCGCCCGACGCGCGCTGCCTGGTTCCTGAAGGAGCGGATGCTGCCCCCGATTTACTGGCAAGGCATGCTGAAAGGCCATGAATGGATGGCGGCTCCGCATAAGATCGGCAAAGCGGCATGACCCTCGAACCGATCCAGTATCTGCTGGGTGCGTTATCCGGCAGCCTGGTGGGCTTTACCCTCGGGCTTGTCGGCGGGGGCGGCTCGATCCTCGCCGTCCCACTCATGGTCTATCTGGTGCGCGTGCCCGACGCCCATCTCGCCATCGGCACGAGCGCGTTCGCCGTCGCGGCTAACGCCGCCACGGGGCTGATCGGCCATGCAAGGGCGCATAACGTCAAATGGCGCTGTGGCGGCATGTATGCGACCGCCGGCGTCATCGGCGCCCTGTTCGGCTCTACCGCGGGCAAGGCCGTCGACGGCGGCAAGCTCCTGTTCCTGTTCGCACTGGTCATGGTCGTCGTCGGCGTCCTGATGCTGCGCGGGCGCGGTGACACGGGCAACCCGGGGGCGGAGTGCAACCGGGAAAAGGCGCCGAAGGTGCTGGGCTACGGCCTCGGCACCGGTCTGTTCTCGGGCTTCTTCGGCATCGGCGGGGGCTTTCTGATCGTCCCCGGCCTGATCGGATCGACGGGCATGCCGATCCTGAACGCCGTCGGCACGTCATTGATCGCCGTCACCGCGTTCGGGCTGACGACGGCCGCCAATTACGCATTTTCGGGTCTGGTGGACTGGCCGCTGGCTTTCGTGTTCATCGCCGGTGGAGTTGTCGGCGGCTTGATCGGCACGCGCATCGCGAAGCGCCTCGGTACGGGCGGCACGCTCACCACGGTCTTCGCCGTCCTGATCTTCGTGGTGGCGGCCTACATGCTCTGGAAAAGCGCGGCCGCGTTTCTCTGATGGCGGGTGCGATTGCCATCGGGCCGCTGATGCTGGCCGTCGATCGCGGGCTTGCCGTGCTGTGCATCGTCGTGTTCCTTGGCCTCACGACACTGGCCGGTCGGTTCCGCTTCCCTCGCGTATCGACGGTCTCCACCAGCGCCATCGTCGCTGGACTGGTCACGGCACGGATCGGTTACGTCGCAGCGCATTGGTCGAGCTACACCGGCGCTCCGCTGTCCATCCTTGCCGTGTGGCAGGGTGGCTTTTCCCCCGTTGCAGGGCTTCTGGGCGCTGCGGCGATGCTGGCGATCCGGCTTGGCCGCTCAAGCGCGCTGGCGGCAGGCTGGGGAGCGTTGGCTGTTGCGGGTGGCCTCTGGTTCTCGCTTCAGGCGCTGATCCCTCCCGTGACCTACGGCCCGTTCCCCTATCATCTCAACCTGACAACCCCGTCCGGCGCGCCGCTTCCACTCGATCGCTTCCGTGGCAGGCCCTTCGTGGTCAACCTGTGGGCGACATGGTGCGGTCCGTGTCGGCGTGAGCTGCCGATGCTCGATGCGGTTGCGTCGCGCCCTGGCGAGGTCCCGATCCTTCTTGCCGATCAGGGCGAGGCGCAAGCGATCGTCAGCGGTTTTCTCGGCCGTGAAAATATCGGAGCGCGCCATGTCGCGCTCGACCCCGATCGTGGCCTTTCTCAAGCCCTGAAGGTGGCGGGGTATCCCGCAACGGCCTTCGTTGCGGGCGACGGCACGATCGTACAGCTCCAGCTCGGTGAATTGTCACGCGCTGCGCTCGCCGATGGAATCGAATTAGCAAGGAAACACCGATGAATCGTCGCAACCTGTTGTCTCGGGGCCTCCTGGCCGCGCTTGCCTTCGCCGCGCCGATCACGCCTCTCATGGCCCAGCAGCCCGATCTGTCGCGCAAGGCGGTCGTTGACGATCCCGTGGCTCCCAAGCGCGCCGGCAGGACCTACGACGTCACGGTTGTCGAGTTTTTCGACTATAGCTGCCCCTATTGCCGTCGCATGGAGCCGGTGCTGAACGCCCTGCTTCGCTCCGACCCGAAGGTACGGGTCGTGTACCGGGACTGGCCGATCTTCGGACCTGCCTCGCGTGAGGCGTCACGCGCGGCTGTCGCGAGCCAATGGCAGGGCAGGCATGCCGCCTTTCACGAGGCCCTGATGACCTCGCCGGCGCGGCTCGACAGCGCGGGCGTCAAGGCAGCGGCTGCCAAAGCCAAGGTCGACTGGCCCCGTCTGCAACGCGATTTGAAGAACCGTGGCGCCGAAATCGACGCGCTGCTTACGCGCACCGATAGCATCGCCCAGGCGATCGGTTTCAACGGAACACCAGCGCTGATCGTCGGCTCGCAGGTCGTCGCCGGTGCTGTCGATCTCCCGACGTTGCGTCGTCTCGTCGCGGAAGCGCGCAAAAAACCAGCGGCGCGCTGACCATGCCCGGGCCGCTCAATCGGAGACAGCTTGCCGGCTTGGGCGCGGTGGTCGTGGGTGGTTGGGCAGTCGGGCAGGTTCTACGGCGTACCGCCCCGATCGGGCGCGACGTCGGGCCGACCGCCGACCTGATCCTTGCCGGTAACGGCTCGCCCGAGGACGGACCTGCCGATGCTACGCTCCGGCTTGCCGTGTTCACCGACTATCGTTGCCCGGCCTGCCGTCATGGATTTTCCGCCCTGGAAGAGGCTGTGCAACGCGACGGCAAGGTGCGGGTCATCTACAAGGATTGGCCCATCTTCGGTCCGCCATCCGAACGTGCCGCAAGCGTGGCGCTCGCGTGCGCCGAACAGGGAGTTTACCCGACCGTCCATCGTGCGTTGATGACGGACAGCCGCACGATCGACGACGACGTGTTGCGGGACGTCGTGATGCGCGCTGGCGGCGATTGGCTGCGCGCGATGACCTGGCTTGCCGCCCACGCGGACGCTGTCGCAGCCCGCCTGCGGGCGAACGGACAGGAAGCCTATTCGATCGGACTGGCGGGCACCCCGGGTTATCTTGCCGGTCCCATGCTGGTGATGGGCGCGATCGACGCCAGCGATTTCCAACGGCTGTTCGCGCGTGCGCGGGAAGAAAGCTGACGATGCGAGAGGATACGAAACATGATCGAGTATAATCACAAGGGCATGACGGTTGCGTCGCTCCATGACGAGCGCACCGGCAGCTTCCAGTATGTCGTGGTCGACGAAGCCACGAAGACCGCCGCGATTATCGATCCGGTCCTCGACTTCGATCCCCGTGCCGGTGCGACCGCAACCGACAATGCCGATATGATCCTCGAATATGTCCGCGCCAAGGGACTTACTGTGGAATGGGTGCTCGATACCCATCCCCATGCCGATCACTTCTCGGCCGCGCCGTATCTCGCGGAAAAGACAGGGGGCAAAACCGCGATCGGCACCAAGGTCGTGGAGGTGCAGAAGCTCTGGCAGGACATCTACTGCCTGCCCGACCTGCCCGTCGATGGTAGCCAGTGGGATCGCCTGTTCGCCGATGGCGAGCAGTTCAGGATCGGCTCGCTCGACGCGCACGTCATGCTGTCGCCCGGCCACACGCTCGCCTCGATCACCTACGTCGTCGGCGACGCGGCGTTCGTCCACGACACGCTGATGGTGCCCGACAGCGGCACCAGTCGGGCTGACTTTCCAGGCGGCAACGCGCGCGCGCTGTGGCGCTCGATCCGGGCGATCCTCGAACTGCCGCCCAGCACCGCGACCTATGTCGGCCACGACTACGGCAAGGACGGGCGCGAAGTCTTTGGACGATCGACCGTGGCGGACCAGCGTCGTGACAACATCCATGTGCACAACGGCATCGGTGAGGCCGAGTTCGTCGCCACCCGCGAGAAGCGCGACGCAACCCTGCCGCTGCCGGACCTGATGCTTGCCGCGCTCCAGGTGAACATCCGCGGCGGTCGCCTGCCGGAGCCGGAGGCGTGCGGCACAGCGTTCCTCAAGGTGCCGCTCAACCACTTCGGCGCGGGCAAATGACCGAACCAACGCCGCCAACGCCCGGTGATGATGGCGATGCCCAGCGTATCATCTTCGCCATTACCGCCGCGCTGCTCGTCCTCGTCGTCACCTACAAGGTAGGGCAGTCTGACGCGCCCGTGCAGGCACCCGTCGAGGTAGCAGCGGACGCCGCCTTTTCGCCACCGGCGGAAAGCACCATCCCCGCCGGGCCGGACGGCGACGCGATCCGGCGCGGTCGACTGATCTTCACCGCGAGCGCGGCTCATGCCGGCCAGTACGTCGGCAACGGCCTGACGTGCAGCAACTGTCACCTCGATGCCGGGCGGAAGGCCGATGCGTCCCCGATGTGGGCGGCCTGGGTCAGCTACCCAGCTTATCGCGCGAAGAACGGCCGGGTGAACACGATGGAGGATCGCATCCGCGACTGCTTCCTCTACTCGATGAACGCGCCCGCCTCGAAAGCCGGCGCCCCGCCGCCCTTTGGCGACGATATCTACCGCGATCTCCAGAGCTATTTCGCCTGGCTCGCGACCGGCGCGCCATCCGGCAAGCCGCTGCCCGGTCGCGGGTTCATAAAGCTCGCCACAACCCCGATCGGGCACGATCCGGTTCGCGGCGCGATTGTGTTCGCCGGCCAGTGCGCATCATGCCACGGTGCGAACGGCCAAGGGCAGGCGAACCCGGACGGCAGCTATACTATCCCGCCGCTGTGGGGAGCGCGCTCCTACAATTGGGGTGCGGGCATGACCGGGCTGGCGTCGGCTGCCGGGTTCATCAAGGCCAACATGCCTTATGGTGAGGGCAACACGCTGACGGATCAGCAGGCGTGGGATGTCGCCGCCTATGTCGATAGTCGCGAGCGACCCCGCGATCCGCGGCAGACCGGGACTGTCGAGAGCGCACGTAAGCAGTTTCACCCCAAAGGGGACTATTATGGTCAGGAGATTGACGGAAAAATGCTTGGCAGCTGATCGCTCGGCTTCCTAACCAGTGTCACAACCGAACGGTTTTGACACCATTCCTTGAGTAGCCAAGTCAGCTAATCGCTTAGTGACCTAGCCGTAATGGATAAGTTGAGTCACTGCTGTTTTCTGCTTTCGTTCTCCACGATACTGAATCATAGAATTGTTATGCCAATCGCGCGTGAACATCGCTGGCTCTACCCGATTGACTGGCGTGAACTATCTGCCTTCATCCGGTTTGGCCGCGCCAAAGGACGCTGCGAACATTGTCAGCGCCCGCATGGTCGTCATGTGCTGCATCTGGGCGATGGTGTTTGGTGGGATGAGGACATAAGCAGGTGGCGCAACGGGCAGGGCAGGTGCGTTCGCCGCCTGCCGCCGCCCGACGCCCTCTTATGCGCGCAACCTGGCTTCGTCGGCATTGATCCACCTTCACAAGTGCGGATCACGCGCGTGGTTCTTGCTAGCGCGCATCTGAACCATGATCCGAGCGATAACCGACCACGCAACCTCGCTGCACTCTGCCAGCGGTGCCACATGCGCCACGACGCCAGCGAGCATCGCCGACGTCGGTGGATCAACGCCTTCCGTATGCGTGCGATCGGCGATCTATTTGCCTGATCCGAAATCTCCTGCTGACCGCCTGGGAGCTAATCAAAGATCACTCAGTCGGTGAATCGAACGCTGTCAGGATTGGGCACGGCCCTGCCGATCCCGAGCCGCACTCGCTGGCAAGCCGACGCAGCGAAGCACGCGCCTGTTCAAGCTCGGCGATCTTCGCATCCAGCGCCGCCATCTGCTCATGGGCGAGCTGGCGCGCACGCGCGCGATCGTCGGTCGCATCCAGCGCCAGAAGCTCACCGATCTGCTCGAGCGTGAAACCGGCTGCCTGCGCCGAGCGGATGAAGCGAAGGCGGCGGGCGTCATCGGTGCCGTAGCGCCGGATGCCGCCTCCGGCGCCAGCCCCGGTCGGCCGGTCTGGCTCGTCCAGCAAACCGCGACGCTGATAGTAGCGCACCGTTTCGACGCCGACGCCGCCCTCGCGCGCGAGCGCCGCGATCGTCATGCCGGTCATGCCTTGACTCCGTACTATGGTACGGACCCTATATAGGCGGGGCGAGGATATTGGAGAAGCGGCATGGCGAGCGCCCCCGCCAAACAGGCGACGATCTACCGGATGGTGATGCCGGAACATACCTGCCCTTTCGGGCTGAAGGCGAAGGATCTTCTGCGCCGGGAAGGCTATGCGGTCGATGACCATTGGCTGATGACGCGGGAAGAAACCGACGCTTTCAAGGCGAAGCACGGCGTCAAGACGACCCCGCAGATCTTTATCGCCGGGGAGCGGGTCGGCGGCTATGACGATCTGCGCCGCTTCTTCGGCAAGATGGTCCGCGACCCCAAGGCCGTCACCTATCGCCCGGTGATTGCCGTGTTCGCGATGACGGCGCTGATGGCGCTCGCCGCCAGCTATGCGGTACTCGGCACGCCCTTCACGGTGCGGGCGGGTGAATGGTTCATCGCGTTCTCGATGTGCGCTCTGGCGATGCTCAAGCTCCAGAACGTCGAGAGCTTCTCGAGCATGTTCCTCAACTACGATCTGCTCGCGAAGCGCTGGGTGCCCTATTCCTATGTCTATCCCTACGCGGAAGGAGCGGCGGGCGTCCTGATGGCAGCCGGCGCGTTGACCTGGCTGTCGGTGCCCGTCGCGCTCGTTATCGGTACGATCGGCGCGGTGTCGGTGTTCAAGGCCGTCTACATCGACAAGCGTGAGCTGAAATGCGCGTGCGTGGGCGGGGACAGCAACGTGCCGCTCGGCTTCATCTCGCTCACCGAAAACCTGATGATGGTCGCGATGGCGCTGTGGATGATCGCTGCGCCGCCCGTGCTGGCGATGGCGCACTGACGCGAAGGTCGGCACGCGTCGTCAATGCGGGCTGATCGCCGTAACTTCTGCCGTCATACCCTTCGCCTTGGCGGTGAATGCGACCCGCTGCCCCGACCGCAGTCCCTTGAGCAGGGTCGGGGGGGATGCCCGGAAGGTCATCGTCATTGCGGGCCAGCCGATCGTCGGGATCGGGCCGTGCTTGATGGTTACGGTTCCACCTTTCGCGTCGACGGCAGTGATCGTCCCCGATCCGCTGCCGGATTTTACAGCCGATGCAGCCGGCCTGCTGCCTTGAGCAAGAGCGCTCGCTGCGATCGGCGTGACTAGTAGCATGAATGCGGCGCGCATGGAGAAAGTGGCTTTCATCAGATCTTCCTTTCGGGGCGGGTTGAAGCTCGCCGCCGCAAGAGCAAGTAGGCGGCTGGCAGGATGAACATGGAGAGGAAAGGGGCGGTCAGCATTCCACCGATCATCGGCGCGGCGATCCGGCTCATCACCTCCGATCCGGCGCCATGCCCGATCAGCACGGGGAACAGCCCGGCGACGATGACAGCGACGGTCATCGCCTTGGGACGTACCCGCAACAGCGCGCCCTCCCTGATCGCTTCCGATACTTGCTCGCCCGACGGTGACGGCCCGCGCTCGGCCAATGCGTGTTTCAGGTAGATCAGCATGACGACGCCGAACTCCGCCGACACGCCGGCGAGCGCGATGAACCCGACACCTGTGGCGACCGATTGCGCATAGCCGAGCAGCCATAATGTCCAGATGCCGCCGGTCAGCGCGAAGGGCAGTGTGCCCATGATAAGCGCCGCCTCGTCGAGGCGACCGAAGGTAAGGTAGAGGAGAAGGAAGATGATCGCGAGTGTCGCCGGCACGACGAGCATCAACCGAGCCTCGGCACGCTGCAGATACTCGAATTGTCCGGAATAGGCGATCGAGACGCCGGGGCTGAGCCGAACATCTTTGCCAACAGCACGGCGCAGATCGGCGACCGTGGAGGCCAGGTCGCGCCCGCGCACGTCGACATAGACCCATGTCGAGAGTCGACCATTTTCCGTCTTGAGCATCGGTGGACCTTCCGCGATCGACACGGATGCGACGGTGCCGAGTGTGATCTGCTGACCCGATGCGGTGACGATTGGGAGAGTTCGCAGTCCCTCCAGACTGTCACGCAGCTCGCGGGGGTAGCGGACGCTGATCGGGTAGCGGGCAAGGCCCTCCACCGTCTGGCCGATCGTCTCGCCGCCGATCGCGCCGGACACAATCTCCTGCACATCGGCGATGTTGAGACCGTAGCGCCCCGCGGTCACCCGATCGATATCGACATCGACATAGCGGCCTCCGGTCAACCGTTCTGCCAATGCCGAGCTGACGCCCGGCACGGTCCTGGCTACACGTTCGATGCTGCCGGCGATGCGGTCCAGCTCGGAGAGGTTGGACCCCGACACTTTCACCCCGATGGGACTCTTGATGCCGGTCGCGAGCATATCGATCCGATTGCGGATCGGAGGCACCCATACGTTCGTGAGGCCGGGCACGCGCACTGTGCGGTCCAGCTCCTCCACCAGCTTTGCCGGCGTCATCCCCGCGCGCCATTGATCGCGCGGCTTGAATTGGATGGTCGTCTCGAACATCTCGAGCGGTGCCGGGTCGGTCGCGGTCTCGGCGCGTCCGGCTTTGCCGAACACGGTTTTGACCTCGGGAACGGTTTTTATCAGCCGGTCTGTGCGCTGGAGCAGGGCCGAGGCGCTCGCGGCCGAAAGGCCGGGAAGCGCGGACGGCATGTAGAGCAGATCGCCCTCATCCATCGTCGGGATGAACTCGCCACCCAATCGGGTCAGCGGCCATGCCGTCGTCGCCAGTACCAGGGCGGCGATGCCGATCGCCGCCCAAGGCCGCGCCAACACGCGGTCGAGCGCCGGGCGATAGGCACGGGTGAGCACGCGGTTGATAATGTTGTCGTTCTCGGCCGGAATGCGTCCCCGGATCAGCCATCCCATCAGGACCGGCACGAGCGTTACCGACAGGATCGCCGCTGCCGCCATCGCATAGCTCTTGGTGAAGGCGAGCGGGGCGAACAGCCGTCCCTCCTGCGCTTCGAGCGTGAACACCGGCACGAACGACAGCGTGATGATGACGAGGCTGAAGAACAGCGCCGGCCCGACCTCGGCCGCGGCCTCGGTGATGACGCGCCAGCGTTCCTCGCCCGCCAGCGCCACGCCCGGATGGTCGTGTTCCCATCGCTCGATCCGCTTGTGCGCGTTCTCGATCATCACGATCGCGGCATCGACCATCGCGCCGATCGCGATGGCGATACCGCCCAAAGACATGATGTTGGCGTTCACCCCCTGCACACGCATGACGAGCAAGGCCGCGAGCACCCCCAGAGGCAAGGTGACGATCGCGACCAGCGCAGACCGGACATGCCACAGAAACAACCCGCAGATGATCGCGACGACGACGAACTCCTCGATCAGCTTGCCCGTCAAATTCTCCACCGCGCGGTCGATCAATTGCGAGCGGTCATAGGTGGTGACGATCTCGACGCCGGGGGGAAGGCTCGCTTTCAGTTCCGCGAGCTTGGCCTTGACGGCTTCGATCGTCTGCCGTGCATTCTTGCCCTGACGCAGGATGACGACTCCGCCCGCGACCTCGCCTTCGCCGTTCAGCTCGGCGATGCCGCGGCGCATCTCGGGGCCGATCTGGATCGACGCGACGTCGCCCAAGGTAACGGGGACGCCGGCACCGGCGACCTTGAGCGGGATCGCGCGGAAATCGTCGACGGTGCGCAAGTAACCTGACGCGCGCACCATATATTCGGCTTCGCCCAGCTCGAGGACGGACCCGCCGGCCTCCTGATTGGCGCGGCGAATGGCATCGACGGCCTGAGTGTGCGTGACACCGAATGCGGCGAGCCGCGTCGGGTCGAGCAGCACCTGATATTGCTTCACCATTCCGCCGATGCTCGCCACCTCCGCAACGCCGGGCAGCGTTTTCAGTTCATAACGTAGGAACCAGTCCTGCAAGGATCGGAGCTGCGACAGGTCACGGCGGCCGGTGCGGTCCAACAGCGTGTATTCATAGACCCAGCCGACCCCCGTCGCATCAGGACCCAGCGCGGCCTGCGCGCCTTGGGGAAGCCGTCCCTGCACCTGGCTCAGATACTCCAGCACGCGTGAGCGCGCCCAATAGAGGTCGGTCCCATCCTCGAAGAGGACATAGACGTAGCTGTCGCCGAAGAACGAATAGCCGCGCACGGTTTTCGCGCCAGGCACGGACAGCATCGTCGTGGTGAGCGGATACGTCACCTGGTTCTCGACGATCTGCGGGGCTTGGCCCGGCCAGCTCGTGCGGATGATGACCTGCGTGTCGGACAGGTCGGGGAGCGCATCGACGGGGGTGGCACGCATTGCGAACACCCCGGCCATGGCGAGCGCGATGGCCGCCAGGACGACGAGGAAGCGGTTCGCGACCGACCAGCGGATGATCGCGGCAATCATCGCCCAGCCTCGCGCGTCATGCGGCGCAGCGTTGGACCATCGGCGGGTTGATCAAAGCCGAACCGCACCCGCTCACCCTTGCGATACCCACGCACCAACGCGGGATCGGCGACGCGGAACGTCATTGTCATGGCCGGCCAGCCGATCGCCGGAACGGGCTGATGGGACAGGGTGACGGAACTGCGATCGATCGCCTCGATGCTGCCGACCGTCTCGTAGATCGACGCGGTGGGTTTCACGGCCGGCTTTGTTGCGGGTGACGCTTCGACACCAATCGGACGCGCATCGAGGCCAGCGAGGCTCGCTTCGGAGTCGATCAGGAACTGGCCCGACGCGACAACCTTCTCACCCTCGGTCAGGCCGGCGACTATCTCGGTTTTGCCGCCGCCTTCTGCGCCAGTGCGAACCTCGGCGGGTCGAAAGCGTCCACCCGGCCCTGCCAACATGACGAGTGTGCGCCGGCCGGTCCGGATCACGGCCTCACTCGGAACAAGGAGTGCATCGCGGCTCCCCTGGTCGAGCGCCACGCTGGCGAACATACCGGGGCGCAACCGGCCGGCACGGTTGGGGAGCTCGACGCGGATTGTGAGCGTGCGGCTCGCTGCCTCGGCCTGGGGCAGGATCGCAGCGATGCGGCCCCTGAAGCTTTCGCCCGGGAAAGCCGCCAGCGTGGCGATGACGGGCGTGCCGATCCGCAGGTTTCCTGCGAGGGCCTCAGGGACAGCCGCGTTCAGCCACACGGTGGCGAGGCCGTTCACCTCCGCCAGTGTCTGTCCTTGCGCGACCGTCATCCCCTGTCGGACGCCGAGCGTCTTGATGACGCCCCCCACGGGCGTGCTGATCGTCGTCACACCTTGCGGTCGGCCGCGCCACTCCGCCGATGCAATCGATCCGGCGGGCATCCCGAGAAGCAACAGGCGCTCTCGTGCCGCCCGCGTGAGCCCGGCATCCCCGGTGCGGCGCACGGCGAGATACTCCGCCTGCGCGCCCGCCCATTCGGGCACAAGGATATCGGCGAGCGGGGCGCCTGCCGGCACGACATCGCCTGGCGCGCGCGCATAGACGCGCTGAACGAAGCCGCCGCTGCGTGCCTGCACGACCGCAACGTTGCGGTCATTGAACTCGATGCTGCCGGTTGCCGAGGCCGAGTTTGACAACGATCCGCGTTCGACCGTGACGATCCGCGCGCCGAGCCGCTGGAGGCTGGCCGGATCGATCGCTACGCCCGGTGCGGCGCTACCGCCTGCGCCCTCGTCGGCATAGCGGGGGATCAGTTTCATCCTCATCGACGAGAGACCCGGGCCGTCGTGCCGCTCCCCCGGGATCATCGGATCATACCAGTAGAGGATCTTCTTCTGCGGGGCTGGGGATGCCGTTTGATCGGCAGCCGAAGACGTGCCAAGTTTCGCGAGCCCGAAGCCCACGCCCCCTGCGACCAGCACCAGCGCGCTTACCGCGGTGACAAGGCGGGCGCGGGTAATGGTAGTGTCGCTCATCGATCGGCGCTCCCGAAGGTAATGGTGAGGCGGACAGAGTCTGCGGCGACGAGCGCCTCACGGTCGAGCACGGTCAGCTCGGCGTCGGCGAGCGCGGTCTTGGCTTCGATGGCATCCGCAAGACTCGCGCGACCGGCAGAGTAGCTCGCTATCTCCAGATCGGCTCGCTTCCGAGCGAGCGGAAGGAGCACGTCGCGCGCGCGCTGCCATTGGCTGTGATGCATTTGGTGGTCCGCCAGCGCGGCCTCCAGATCGGCTGCCAATGTGCGCCGGGTTTCTTCGCGCGCGGCCTCGGCCTGCGCCTGTGCGGATTTGCGGGCTTCGATGCGCGGGTTCTGACGCGATCGAGCGAACAGCGGCAGGCTCATCGAAACTCCCGCCGACACCATGTCGCCATACCGGGGGTCACGGCGTTGATAAGCTACCTCTACCCCCCAATCGGGTCGCTTCTCCGCTCGCGCCGCATCCACGTCGGCCTGGGCGCGCTGAATACCGGCCTCGGCGAGAACCATGTCGGAGTGAAGGCTGAGCGCGTCCCGCAGCCGCGCCGGAGCCAGATCGATCGCGGGCATATCGCCGGCAATCTCGGGCGCCGATACGCCGGTCCAGCGAGCCAGCATCGCGCGGGCGCGCGCAACGGCGGCCATCAACTCGTCGCGGCGGTCGTCGAGTGCCGCGATCTCCTGATCGGTCGTCAGTGTCTGACCAGGGCGGACCGAACCGGTCGTCACGGCGGCCCGCGCAGCGGAAGGGAGAGATCGAAGGAATAGCAGAACGGTGTCGAGGGCAGCTAGTCGACGCTCGGCATAAGCAAGGTCGATCCATGCCTGCCCCGCTCCCAATCGCACCTCCCGGAGCTTGGTCGCTTGCGATGCTTCTGCCGTTGCGATCACGGCGCGTGCCTGCGCTTGCGCGGCATGACGCTTGGCAAGGTTGGGTAGGTCCTGTTGGAAACCGACACGCCCCATCGTCATGTCGTCTCTGGATAGGGAGAAGGCGGGTGGCCCAGAGACAGGATAATTCTCGATTCCGATCGACACACGGGGGTCCGGAAGGCTTCCCGCCGCACGTGCATCGGCTTGGGCGGCGCTGACCCCCGCGCGACCGGCAACCGCTCCCGGGGCGTTGGCAACCGCATCGCGCAGCGCTTGGTCATAGGTAAGTGTCTGCGCGTGCGCGGCGCTCGTCGTGAGCGCGGCGACCGCGAGCATCATGGATGCGCGCATCCCTCTAGTCCCTTCATGTCATAATGATGGCCGGGCTCCAAATGGTTGATCGGAGCCCGGCACCTGTTCAGGCTCGCCAGCTTAAGTTGACTGGCCGCCCTTCATTGACATGCAGGCGTCGCGACCGCGTTCCATCATCGGGCACACGCAGGCGCTCGACTGGGGAACGTCCGTAACCCATACGCGACGTGGGGCTTGAAGCGGCGCCCGCGGGCCCGGCTGGTAATTGGAACGCCACTCCCAATGACCATTGCTTTTATTTTCAGATGTGGCCGCCGTCGCTGCCGACGCGGCGAGGCTAGCGGCAAATACCGCCAAGATGAACGTTTTCATGTCACTTTCCAATTTGATCGAGATTTAAAATCGGCAGAGCCGCAACCGGCGAACGGCTGCAGCCTGACACGGCTTGACTCGATCAAACGGTAGGCGGTTCGGGCTCGGGAGCGACGTTGAGGCCGGCAAGTGCCCGGCTGGCAGGCCAGATAACGATTTGAGATGCGATCGAGCGCTTCAGCACTCTTGCCGGCTCCTCAAACGTCATGGGAACAACGCATCCCATTTGGGCGATACACGCCAGCGTCAGTCCTTTGCATGGGTGTTCCGATGACGGATCCGGGGTCGCCATACCCGCGCAATCCATGCGGGATGGGGTGACATGGCTCATCGCCATCTTGGGTGAGAGCGATGGGCCGGCCGCATACGCAATTCCTTGGCCCAAAAGGCCAAGCAACGCTCCAACAAGAAGCAAGAGAGAAAGACGAGCTTTCAACACCCGGATACTATCCCAATTGTCAACGCCGAGGTCAATACGGGTGGTTTGCCGGGTGCCGTAGTGCCGGCATGAAGCGCCGGGGAAGATTTGCCGCTCACAAGACAACCTGTCGTTTAGGCGCCGTGGCTAGCAAAGACACGCCGGCCAGCGGCACCGAACGCAATGACGTCATAGGGCTGGGTTCTCATGCCGGGCACCTCCATGCCCGGTGAGCCCATCGGCATTCCGGCCACGGCCAAGCCGCGCACGCCTTTAGGATGCTGGGCCAGCGCGCGCTTCATGTCCGCGATCGGGACATGTCCCTCAAACGCCATGCCGTCGATGATCGCGGTATGGCAGGACGCGAGGTCAGCGGGCAGGCCGATCTTACGCTGCAGCACCTCACGGCGATCATCGTCGATGATCTGGACCTTGCGGCCGAACTGCTGACGCACCTGCGCCGCCCATTTCTCGCAACAGCCGCAACCCGGATCGCGGTGCATGGCGATGTCGGCCGCGGCCGATGCGACCGCTGGGATGGTCATTAGCAAGGCGGCGACGGCGCCACGAACACCATTCTTCATCATCAGCTCCTAAAAGGAAATCCCCGCCCTGCCGGGGGGTAGGGGGATCGACAGGGCGGGGCAGCGCTCCCTTATTGCGGGCGCTTGCCGTGCTTGCTGAGCCACGCCTGCAGCTCGGCAATATCCTTTTCCTGTTTCGTGATCGTCATCTGCGCCATGCGCTTGGTCTCGGCGTCGCGCGCGTCACGCACCGCAACGCGCGACATGGCGATGGCGCCTCGGTGATGCTCGATCATCTTGCGCGTCCACATTTCGGCCGCGTCGCCCTGCTTGGCCGCCATCATCTTCTGATGCATGTCCATCTCGGCCTGGCCGTAGGGATTGCCGGCCATCATGCCCGCCATGTCGTCGTGGTTCATGCCGGCCATCTGACCGTGGTTCATGCCCTGCATTCCGCCGCTCTGCTGCGCGAGGGCGGGCGTGGCGAGCAGCGCCAAAGCTGCGAATGTTGGTGCGAAGCGCATTATTGATCTCCCTGGGTTCTAAGACTTCTACGCGTGCGAGGCGGCTATCCCTCACCCGGGGTGCTAGAACGCGCGAGAAATTGTCAGGAAACAGGACTTTATTTCCGAGGGCTACGCTCCTGAGCCGCGTATATTATGCCTCGATCACGATGTTGCGACGCCGCGTTTTGGGCCATCGCATGTAGAGAAGCACTGCCCCCCCTAACCAAAGCGCAAGCCCACCGATCGCGAAGGCGAGCAGCCAGGGCGTGTTGAAGTTCTCGTGATTCGTCCAATCCATGATGTGAAGGCCCCAGAAGAAGTCGTAGAGCCGCCAAGTGCCGGTTCGGACAGCCGAGATCCGACCGGTGTCGGCCGCGACAAAGACGCGGGTGGAATCGAGGTCGGCGAACGCGACGCGCCAGGCGGGGAGCGTGCCGCGATATTCGGGGCTGGCGCGCTCGATCCGCTCTACCTTCGCCGCTGGTCGAGCACCGCCACGCCATGCCAAACGCGCGATCTCCTCGGCCTCACGAGCCGTTGGTGCTGGCAGCGCTTGGCCCGTCGCGGCGTCGAACAGGCGCGTTCCCTTGGCTGTCGCGACCTCGGCGACCGGGCGGCCAAGCCACATGCGATAGGTGATGGCCTCGATGGGCGCATCTGCTGCGCCTACGATCGCCGATGGTGGGGCGAACGTGCTGCCGCGGGGAAGGGGCGCCGCGGCTTTGCGGTCAACGAGGTGATCGCCATGCACCCGATCGATCGGCAGGAAGCTCATCAGGGCGCCGCTTGCGAACCATAGCAGGAGCTGCGCGCCGATGATGATCGCGAGCCATTTGTGCGTGCGGCTCGCGAGTAGATGCAGCCTCAGTTTCGCGCTTTTCAGAACCACTCCTCCCTCAACCTCGTCGCCGGGGTCACTTCATACCCGGCATGTCCTTCATCATCTCGTCGTGATCGGCCGGGGCGCTCGCGACCAGTGCCTTATACTGTTCGGGCGTCATGCCGGGGAGCTTGCGGACGAACGCGACCATATTCCAAATTAGGGGGTCGGGATGCGTCTTGCCCCATGCCGGCATGGCGCTGAGCTTCACCCCGTGCTTGATGATCCAGAATTGCTGGGCGGGGGTGAGATCTTGAGCGCGCGCGAGTTCCGGCGCCTGTGGATAGAGGCCCTGGCTCATCTCGGATTTCTCGACGCCGGGGCCGAGATGGCAACCGGAACACATTTCTCCGTAAAGGCCCGCGCCGACTGACACGCGCTGCGCCGATGCCAGATCGGCCGGGGGTGTTATGCCGCGCGCGCGTGCCTCAATCGACCGATCGCGCAGGCGTTCGAGCATTGAATAGACCGCCGGCGTGTGCGGTTCGTCGGCCGCGATGTTATACACGCCAAGGTAGATAAACGCGGCTGCGCCCAGCGCCAGGACGATCGCCAGGGCGCCTACGAACGGCAGGCTCGGGAAGTGCTGCCTTATCGAGCGCCTGCCGTCTTGAGCCATCTGTTCCTCCATCGATCAGAACCAGACACGAACGCCGGCGACGATGCTCTTGGACGTTGCGCGATCCCCATCGGCGCGCGCGTAGCGGGCGGTGTCGCCGAAGCGGCGATCCCATGACACGCCGACATAGGGGGCGAACTCGCGCCGGATCTCATAACGCAGCCGCAATCCAAGCTCGGCGTTGGATAGGCCCGATCCGATCCGGTTTTCCGGCACGTCCTGCGCAGCGAAATTGAGCTCGGCGCGCGGTTGCAGGATCAGCCGCTGGGTGATGCGCTGGTCGTAATAGCCCTCAAGCCGCCCTAGCAGGTCGCCCTTGTTGGACAGGAATACCGCGCCCTCTAGCTCGAAGAAGCCCGGTGCCAGCCCCTCCAGCCCGACGGTCGCATAGGTGCGTTTCGGGGACGGCCCCAAATCCTGGCGGACACCCGCTTGTAGATTGAAATAAGGGCCAATGGTCCGGCTATAGAGCGCCTGCACCTCGGCGCTCTCGATGCCCTCGCGGAAGGCTCCCTCGCCCTCAGACTTGATGAAGAGGCGGTTGATGTCACCCCCGAACCACGCCTCGCCATCCCAGCGATAGCCGTCACGACCGTTGCGGAATTGATACTCAGCGAGGTTCAATAGCACCTGGCTGAAGTTTTGACCGCCGTGATGCTGCTGAAGGTGATGGCGACCCATCGCCATCGCGTCCGCGCCGTAAACGCTGTCGGCCGCATGGTCGGTCGGCAGGGGCGGGGCGGGGGCGTTTCCTGCGGGAAGCGCGGTGCCAGTCTGCTGCACCCCATCGGCCGCCATGCCTGGCATTCCGGCCATTCCCGACATGCCCTGCATGTCGTGGCCGCTGTGCTGGTCGGCTGGCATGGTCATCCCCGGCATCGCCGAATGGTCCATGCCCTGCATCGGCTGCTGGGAGCCCTGAGGGACCGTTTGGCCGTTTCCGGGCATCTGCATCCCCGGCATGGCTTCCATGCCCTGCTGTGAGCCCTGCGGAGCCGCATGGTCCATGCCGGGCATAGACGAGTGATCCATGCCCGGCATGGTCCCGTGATCCATACCATTCATGCCGGCCGTTGGCGCGGCGCGGCGTTTCGTCGTCGAAGCTGATGGTCGCCTCGCAGGAGCTGACCTAGTCTTGGCCGGCTTGCCTTTGGCCGTGGGCTTCACCACCGGCTTCTTTTTCGCAGGCATCGGCATGGTCATGCCCGGCATTGCCGAATGATCCATGCCCTGCATCGACTGAGCGGCGACAGGACCGGCGATGCCGAGCATGGTGGCGGCGGCGAGCGCCGCGGTCAGCCGGTTCATGCCGCCTCTCCCGCGAACGGGCGAACGGTGACGACGCGCATCATGCCTGCGGTCATGTGGTAGAGATTGTGACAGTGGAACGCCCAATCGCCGGGTGCATCGGCGGTCAGATCAAAGGTCATCTTGCCTCCAGGCGGCACGTTGACGGTGTGCTTGCGCGGCGCATGATTGCCGTGCCCCGTCACCAGCTCGAAGAAATGGCCGTGGAGATGGATGGGGTGCGGCATCATCGTATCGTTGACCAACGTCACCCGCGCCCGCTCGCCTTTGCGGAACGGGATGGGGTCGGCGGGATCGCTCAGCTTCTGCCCGTCGAAGCCCCACATGTAGCGCTCCATGTTACCGGTCAGATGGATCTCGAACTGACGCGACGGCGCGCGCACGTCGGGGTTGGGCGCGAGCGAAACGAGGTCGCGATAGGTGAGGACGCGGTGATCCAGGCCCTCCAGACCCTGGGGCGGTTCACCGCTACGGTCCTTCGGCATCGGGGAGATGGTCTGCACGCCCGGCCCCATCTTCACGCCCGGCGCATTCTTCGGGTCGCGCATGTTCATGTTCATGCCGCCACCCGACCCGTGGTCCATCCCGGCCATGCCGCCAGCCTGGCCCGATCCGCCCGACATGGCACTATGGTCCATGCCGGCCATGCCAGCACCGCCCGCTGCCATTTGGCTATGGTCCATCCCGGGCATTACAGCGCCGCCCATCTGGCTGTGGTCCATGCCCGACATGCCGGACATGCCCGCCATCGCTGCGCCTGCCGCGACCGTCCCGTGATCGGTCGGCCCCTTCCAGCCCGTCAGCTTCCAAAGATTGCGCGAGGCGTTCTGCATCAAGGTGGGGTCCGGCCCGCGCGTGGCGACCGGGCTCTCGTCCTTCATGCCGGACATGCCCTGCATCCCGCCCATGCTCCCCATGTCCATGCCCATATCGGTCATGGTCAGCAGCGTGCGCGGACGAAGCGGCGGGACCGGGGCGACCATCCCCTCACGCGGGGCGAGCGTCGCCCGGCCCATGCCGGAGCGATCGATAGCCTCGGAGACGAAGCTGTAGGCCCGGTCCTCGGGCGTCACGATCACGTCGAACGTCTCGGCAACGCCGATCTGGAACTCGTCGATCTTCACCGGACGGACATTCTGCCCATCGGCCTGCACGACGGTCATCGGCAGGTCGGGGATGCGGACGTTGAAGTTGGTCTGCGCCGCGGCGTTGATGATCCGCAAGCGGACCCGCTCGCCCGGCTTGAACAGCCCCGTCCAGTTGTCATACGGCCCGTAGCCGTTGACCAGGAAGGTATAGGTCGAGCCGGTGACGTCGGCGATGTCGGCGGGGTCCATTCGCATCTTTCCCCACTCGATCCGGTCCTTGAGCGGCATTTCCCGACCCGCGAGCAAGCCCGCGAGGGTCGGCCGCTGATAGTTGAAATAGGCGCCGCCCATCTGCTTCAGCTTCCGGAAAATCTGCTCGCCGGTCATCTGGCTGTGGTCGGACAGCACGATCACATGCTCGCGGTCGAACGCGATCGGATCGGCACCGGCCGGGTCGATCACGATCGGCCCGTAAAGTCCGCCCTGCTCCTGCTCGCCGGAATGGCTGTGATACCAGTAGGTGCCCGACTGGATGATCGGGAACTCGTAGATGAAGGTCGAGCGCGCCTTGATGCCGGGGAAGCTGATGCCGGGCACGCCGTCCATCGCGAACGGCACGAGCAGCCCATGCCAGTGGATCGAACTGTCCTCGTCGAGATTGTTGGTGACGGAGAGGCGGACCTTTTGCCCCTCCTTCAAGCGAATGAGAGGGGCCGGCACCGTGCCGTTGACGCCGATTGCGGGCGTCGACTTGCCGTCGACGGGAAGTCTGAAACTGTCGATCGTCAGCGCGATGTCAGTGCCCGAGACGGTCGGCAGCGGTTTGACGATCCCGCCCGAGACAGGCTGCGCCCACGCGGGCATATAGGCGGTCAGCGCCATGCCACCGCCAGCAAGGGCGGCGCCGCGAAGCATCTGGCGGCGATCGATAGTGCGGCTCATACGGTCCTCAAGGCTCTCGAACGGGAGTGTCCCTCTAGCCTTGATACGCAGCTCAGGGCGCTATCCCTCAGCGCCCGCCCAATCGCTCCAGCAACTTCGATCGCGCGCGATAGAGGCGGGTTTCTACCGCCTTTTCGCTGATCGACAACACTGCCGCGGTTTCAGCCTGGCTCAACCCCTCGATCGTGCGCAGCACCAAGGATTCCTTCAATGCGGTCGGCAAGCCCGCAATGGCGCGCGTCACGCGGTCGAGTTCCTGTCGGTCGCCCGTCGCGTCGTCGATCGCCACCTGGTCGTCTGCAATGGCTTCGGCTTCCGGGCCGATCGGTGCGGCGAACGCCAGAAAGCGCCGCACGGTGCGCTTGCGCCCCCAATCGCGGCACTTGTTGATCGCGATCGTCGATAGCCACGCGCGCATCGATCGATCGCCGTCGTAGCGGGGCAGGGCCTGATGCGCCGCGACGAAGGTCTCCTGCAGAAGGTCCAGCGCCTCGTCGGCCTCGCCGACGCACGCGCGCACCATGCGGAAGATTGACTGCCGATGGCGGCGCATGATCTCGGCGAAGGCGGCTTCGCGCCCGGCGATGCTGAGGGTCGCCAGCTCGCCGTCCGTAAGCGTGGTCCAGTCGAGGCTCACGCGCCGAACCTCAACGTGCGTCGTCGGTGAGCGCCTTCACCACGGCCTGATCGAACTGGCCGGTCTGATTGGGCCGCAAGAGCTGGCGCATGGCGAAGATGTGCGCCAGCGTCGCTTTCTGGAGCTCGCCCATGACGGCGTGGCTCTGGTCGACCGCTGCGGCGACGCGCGGCCCGTTGCCATGCTCGGCCTCGATCGCTTCAGCGAGCCGGGCATTGTTCGCCCGCAATTCCAGCTCGAATGCGCGCCGCTGCACGGCGAAACGCTGCTCCAGCACTTCAAGTCGCGCTTCCTGGTTGGCGTCCAGCGCCAGCTTATGATGCAGCACGTCGTGCAGCTCCGAGCCGGGCTGGGCACGTGGCGGAAGTAGCGCCCGCCCCACGAACACACCGATGATCGCGGCGATGAAGCACGCGACAATGCCAAGCAGAAGGCGGATGCGGCCGCTCATTGCACGCCGACGAGCAGCGTGGAGGGCGCGAGCGGCGACACCGGCCCCAAGGGCGATAGCGAAGCCGCGCTGGCTTCCTTCGCGGGCACACCGGCACCGAAGATGCCCATGACGAGCGCCGCAGCGATCGTCATTGCCCCAACGCCTAAGCCGGCGCGCGCCGCTGGACGTGCGGCGACCCGCGCCAGCACGCGATCTTCCATGCCATCAAGGCTCGCGGGCACGGGTGCTTGCGCCAGCCTCATCAATACTGCGTCGAGGTCCATGTCGTTCACTCCACCCCTCTAGCATGGATTACGCAAGCGACGCGCCCATCCCTCAAATCCATCCGTGAGGGGTGGTCGATCGGGGCGCGTAATGAAGGACAGGAACCCTCCTGTCGAAAGGCCCCCTATGCGCCGCCTATCCGTTCTGACTGCTGCTGCCGCTCTCGTCATGTTCGCCGGAACGGCGAACGCCCATCCTAAGCTGGTGTCGGCATCGCCGGCCGCCAATGCGACGGTCGCGAAGCCCGCTCGTATCGAACTTCATTTCAGCGAGAAGCTGATGCCAGCCTTCTCCAAGGCCGATCTCACGATGGCAGCGATGCCCGGCATGGCAGCCATGAAGATGGCCAGCGCCTCCGCGCTCTCGTCCGATGGCCGGACCCTCGTCATCACCCCGAAATCGCCGCTCCCATCGGGTCGGTATAGCGTCGCGTGGAATGTCGTCTCGACCGACACCCACAAGGTCGCAGGAACCTACGTCTTCGCGGTGAAGTGAGGCGATGGGGGACTGGTCGCTTATCGGCGTCCGCTTCGCGCTCTACGTGACGCTGGCTGCGCTGTTCGGCCTTGCCGCATTCAGCCTTTATGGGCTGCGGGCGCGCGAGCGCGGCGACGCGCTCGCGCTGCGTCCCTGGTTCATCGCCAGCGCTGGCCTGAGCCTGTTGTTTTCAGGCGCCTGGGTCGTGCTGATGGCCTCCTCAATGGCCGGAACGCCGGCCTGGCCGATCGACCGTGAAGCAGTCGGCGCGCTGCTCACCGGCTCTGCGATCGGAGCAGCATGGAAGCTGCGCATGGTCATGGTGGCCCTCGCGGCGCTGGCAGCGCTGGTCGCGGGCGGGCGCGGCATCTGGCTGAGCATCGTCGCGCTCTGCTCGGCCGTGGCACTCGCAACGCTGGCGTGGACCGGACACGGCGCGATGGACGAAGCCGTGATGGGCTGGGTCCACCTCATCGTCGACATTCTCCATCTGATCGCCTCGGGCGCTTGGGTTGGCGCACTACTGGGGCTGCTCCTGCTCGTCTCCCGACCCGCGGCGCGCGTAGACGCGGCGCATCTGGGGCTGACGCACCGCGCGCTGCACGGGTTCGGCGCGATCGGGACGGTTGTGGTCGGCACGATCCTCGTCACCGGCCTGGTCAACGGCTGGATGCTGGTCGGGATCGGCAACCTCGCCACGCTTCCTGCGACGCTCTATGGTCAGCTCCTGATCGCAAAGCTGGCGCTGTTCGTCGCCATGCTAGGGCTCGCCTCGCTCAACCGCTTCCGGCTCACGCCGGCATTCGAGCGGTCGATCGCAGCGGACGATCACAAGGGCGCCCTCGGCGCGCTGCGGACAAGTCTGGCGATCGAAACCGCCTGTGTCATCGCGGTTCTCGGGCTGATCGCCTGGCTCGGGACGCTCGCGCCGCCTGCATCGGCGATGTGATGCGCGGCCGGGGAGCCCTCGCGGTCCCCGGCCGTTCACGGGGCCGCGCCTGATGGATCAGTCGATCCTGCTCGACGAGACGGGGAGGATGCTGGCCGTGGCCGGCCTGATCTGCGTGGTGCTGCTCGTGCCGATGATGATCGTCGGGCTGATAATCAGCATCATCCAGGCGGCGACGTCGATTAGCGAACAGACGCTGAGCTTCGTGCCTAAGCTGATCGCGCTAGGCGTATGTTTGGTGATTTTCGGGAGCGCAGCGACCGAGCTCCTGACCAAGTTCACGGCCGAGCTGTTCGCTGTGATCGCGAGCATGGGCCGTTGATATGCAGATAGCTGCGCGGGCGGGCGACCGCCCGCGCAAGCCCCGCTATGCCGCCATCCGATCGCAGGAATCGGCGCACTTCCGGCACGCTGCCACGCAATCCTCCATGCCGCCCAGGGCCTCGCAGCTCGCTGCGCAAGCCCGGCAGATCTCGGCACACTCGCGGCAGATATGCTGATGGTGGGCGGACTTGCGCGCCATGAAGTCGATCGCAACCGCGCAAATTTGCGCGCAGTCGGCCATGATCTTCATATGCTCGGGCGCGGCGTGCTGGCCGCCCATTTCGAGGCAATGGTTCATCGCCATGTGAAGACAGGTCACATGGCATTCGTGGCAGGCGTCCATGCACGCCTTCATGCCGGGGTCGATCTGGTGCATCGCATTATCTCCGTATGAGCCCCCGCCTGTTCCTAGATACGCGCGCCGCGCGATCACCCCTTGCCGCGATCTCCGTCGTTCGCGGCAAGTTACATGGCCCACCGACCGAACAGCGTCGCAACGATGATGCCCGCGCCAAGCATGATGAGCGTCAACACTGTCATCGCGGCGATCTGAGGTCCGGTCACGCGCGCGCCGGCCGCCATGCCGCTCATCCCTGCCATTGCGTCGTGTCCCATGTCCGGCATCGGCGTGGCCGATTGCCGGTCCGCGCCGACTTCGTGTCCGCCATGCCCCAGCGCGCGCACCGTGCCCATGCCGTGCTTCAAGCGCACGCCAACCAGCCAAAGGTTGATCGGATAGGCGACTGCGAACCCGACGAGTGTCGCCAGCGACATGACGCCCCAAAAGCGGAGCGAGCTGGCGTGCATCGCGGCCATGTCGCGGCTCATCAACACCACCATCGTCGGGATCATGCCGGCCATGACGGCATTCATCGACAGCCATTCGGGGATGAACGACATGCGAAGCGCGCCCCAATAGGAACCGCCCGCCATGTCGCGCATGAAAAGCGCCTGGAAAATCAGCAGTCCGAACGCGAAGCCGAACACATATTCCGCGATCACGTCCTGCCACATCGGCAGGCCGAGCGCCGTGGTGATCGCGGCTGCGGCGATGACGCCGGTTGCATCGCCCGCCATGCAATGGATGGCCGAGCCGAACGCCTGCTTCCAGAGCGGTCGAACGAAATCCTCGTGCCGCTCGTTCGCCGGCTCCTGGCAGGACAGGACATAGGCCGCGGCCATGATCGGGCCACCATAGAGCGTGACCAACAGCCACCCCCATTTCATCACGCGCAGCTCGGGGTTGCGGGTGAAGGCATCCCACGCGACGTAAGCGACCGAAAGGGCGGTCAGCACGAACCACCCGATCAGCACGGCGTCGAGCCAGGGGGCCGGGGATGGCATCGTCACGGCAGCACTCCTCTACATGCTAGAGGATACGCGGCTCTCCGGATCATCCCTTGCGCGGAGCGGGCTAGGCGAGCTTGCTGGAAACGGCCTTGATCGCTTTCAGTCCCGATCCGAACCGCGCGATGGCCTCCCGGTTCTTCTCCAGCTCGCCATAGGGCAGGTAGGATATGTCGAGGTCGGCTACGCGGCTGAACGCGGGCCGCTGCAACTGCGCGCGAACGTCCGTCTCGCGCGCGTCGGGCGCGACAAGGAACAGCCCCGCGGTCGCGTGAAGGTCGCCACCGCTCAAGGCCAGGTCGAGCATCCTGACGATGCCCGAATAGATCGAGGTCGAATGCTCCACCTCGAACGCCGCGGCGACATGATCGCCGGCCTTCTCAAGCCACAGCACGTCGATCAGCCGGATCGAGTCAGCGCCCTTCGACGTCGCGATCGTGTCGGGCAGGCGCTCAAGGCATCCTGCGCCCAAGGGTGATCCGTCGAAGGCGCGGCTGCGGTCGTTCGCGGCGATCCATACGTCATAGCCGAGCGCCAACCCTAGATCGCGAAGCCATGCCTGGATTTCGGTATGGGTGCGCTCGTTCTCGCCCTCGCGCTGAGCGGCCTTGCTGAGCGTGCGCGCTTCCTCGCGCGCCGCCTCAAGCCGCTGCCCCCAGCTCGCCAGCGTCGCGCCGCTCACGTCGAGGGGCGGAGCCGGATAGCGATCGGAGCCGATGTCGAACAACAGACCGCCGATCGCGCCTAAATCATTCGATAGCAGCTCGCGGAAGCGGTCGTTGAGATCGAGGATGCCGGTCCGCATCGCCAGAAAATGCTCCCAGCTCCCGAGCTTCACATTCGCCCCCGTCAGCGCGTTGTAGCCCTTAACGATTGCGGTGTTGAAGGGCGGCACCAGCGTCGGGTGAAGGAAGTAGAGGAGGTTGGCGACCGCCGGACCCAGCCCCTTGATCTTCAAACGGTCGATCGCGTGGATATGGCTGATGATCTCCTCGGCCGTGTCGCAACAGGAACAGGCGTCGAGCAAGCGGCCGAACGCGCGCTGATTGTCGGGGCTCTCGTAAATGTCGGGGATGCGGAGCTTCGGCTTCCAGAGGAACGCATGGTCCGCGCCCTTGAAGATTTGCCGCTGCTCGGCGACGGAATGGACGACGGTTTCGAGCGACGATCCGCGGTAGGCGACGCCGAACGTGCCGCGCTCGATCTCGCCGACAACCTGGGTGATGCCGCGCCGGATTGATCGGAAGTTCTTCAACCGCTCGTCCCAAAGAAACCAGCTCCGATAGGTCGCGCCCTGATCGTCACGCCAGCGGGCAATTAAGCGGCGCACCAGGCCGTCATGGTCGGTGCCAGTAGAAAGACTGTCGATCTGCGCTGCCATATGTCCCCGATTGCCCCCGGCCCGCGTTTGGCGAGCTAGTAATAGACCTAAGCTGCGGCCCTTATGGCGTCGAGGGTGTAGAGCTGGCCCCCGCAATATGAGGGCAACGCCGCTCCCGCGCGTAGATTCAACATACACGCCAGCGGTGCCGACAGGGCCTTGACCCTAACACGGTGTCATACCCTACATGCTCTCGGGTCGAAGGAGTCTTGCCATGAACGACCCTCATTACCATTCCCAAGCCGGGCGTTGCGGCTGTTCGAAGCCTGCGCCTGAATCGGTCTCCACGCCCTCATCCTGTTGCGGGGGCGGCTCGGCCGCTCCCGCAAAGATCGAGCACGAACATCATCACACCGAAGCGGGCGGCTGCTGCTCGGGCAGTAAGGACAACGATGCCGCAGCAGCAGTGATCGACGCGGTGTGCGGCATGACGGTCGATCCCGCAAAAACGACACACCATGCCGAGCACGCTGGTCATGCCTATCATTTCTGTAGCGCAGGGTGCCGGAGCAAGTTTGTCGCCAATCCTGACGCCTATCTGAGCGATAAGCCGAAACCGGAGCCGATGGCGACGCCGGGGGCGATGTGGACGTGCCCGATGCACCCGCAAATTCGCCAGGAAGGGCCGGGAACTTGCCCAATCTGCGGCATGGCGCTCGAACCCGAAGAACCGTCGCTCGACGATACTCCCAACCCTGAGCTGGTCGACTTCACGCGCCGACTGTGGGTGGCGGGCGCGCTCACGATCCCGCTGCTCGTCGTCTCGATGTTCGCGGAAATGTTAGGCCTGCATGTGGTTAGCCCTGCGGCCTCGCCTTGGGTCCAGCTCGCACTCACCGCGCCGATCGTGCTGTGGGCGGGCTGGCCGTTTTTCGAGCGGGGGTGGACATCGCTTCGTACCCGCCATCTCAATATGTTCACACTGATCGCGATCGGCGTAGGTGCCGCCTTCCTCTATAGCGTGGTCGCGACGCTCGCGCCGGGCATCTTCCCAGCGACCTTCCGCACGCATGGGAGCATGGTTCCCGTCTATTACGAGGCGGCCGGCGTCGTGGTGACACTGGTGCTGCTCGGGCAAGTGCTCGAACTGCGCGCTAGGGCGGCGACAGGGCGCGCGATCCGCGCTCTCATGGATCTCGCCCCCAAGACGGCGCGACGCTTGCAGCCTGACGGTTCTGAAGAAGAAGTCGGGCTTGCCGACGTGGCAACCGGTGACCGGCTGCGGGTCCGCCCCGGTGAAGCCATCCCGGTCGATGGCGTCGTGGTCGAGGGTCGTTCGTCGGTCGACGAAGCCATGCTCACCGGCGAACCCGCGCCGGTCCTCAAGGAAGTCGAGGCGATCGTTACCGGGGGCACCGTCAACGGGACGGGCAGCCTGGTGATGGAAGCCCGCGCGGTTGGTTCGGACACGATGCTCGCGCGTATCGTCCGCATGGTCGCGGAAGCGCAGCGAAGCCGCGCCCCGATACAGGCGGTCGCCGATCGGGTTTCAGGATGGTTCGTGCCGCTCGTCGTGCTGATCTCGATTGCGACCTTCATCACTTGGTCGCTGGTCGGCCCTGAGCCGCGCATGGGCCATGCCCTGCTTAACGCCATCGCAGTGCTGGTGATCGCCTGCCCGTGCGCGCTCGGGCTCGCCACGCCCATGTCGATCATGGTCGGCACGGGACGCGGCGCTCAGGCCGGCGTGCTGGTGAAGAACGCGGAAGCCTTACAGGGGCTGGAAAAGGTCGATACCCTTGTCATCGACAAGACGGGTACGCTCACGGAAGGCAAGCCCAAGCTGATCGCGGTCGAGACGGTCAGCGCGGTCGGAGAGAACGACATGCTCGCGCTTGCCGCGGCCGTCGAAGGCCAATCCGAACATCCGCTCGCGCACGCAATCGTCGTTGCCGCCAAAGAACGAGGATTGCAGCTCGGCACAGTCGCGGACTTTGCCTCGCAAACCGGGCTGGGTGTCAGCGCCACGGTGGGCGGCCGCTCGGTCGTGATTGGCAATGCGGTGCAAATGAGCCGGATCGGCGCTGATCTCAAGCCGGTCGACGCCGCGGCCGATCGTCACCGTGGCGAAGGCGCGGGCATCATCCTCGTCGCGATCGACGGGGCGCTCGCCGGTCTGCTCGCAGTCGCCGATCCGGTGCGCGCATCGGCGCGCGACGCTATTGCCGCGCTTCGCAAGGAGGGCCTGCGGGTCGTCATGCTCACCGGCGACAATCGTGGGACGGCCGATGCTGTCGCGCGCGCCGTGGGCGGTCTTGATGACGTGCGCGCCGATCTGCTGCCGGAAGACAAGGCGCGTATCATCGGCGAGCTGAAAGCGAGCGGCGCAAGGGTCGCAATGGCGGGCGATGGGATCAACGACGCCCCGGCGCTCGCCGCCGCGGATGTCGGCTTGGCGATGGGAACGGGAACAGACGTGGCGATCGAAAGCGCCGGCATGACGCTCACGCGCGGCGATCTCTCGGCGATCGTGCGCGCCCGCAAGCTCGCTCGCGCGACGATGCGAAATATCCGCCAAAACCTGTTCTTCTCGTTCTTGTTCAACGGAATCGGCGTGCCGGTTGCGGCCGGCGTGCTTTACCCGGTTGCCGGTATCCTGCTGTCGCCGATGCTGGCCGGTGCAGCGATGGCGCTCTCGTCCTTCACCGTGGTCCTGAACGCACTGCGGCTCAACGCGGTAAAGCTGTGAACATCGGAGCGGCGTCGGACGCCAGCGGCGTCTCCCAACGCATGATCCGCCACTATGAAAAGATTGGTTTGGTGCCCGCGCCGCCACGGCGCGGGAACTACCGGGACTACGCCGACGCTGACGTTCATCGGCTGCGATTTATCGCCAACGCGCGCGACCTGGGGTTCCCGATCGAGGAAATCCGCACGCTGCTGGGGCTGTGGTCGGATCGCGATCGGTCGAGCGCGGAAGTGAAGACGCTGGCGGAAGCCCGCGCTGCCGAACTGGGCCGCAAGGTCCGCGTCTTGGACGCCATGCGCCGCTCGCTTACCGGGCTCGCCCAAGCCTGTCATGGCGATGATCGGCCTGATTGTCCGATCATCGAACGCTTGGCTGAATAACTTGCGCGGCTAACTTTTACTCCACTTGAGCGTGATCGTGCGTCGCACCGTTTCACGCGTTTCGCGCTGCGGCTTTGCCGCACCCCTCGATCGCCGCGCGGTTGGCCGTCACGATCCTGTCGGCCCCGACGATGGCGCGGAACGCGGTGGGACTGGCGCTCTGGATCATACGCTGCCCGGCTTCCCAGCGGGGCAAGTCGAGCGTCCGCGCCGCCATGCGCTCGGGCCATTGCCAGCTCGCCGGTGCGATCTCGCGCGCGACCAGGCCCGGCACGATCGCCCATGCGAGGATGCCGGCCGCCACCCCACCCAGGGCAAACCATAGCTGCCGATTCTTCTGGTCGGCGCGTGTCCATGCGGACCCGGCGATGGCGCGAAGATCGGCCATGATGCGGGCCTTGTCCTCGCCCGCCTTGGCGAGCGCCGCCTGATCCTCGCGCCGGGCGGCGCTGCCCGCCGCGGCGATGCGCTGCGCCATCTGCTCCGGCGTCATCGCCAGCGCCGGGGCCGCTTTCAGGAATTGGCCGATGCGCGCGACGTTCTCGCCTGCCGTGTTCACGTTCTGCTGGAGCACGCCAAGCGTCTCGGTATGGTCGGGTATGTCGATCGCCGCGCTCGGCCGCCAAGCCCTCCACGGCGCAGCGCCAGCTCGCCGCGCATGGCCTCGAACGCCTCGGCCGCGCCTGCTCCGCCCTGATCGTCCTCGTTCGTCACCTGTCGTGAGCCTGCAACCCGTGATATTCCTCCGAGTTAATCAAAGGAGACCCAACAATCACCGGACCGGTCATGCCTAAGACACCACACACGAAAGGCCCGGACGAAACCCTTTCTCTCCTCGCCGATCCCTATCGGTTCATCTCCAGGCAGTGCCAGCGCCTAGGCGCAAACGCTTTTGAATCCCGTTTCCTGCTGAAAAAGACCAACTGCCTTAAGGGGGCCAAGGCCGCCGAAATCTTCTACGATACGACCCGCTTCGAGCGCGAAGGTGCCATGCCGGTCGCTATTCAGAAGACACTGCTGGGCCAAGGCGGCGTTCAGGGTCTGGACGGCGAGACCCATCGGCACCGCAAGCAGATGTTCATGGGCCTGATGACACCAGAGCGCGTGCGGGCGCTGGCGCAATTGTTCGAGGCCGAGTGGCGCAGGGCGGTGCCGGGCTGGACGCGCAAAGGAGAGATCGTCTTCTATGACGAGTTGCATGAGCCGCTGACGCGAGCGGTATGCGCTTGGGCGGGAGTTCCTCTTCCGGACGATGAAGCCGGCAACCGCGCGGGCGAGCTGCGGGCGCTGTTCGACGCCGCCGGCTCGGCGAGCCCAAGGCATCTTTGGTCACGGCTGGCCCGTCGTCGCGTCGACGCATGGGCGAAGCGGATCATTGAAGGCATTCGGGCCGGGAGCATCGGCTCGGGCTCGGGGACCGCGGCTTACGCGATAGCCTGGCATCGCGACCGGCACGACGATCTTCTTTCGCCGCACGTCGCAGCGGTCGAACTGGTAAATGTCCTTCGCCCGACCGTCGCGATCGCAGTGTACATCACCTTCGTCGCCCACGCGCTGCAAACCTGTTCAGGGATCAGGGCGGCCTTGGTTCAGCAGCCGGACTATGCCGAGCTCTTCGTCCAAGAGGTCCGCCGATTCTATCCCTTCTTTCCCGCTGTGGTGGCGCGCGCGAGCCAAGATTTCGAGTGGGAGGGGATGGCCTTTCCGGAAGGGCGTCAAGTGGTGCTAGACCTTTATGGGAGCAATCACGACGCAGCGACCTGGGCCGACCCCCAGGAGTTTCGCCCTGAGCGTTTCAGGGCTTGGGACGAAGACTCCTTCAACTTCATTCCGCAGGGCGGCGGCGATCACTATCTCGGCCATCGCTGTCCCGGCGAATGGATCGTCCTCGCGATCATGAAGGTGGCGGCACACCTCCTCGTCAACGCGATGCGCTATGACGTACCGGACCAAGACCTGAGCATCGATTTCGCCAGGCTGCCAGCGCTTCCGAAAAGCGGCTTCGTGATGCGCAACGTCCACATAGGTGGCTAGGGCCGCGTGCCGTGGTGATGGTGATCGGCTCCGTTATCGACCGTTTGCGCGAGTACGGGGTGCGATGCGACATCTACGCAGTCGAATGTTGGTTCAGCAAGTCGATCACGGCGCACCTCGCCGCCCCGTCGCCTTCGCAACGGTCGATGGTCGCAGCCAGCAGGCTTTCTAGTTGCGCCAGATCCTCCATCTTAGCGCGCACACGCTCTAGATGGTGAGCCGCGATCTCGCGGACCTCACTGCATGACGCCTGCGCAGAACCGCCAAGAGACAGGATCGCGCGCACCTCGGCCGGGGAGAAGCCGAGTTCGCGCGCGCGACGGACGAACCCAAGTGCGCGGACGTGACCGGTCCCATATACCCGCCGCCCGCCGCTTGTGCGGGGTGGCGTTGCGAGAACACCAACGCGCTCGAAGTACCGGATCGTCTCGATATTCACGCCAGTCCGGCGAGACAGCTCGCCGATCGTGATGCTTTCCTCAACGCGCATATATTGCTTGCTCCTGTAGTCACTACAGGATGCATAACGGGCTAACCCGCTAGAGGCGATAGATGAACCAAGAGACCATCCCGCGTGAACCCCTAGGCGCACCAACGTCACGACGTCGCGCCGACACGGGGCTATCCGCCCTCGGCGCGCTTGCGAGCTTAGCCGCTGTTCTAGCTGCGGCGTCATGCTGCGTCCTGCCCCTCGCACTCGCGGCGCTCGGCCTGGGGGCGGGCCTGTCCAGCAACTTCGCCGCGCTGATACCACTACGGTGGCCGCTAACGGCGACCTCCCTCATCGGCTTGGCTGCTGGGTGGTGGGCCTACGCGCAGCGGCGGAGGTCCTGGGTCGTGTCCGTCAACGTGGTGTAATTTGAGGTGTGGCACCGGGCCGCATCGGTTAGGCGGCCTTGGGTGTAATTTGTAGCGGCGTCACCTCCTCGATCTGTGGTGTGGCGAGAGCGACCATGCCC
>JAESGE010000146.1_pt1 | contig 45433 bp, 37 predicted proteins | sample 9269601 | NCBI WGS metagenome assembly JAESGE01 (sample SAMN14515569, study PRJNA621662) | algae metagenome | isolation source: Tolypothrix brevis GSE-NOS-MK-07-07A and co-occurring heterotrophs from wet... | place: USA: Grand Staircase Escalante National Monument, Utah | collected 2006-04-16
CTCAAATCTTTCTCAGCGGGTCTGGCAGCACCGTGAAGGCTTGGTTGATGGCTTTACCAGTCGATACGGCTGCAAGTTACTTGTCTATTATGAATATTACGAAACTATGATCGAGGCTATCACACGCGAAAAGCAGATCAAGGCCGGGTCGCGAGCCAAGAAAATGGCTTTGATCGAAGCTGAAAACCCGCTTTGGAATGATCTTTACGAAGGGCTTACCTAACTATCCCCGTCCTTGCGAGCGTAAGCGAAGCAATCCAGAGGGTGCGCGCCGGAAGACTAGATTGCTTCGCTAAGCTCGCAAAGACGGGTCACACTTCCCCTGTTGTGTCACCCCGTATAAGCCGGCACCATGGCAAACATCGGTTCGCGCCTCTTCGTCATCGCTTTCGGCCTGCTGGCGCTCGTCATCGGCGTGGCGAGTTTCGATCTGGCGCGGGGGCGGGTGGCGGATACGCGCTCGGCGGCGCTGGCCGACGTGGTGGCGGCGAGCCGTGACAAGCAATGCGGCGGCGATGTCACGGCGGCGTTGGCGCCGTATTTCCCCATTGGCATGAGCCGGGCGGAAGCACTGGCGGAAATTGCAAAGATTGTCGTGACGCCGCCGCGTCCCTGGTTCTGGACGCCGCGCATCGCCAACCGCACGCTCGACGAGCCGGCGCGAATCAGGGCGGTGCGCACGATCCGGGCCGTCTTCTCCGGCCAGCATGACGTGTCGCTCGATCTCGCCATGGCGGATGACCGGGTCGTCGCCGTGAAGGCCGAGGTTGTCTGTTCGCTGCGCTGACGACCTCCACGCGCCGGGCCGACGGTCTGGTCCGAACCCTTGGCCGCCGACTTCAACGTTGACTCGCAACGCACCCCATGCGACCCCGCGCCACATGACTGAGCCATTACGTCTGGGCGTCGCGGGGCTGGGAACCGTCGGCGCGTCGCTGGTCCGCATCCTGGCGCGGCAGGAGGCCACGATGGCCGCCCGCTGCGGCCGGCCTGTCCGTATCACCGCCGTTTCCGCGCGTGATCGCGCGAAGGACAGAGGCGTTGACCTGAGCGGTTTCGCCTGGTTCGACGATCCGGTCGCGATGGCCGCGAGTTCGGATATCGACTGCCTGGTCGAGCTGCTGGGCGGGGACGAAGGCCCGGCGCGCCTCGCGGTCGAGGCGGCATTGCAGGCCGGCAAGCATGTCGTCACCGCCAACAAGGCCTTGCTCGCCAAGCATGGGCTGGCGCTTGCCACGCTCGCGGAGGGCAACGCCGTCGCGCTCGCCTTCGAAGCCTCGAGCGCCGGCGGCATTCCCGTGGTCAAGACCCTGCGCGAGGCGCTCGCCGGCAATACCGTGCGGCGCTTCCACGGCATCCTCAACGGCACCTGCAACTACATTCTCTCGCGCATGGAGCTGGAAGGCCTGACCTTCGCGCAATGCCTGACCGACGCGCAGCGCCTGGGCTACGCCGAGGCTGACCCGACCTTCGATGTCGAGGGCTTCGACACGGCGCACAAGCTGGCGATCCTAACGAGCCTCGCCTTCGGCACGAGGATCGACGCGGAAGCGATTCACGTCGAAGGGATTTCGTCGATCACGCCGCTCGACCTGACGATGGCCGCCGAACTCGGCTACCGCATCAAGCTGCTGGGCGTCGCCGAGCGGACCAAGGCCGGGATCGAGCAGCGCGTGCATCCGACGATGGTGCCCAAGGCCTCGGCGATCGCGCAGGTGATGGGCGTCACCAATGCCGTGACCATCGTCGCCGATGCCGTGGGAGAACTGACCCTCGTCGGGCCGGGAGCCGGGGGCAACGCCACGGCCTCGGCGGTGCTCTCCGACATCTTCGACGTCGCCCGTGGGCATGTCGGCCCCGCCTTCGGGTTGCCCGCCGACCGGCTGGAACCGCTGGAGCGCATTCCGATGCAGCGGCACGAGGGCGGCTATTACATCCGCCTCGCCGTGCTCGACCGACCGGGCGCCGCCGCCAGCATCGCGACGCGCATGGCCGAGCAGGGCATTTCGCTCGAAAGCATCCTGCAGAAGGGTCAGCGCCAGCGCGGCGCCGCGCCGGACATGCAACCTTTACTGCAACCTTCCGGCACGGTTCCCGTTGTCCTCATCACCTATGCCACCACCGAAAGCGCGCTCCGCGAGGCATTGACCCGCATTTCCGCCGACGGCCATATCGCGGAATCGCCCCAGGTCATCCGCATCGAGCGCGAGTAAGCCGTACGCGCCGCCCCATCCAGCCCCAGCGGGCAGCCAAAAGGAACGACCCCGATGTCCGATCGTAACGCCTCCGAACTGACGATCCCGACCGGCCAGCTGATTGAGCGCGTGCTGTCGATGGAACTCGTCCGCGTCACCGAGCGCGCGGCGGTCTGCGCGGCCCGGCTGCGCGGTCATGGCGACGAGAAGGCCGCCGACCAGGCCGCCGTCGACGCGATGCGTCGCGAGCTGAACCGCCTGCCGATCGACGGCGAGATCGTGATCGGCGAGGGCGAACGCGACGAGGCGCCGATGCTGTTCATCGGCGAGAAAGTCGGCAACGGCACCGGCCCCAAGGTTCATATCGCCGTCGATCCGCTGGAAGGCACGACGCTCTGCGCCAAGGACATGCCCGGCGCCATCGCCGTGATGGCCATGGCGGAAGCCGGCAAGCTGCTCTATGCGCCCGACGTCTACATGAACAAGATCGCCATCGGCCCCGGCTACGCCAAGGGCATCATCGATCTCGATGCCTCGCCCGCCGACAACATCAACGCATTGGCCAAGGCCAAGGGCTGCAAGCCGCACGAGATCGCCGCGCTGATCATGGACCGGCCGCGCCACGCCGCCCTGATCGAGGCCGTGCGCAAGACCGGTGCCTCCATCCGCCTCATCACCGATGGCGACGTCGCGGGCGTGATCTTCACGACGCAGGCCGAGAAGACCGGCATCGACATCTATCTCGGCATCGGCGGCGCGCCCGAAGGCGTCCTGGCGGCCGCGGCGCTCCGCTGCGTCGGCGGTCAGATGCAGGGCAGGCTGATCCTCGACACGGAGGAAAAGCGCGTGCGCGCCCATGGCATGGGCGTTCTCGATCCCAACAAGAAATACGATATGTCGGAAATGGCTTCGGGCGACGTGATCGTCGCGGCGACCGGCGTCACCGATGGCGGCATGCTCGCCGGCGTGCGCTTCGGCCGGGAAGTCATCGAGACCGAAACCCTCGTTTACCGCTCCACCACCGGAACCGTCCGCCGCATCTACGGCGAACACCGCGAATTCGGGAAATTCGACGTGAGGTGAGGGGCGGTGATCCCAGCGTTCTGCTCGGGACGGTTTCCATGTCGGGACAGGCTCCATGCGTCATCCTCGGGCTTGTCCCGAGGACCCACGACTTTGCTCGTAGCCGGACGAAGCAGCCCCGGAGTGATGATGAGTTAAGACGTGGGTGCTCGGGACAAGCCCGAGCATGACGTGGATAGGCCGGACATCTCGGTTCGAATCCCGCCTGCTTTCGTTCACGAGCCCACCCTGCGATTGACGAATCCGCCCCCATGGGCGACCCGTGGCGGATGATTCTCTCCCAACAGCGCGCCTTTCTCGGCGTCATCCGCTCCGCGCTCGGCCGGCGCTGGGTCGACCGGCTGGACGGGCCGGGGCTGGCGTTGGCGGAAAGCCTGACGCAGGTCGAGGGCCTGTCGGACATTCTGGCCCGGCTGCTCGCGGGGCGCGGCGTGACGGCGGCGGAGGTCCCGGGTTTTCTGGAGCCGCGCCTGCGCGACCTGCTGCCCGATCCCTCGACCTTGGCCGGGATGGAAGCCGCCGCGACGCGCCTCGCCGATGCGGCGAAACGCGGGGAAAAGGTCGCGATCTTCGGCGATTACGATGTGGATGGGGCAGCGAGCGCCGCGCTGCTGGCGGGATACCTGGCCCAGGCCGGTGCCGAGGCCCGCATCCATATTCCCGACCGGCTGATCGAGGGCTACGGTCCGAACATCGAGGCGATCCGCATGCTGGCGGGGGAGGGTGCCACGCTGCTGGTGACGGTCGATTGCGGCACCACCAGCCATGAGCCGCTGGCCGAGGCGCGCCGGCTCGGGATGGAGGTCGTGGTGCTCGATCACCATCAGGCCCCCGAAATGCTGCCGGAGGTTGAGGCCATCGTCAATCCGAACCGGCAGGACGATCTTTCGGGGCTGGGTCATCTCTGCGCTGCGGGCGTCGTCTTCGTCACGCTGGTGGCGCTCAACCGGACTCTGCGGGCCCAAGGCCACTGGAGCGCCGGCGCTGAGCCGAACCTGCTGGAACAACTCGATCTTGTGGCGCTCGCCACCGTGGCCGACGTGGTGCCGCTGACGGGATTGAACCGCGCTTTTGTCCGGCAGGGCCTCAACATCATGCGCGAGCGTCGGCGGCCGGGGCTCGCCGCGCTCATGGATGTGTCGGGCCTCGACCGGCCGTTGCAGGCCTGGCATCTCGGGTTTCTGCTCGGGCCGCGCATCAATGCCGGCGGGCGGATCGGCGATGCCGGCCTCGGCTCACGGCTGCTCGGCACCTCCGACGAGATCGAGGCGCGGACCATCGCCGAGGAACTCGGGCGGCTGAACGCCGACCGGCAGGAGATCGAGCGGACGGCGGTGGAGGATGCGATGGCGCAGGCCATGCTCACGCTCCATGCCGCGCCGGAGACGCCCGTGCTCCTCGTCGCCTCGCCCGAGTGGCATCCGGGCGTCGTCGGCCTCGTGGCCTCGCGGCTGAAGGAGCGTTATCGCCGGCCGGCCTTTGCCGTGGCGCTGAACAATGAGGGTGGGGGCACCGGCTCGGGACGCTCGATTCCGGGCGTAGATCTCGGCCGGGCGGTGCGCGCGGCGGCCGAGGCGCATCTGCTGGTGAAGGGCGGCGGCCATGCGATGGCGGCGGGCATCACGCTGGCACAAGGTCAGCGCGATGCCTTTCACGCGCATCTTTGCGCCACGCTCGCGGCGGTCGTCGCGGCCGCACGGGCCGACGATACGCTGCGGATCGACGCGGCGCTGACAGCCGCTGCCGCGACGCCGTCCCTGCTCGCCGAGATCGAGAAGGCGGGGCCGTTCGGCGCGGGCTCAGCCGAACCGCTCTTCGCCTTTCCGGCCCACCGGCTGGTGGACGTGACCGAGATCGGCAGCGGCGGCCATATCCGCGCGCGGCTGAAGGCGGGCGACGGCTCGACGATCAGCGGCATCGCCTTTCGCGCCGCCGCCGAGCCCCTCGGACAGGCGCTGCTGAAGGCGCGCGGCGAGCATGTGCATGTGGCCGCGACCCTCTCGCTCGATCGCTGGGGTGGGACCGAGAAGGTCGATCTGCGCCTCGTCGACATGGCCCTGCCGCAGCGCAACTGAACACGCGGCGTTCGGTTCGCGCAGCGCCGGAAGGACGCCGGCAAAAAAACGTGGAAATGCATGTGGGGGCGCTTGCCGCCTCGCATCCGCCCCACTATACCTCCGCCTGCCCGGAGCCGCTCAAGCATGTGGAACCGGAGCCCGCGCCCATCGTCTAGCGGTTAGGACACGTCCCTTTCACGGATGAGACCGGGGTTCGATTCCCCGTGGGCGCGCCATTCGATCTGCCTCGCGCGATCTCGCTTTCCTGAATTTCAGCCCTCACCCACCAATCGGCGCATAATCCGCTGCCGCCACACCTTTCGGCCGCCCGGGCAACGACAGTTTTGCCGTTCTCGGCTGGCTTCGCGCGATGATCCGGCCGGCCTTGACGACGGCGAGGCGCGGCGGGCGCAGGCGGATGGCCTCCACCGCGTCGCGCGCGTCGAGCAGCACCATGTCGGCGGGATTGCCGACAGCGAGACCGTAGCCTTCGAGGCGCATCGCGGCGGCGGCGTTGGTGGTGACGGCGGCGAAACACTGCGCCATGGCGTCGAGCCCGGTCATCTGCGCGACATGGACGGCCATGTGGGCGGCATCCAGCGGATCGGCGGTGCCGAGCGAATACCAGGGGTCCATTACGCAATCCATGCCGAAGGCGACGTTGATGCCCATCTCCAGCATCTGCGGCACGCAGGTCATGCCCCGGCGCTTCGGGTAGGTGTCGTGCCGGCCCTGGATGCAGATGTTGATCAGCGGGTTGGCGATGGCGTGAAGTTCGGCTTCCGCCAGCAGCGGCAGCAGCTTCGAGACGTAGTAATTGTCCATCGAGTGCATCGAGGTCAGATGCGAACCGGCGACGCGGCCCTGCAGCCCGAGCAGGGTCGTCTGTTCAGCCAGCGTCTCGACATGGCGCGACATCGGGTCGTCGGTCTCGTCGCAATGCAGGTCGACCATCAGGCCGCGATCCGTCGCGATCCGGCAAAGCTGCCGGACGGATTCGGCGCCATCCGCCATCGTGCGCTCGAAATGCGGGATGCCGCCGACGACATCGACTCCCATGTCGAGCGCGCGGGCGAGATTGGCCTTGGCGGTGGGCGAGCGCAGATAGCCATCCTGCGGGAAGGCGACGAGTTGCAGCGTGATGTAGGGCGCGACAAGGCGCTTGACCTCGAGCAGCGCCTCCACCGCGAGCAGCCGGTCGTCGCAGATGTCGACATGGCTGCGGATGGCGAGCAGCCCTTGAGACACCGCGAGATCGCAGTAGCGCAGGGCGCGCTCGATGACGGCTTCATGGGTCAAAAGCGGCTTGAGTTCGCCCCAGAGCGCGATGCCCTCCAGCAGGGTTCCGGAGCGGTTCAGGCGGGGCAGGCCGAGCGACAAGGTCGCGTCCATGTGGAAATGCGGATCGACGAAGGGCGGGCTGACGAGCCGGCCCGTCGCGTCGATCTCCTCTGCGCCCTTGCCATCGAGCGCGGGGCCGATGGCGGCGAAGCGCCCGTCGCGGACGGCGATGTCGATGCCGCTCCGCCCGTCGGGCAGGTTGGCGTTTCGGATCACCAGGTCGAAAACCGGTTCGTCGCTCATCGCTCGCCCTTGATAAACGGTTTCATCAGCGCCCGTGGATAATCGGCCCGCCGCGCCACCAGCACCAGCGCGACGATGGAGAGCACGAACGGCATCATCAGGAAGATCTGGCTGGGGACGACGCCGCCGGCCAGCGTCTGAAGGCGCACCTGATAGGCATCGAACGCGCCGAACAGCAGTGCGCCCAAGAGCGCCTTGCCCGGTCGCCACGAGGCGAAGACCGTGAGCGCGATGCAGACCCAGCCGCGTCCGTTGATCATGCCGAAGAAGAAGGCGTTGAACGCCGACATGGTGAGGAACGCGCCGCCCACCGCCATCAGTGCCGAGCCGACCGCCAGCGCGCCGAGCCTGAGCCCCGCGACAGACAGGCCTTGCGCGTCGACGGAGGCCGGATTGTCGCCGACCGCCCGGATCGCGAGGCCGAGCGGCGTGCGATAGAGGATCAGGCTGGTCGCGATCACGCAGGCCAGCGCGGCCCAGGTCAAGGCCGTCTGCTGTGCGAGAGCCGGCCCGAGGATGGGAATGGTGTCGAGAAAACCGAACTGGAGCGGCGCGAAGGCCTCGATGCGCGGCGGGGCCGTGACGGTGGGGAAGGCGACGCGGTAGCCGAAATAGGCCGCACTGGTGGCAAAAAGCGTGATGCCGATGCCAGTGACATGCTGCGACAGGCCGAGGATCACGGTGAAGACGCCGTGCAGCAGCCCGAGCAGCGCGCCGACAAAAGCAGCGACCGCGACGCCCGTCCAGAGCGAGGCTCCGAGATAGACGGCAAGCCAGCCCGCCATCGCGCCCGCGACGAAGATGCCTTCGATGCCGAGATTGAGCACGCCCGCCCGCTCGCAGATCAGCGCCCCCAGCACGCCGAACACGAGTGGCGTGGCGATGCGGAAGGCGGCGGCCCAGAAATTCGCCTGGCCCAGGATCTCGAGCGCGGCGATCATGACGCTCTCGTCCGTCTAAGACGGTAGCGCGTGAACAGCGAGCCGATGAGCACGCTCAAAAGCGCGAGAGAAACCACGAGATCGGCGAAATAATTGGAGACGCCCAGCGTGCGGCTCATCGTGTCGGCACCGACGAAGACGCCAGCGACGAAGATCGCCGCCGGCACGACCGCAAGCGGGTTCAGCGCCGCCAGCATGGCGACGACGATGCCGGAATAACCGAAGCCGGGCGACAGATCGGAGGTGAGATAGCCTTTCAGCCCCGCCACCTCGCTGACCCCGGCAAGCCCCGCAAGGCCGCCCGAGAGCAGCGCCGTCTTGATCAGCGTCGACGTCACGGGCACGCCGGCAAAGCGCGCGGCGGCCGCATTGCCGCCGACGGCACGCATCTCGAAGCCCGTCACCGTCCGGCTCATCAGCACATGGACGAAAAGGGTCGCGCCAAGCGCGATGAAAATGCCGGCGTGCAGGCGCATCTGCGCGATCAGCTTGGGCAGCACGCCCTCGTCGACGATCGGCGCGGTCTGCGGCCAGCCCATGCCCATCGCGTCCTTCATCGGCCCTTCGAGCATCATCTGCACGAACAGAAGAATGATGAAATTGAGGAGCAGCGTCGTCACCACCTCGTCTACGCCGAGCCGCGCCTTCAACAACACCGGCCCGAGCAAGGCAAGCGCGCCGGCGGCCGCACCGCAGAGGCAGATCAGCGGAATCATCAGTACGGGCGGCAGCGTGATCGCGCCGGAACCGATGGCGGCGGCCGCCAGCCCGCCGGCATAAAGCTGGCCTTCCGCGCCGATGTTCCAGAGCTTCGTGCGGAAGGCGACGGCGGCGGCTAGGCCGGTCAGGATCAGCGGCGTCGCCCGCGTCAACGTCTCGGTGATGGCGAACAGCGAGCCGGCCGCACCCTGCAACAGCAGCCCGGCGGCGCGGATCAGCGGCGCGCCAGTGACCGTCAGAATGGCGAGCGACAAGCCGAGCGACACGAGCGCGGACAGCACCGGGATGCCCATGAGCAGGGCGACGGATGTGGTGCCGCGCGGCTCGAAGCGGATCATGCCGGCGTTTCCAGCATCGGTGGAGCGCTATTGAACACCTGGCCCGGCTGCCCGGTCATGGCGAGGCCGATGCTGGACACATCGAGCAAGGCGGCATCGACGGCCGGCGTCAGGCGTCCGCCATGCATCACGCCGATGCGGTGCGACAGGGCGAACAACTCGTCGAGATCCTCCGAGATCAGCAGCACGCCGGCACCAGCCTTCGCCGCCTCGCGCAGGCGGTTATGGACATCGACGGTCGCGCCGACATCGAGCCCGCGCGTCGGCTGGTTGGCGAGGATCAGCTTCGGCTCGCCTGCCAGCGCGCGGGCCAGAAGCAGCTTCTGGATGTTGCCGCCCGACAGCAGCCGCAAGGGCGCGTTCGGGCCAGGGCAGCGCACATCGAACGCGGCGATGGCGCGTGTCGCTGCTTCGCGGGTCGCGCCGTCGCGCCGGAAGCCACTGCGGTTGAAGGCGGGATCGCGCCGCCGCTCGATGACCAGATTATCGGCGACGCTCATGTCGCCGATCATGCCGTCGCGGTGCCGGTCCTCGGCCAGCCGTCCGACGCCCCGGGCGATGAGCGCGGCGGGATCGGCGATGCCGGGTTCGCCGACGATGCGAAGGTCGCCGGCATCGGGCGTCGAAAGTCCGGCGACGAGCCCGGCCAGCGTGTTCTGGCCATTGCCCGAAACGCCGGCGATGCCGACGATCTCGCCTGCATGCAAGGTCAGATCGAGATCGGAGATGCCCTCGCGGCCCGCGCCCGCCCGCACGTTTTCGAGCGACAGCACCGTCTCGCCGGGGCTGGCCGGGGCGGGGCGCTCGACGGCGACCTCGCGCCCCACCATCAGTTGCGCGATCAATGCCGCATCGGCGCCTTCCGTTGGCCGGTCGGCGACCTTCGCCCCGGCGCGCAGCACCACCAGCCGGTGCGACAGCGCCAGCACCTCCGGCAGCTTGTGGCTGATGAACAGCACGGCGAGACCCTCGGAGGCCAACTTGCGCACGGCGGCGAACAGGCTCTGGGCCTCCTGTGGCGTCAGCACCGCCGTCGGCTCGTCGAGCACGAGGATGCGCGCGTCGCGGTAGAGGGCTTTCAGGATTTCAAGCCTCTGGCGCTCGCCGACACCCAATCGTTCGACCGGCACGTCGATGCGGGCGCTGAGGCCCGTGCGCCGCATCAAGTCACCGACGCGGGTTTCGGCGCGCCTGCGGCTGATGCCGAAGGCGAACCAGGGCTCGGTGCCCAGGATGATGTTTTCGAGCCCTGTCAGGTTCTCGGCCAGCGTGAAATGCTGGTGCACCATGCCGATGCCCGCCTTGAGTGCGGCCTGCGGCGAACCCTGCGGCTGCTCGCGCCACCGGCCATCCCTATCCGCCAGCAGCACGCGGCCGGTATCGGCGACATAATGGCCGAACAGGATGTTCATCAGCGTGGTCTTGCCGGCGCCGTTCTCGCCCAGCAGCGCCACGATCTCGCCCGCATTCAGGGCGAGATCGATGCTGTCATTGGCCTGGAGCGCGCCGAAACGCTTCGAAATGCCCTCCAGCCGAAGCACGGGCGCGAATCCGGAGGTGCCGTCCGCGACCGTTCCGAAGCTGCCGACCTCGGCCATGGTCATCGCGGCCGTGCCGTGCCCGGCCGCGATCAGGCCGTCGACTTCGGCTCGGCGTCGTTGACGTTGACGCGGAAGGCGCCGTCCAGGATTTCCTTCTCCTTGGCCTTGACCAGATCGATGACATCCTGCGGGACGAGCTTGGGATCGAGCGGCGAGAGGCTTGCGCCGCCATGGGCCATGTAGCTGTAGACGCCGTAATCGGCCGGCTCGAACGTGCCAGCCAGCACGTTGCGGATCACCCGGTCGATCGTCGGCTCCATCTGCCAGAGGGCGGAGGCGAGCACCACGCCCGGATACTGCGAGGCGGTGTCGATGACGTTGCCGATGGCCTTGACGCCGCGCTCCTTGGCGGCATCGGTCACGCCGAAGCGCTCGGCATACATGACGTCGGCCTTCTTATCGATCATCGCGAAGGCGGCTTCCTTGGCCTTCGGCGGGTCGTACCAGGAGTTGATGAAGGTCACGAGGAACTTGGCGTCCTTGTTGACCGAGAGCACGCCTTCCATGAAGGCATGCATCAGCCGGTTGACTTCCGGAATAGCGAAGCCGCCGACCAAACCGATGACGTTGGTCTTCGTGGCTTTGCCAGCGACCATGCCGCTGAGATAGGACGGCTCGTGGATGAAGTTGTCGAACACCGCGAAGTTGGGCTTCGACGGCTGGAACGACGAGCCCATCAAATAGGCGATCTTGGGAAAATCGGTGGCGACGCGGCGGGCGGCGCGCTCGACCGCGAAGGCCTCGCCGACGATGAGATCCATGCCTTCCGTCGAATACTGGCGCATGACACGCTCGTAATCGGTATTGGCGACGTTCTCCGACCATTTGTAGGTGATGTCACCGCGATCCTTGGCGGTGTTGAGCGCCTTGTGGATGCGGCTGACCCACTGTTGCTCCACCGGCACGGTATAGATTGCCGCGACCTTGAGGGGCTTGGCCTTGGCCTGCGCCAGCGCCGCGCCGCCGCTGCCGGCGACCAAAGCGAGGCCGGCGCCAAGTTGAATCGCATGCCTGCGGTCGATGGCAAGGCTTGACGTGTCGTGCTTGGCGGTCGTCATGGTCTCGTCTCCTGTGGTGCGAACATCGCCCGAATGTTCGTGAAACGGGCGACGATTGCAATGCAGGTTCCGGGCCAGATGGCCGCGCGGCTGGGGATAACGGGCCCGGGAGTCCAAAGATCCGCGCCCGGGACGCCCGATCGCCCTCAGATCGCCTTGTCGAGCAGCGCCTCGATGCGCTCGGCATTGGTATCGCCGACCGTGCGCGCGACCTCGACACCGTTCTTGAAGACGATCAGCGTGCTCTGCTGGCGCACCTTCAGGCGAGCGAGCAACTCGCGCTCCACGTCGAAATCGGCGGTGAGCATCAGCACCTTGCCGTATTTGGGCATCGCCGACAGCCGCTTCAGGATCGGCTCCTGCGCCTTGCAGGTCGGACACCAGGACGCCCAGATCTCCACCAGAACGGGCCGCTTCTCCGCCAGCGCGGCGTCGAAGGCGGCGGCCTTGTAGAACTGCCGCTCGGCGGCGAAGGCGTGAGGTGCGAAAGCGCCGACGAGCGGGGCGCTGGCGATCAGCTTCAGAAGGTGGCGGCGGTCGATCATCGTGAAGTTCCTTTTGTCGTTGCGGGTTGGTGCTGCGGGTTGAAAGGTCAGTCGAGGGCAAAAATCGGGCGTAGCCGCGCGCCGATGGCGTTGCCGGGAATGGCGAAGACGAGCCAGACGAAGCCGTGCAGGCTGCCCGAGGCGAGGCCCGAGAACAGGGCGCCGATGTTGCATCCGGTCGCCAGCCGCGCGCCGATGCCCATCAACAGGCCGCCGAGAACAGCGGCGGCAAGTGAACGCCAGGGCAGGCGGCGCTGCGGCGCGAACTTGCCGGCAAGCCCGGCGGCCGCGAGCGCGCCCAGCATCAGGCCAAAATTCATCACCGAGGTTGCATCCGCCAGCACGCTCCGCGGCAAGGCCGGGTCGCCACGCCAATAAGGCCAGGCGGAGACATCGAACCCGAAGGCCTGCGCCGCCTTGGCGCCCCAGAGCGCGAAAGCCGAAGTGATGCCCCACGGGTGCCCGGAGACGAGCAACGTCGCGACATTGACAGCGACCAGCGCCAGCGCGCCCGCGAGCAGGGTCCAGGGACCATGCAGCAGATCGCCGCCCTTGAGAGGCGGCAGCGCCTGCGCCGAACCATGCCGCCGCCGCTCCATCGCATGGACCGCGACATAGGCGAAGGTCAGCAGCAGCACCGCCAGCCCCAGGGCGGGCCAGACAGCGCCGCCTTCCGCGATCAAGGCGTGGGCGCCGAGATCGGGCCAGTTGCTCCAGCCGAGCGGATCGGCGGTGGCGATCAGCGAACCGATGATGAAGGCGAGCAAGGTCACGACCATGCGCGACGAGCCGCCGCCCGCCGTATACAGCGTGCCCGAGCCGCAGCCGCCGCCGAGCTGCATGCCGATGCCGAACACCAGCGCGCCGACACACAAGGCGAAGCCGACCGGATTGACGAAGCCCGTGAGCGACTGGCCGAAGGCCGAGCCCTGCGCCAGCAGGGGAAAGAACACCAGGATCGTCAGGCCGATCATGAGAATCTGCACCCGCAGGCCAAGGCCGCGGCGCTCGTTGAGCATCCGCCGCCAGGCGGAGGTGAAGCCGAACGAGGCATGATAGAGCGCGATGCCCGCCCCGAAGCCGATCAGTGCAAGCAAACCCTGCCGCCAGCCGGCGTTGAGAGCGGCAGCCCCCGACAGGATCGCCAGACCGATGCCGGCGGCAATCACCACCTGCATCTGCGTCGCCGGGCCGGAACGGCCGTGCTCCGGCACGATCGGAAAAACCGAACTGCCGATGGTCATGGCGCGGTCGCCGCTTGTGCGATCCGGGCGAAGATCGGATCGAGTTCGCGGGCGAGTGCGGCCAGGTCCGGCGCGCCGTCGACATAAGGCGCGAAAACGGCGCTGGGCGTGCGGTAGGACAGGGTCGCCCGTTTGTCGGCGTCTTCCGTCAGGTAGAATCGAATCGGCGCCTCGATCCCGGCCGGAATGCTGGCGGCCAGCATCCGCCGCGCGAAATCGTTGCGGAACACGCCGACGACCCGGTTTCCGGGAATGACGAGGCCTTGCGCCTTCGCCCCTTCCGAGGCGCTGGCGGAGGTGACGAGCCCCATGCCGTTGGCGGCGATGGCTATTTCGAGTTTCTGCACCAGCGTATCGAAGGGCAGCGCTGTCGGCGCAATCACCCAGCCCGGCCGGTCGGCCAGCGGAGCCTGCGCCCATCCAGGGCCGAACGTCGCGAGAACGACACCCAGAAAACCAATGAGGCGAATGGCGGCGCGCATATGCAAGCCTTAAAGGAACACGGGCGCCCGTGCATAGGCAATCATACCGCGATCGCAAGCGCCGCCGCAATCACCGGCGATCACGTCTGCGCGGGCTGACGCTCTGCCGGCGCGTTGACAAGCCGCCGCCACACCGCTCACCGTGGCCCCTTTGTCAGGCGAGGATGCGCAATGGCGGAGCGATTGTCATGAGGAGGCTTCAGGGCCGCAACGCGCTCGTCTTCGGGGCGGGTTCGTCCGGTCCCGGCTGGGGCAACGGCAAGGCGGCGGCTGTCGCCTATGCCCGCGAGGGAGCGAAGGTCGCGTGTTTCGATGTCTCGCGGGGCGCGGCGGAGGAAACGGCGGCGATCATCGCGGGCGAGGGCGGCAAGGCCATCGCCATCGTCGCCGATGTCACCGATCTTGCCAGCGTCGAACGTGGCGTACGGGCGGCGGTCATGGCGCTGGGCGCGCCTTCAATCCTGCATAACAATGTCGGCGTGGTGACGCATGGCGGGCCAGTTGATCTTGATGAAGCGGCCTTCGCCCGGGCGATCGATATCAATCTCGGCTCGGTCTTCCGCACCTGCAAGGTAGTGCTGCCGCTGTTCCTGGCGCAAGGCCGGGGCGTGATCGTCAACATCGCCTCCATCGCCGCCATCCGCTGGACCGGATATCCATACTTTTCCTATTATGCCGCCAAGGCCGCCATCGTGCAGGCAACCTCCGCGCTGGCGGTGCAATACGCGCCCCATGGCATCCGCGCCAACACGATCCTGCCCGGCCTCATCGACACGCCCCTGATTTACGGCCAGATCGCCAGCCAGTATGCCAGCGTCGAGGAGATGGTGGTGGCGCGCAACCGCATGGTGCCGATGGGCCATATGGGCACGGCCTGGGATGTGGCGGCGGCGGCGGTGTTCCTCGCCTCCGACGAGGCGAAGTTCATCACCGGGGTGGCCCTGCCGGTCGATGGCGGGCAATCCTGCGCCATGGGGCCTATCGCCTGAAGGGCTGAGGCGCGAACGCCTTAGCCCGCCGTTAACCATGCCTGCCTAACGTGGCACGGCGTTCAGCGGTCATCGGTAGCCTCGGCTGGCGCACTGGGATCATTCATGTCCGCATCTTCCCTGAAAACATTTGCTTCCGCCGCGCCTGCGATCCTGTCGGGCAAGCCGCTGCTGACATTGTGCCTCGCGACCTACAACCGCGAGCGCTATCTCGAGCGCTATCTCACCCACCACATCACGGCCTTCGAGCAGGCGGGGCTCGATTACGAACTCGTGGTCTCCGACAATTGCTCGACCGACGCGACGCAAGACATCCTCGCCCGTTTCGCCGCCGGCAATCCCCGGATGCGCGTCTCGCGGCAGGCGCAGAACATGGGCGCCTATCCCAACATCCTGAACACGCTGCATCAGGCGCGGGGCGAGGTGCTGGTCAGCATTGCCGACGACGACCTGATGGTGCCGCACCAGTTGCTCGATTACGTGCGCCGGATGGACAGCGACCCCAGGCTGGTGATGATCCAGGCGCCCTGGTTCCTGCTGGACGAGACGCGCGACGATGCGATCATCGGCAAGTTCTACGATTTTGTGGGCGAGCGCCGCTTCAACGCGGGCGATTACGCGCAGTGCCTCGAATTCATCCTGAACTTCCACGTTTTCCCCGAGTGCTGGCTGCTACGGACGGCGGCCGTGTCACGCGTCGCGGGGGCGCGTCATCCTTATGCCTATTCGTTCTTCAACTTGCTGACGCGGGCGCTCGAACTCGGCGACGTTCTGTTCTCGCCCGAACCCCATATCACCGCGACCGCGGTCGCCAAGGGGCAGAACGTCCATGTCGGCAACGGCGAGGTGATGGAAGGCTGGGACATGTATCGCGGCGGGCTCGAAATGCTCGCCTCCTACGCGCAAGCCGCCCAGCCCGGCCGGCTTAACGCGCCTGCCTTGTCCCATGCGATCCAGATGTTCACGCTGGGGCGCATGCAGGTCGGCGCGCGCTTCCACGCGATGGCGCGCAACTGGTCGAAGGCCTGGCATCTGACGCGCCGCATTCACGCTTACGGAATTACCTGCGATATCGGCGTTCCGCCCGCCAACGTGGCGACGCTCGCCGCGATTGAGACCGCTCTGACCGAATGCCAGCAGCTTGGCGCGACCCGCATCATCATGCAGGACGGCATCAGCGATGCGGTGCTCGACAGCGTGATCGTGCCGGACGGCGTGAGCGTCGGACGTACCGACATGGGTCGCTCCGACGACAGCGCCGTCACGGCCTATTGCGGCACGGGCACCATGCCGGCCGGACATCGGGCCGGCCGCGATTTCGCCTATGACCTCACGGCGACCTTGCACCGCTTTCCGGCGCTGGGCTGATCAGGCAATGCCGGCCGCTAGGGGCTTTGCCTCGGGCCGCCCGGCACCATCGAGCGGATAGTGGCAGGCCTGCTCGTGGCCGGCCAGCATGTTATCCGGTGACGATGCGACCAGCATCGGCCGCTCGACCTTGCAGCGCTCCTGCGCGAACGGGCAGCGGAGATGGAAGGCGCAGCCCGGCGGCGGCGCGAGCGGCGAGGGCAGTTCGCCCGCGATCGGCCGGATATCCTGCACCGGCGCGCCGTCGGCGGCGAGACGCGGCGCACTGTCGAGCAGCGCGCGGGTATAGGGATGGCGGGGGTTCGCGAAAATCCGCTCGGTCGGCCCAAGCTCGACGATCCGGCCGAGATACATGATCGCGACCCGGTCGCTGACATGGCGCACCACGCCGAGATCGTGGCTGATGAACAGAATCGTCAGCTCAAGTTCGCGCCGTAATTTCAGGAAAAGATTGATGATCTGCGCCTGGATCGAAACGTCCAACGAGGCCACCGGCTCATCGCAGACCAGCGCGTCCGGTCGCATCGCCAGCGCCCGCGCGATGGCGACGCGCTGACGCTGGCCGCCGGAAAACTGGTGCGGGAAACGCTCGGCGGCGGCATCGTCCAGCCCGACCAGCCTGAGCCAGCGGGCGACATCGGCTCTGGCCTCGGCCTTCGTCACGAGTTTGTGGACGATGGGCCCCTCGGCGATGATGTCGCCGACGCGCATGCGCGGGTTCAGCGAGGCGTAAGGGTCCTGGAACACCATCTGCACACGGGTCGTGCGCTTGGCGCCGCCGATCATCACCGGTGTGCCGTCGACCAGAACCTCGCCGGATGTGGGCGGCAGGATGCCGGCCGCCATCCGCCCGAGGGTGGACTTGCCGCAGCCGGATTCACCCACCAGCCCAAGCGTCTCGCCCTTGGCGAGCCTGAGCGACACCTGCTCGACGGCATGCACCACTGTCGCCGAGGCGGCCGTGCCGGTCAGCCGCTTTGCCAGCCTTTCGGTCAGCGGGGGCGTGGAAACGAACCGCCGTGTCACATTGGAAAGGCTGAGGAAATCATCGTTGGCGCTCATGCGGGAACCCGCACGGGAATATCGAGATTGAGCGGGTGGAAACAGCGCCAGGCCCGGTCGCCATCCGGCGTCAGTTCCGGCGCCCGGTCGCAGATGTCCGTCGCGAAACCGCACCGTGTCTTGAAGGCGCAGCCCACGGGCAGGTTCGCCAGCGACGGCGTGCTGCCGGGGATTTGTACGAGATCGCGCCCGGGAATGGCGCGAGAGGGCAGGCTGTCGACCAGTCCCTGCGTGTAAGGGTGGCGCGGCCGGCGCAGCACCTCGGCGGTCGGCCCCTCCTCGATGATGCGCCCGGCATACATCACCAGCAGGCGCGAGGCGAGCACCGAGACGGTCGCGAGGTCGTGGCTGATCCAGATCAGGCTGACGCCGGCCTCGCGCACCAGGCTTTTCATCTCGACGAGGATCTGCGCCTGAATCGAGACATCGAGCGCCGTCGTCGGCTCGTCGCAGATGACGAGACGGGGCTCGTTCAGGAAAGCGATGGCGATGGCGACACGCTGGCGCATCCCGCCCGACAATTCATGCGGATAGGCATCGAGCCGCCGTTCGGGATCGGGAATGCCGACCTTGGCGAGGGCGGCGATGCAGCGCCGGCGGATGAGGCCGGTGTCGCGCGCGCCATGCGCCTCCATCGCCATCGCCATCTGCTCGGCGACGCGCAGCACCGGATTGAGCGTGCTCATCGGGTCCTGGAACACCATGGCGAGCGACCGGCCGCGCAAGGCCCGCAGCTTGCCCCGTGACAGGCCGATGAGTTCCTGCCCATCGAGCTTCACCGAACCGGAAACGATCCGCCCCGGCGGGTCGATCAGCCCGAGCAGCGAATAGCCGGTGACGCTTTTTCCAGAGCCGGATTCGCCGACCAGCCCGACGATCTCGCCCGCCTTCACATCGAACGACACGCCGTCGACCGCATGGACGAGGCCGGCGCGGCTCGGAAACCGGGTGACGAGATCGCGGACCTGAAGCAGGGGCGCGGTCATCGGCGCAGCCTTGGATTCAACTGGTCGCGAATGCGGTCGCCGACGATGTTGATGATGACGATCAGCACGATCAGCGCGATGCCGGGATAGATCGAGATCCAGTAGCGCCCCGAAAGCATGTACTGGAAGCCGTTGGCGATCAGCATGCCCAGCGAGGGTTCGGACACGGGCATGCCGAGCCCGAGAAACGACAGCGTCGCCTCCAGCGCGATGGAATTCGCGACCTGCACGGTGGCGACCACGATAAGCGGCGGCAGGCAGTTCGGCAGCACATGGCGGAAGGCGACGCGGGCGTGGCTCAGCGGCGTCGACAGGGCTGCCTCGACATAGTCCTTCGAGCGTTCGGCGGTGGCCGCACCATGAGCCGTGCGCGCGAAATAGGCATATTGCGCCGTGACCAGCGCGGCGATGAGCTGCCATTTGCCCTGGCCAAGCAGGGCCGCCAGCACCAGCGCCAGCAGGATCGCGGGAAACGACAATTGCAGGTCGATGATCCGCATGATCAGCGTCTCGATCCTGCCGCCCACGAAGCCCGCCAGCGTGCCAAGCGTCGCACCGAGCGAGAATGCGATGGCGCCGGCCATCAGGCCGACCTGAAGCGAGATACGAAGGCCGTAGATGATCGCCGAATACAGATCGCGCCCCTGTGCGTCGGTGCCCAGCACATGCGTGAACCCCTTGCTCCCGACGAAGCCGGGCGGGCGGCGGGCATCGGTCAGCACGAGCGTCGCGAGATCATAGGGGTTCTGCGGTGCGATCAAGGGTGCCGCGATGGCAACGAGCACGATCAGTGCGAGCAGGACCACCGCCACGACCGAGACGCGGCTCTCGGCGAACTCGCCGACGAACAGGCGGAGCGGGCTGACGGTCGCCGCCTTCATGGGAGCAAGCCTGTCACGATGGCGATCCTGCCGTGGCTGCGCCGGTTCGCCTTGCGCGCAGACGCGGATCGAGGGCCACATAGGCGATGTCGACGGTGAGGTTGATGACGATGAACAGCAGGGCGACCAGCATCAGATAGGCGACCATCACCGGCCGGTCGAGCGTCGAGATCGAATCGATGATGAGCTTGCCCACCCCGGGCCAAGAGAAGATCGTCTCCGTCACCACGGCGAAAGCAAGCGTCGAGCCGAATTCGAGGCCGAACACCGTCACGAGCGGGATGGCGATCAGCCGCAGCACGTGACGGCGCAGGATCGTCCATTCGCTCAGGCCGGCGGCGCGGGCAAAGCGCACCGTGTCGGTCAGCATCACCTCGCGCGTGCCGGCCCGCGACAGCCGGATCATCAGCGCCAGCTTGAACAGGGCGAGATTGATCGAGGGCAGCAGCATATGCGTCAGGCCGTTCCAGGTCAGGAAGCTCCATTCCGTGCCGAGCAGCCTGACCGTGTCGCCGCGCCCGCCCGCCGGCAGCACGCCGAGATTGACCGCGAAGGCGAAGATCAGCAGCAGGCCGATCCAGAAGGTCGGCACCGAAAATCCCAGCACCGAGACGCCCATGATCACTTTCGCGGCGATGCTGTCGGGGGCGTAGCCTGCATACATGCCGAGCGGGACGCCGATCAGCGTTGCGCCGATGACGGCGGCGAGGGTGATTTCCAGCGTCGCCGGCAGCCGCGACGAGATCAGCGGCAGCACCGGCATGTTGTAGACGAAGGAGCGCCCGAAATCGCCGACGGCCAGGCGTCCGAGAAAGGTCGCATATTGCCGCCACAGGGGCTGGTCGAAGCCGTAGTCGCGGATCGCCTGTTCGCGGATGGCCTGCGTCACGTCCGGAGAGATCATCACGTCGATCGGATTGCCGACCGCATAGACGCCGATGAAGACCAGCGCCGAGATGATCATCATCACCACGAGGGCCTGAAGCAGCCGCTGAATGACGAAGGCGAGCATTGCAAGCTCAACCCCAGTCCGTGGCGATGAGGTCGCGGGTCTCCTGAATGGCGGTATCCCAGATGGCCAACATGTCCGCGTCCGGCCGCTGGTAGAGACCGCCGTAATTGCCGTCGCCGAGCAGCACCCTGCGGGCTCCCGGATCGAGACGCTGCAACCGCGCCAGATCCAGCATGGGCTTGGCCTGCGCCGGCGCGGTGATGTTGCCGAGCCGCGTCCAGGGGAAGTTTTCCATCCAGGAAGCATGCGATGCGACCGGATCGATGGATTGCACCTTGGCGAAGGTTTTTGGCGCATTCCACCAGTTGTGCCATTTCACCTGTACGCCGCGATTGCGATCGAGCCACTCCAGAACCGCGCCATGGGCCGGCGAATTGCCGCCATGGCCGTTGACGACGACGATGCGCCGGAAGCCGGAGCGGACCATGCCGTCGAGCACGTCGCAGATCAGGGCGCTGAGCGTCGAGAGCCTGAGCGTCACGGTGCCCGGGTAATCGACGAAGCCGGGCGTCAGTCCGTAGTTGATCACCGGAAAGACAGGCACGTCGAGCGGCTCGGCGGATTCGACCGCCACGCGCTCGGCAAGGATCGCGTCGACGCACAGGCTGAGTTGCGCGTGCTGCTCGGTCGACCCCACGGGCAACACGGCCCGGTCGTCGCGGGCGGCATGAGCCTCGACCTGCATCCAGTTCATCTCGGCGATACGCATGTCTTGGCCTTCAGGCTCGGTTTCGGGGGTCAGGTCGGCCGTGCGGTCGGGAGCGGCTTGGCTTGCGGGGTTGCGTAATTCTCGTTGAGGGCGGAGCCGTCGAACATCGCAAGCACGATCTTTGCCATCAGCGCCGACAGCGTCTCGCGCTCGACCAGGGTGAGGGGCGCGAGCATCTCGTCCTCTAGCGCGGCGAAGCGCGGCAACGCCTCGTCGAAAATCGCCTTGCCCTTGGGCGTCAGTGTCAGGTTCTGCTGGCGACGGTCGGTCTCGCCGGCGTTTCGGGCGATGAGGCCGAGGCGGACGAGCTTGTTGACGGCGCGGCTGAGCGTGTTCTTCGGGAAGGCTGTGGAGACGGCGATCTCGCTCGCGGTGACGCCGTCCATCACGCCTAGCGAATAGATCACGACGAACTCGGCCCGCGACAGGCCGAAGTGCTTCTCCACCCAGCCATAGAGCGGGGTGTTGTAGCGTAGTCCCAGATAGTTGAACCTCGCCGAGAAGCCGCACGGGTTGCGCCACAGGCGAGCGTGGGTCAGCGCATCGAGTCGCTGGCGGCTGAGCATCTCGCCGCCGTCATGAGCTGTCGCGTCTGCGATATTTTTCAGTTCCAAATCGAACGATCCCTCGTTGGATGCCGACTTTATCATCAAAAAACGGTTCCACAAGGAATTGACTGTTGCGATTTGCCGGCCTTGAATGAAATCTTGGCGACGGGGCGGATCGCGCTCCGGCAGACGACAGGGGTTGATCATGCGCGCATCCAGCTTGCGTTCCTTTGCCTTCGGATTGCTCGGTTCCACGTTCCTGGTCGCGGCGGCAGGCGCCCAGACATTGACCATCGGTGTCCGCGGCGGTCCGGATTCGATCGATCCGCATTTCACGGCCACCGGCACCCATGCCGAAGCGCTGAAGCACGTCTTCGACACGCTGGTCTGGTCGGGCGACGGGCTGGAGATCGAACCCCGCCTTGCCGAGAGCTGGAAGGCAATCAACGACACGACCTGGGAATTCAAGCTGCGGCGCGGTGTGAAATTCCACGACGGCTCGGACTTCACCGCCGAGGACGTGAAGTTCTCCATCGAGCGTATTCCGGTCGTTGCCGGCCCGAACCCGACGACGATCTATGTCCGCCGCGTCAAGGAGACGAAGATCGTCGACCCCCATACCATCCAGGTGGTGACGGATGGGCCGGCGCCGATCCTGCCGAACGATTTCATCCGCCTGTTCATCGTCTCGGCCAAGGCCGCCGCCGGTCTGACCAAGGAAACGGCCAACGAGGCCTTCAACACTGGCAAGGCCGCCATCGGCACCGGACCTTATAAATATGTCTCGTGGCAGCCCAAGGGCGATCTCGTTCTGGACCGCAACGATGCCTTCTGGGGCGCGAAGGAGCCGTGGGCGAGGCATGTGCGCAAGGAAATCCCCAACGACGCCGCCCGCGTCGCGCAGCTCAAGGCGGGCCAACTCGATCTCATCACGCGCGTTCCGGCGACCGATGTCGCCACCTTGAAGCGTGACCCGAAGATCAACGTCCAGACGATCGACACGGTCTATGTCTTCAACGTCGAACTCGATCTGCGCGACAAGCCGCTGAATGTGTCGGCGAAGGACGGCTCGGCGCTGGAGAAGAACCCCTTCCAGGATCTGCGCGTACGTCAGGCGATGGATCTCGCCATCGACCGCAAGGCTTTGGCGGAGGTGGCGATGGAAGGGCTCGGCCAGCCTGTGAGCCAGCTCGTCACGCCTTCGATCTTCGGCTTCAACCCGACGCTGCCCGAGCGGAAGTACGATCCCGCCGCCGCGCGCAAACTGCTGGCAGAGGCCGGCTATCCCAATGGCTTCAAGCTGCAATTCTCGTTCACGCAGGACCGGCTGCCGGGTGACCGGCAGGTCGGCACCTCGATCGCGCAGATGCTGGCGGCGATCGGCATCGACGCGCAGGCCAACGCCCAGCCGGCGGCGGTGTTCTTCCCGGCCCGCACGCGCGGCGAATATTCGATGTCGATGTCGGGCTGGGGCACGCTGACGGGCGAGGCGCATTATACGCTCTCGTCCCTGGCGCATTCCAACGACAAGGACCGCAAGATGGGGGCCTTCAACGTTCTCGGCTACAAGAACCCCGAGATGGACAAGCTGTTGCAGGATGCTGCCGTCGAAATGGACGAGGGCAAGCGCCGCAAGCAGCTGCAGGACGCCAATGCCCTCGTCGACAAGGACAAGCAGCGTCTACCGATCGTCGCCGTCGGTTCGGCGTGGGCGATGCAGAAGGACAAGGTCACGATCAAGCCCCGCGTCGACGAGGACACGCTGGCGATGAACATCAAGCCGGCCAAATAGGACCATGCCCGGACTGGCGCTCGGCCTCCACGGCGGCTGCGGTACCCTTGATCGCAGCCGGATGAGCGAGGAGGAGTGGGCCGAGGCGCGCGCCGACATCGCGAGCGCCTTGCGGGCCGGATGGCATGTGCTGACGGCCGGCGGATCGGCGCTCGATGCCGTTCAGGCGACCGTCGTGGTGATGGAGGACAGCCCGCATTTCAACGCCGGCCACGGCGCGGCGCTGACCGCCGATGCCACCCACGAACTCGATGCCTCCATCATGGACGGGGAAACGCTCTCAGCCGGCGCGGTCTGTACCTTGCGCCGGGTCCGCAACCCGGTGAAAGCCGCGCGCGCCGTTCTCGACAGCGGAATGGCCGTGCTGCTGGCCGGCGAGGCGGCCGACGCCTTCGCTCGGGCTCAGGGCCTCGACATGGTCGATCCCTCCTACTTCACGACGGCGCGCCGGGTGGAGACCTTGCGGACACTGAAAGAGCGCCAGGCCTCGGGCACTTTGGCGCGGGCCTCGGAGGCCGAAAAGCACGGCACGGTCGGCGCGGTCGCCCGCGATTTTCGCAAACATCTGGCGGCCGCGACCTCGACCGGCGGCTTCAACAACAAGCCGCCCGGTCGCGTGGGCGACAGCCCGATCATCGGCGCCGGCACCTATGCCCGCGACGGCGTCTGCGCTGTCTCCTGCACGGGCCAGGGCGAAATCTTCATTCGACGGGTCGCGGCCTACGATCTGGCGGCGCGGATTCAATATGGCGGCCAATCGCTGCAAGAGGCTGCGAAAGCTCTGGTTTTCGAAACTTTGTCGAGCCACGACATCGGCGCGGGGCTGATCGCGCTCGGTCCGACGGGCGAGCCGATCGCGCCGTTCAACACGCTCGGCATGTATCGCGGCTGGGTCACGCCGGCGGGCGAGATGACGGTCGCGACCCATGGCGAATTGCATCACCTCGGGCAGGTTCTGTGATGCGGACTGGCGAACCTGGCGCGACACCGATCCTCATCTGGGGCGCGGGCGCCATCGGCGGCATTCTCGGCGCTTATTGGGCGAGGGCGGGCGTGCCGGTGCTCATGGTCGATATCGTCGCCGAGCATGTCGAGGCTTGCCGCACCACCGGCCTTTCCATCACCGGCCCGGTCGAGACCTTCCGCCAGATCGTGCCCGCCGTGACGCCGGACGAACTGACGGGCACCTACGACACAACCGTGCTGGCGGTGAAGGCGCAGGCGACGGAGGAGGCAGTGGCCATGCTCGCGCCTCATCTTGCGGCGGATGGCTATGTGCTCTCGGCGCAGAACGGCCTCAACGAACTCGCCATCGCCCGCGCGCTCGGACCGGAGCGCACCATGGGCTGCTTCGTCAATTACGGTGCCGACTGGCTGGGTCCGGGTGAAATCCTGTTCGGCAATCGGGCGGCGGTGGTCGTCGGCGAAATCGACGGACTCATCCGCGACCGCACGCGGGCGATGCATTCGCTTCTGTCGATCTTCGAGCCTGACGCGGTGCTCACCGACAACATCTGGGGCTATCTCTGGGGCAAGCTCGCCTATGGTGCGATGCTGTTCGCCACCGCGCTGACGACCGACTCCATGACCGAGAATTTCGCCGATCCGCGTCGCACCATCGTCTTCGAGACTCTGGGACGCGAGGTGATGGCGGTCGCGGCTGCGCGCGGGATCACGCCCGTCGGGTTCAACGGCTTCGATCCGGCGAGCTTCGCGCCGGGAGCTTCGCCGGACGCCGCGCGCGCCTCGATCGCGGCGCTTGCCGAGCATAACCGGCATACCGCCAAGACCCATACCGGCATCTACCGCGATCTTGCCGTGCGCAAGCGCAAGACCGAGATCGACCCGCAGATCGGAATCATCGGGCAGCTTGGCCGGGAGGCGGGCGTGCCTACGCCGGCCATCGACGGGTTGGTCAGGCTGATCCACGATATCGAGGACGGGCGGCGGCCGATGGCGTTCGAAACCTTTCAGGTGTTGATCGACATCTGTCGCTGACGGTTCGCGCGAGGTCACCATGAACATCCGTTTCGACAGCCGCGTCGCCCTCGTCACCGGTGCCGCCCAAGGCATCGGCAAGGCGATCGCCCTGGGACTGCACGCTGCCGGAGCGCATGTCCATGTCGCTGATCTGGATGGCGAGCGCCTATCCGCCTTTGCCGGAACCCACTGTTTCGTCGCCCATGTGCTCGACATCGGTGATCGGCAGGCGGCACACGGCGTCGTGGCCGACATCATGGCCGAGACCGGCCGCCTCGACATTCTCGTCAACGCGGCCGGCGGAGTCAGGGGCCAGGTCGGCGGCCCGTTGGGCGACGTCAGCGAGGCCGACTGGCGCGTGATCTTCGAGGCCAATGTCGACGGCGCCTTTTGGCTGTCGCAAGCCGTCGCCGCGCCGATGCAGGCCGCGGGCTTCGGGCGCATCGTCAACATCGCATCGGGCGCAGGCCTTCGCCCGAGCCTCACCGGCATCCAGGCCTATACGGCGGCCAAGCACGCGCTTGTGGGCCTGACGAAGCAGCTCAGCCTCGATCTTGCCCGCTTCGGCATCACCTGCAACGCCGTCGCGCCCGGTTTCGTCATGTCGAATCCGAGCACTTTGCGCCAGTGGGAGAGCTATGGGCCGGAGGGGCAGGCGCGGCTGGTCGAGAGCATCCACACACGGCGGCTCGGCACGGCCGACGATATCGCCAACGCGGTGCTCTATCTCGCCAGCGATCAGGCCTCCTGGGTGTCGGGCCAGATTCTCAGCGTCGACGGCGGACGGTCTTGAGGCGGGTGCGATAGGTCAACTGGCGATATTCGCTCCTGGCATATAGCCTCACCTTGCGCGGGAACGGCAATGTTTGGCATGAAAAATCCTCCCTTCATCGCGAAAAGGCATTGAACCTTCCCACTTGCGAATGGCGTCTTTTCTGCGATCTTCAGCATACGGGTCGGTGGTTGCCCGGGGACATCACATGGGGCTGACGATGAAACTTCTTCCGCTCATTGCAGGCGTATTCTTCATCTTCACGATCGGCACGGGCGCGCAAGCCCAGGACGGGTGCAAGGTCGTCAACGCATCCTGTTCGCAGATGAACGCGCGCTGTGAACGAAATTGCCAGAACAATAACAATCCAAGTGCATGCATAGCGCGCGCTTGCTCGGTTAATCTGACGTCCTGTCAGGCCAATGGGATCTGGCAGCCGCGGGGCGGTGCCGCCTGCTGGAGAACCAACAGCCGCTCCTGATCAGCGACCGGCGGACCGAAGCCTGACTGCCAAAGGTCCGCAAGTATCAGCTTGCGGACCTCATGAAGCATCGCTTTTGCGCAGTCCCGGACAAGGGCGCGGCGCTCAGCTTACCGTATCGGGTTTCTTGCGAAATGGCTTGCCGCCTGGTCCGCCCTTTCCGCCGGATTTGAACTTGCCCGCAAATTTCGGCTTTTCGCCTGGGGGCCGCTCGTCATGCGGCTTTTTGCCATAAGGCTTCTTGTCGAATGGCGGCTTTTTTTCGAAGGGTTTTCCGGTCGCCGGCTTGTCGCCGTCGCGGTATTTGGGTCGCGGCGGGCGGGCGTCTTCCGTCCGGGTCTCGTCGCGGTTGGCGGAGCCTGCCAGCGGCTCGATGGTGACGTTGTCGGAGTCCTTGGCGCGGGTGGCGATGGCGAAGCGCTCCGCCACGTCCTGCGCGATTTCGACCTTTGTCTCGCTCTCGAAGATTCGGATCGAGCCGATCTCGTTGCGGGTGATCTCGCCGCGCCGGCACAGCATCGGCAGGATGCGGCGCGGATCGGCATTGTGCTTGCGGCCGATGCTCAGGCGGAACAGGACGTAGCTCGCATTCTCATCCCAACCCGCCGAACGCGGCGCCCGCTCGCCTGACCGGGCCGACGGTCCATCGCGAGTGGGCACACGCGCCGTATTCTCGTTGCGGCCGTCACGGTTGAAGCCTGGATCGGTAACCTCCTCGGGCGCCGGCAGCCGCGAGCGGTAGACGCGGGCCAGCGCCGCGGCGATCTCCTCGGGGCTGCGCTGGGCGATGAGCGCGCGCGCCATGGCGAGATCGTCCTCGGTGGATTCGGCCGTCAGCAGGGGGTCCTGCAACAGGCGCTCCTGGTCGAGTTCGCGGATTTCCTCCGGCAGCGGCGGGCCGCTCCATTCCGGTGCGACTCCCGCGACCGCCATCAACTGCTCGGCCCGGCGGCGGCGCGGGGCGGGAACGAGCAGGACGCTGACGCCCTTGCGCCCGGCGCGCCCCGTGCGGCCGCTGCGATGCTGGAGCACTTCCGGATCATGCGGCAGCTCGGCATGGATGACGAGGTCGAGATTGGGCAGGTCGATGCCGCGCGCCGCCACGTCGGTTGCCACGCAGACGCGGGCCCGGCCGTCGCGCAGGGCTTGAAGCGCGTGGTTTCGCTCGTTCTGGCCAAGCTCGCCCGAGAGCGAAACGGCGGCGAAACCGCGCTCCAGCAGCACGCCGTGCAAATGCCGCACGGTCGCGCGGGTGTTGCAGAACACCAGCGCGGAGGGGGATTCCACGAAGCGCAGGATGTTGACGACCGCATGGTCGATCTCGCGCGGCATCACCCGGACGGCGCGATAATCGATATCGGCGTGACCCTCCTCGTTGCCGAGCACCTCGATCCGCTTGGCATCGCGCTGGTAGCTGCGCGCCATGGTCTGGATCGCCTTCGGCAGCGTCGCCGAGAACAGCAGGGTGCGTCGGGCCTTCGGCGTCGTCTCCAGGATGAATTCAAGGTCGTCGCGAAAACCGAGATCGAGCATCTCGTCGGCCTCGTCGAGCACGACCGCCTTGAGTCCGGAAACATCGAGCCGGCGACGCTCGAGGTGATCGCGCAGCCGCCCCGGTGTGCCGACCACGATATGCGCGCCGGCTTCCAGATTGCGCGCCTCGCTGCGCGTGTCCATGCCGCCGACGCAGGCGACGATCCGCGCGCTCGTGTGTTCGTAAAGCCAGGTCAGTTCGCGCTGGACCTGAAGCGCGAGTTCGCGCGTCGGCGCGATGATGAGGCCGAGCGGCGAACCGGCGCGCGGCAGCACGTCGTCCGATCCCAGCAGAGTTGGGGCGATGGCGAGGCCGTAGGCGACCGTCTTGCCCGAACCGGTCTGCGCCGAAACCAGCAGGTCGGCGTCAGAGGCGTGTTCCGCCAGAACCGCATGTTGAACTGGCGTCGGATCATTATAGTTGCGCTCCGCTAACGCGCGGGCGATCGAGGGGCTGGTGGTCGGGAAAGCCATGGCGGGAACCTTGATGGAAGGTCAGCCCCGCGCGAGGGAGAGGCTGGAAACAGGGGCGAATGGGCGGCACGCCCCGCATCGGAGGGCGAAACATCGCATCTCCATAGCTGGTGCCGGCCGAAACGGCTATGGTGCAATGCACTCGCGGGGCATGTACGTGCCTAGACCGCGAAACCGCGCAGCCGTTCCCCGAGTTCCGCGATCGCAGCCTGCCCGACATTGGCGACGGCCACGCGCAGGTGTTGCTCCTGGCCGGGGCCGAAATAGGAGCCCGGCAGCATCAGCACGCCGCGCTCCTGCGCGAGACGCCGGGCGACCATTTCGGCGGGAACGCCCGCGAAGGGGTGGCGCAGATAGGCGAAATACGCGCCGCAGCTTTCGATCCGCCAATCGTTCAGCGGTGCCAGCGCCTGGCGGAAAGCGGTGGAGCGCGCGTTGATCTCGGCGCGGTTCGCGTCGCGTTGGCTGCGCGTGCCCTCGACCGCCCAAGCGACCGCACCCTGGCCGGCCCGCGCCGGGCTGATCTGGATGCAGTCCAGCACCTTGGCGATCTGGGTGAGTGTCGCCTCGCCGGCGGTGATCGCCCCCAGCCGCCAGCCCGGCACGGCATAGGCCTTCGAGAAGCTGTAAAGCTGGATGACGTGCCGCTTCCAGTCGGAATCTGCGAAGACCGGGTGAGGCACGCTGATGCCTTCAGGCAGGAAATCGCGATAGGTCTCGTCGATCACAAGCCAGAGGCCGCGCCGCGCGCAGAGTTCGGAAAACGCGAGGATCGTCGCGGCCGGATAGACCGCGCCGGTCGGGTTGTTGGGCGTCACCAGCACGATGGCGCGGGTGCGCGGATCGATCAGCGCCTCTGCTTCCGCGACATCAGGTACGAAACCCGCCTCGGGTCGGCACGCCAGCGGCACGGCCTCGATGCCCAGCATTTGCAGCGTCATTTGATGATTGAAATACCATGGTGTCGGCAGCAGCACTTTTTCGTCCGCCCGGGCGAGCGCCATCATCGTGGTGACGAAAGCCTGGTTGCAGCCGGCGGTGATCGCGACATTGGCTGGAGCGAGCGCCGCGCCGTAAAAGCGCGACTGGTCATCGGCAAAGGCCTCGCGCAACGCGGCATCGCCCATGATCGATCCGTACTCAGCGGCTGCGGCGCTGCCCGCGATCTCGGCGTGGCGCGCCAGAAGGCTTGCGGGCGGGGGATCGCCCGGCACCGCCTGCGACAGGTTGATGAGTGGCCCGTGCTCGCCGCCATAGCCCTGTGCCCAGCCCTTGGCCTCGACGATGGGAGGCGTGCCGGTATCGAGCAGATCGGGATTGATGCGCGGCAATTCGACGGAGGGCGCGGGAGACGACATCGGGAGCGGCACCAGTCTGGCAGGGCGGTTTCGAGAAAAGGCCTGCGCCATCATTGCCGCAAATCGCGCCGCTGTCCTACCGTGGATGGTGCGGGTCGGAAAGGGCGCTTATCAAGGCACTGCCAAGGCCATTGTGATCGCGAACACGCCTGTGAAAAAGCGTCGCGGCGAGCGATTTCGCCTTGCGGATCGCCGTCATGATCCGATCTTGCATGATCATACCTTGAGAGAGCAGGGCAAGAGGGTCGCGCGACCACATGCCGGGCGGGAACCTCGAAACGATGGAAAGTCTCGGCATCGTATGCAAGTCATCGGACAAGCCACCCGGCGCGCCATGGCACTGGCACCGGAGTTGATCGCGGATGTCGCCGCCGCGGCGGTCAGGCTCGACGATTTGCTGTCACGGGCGGGCAGGATCGTCGGCTTCACGGGCGCCGGCCTTTCGACCGAATGCGGCGTACCGGATTTCCGCTCGGCCGGAAGCCCCTGGATGGCCAACAAGCCGATTCCCTATGATGCCTTCGTCGCCAGCGAGGCGGCGCGGATCGAGGCCTGGCGGCGCAAGTTCGCGATGGACGACCATTATGCCGGTGCCCGCCCCGGCCGGGGACATGCCGCCTTCGCCCGGCTCGTCGCCTCGGGCCGTATGCCAGCGGTCGTCACGCAGAACATCGACGGCCTGCACCAGGCATCCGCCATCCCCGACGAGGCCATCGTCGAACTGCACGGCAACGGCACCTATGCCAAATGCCTGTCTTGCGAGGCGCGCCACGAACTCGCCTTCGTAAGGCCGATCTTCGAGGCGACGGGCCGCCCCCCGGTCTGCGAGGCCTGTGGTGGCGTTCTGAAATCGGCGACCGTCTCGTTTGGCCAGGCGATGCCGCAGGCGCAATTGCGTCGGGCGCTCGATCTCGCCCTTGATTGCGACCTCTTCCTGGCCGCGGGTTCATCGCTGGTTGTCTATCCGGCCGCGAGCCTGCCGGCGCTGGCGGCGCGTCAGGGCGCGCGACTCGTGATCGTCAACCGCGAGGCAACGGCCCTCGATGAGATCGCGACTTTGGTCATCCGCGCCGATATCGGCGATGTCCTCGACCGCGTCGCGCGGTCGACGCAAGCGGCCTGACTCCAGCGATTTCCAAGACCGTGTGTTCGATTCCAGCGACAATGCGATAATCGCGCATTGTGTGGATTCAACGATTGCTGTTGTATCGAATCCTGACGCTGATGCTACATTCATGTCACGAATCAAGTCTCGGTGCGGAGCAGACGGCGCGATGTCCGGTGAATACAATAAATTCGACACGTCGCGGGCGCCGGACCATCCATCCGTCGATCGTGCGTCCGAACGTAGCGAACGGGGCGGTTTCTCGGCCCTGATCGCCGGAGAGGACGTCTCGGAGGTCAGTGGCCGCCTCAAGTGGTTCGACGTTTCGAAGGGCTACGGCTTCGTCGTTCCCGATGACGGCGGAACCGACATCCTGCTGCATGTCACCATTCTGAAGCGCGACGGTGTCCAGTCCATCGGCGAGGGCGCGCGCATCGTCATCGAGACGGTGCAGCGTCAGCGAGGCCGGCAGGCCGTGCGCGTCCTCTCGCTCGATACCTCGGTCGCGACCCACCCCTCCGAATTGCCCATGCCGCGCACCAATGTGCCGGTTTCCGCCGCGAGCGCGCTGGAGCGGATGGAGGTGAAGTGGTTCAACCGCCTGCGCGGCTTCGGCTTTGTGTCCAAGGGCGACGGTCATCCGGATATCTTCGTCCATATGGAGACGTTGCGGCGCTACGGCATCGCCGAATTGCTCCCCGGCCAGATCGTTCTGGTGCGCTATGGACCCGGTCCCAAAGGGTTGATGGCGGCCGAGATCCGCTTCGAGGACGGCGGCGTTCCCGCTTCGCATTGACGTTCGTGCACGGCGTGCGGTGATGACAGCGTGGCCAACCACTTGGGTTCAGAACCCATGACTTGATTGCGCTCGATCGTTCGGGCACCGTGGCGTCTCCGGAAATCGGTCGACCCTCCGGATGACTCACTGAAATTCCAGTAGCCTGCGCGAATGAGCCCGCCATGATCCGCGTTCCGTCCCCGATCCGCGTTCTCGCTTTGCTGGCGCTCTGGTTCTTTCTGGCGGCGCCCGTCACGGCCCAGACGCCGCCGGTGCCTTCGGCCGGAACCGAACCGCTGACGATCGTCAGCGCGAACGGCCGCCACGTATTCGCGGTGGAAGTGATGCGCACGCCCGATCAGCGCGCCCGGGGCCTGATGTTTCGCAACTACATGCCGGCCGACCGGGGGATGCTGTTCGATTTCGAGCGCGAGGAACCGGTCGCGATGTGGATGCAGAACACCTATATCCCGCTCGACATGCTCTTTATCCGCAGCGACGGCCGGATCGCCAGGATCGCGCAGGATACCGAGCCGCTTTCAACCCGCACGATTCCCTCAGGCGAGCCAGTCCTCGCCGTGTTGGAGCTGAACGCCGGCGCAACGCGCAAAGCTGGCATCCGTCCCGGCGATATCGTCGAGCACCCGTTGTTCAAGGCAAGATAGTTCAGGCGGATGTCTCTTGAACCTATTTGGCCTCGGCGATGGTGCTTGCCGTCCGGCGCCCTGGCGTGATACCCCCTGCACACGAAAGTGACCTGTCGGGGTGTAGCGCAGTCTGGTAGCGCATCTGGTTTGGGACCAGAGGGTCGCAGGTTCGAATCCTGCCGCCCCGACCATTTTTGACGTCGCGTTTTGACGCAGACTATAAATTGCCGCCATCATGGCGGCACCGATCGAGAGACCGGAATCACGATGACAGCGCGTATCTACAAGCCCGCCAGAACCGCGATGCAATCGGGCACCGCCAAGACCGACCGCTGGCTGCTGGAACATGAGGCCGAGCGGCCGCGCGAGATCGAGCCGCTGATGGGCTGGACGTCCTCCGGCGACATGAAAAGCCAGGTCAAGCTCTGGTTCGATACCGAGGAGGAGGCGGTGGCCTATGCCACCCGCAACGGCATTCCCTACCGCGTCGATCGGCCGAAACCAGCGCCGCGCAAGGGCCTGTCCTACTCGGATAATTTCAAGTTCAGCCGCGTCGGCCAGTGGACACACTGACGGCGCGCTTTGTTTGGTGACGGCTGGGGCGTTGCCCCGCCGAAACCCGGGCCCGTAGCTCAGATGGATAGAGCAGCAGCCTTCTAAGCTGCTGGTCGCTGGTTCGAATCCAGCCGGGCTCGCCAGTCATCCTGTCGCTCCACCTTGCGCCGCACGCTAAGGGGCACGGCTGCCTTCAACCGAGCCAAAGGGTGTCTCGGGGCAACACGCTGGCAGGTATTCGGAGCGCTTGCCGGCCCGCCTGCCGTTTCGGCAATAATGACGATGCGGGTGTTGGGAAAGACAAGCGGTGCCCATGCTTTGAGGGGCAAGTTTAACACGCCGCGACAATTTCGGTTCCCCCGCGACATGTGACGGCGCGATCTCGTTTGTCATGAACAGTGGGTATGGAGTCGTAACGCAGGACAAATCTTGTGCAATGCAGATCAATAAATTGCTTGATTCAAATTACGCGCTCTTGCAACGTCTATTTTGCTGTAGAGTGCGTGGGGAGGATCGGCGATGGTTATGATGGCTGTTGCACGATACATCCTGGGAATCTGTTTTCTCACTGTCGCGGCCGGATTTTCAGCGTCGGCACAGCCCGCTTTTACCCAGCGCGAGCAGTATGACCGTCTTTTCCAGGCGGCGCTTGCCAACCCGTCCGACTTCGAGGTTGCTTTTCAATTCGCCGAGATTGCCGGCCGGCTTGGCGAATACGAAGCGGCGATCGGCGTGCTCGAACGAATGATTTTCTTCAATCCGGGTCTGCTTCGCGTCCGGCTCGAACTCGGCGTACTTTACTTCAGGCTTGGCTCCTATGGACAAGCGAAGACTTATCTGACCTCGGTTCTGGACGCGGAGGTGACGCCCGCCGATGTCCGGCTGCGGGTCCAGAGCTTCCTGACGGAGATCGACCGGCGCCAGCAGGTCAGCCAGTTCTCGGGCTTTGCTCAGTTCGGGCTGCGCCACCAGACCAACGGCAATGCTGGCCCCAACAGCCTCAATGTGAGGGTTCTCGGCTTCGACGCGGTGCTCGACAGCCAGTTCGGCCGTCGTCCGGACTGGAACATCTTCGGCGCGACGGGACTGCGTCACGTCTATGATTTCGAGACGCAGGGCGGCGACACCTGGGAAACGAACCTTGCGGGCTATGGCGCCTGGCAACAGCGGCTCACGAAACTCGACTTGCAGATCGGCGAGATCAACACCGGGCCGCGCCTGGCCATTCCTGGCGATGTCCTGCCCGGCTGGAATATCCGCCCCTATGCGATCCTGGGTGGAATTGTCCTGGCACGGAACCCCTACCAGCGTTCGAGCGGCGCCGGCATTTCGACGAGCCTGCCCATTGCCACCGCCATCGTCGAGGTGGGCGCCGAGACGCGTCGTCGCGTCTTCTACAGTTCGAGCATCTATCCGACCGCGAGCGAGCAGACCGGCGAGCTGAAGACCATTTACGGCAGCGTCGGCTATCCCGTCATGCCCGGCCTGCGTCTGCTGGCGCGCGGCAGCTTCGTCGCGAACGAGGCCGGTTTCAGTTTCAATTCCTATCGCCAGACCGGGTTCGACCTTGGCTTCTCATGGGAATTCGCGTCGCCGCTGCTGCAAACGCCGCGCAACTGGACATTGACGGCGTTCGTCGGTGGCTTCGATGTCAACTACCGTGCCCCGAACTTCGTCATCGATCCCACGATGCGCCGCAAGGACCGTGAGTATCATGTCAACGGCGTGATCGACATGCCGATCACCGAGCATTTCGGCGTCACCGCGCAGCTGTCCTACGTCAACAACGAATCGAACCTTCCGAATTTCCGATATCAGAATTTCTCGGTCAGCTTCGGACCGACGGCACGATTCTAGGGGATGATCGAAATGACCGCGAAACGATTGACCGCGCTGCTTACGGGTCTTGTCATGGCGGTGCCGACCGCGGCGTTTTCGCAGAATGTCGGCGTCGTCGGCGCGGTCAATCCCACCAGCGAAGGCACGCCGCCCGGCGCCGCCGCGCGGTCGCTGCAACTTGGCCAGCAGATCATCTTCCGCGAGAAGATCAGCACGACCGCGCAAGGGTCGGTTCAGCTCGCTTTTCTCGACAAGTCGACCTTGACGGTTGGTGCCAACAGCAACGTCGTGATCGATGAATATGTGTTCGATCCGGCGACCAGCACCGGCAAGATGACGGTCTCGGTCGCCAAGGGCGTGATGCGCTTCGTGGGCGGGCATATCAGCCACGGCGGAAATGCCCAGATTCGCACGCCGACCGCAACGATCGGGTTGCGCGGCGCGGCCGGTTCGGTCAGCGTCGATGCCAACGGCGTCACCACCTACAACCACCATTTCGGCCGCGCCAACGTTCAGACAGGCGGCGGCACGCAGCTTGTCGCGCGTCCAGGCTTCAGCGTGACGATGTCGCCGGGCAATGCACCACCCTCCGCGCCATTCCGCACGCCTCAGGGCGCGACCGACCAGATCACGGTCGCGACGCTGAGCAAGCCGAAGCAGAATGGCGGCGCGCCGCGTCTTCCCTCGGATACGCAGGCGCAATCGCGTCTCGGGCGGACGCAGACGGGCGTCGACCCGCGGCAGACGGCGCCGGTCCAGCCGTCGACGGCGCATTCCGAGGCATTCGGCGCGGTTGAACTGGCATCGCTCGCCAACGGCAACCAGACGGTTCGCCAGCTTCAGAACGCGACGGCGATCGAGGCCGCGCGCCGTCGCAGCGGCCAGCCCATTCAGGCGGCCCAAGCCGGAATCCCCGCTGTCGACCCGAATGCCGCTCGGATCGCCGCACCGCGCTCCCTGACGCTGATGACACCGTCAGCGACGGGGGCCTTGCCCTATCTCTCGGCGGTTTTCGTCGGCCCCAATGCGGGATCGACCGTGTTCACGCCGGTTCTCGCCTATCGCGCGGCGGGTTCGGCCGCCGACAGCGAGCGCAGCACATTCACGCAGGTGAGCCTCGCGATAAATGGCCAGGGGCGCAACCAGACGTCCCAGATGATCGTGGCGGCTGGCACCCTGTTCCAGCGCAGCACCGGAGGTGCCTTCGAATATTCGGGTGGTTTCTCCGGATCGACGCGCAACGCCGCGGCGGAAAATACCGGGCATACGCGCGGCGCCTCCACCTCGGTGCCCGGCGGCGTCACGGTTGATCAGGACCAGTTGCCGACGGCGATCACGTTCGACCAGAACCGGATCGATCGCAGCACCGGCCAGCGTTTCGCCTCAACCGCGACCGTGAGCGGCGCGGTCGCTCCGGCAGGCGTGCAATATGCCTACACCGCCACGGCGACCCAGGCTCCCTCGGCGACGACGCTCGGCGGCAGCAGGCCAGCGGCGACGCTGAGCGGGTTTGCCGCTGGTATTATTCAATATTCGCGTCTGGCGGACGACACCGGTACAGGTGCGGTCACGGCCCAGACCTATAATCCGATCAGCAGCAGCGGCAGCTCCTCCGATGTGCTGATCACGCTTGACCCGTCGACCTCGCGGGCTTCCGCCAACATCCGAGTGGTGCAGACAGGACCCCTGACCTCCCTGCGCGAGGCGAACTACCAGTTCGGCGGGACCGATGGCGCGGCGCGAGCACGCAGCGCCTACATCGATATCAACACTTTCGCGCTCAGGGGGCGTGTCAGCGGTATCGATCCGGCGACCGAGGCCACGAGCACGACATCGACCTACACGGCGACCTATGGCAGCGGTACCTATGGCGGGACGACAGCCACCGGTAGCGCCGGCGGCGATCTGAGCTTGCTGACCTGGGACACAATCGCCCAGCAGGACCCGACGGCCGGCGCCCGGTTCTTTCCGGGAACGAACCTGTGCGCCTGCGAGTACACGAAATGGGGTTTCTGGAGCGCGAATCTGGCGCGTTACACCGGCGTTGGCAATCAGGTGGACCAGGAACGCGGCAATCTTTTGCTCTGGGTGGCGGGCCAGGTCGTGAACCCGGCGAACATCCCCACATCCGGGACTGCGACCTATAACGGCCATGCGATCGCCAACATTTCCGAGAGCGTTGGCACGCGTTATCAATACGTTGCAGGCGGCAATTTCAGCAACACAGTCAATTTTGGCACGCGCACGAGCAACATGACGATCAGCAATCTCGATGGCCTGACTTATACCGGCGCTGGAACGATCAACCCTGCGACCGGCACCTTCCAGGGCACCATCTCCAGTGGCGCGGCCGGGCCCTACGGCACGGTTTCCGGTCCGGCCGTCGGTGCATTCTACGGCACCGGCGTCGGCGTGCCGCAGGAGGTTGCCGGCCAATTCAACGCCTTGTCTTCCGTGACCAACGGCGGCGGCAACGTCTACTCCGCGAGCGGCATCTTCCTCGGCAAGCGCTAGCGACGTCAGACGGGGCGGGCGCGATGGCCGTTCGCTATCGGCATTCCTATTTCCTTCTCGCGGTGGCTACGGCGGCTGCTGTGGTTCTTGTTCCGCTTCTTGCCCCGCGGGCGATCGCCGCCGTGCGCAACTTCGTGTTCGATCGTTTCCAGCAGGCGGCTCCGCGGATCTGGAATCCGGACTTGCCGGTTCGGGTGGTCGATATCGATGAGGAATCGATCCGCCGGATCGGGCAGTGGCCGTGGCCTCGCGCGAAACTCGGGCAGCTTGTCGATCGCTTGCGGGAGGAGGGTGCGGCGGTTGTGGCGTTCGATATCGTCCTGTCCGAGCCCGATCGCACCAATCTGTCGACCTTGCTGACGCAGATCGAGCCGCCTGAATTGCGCGCCGAACTCGCGGCGAGGCTGGAAAATGTTCCGACGAGCGATGCGATCTTCGCCGAGGCTCTGAGCCGGCAACCGGCCGTGCTCGGCGCGATCGCCACTAACATGCGCCAGGATTCCGGCGCGCCGCTGAAATTCGGCCTGGCCTGGGCGGGGGGCGACGGCGAGGGCTCCTTGGCTCGTTTCGCGGGCGCCCTCCACCCCTTGCCGATGTTCTCGGAAAAAGCCGCTGGCGTTGGCGTCCTGAACTGGTTGCCCGACACCGACCAGATCGTGCGGACAGTGCCTTTGCTGCTGCGAGCTGGTGATATGACCTTGCCTGGCCTGGCGCTCGAATCCCTGCGTTTGGCTCAAAATGCCTCGACCTATCTCGTGCGGACGGCGCAGGCGAGCGGCGAAGCCCGCTTTAGCCCACACGGTGCCATCACCGGCGTCCGCGTCGGCGATCTTCAGATCCCGACCGGATCGCGCGGCGACGTGCGTGTGCATTTCACGCCGCACCGGCCGGAGCGCTTCATTCCCGCCTGGACACTGCTTGCCGGGGAGGCCGGCGCCGAACGCAAACTCGACGGCGCGGTCATCTTTATCGGCGCCAGCGCCGAGGGCCTGCTGGACCAGCGGGCGACACCCATCGATCCGCTTGTACCCGGCGTCGAAGTTCACGCGCAGGTCGCCGAAAGCCTGATCGAGGGCGGGTTGCTGTCCCGGCCCGATTGGGCCCCGGGGCTTGAAATCGCGGTGGCGGTCCTGCTCTGTGTTCTTGTTTTCGCGCTGGTGAAGGCGATGCCGCCCCTGGCGATGATGGCCTTCAGCGCCGCGACCACCGTGTCGCTGCTGGCCGCAAGCTGGTTCCTGTTTCGCGAGCAATCGCTGCTGATCGATCCGGCTTATCCAGGCGGCTCCGCACTGATGGCGCTCGGCGTCAGCGTCGTTCATTCGCTATGGACGGAAACGGCGCAGAAACGGGAAATCCGCAACGCCTTCGAGCGGTTCGTCTCACCCGCGGTTGTCGCGCGATTGTCGAAAGACCCCTCGCGTCTCGTGCTGGGGGGAGAAATCCGCGACATCACCATCCTCTTTTCGGACATGCGAAGTTTCACGGCCCTGTCGGAAACGATGGATGCGCAGGAATTGACGCAGTTCATGAACGATTACCTCACACCCATGTCCGACCTCGTGCTGGCCCATGGCGGAACCATCGACAAATATATCGGGGACGCCATCATGGCTTTCTGGAACGCGCCTCTTGACGACCCCGACCATGCGCGAAACGCCGTCAAGGCGGCGCAGGCGATGCAAGTTGCCCTCGATCGCCTGAACGAGGGCTGGCAGGACGCAGCGAAAAGTGCCGGCCGGACCTTTCCCATCGTCTCGACCGGGACGGGGTTGCATCTCGGCTCCTGCTGCGTAGGAAACCTCGGATCGTCCCGCCGCTTCGATTATTCCGCGATCGGCGATCCGGTGAACGTCACGGCCCGCCTCGAAAGCCTGACAAAGGAACTCGGCCTCGATTTACTGGTATCCGACAGTGTCCGCAGCCAAGTGCCTGAAATGGCCTGGCTTGAGATCGGGTTCTTCCGGTTGAAGGGCAAGAGTGCGGATCTAAGGGTTTTTACCCTGTTGGGCGACGCGGAAATGCGCAATTTGGCAGCGTTCCGCCAGTTCGAGGAACGGCAGCACGCATTCCTCACTGCCTATGCCGTCGGCGCCTTTGCTGAGGCCGACACGATCCTGCCGGAACTCATCCGCTTCGGCAGCCGTGATTTCCGGAAGCTGCACGCTTTCTACCTCAGTCAGCGAGAAGCTGGGTTCGAAGCGGTCGAGAACCGCCCGAGCTTCATCATGCTGTCCAAATAGCCTGATGTCCGGCTGGTCACGTTCCGTTGCCGGCGCTTACGCGATGAGAACGACGAGATCGTCCTGCCGTGCGAAGAAGCTCTCGGCCTGGGCCTGTCGAAGTCGCTTCTCGCGTTCGTCGAGCTTCTGGTCCGACATGCTGGGGGCGTGATGGACACAGGCCATGCGCCTGGCACCCGATGCCGTGAGGAGACGAAGGCCCGCCTGCCAGGTCGAATGGCCCCAGCCGCGATGACGATCGTAATCCTCGGTCTCGTCCCACATCGCATCGTAAACGAGCAGGTCCGCGCCGGCGCAGAAGGCGACGAGTTCGCCATCCGGCTCGTCGCGCGCATGTTCGTGGTCCGTCAGGATCACGAGCGTTTGCCCGGCATGGCGGAAGCGATAGCCGGTTGCGCCCCCGCCATGGTGAAGCAGGGTCGTCGAGATATCGAGCCCCTCATGGATCAGGGCATGGCCCGGCGTGAATGTGCCGATGGCGAGGCGGCAGGGCAACCGGTCGAGTTCGAGCGGGAAGAACGGCTTGCGAAACAGAGACTCAAGATGCTCACGAGGGTGATCCCCGAGAAAATCAGGCATCAGCATCGATACACGCCCCGCCATGCCCAGCAGCGGCGTGAAGGACGTGAGCCCAATGACATGATCCAGATGAAAATGGCTGAAGAGCAGGCTCGCATCGCCTTCGCCGGATTTTGCCAGCGCGTCTCCGAGGCGGCGCAAACCCGAACCCGCGTCGACGATCAGGCGTCGGCCATCGATCATGATTTCGAAGCAGATCGTGTCGCCGCCATACCTGACGTGGCTGGCGCCCGAGACCGGGATCGAGCCGCGCGTGCCCCAGAAGCGCAGGCCGAACGTGCAGGACAGCAGGCCGTTCGCTTCGGTCACGGTTCGTCCTGTCCATAGGTGAGGCGGTTGCTGATCGTCGCCACGTTGTTTTGCAATCTCTTGACCATCAGTTGCGTCACGGAGATCGCCATCTCCGGAAACTCGGCCATCAGAGCCAGGAAAACTTCCTTCCTCAGGCGCAGCGCGATCAGTTCGCTCGTCGCGACGATGGTGGCGGAGCGCAGATCGCCCGTCACGATGCCCATCTCGCCGATGATCGCCGGATCGCGCACCTCCGATACGCGGATCTGCTGCCGCGGCGGCCCGATCAGGATATCGGCCGAGCCGGAGACGATGACATAGGCCGCATCGGACTCGTCCCCTTGCGAGAACAGCGCGTCGCCGGCCGCGAACACCGCGCGCTCGCTGGTAAACGCCAGAAGCTTGATCCGGGCGAGATCAAGATTGGCGAAGATCGGCACAGCCGCCAGGGCGCGGACTTCCGCGTTGTCCGGTCCGCGTGCCTCGCTCGCATCGACCGCGACCGGGCCCGGTTGGCCCGGTGTCGACGCCAGCCGGGCGCCGTCGAAGGCAACCGCGATGTCGAGGGCGGGAACGCCATCGGAACCGCGGGCGGCCACGATGAGGGAGCGTCCCTTCATGGCGAGACGGATCCGCTCCAGAAGGGCTTGGCCCTCGGTTTGGCTGAAGCTGCCGAGGGCGTTGTTGAGAACCAGCATGGCCGGCTGCTTGATCAGGCAGCGCGCGATCGCGACTTGCGCCTTCACCGTGGGGAAAAGAAGCCGCCCGGCGTAACCTGCGGGCTGCTCGAGGCCGAGCCGGAAGACTTCATGGTTGAGGCCGACCATACGCAGCGCCTCATGGATCGCCTCGTCGGCGCGCGCCCGCGCACCAGCGACCCCATGCGCCACAAAACCGAACAGGATGTTCTCGCGCAGCGGCGCCGCGGCGCAATACTCATGCGGATCGTAGAAATCGATGACCTCGGCCATTTCGGGTGTCACCCGTGCCCGGAACGCCCGGCGGGCGAGAAGGATGCGTTCCTGCAATTCCCCGTCGAGAAGACCCAGCCGGTGCTGGGCCTCGGAATACAGGAACGCCAGGCCGATAAAGCGCATCCGATCGTCGTCATCCCATTGTCCCGTGTCGGCACGGGCCAGGCGCTCGCGATACTCGGGAAATTCATCGGCGCCGATGAACGAGAACTGCTCGAAAAGCACGTGGTCTGGCGTCAGGTCCTGGAAGATTTCAAGCATCGTGGCGGCGATGCGCTGGCCCATCCGGCTGAGATTGTCGGACAGCGCGAACTCGTCGAGGATTTGCCGCGTGAAGGCGTGGTTCGCCAGGCCTGCCCCGGCGATCCGCGTGTCGTTGGGCACGCCGAAAAGAACGTTCTCGCCGATCGTTGCGTTACGCGCGTAGGTGTCGGGATCGTAGGGCTCGACGACATCGCGGGCGCCGCGCTCGGCGAGAATGGCCCAGACTTTCCTGCGGATCGCATCGATGTTCTCGACGAGACCGGGAGCCTCGGCCGCCATTGGCTTGCTCGCCAGACCGTATCGAAACACCATCTCCTCGAGACCGACCGTGCGCAGCACCTCGATGAGCCGCATTTCGAGCATCTTGAGGTCGGCGGCGCCGGCCGCGCCCTGGTCGATGATCCAGCCGGAGCCGACATGGCCGTCGGCGGCCGGCCGGCGCAGCCCATAGAGAATGTTGTCGCGCAAGGTGCCGTCGAAGATGGCGGCTTCCGGCCCGACATAGGCCATCAGCCGTCCGCGCAATTCCTCTGAGATCGCTCCGATCGGTATGCCGCCGATGTTCAGCGTTCCATCGCTCGGACTGAGAAGGCCGCCCAGCAATTGCGCCATGCAGCCCGCGCCTTCCCCGGCGCCATAGAGGGCCACATGCTGGTCGAGCGGCAGCGTCAGGGAGACGCGGTCCATCATCCGGTCGCCTGTCGTACTGACCACGGTCAGGCCCTGCGCGACGATTGCTCCATCTCCAAGCGCGTTTAAATCCGTGGCCGGAAGATCAGCATTCGCCGCCGATCCGTTCAGCGCGAATTGCTCCGTGACCTGAACGAACTTGGTTTCGACATCGAGCCGCTGCTGGTCCCAGTCGATCAGTTCCTTTACCGGCGGCGGAAGATCGCGGTAGGCGGCGATAACGGCGACCAACTGGCCGATGCCGAGTTGTCCGGTCAGCGCTGAATAGCCGCCGATCGTGTAGAACAGGAACGGCGTGACCTGTGCCAGAAAGTTGTTCAGTGCCTTCACCGCGAATTTCCGACCGTAAAGCCGGTATCGGATGTCGTAGAGTGTCTCAAGCCGGCGTGAGACGAGGCCGCGTTCCACCGCCGCCGTGCCGTGGTTCGAGACCTCGGTCAACGTCTCGACGACTTCGCCGATCTTGCCGGCCAGCGAGCGCGACGCGACCTGGCGCTGCTTTCCCAGCCTGATCTGCTCGCGGCGCAGCCGGGGAATGACCACGGCCTGGAGGACGACCATCAGCGCCGCGATTGCGCCCAGGAGCTGGTTCTGGATCAGGATGAAGGTCAGGGCCGTCAGCGCCTGCCCGGTCAGAAAAGCCGGCTGAATGAAGGCATCGCCGACGAAACCACCGATCGGCTCGACTTCGTCCTTGATGATGGAGGCGGCCTCGGACGGCTTCAGCCGTTGCCGTTGTTCGGGACTGGACGAAAGCAGGGCCGAAAACAGGTCGAAACGCAGACGCATCAGCAGGCGCTCACCCAGCGCCCCCTTCCGCATGTTGATCAGATACTTGAAGAACCCGTTCACGAAAATCAGCAGCAGGAAGATTCCCGCGAGGACGAACAGATATGACAATCTGTCGAGAATGAAACCATCGAAATGGAATGAGCTTCCATTGTGTAAAAAAGGAATTGCAAAGCTGAATGCCAGGAAACGTATTGTACTTTCCGGTTGGGAAAAGGCATTTCCCTGGATCGCACCCGAAATGATATGCCTGGGTAAATCGAGAGATATGTAATAAAATGGGAATGACAGAGCAACGATCAGCAAAATCTTGATCTGCTCGCGCCTGCTATTGCGCCAGATGTAGGGAAAAAGGCGAACCATCGGCTTTTCAGCACCGCATCGACACGTATTCAGGATTTCAACGCATCAAAGAATGCGATCACGCAAACAGTCAACCGCATTGATGATGCGTCCGCTGAAAACATCGGCGGCTGCGCCGTCGGATCGTTCGAACGTTGTTCTGACGAATCGTGGCGCAAGGCCGGCCCGAGCATGATCGCGGCCGGCCGTTCTGTTCAGCCCTGAGCCCGATAGGTGCGGCCACGCCAAGCGGTTTCGATCCGGATCAGGCGGCGGACCAGCGCCGTCCACTGGATCGCCAGCGTGACGACCACTCCGAGCGGATAAAGCGGCACGACCATCAGCGGTTCCCGCAGGCGCAGCGCCTGGAGCGTGCGCGCGACGAGCAGTGCCACACAGATGACGGCGAGGGGCAGGGCGAGACTATTTCGACCTTCGCCGAGAGCCCAGGCCAGCAGCAGGAACGGCGCGCAATGCCCGCCGAACAGCAACAAGGTCCAGATCGGCAGAGCGACGGGCGTTGCCATGCCCTCGGTGGCGTTCTTGACGAAGCCGCGCAGCAGGGCCGCCTCGTTGTCATACATCCGGCAGACCGCGAGTGCCGTGCCGTCCACGAGATCGGTACGGAAGCCGTTCCGCCGGAACAGTCGGGCAAGTTTGAGCCCGTCATGCAGGAAAGCGCGGCTCGCCGCATGGCCGCCGGCCGCGCAGTACGCCTCTCGCCTGACCATGATCAACTGGCCGCAGCCGACGCCAAAGGCCTCGCGCTGCGACTGGCGCATCGCCGGGATCGGCAGGTAGGCCAGGATCAGCGTGTTGATCATGGGAACGACGATGCGTTCCAGGAGCCGTTCCATGCGCTGGCGCGGAACCGCGCTGACGAATTCGGCCTGATCGAGCCCGGCTGCCAGCCGCGCCGCGCCTTCGGGCTCCAGCAGCACATCCGCGTCGATGAACAGCATGATGGGCCACGTCGTCAGGGTGGATAGAACGTGACAGGCATGCTGCTTGCCGGTCCAGCCAGCGGGCAGGGGTGGGGCGGTTTCAAGCCTGACGCGCGCATCGCTCCGTGCGAAGTCCCGTACGATCTCGGCCGTGCGGTCGGTCGAACCGTCATCGAGAACAACGATCTCGATCTCGGCGCCGACGCTCGCAAGGGCCGCCCGAATACAAGGTCCGATGGTCGTTTCCTCGTCGCGGGCCGGAATGAGGATGGCGATCCGCGGCGTCCGGGCGGGCAGGGCCGGCGTCCGGAGCGCGTGCAGGTTGATGATCGTCAGGAAGATCGGCAGTGCCGCCAGAGCCAGCACGGCAAGCACGAGGACGATCATGGTCCCTCGCCATGCGCGGAACGGAAGGAGCGTCCCCGCAGCGCCGCCTTGCCACGACGCCACAGGTCATAGATGCCGCCGATACCGGCCGAGCCGCCAAGCAGTGTCGTGAAGGCTCGGGGGTCGCGGGCGATCGCCTCCCTGGCGAGTGCGTCCATCGTTGTCTCGAGGGCCAGCGCCAGCCTGTCGTTGCGCTCGGCGACGGGCAAGGGGAGCAGGACATTGGCGATCACCGGTTTTCCAAAACGCAACAGCAATTCCGGCTGGCGTTCGTTCCAGAACGAGTAATCGATGGCGAGCGGCACGAAGGTCGCGTCCTGCACATGCCCCGCCAGATGAGCAAGGCCAGGCGCGAGCCGCACCGGCCGCAGGCGCGCATCGCGGAATCCGCCTTCGGCCGTCACCATGAGCAGGCCGTCGGCTTGACTCAGGACACGCCGGCAGAAGGCCAGAAAGAAAGCCGAACCAGCCCGGCGTCCCTGGGCGACACCGAAGGCACCGATCCGCGCCATGAAGGGGTATTTTTCCAGCATTGCCGCGTCGATCGGCGCCCAGGCCGCGCGCTGCGGAAACAGCCGCCGGCTGATCAGCAGGTAGACCATCGCATCCCACCAGGAGGGGTGGTTGGAATAGATCACCAGGCGCGGCGGCGCCGGCTCGATCGCGTCGCCGCCCCCGGCCAGACGCACGCCGGGGAAAAAC
>JAESGE010000147.1_pt1 | contig 45228 bp, 43 predicted proteins | sample 9269601 | NCBI WGS metagenome assembly JAESGE01 (sample SAMN14515569, study PRJNA621662) | algae metagenome | isolation source: Tolypothrix brevis GSE-NOS-MK-07-07A and co-occurring heterotrophs from wet... | place: USA: Grand Staircase Escalante National Monument, Utah | collected 2006-04-16
TCCGGGCAATGACCTCCATCCGCCCCATCTCCTGACCTCCTTCTGGACTCCAGAAGGAGACCACCACAGGTCAGGACATCAACGGCTACGCGACAGTCGGCAACACGCGGCTAACCGGACGGTTACGTTAACCCTGGTGCGGCAGGACGCAATGATTTTGAGATCTCTCGCCTCGTTCAGGCTTGACCTCGCCTTCATGTTCCTGTTTCGTTTCAGAGCTCGTAGGTCGCGGGCCACGGGAATAAATGGGCTTGCCGGTGCCACCCCCTACCTCAGACGCCGATCCGTCATCGGCACATGATGGTCGCAAGATCATCCATGTCGACATGGACGCCTTTTACGCGTCGGTCGAACAACGCGATGACCCGTCGCTTCGTGGGCGGCCGGTGGCGGTCGGCGGGTCTCGCGCGCGGGGCGTCGTAGCCGCGGCAAGTTACGAAGCCCGTGCGTTCGGCGTCCGCTCCGCCATGCCCTCCGTCACGGCATCGCGGCGATGCCCGGAACTGATATTCGTGCCGCCCCGGTTCGAGGTCTATCGCGAGGTCTCGGGCCAGATCCGCGCGATCTTTGCCCGCTATACCGAATTGATCGAGCCGCTGTCGCTCGATGAGGCCTATCTGGATGTGACCGAGGATCGCGCCGCCATGGGCTCGGCAACGGCGATCGCCAATGCCATTCGCGCCGCCATTCTGGACGAAACGGGCCTGACGGCATCCGCCGGCGTGAGCTACAATAAGTTCATCGCCAAGCTCGCCTCGGACCAAAACAAGCCCAACGGCATCTGCGTCATCCCACCCACTCTTGGCGCGTCCTTCGTCGCCGGGTTGCCGGTCAAACGCTTCCACGGGGTCGGACCGGTTACCGCGCGCAAGATGGAGGCACTTGGCATCCTGACCGGCCAGGATTTGCGCGATCGGCCGCTGGCGTTCCTGCAACGCCATTTCGGCAGCTATGCCGACTATCTGTTCGGCGCGGCACGGGGAATCGACCATCGCCCGGTCCGCGCCCAGCGCATCGCCAAGTCGGTCGGCGCGGAACGGACGTTCGAGAACGACCTGACCGAGCCCGACGCCCTGCACGCCGCCCTCGAACGGGTGGTGGACGCGGCCTGGACCCGGATCGAGCGGAGCGGCGTGGCGGGCCGCACGGTAACGCTGAAATTGCGGCACAGCGATTTCCGGACCATCACACGGGCCCGATCGATCACGCATCCAATCTTGGACCGGACATCCTTTGCGAGCATCGGGCGCGAATTGCTCGATCTGCAATTGCCGGTCGTCGGTGGCGTCCGCCTCCTGGGCCTGACCTTGTCGGCGCTGGCCAAGGCGGATGAGGCAGGCAAAGCCGCCGCCACACAGGCGGAATTGCCGCTTTAAGGGCAGGACACCGGGATCAGGCCGCCAGCCCGGCAGCTTCGCCTGATCCGGCATCCGCATCCAGGGTCAGGATCGCCATGGCGCCCGTTCCGGGCCCCGCGCTGCGCAATTCCAGCGTCCCACCCATCGCCGCCGCCGAGTTCGCGCACCAATGGAGACCGAGCCCCCCGGACTTGTCCGTCCGCGTCGAATATCCGGGCTGGAAAAGTCGCGTCACGACAGCGGGATCGAACCCTTCGCCATCGTCGACGATCCGCGTCGCGATGCGTCCCCCGACGGGGGCCAGCACCTCGACCAGGATCGCGCCATGGCCGCGCCCGGTCGCCACGATCGCCTCGACCGCATTGGACAGGAGGTTGCCGATCACCTGGCTCAGGATCACCCGATTGGCCAGGACATAGGTGGAATGCGACGGAAAGGTGAAGCCGATCGATACCGACTGGGCATAGCGGGCGATGGTCGCGTTGCGTGCGACGATGTCGGTGATGTCGCAACGCTCACGAGGCGGCCGTTCATGGGCGCGGGCCTGCTGTGCGCCGATGATCTCCAGCGTCTGGCGCATGGCGTCTCGTCCGACCTCCAACTGACGGCGGACAGCGTCGCGCGCCATGGCGTCCGCCCCCAGCGCGGCGCGGACGAATTCCGCCAGCTTCGCACGGCGATCGGGCGCGACATCGCACCTTGCCAGTTCGGCCAGCGCGCGTTCTACCAAATGCCGGTCGGCTGGACCGTCCGGAACCATGCCCGCGCTCAGGATCGTACCGAGCGGCGCCAATGCGTTGCGGACATTGTGAAGCACCGCGACCGCGCTCTCCGATCGCCCGAGCGCGAAGCTTTGAATTTCATTCTGTTCGCGCAAATCCTTCAACTGACTGAGCATCGCGTTGAAGCTTTGGCCGAGGGCGCCGAACTCGTCATCGCGCCGCTCGTCATACTCGAAGGCATGTAGCGCGCCCGAAGCCTGCACGCGCCGCATATGGCGCTCCACACGGTGAAGCGGTGCCAGCACGAGCCTGCCCAGCGCGCGGCGCAGCATCAGCAGCATGAAGACCAGAAGGAAAATCGACCCGGCGACGGCGAGCAGAAGAACCCGGCGACCGAGCAGCACGACTTCCCGCGACACTTGAAATATCGTCGTGGCAAAGGGCCGCCCATCGGGTCCCCGAACCGGAACGGCGATCTCGATGACGCGCGAATGGCGGCGGATCGTATCGACCGCATCTGTTGCAGGCTGTTCGATCCGCGCAAGCTTCCCCAGCGCCGCCGATAGAAGCTCTGGGGTCAATTGGCGCGCGACAACGAGATGGCCGAGCAGATGCCCCTCCCCGTCCTTCATCGCGACCAGTCCCAGCGCCACGACATCGCCGTCAACCGGCAGGTAGAAATGGCTCGCCCCCTTCAGTCGGTCGAACCCTATCCGGGCAAGTGCGCGCGCCAGGCTCGTTTGCCGGATCGCATGTCCGCCTTGCCTGGCGGCGGGTCGCATTCGGACGATCCATGAATTCGCCGACACCGGACGATACGCAATCGCATCGACCGGATGCGCGTCGAAGATCGCCTGTGCCCAGCGATCATATGCGCGGCTCGAGCCTGCCGAAAAAGGAGGGCTCGCGGCGTGGGCGGCCGCAATCCCGCTCATTGACGCGGAGAAATTGGCAAGGGCGCCCCGCAGGTGGTTCTCATAGCCGGCGGTAGCCTGCTGTTCCAGTTCGGAGAAGCCTGGCGAGATGACGAAGGCGAGCAAGGTCGCCAGCGCTACCGCGCCGCCTATGCCCGCCAGCGTCAAGACCGAGACCATGGTATCGCGCAGTGACCGCGGCCTTATCCGCGCGCCGAACCATCGCCGCAAAGGGTTCACGCCGTTCAGGCCTGTACGCTTTCGGCCATTTCCTCGGCGCTGCTGCCGCTCGACAGGGACAGCCATTGCTGTGCGGCCAGCGCCCGTGCCTCCTCGGCGGGAACCGGGTGAGAGAAGAGGAAGCCCTGCAAATGGCTGGCCCCAGCGACCCGAAGGGCCTGTGCCTGCGCCTCGGTTTCGACACCTTCCGCCACGACGCCCAGACCCAGGGCACGGCCGAGATGGATGATCGAGTGCACGATCGCCGCAGACTCCCGTTCACGCCCCATGCCGTCGATGAAGCTGCGGTCGATCTTCAGACAGTCGAGCGCGAATTTGCGGATATTGTAGAGGCTGGAATAGCCCGTGCCGAAATCGTCCAGCGCGATGCGGAACCCCAGATCCCGCAAGTCGCACAGGGTCTTCGATGCCCGCTCCGCATCGTCGAAGATGGCCGTTTCGGTGATTTCGATCTGGACCCGCCCCGGATCGATACCCGCGCGCTTCACGCTGTCCATGATATGACCGACAAAGTGCGAACGGCGGAACTGGATCGGGCTGAAATTGACCGAGACATATTGGCCGGGCCAGTGGCGCAGTTCCGCCAGCGCATGGTCTAGCACCCAATCGCCCAGATCGTGGATCAGGTGACTTTCCTCGGCGATGGGGATGAAGATCGCCGGGCTGACCGCGCCATGCTCGACAGTGTGCCAGCGGACGAGCGCCTCGAAGCCGACGACATCCAGGGCGCCGCGGCCGACGATGGGCTGGAAGCACAGGCTGAGCTCGTTGCGCGCAAGCGCCTGGGTCAGCCCCTCCTCGATCTCCCGCCGGATACGAATGCCCTCATCCATGTGCGTGTCGAATACCCGGACCACACCGCGCCCCGATCGCTTGGCATCGTTCAGCGCCATGTCGGCCCGGCGGACCAGATCGGTCGGATCGCGCTCACCGGTCGCGCCGCCCATCACCAGGCCGCACGACGCGCCACAACGCACCGCGTGCCCCAAGATGTTGAAGCTGGTCGCGCAGGCGTGGACCACCTTCTCGCATGCCGCGACCGCGGCTGCTTCGTCCTCGCTATCGAAGAACAGGCCGAACTCGTCGCCACCCAGTCGGGCCACCATCGTGCCCTGCGGCACCGAACGCTGGATAGTCCCGCACACCTCGCGGATCAGCTCGTCCCCGGCCAGATGGCCGAGTGTGTCGTTGACCAGCTTGAACCGGTCGAGATCGAGCATTGCGGTCGCGAAACCCCGCGTCTGCCGACAGCGCTCGGCCAATGCGCGGAGGAAGGCGACCCGGTTCGGCGCATCGGTCAAGGCGTCGTGCATGGCAATGTGCATCGCCAGACTTTCGTTCGCGGCCAATTCCGCGCTTTTCTCCTCCAACGTTTCGACTTGGGCGGCCAGGAGCGCACGGGCTGCGGCCAATTCCCGATCATTTTGCCAACGACGGCAAAGGGCGAGCGCCATCTGGGAGATTTCCGCGACCTCGAAGGGCTTCGGGATATAGAAGATCTTGTCGGCAGGGCCGGCGACCTTGCTGATCTCGACGGGCGAGAAATCCGAATAGCCGGTGACGATCACCAGATGAATGTCCGGGTCTAGCGCCCGGATACGCCGCGCCGTCTCGCGCCCGTCGATCCCCGGCGGCATGCGGATGTCGATGAAGGCAACGGCAAAGGGGTGATCGTCCGCAATGGCACGCTCGACCGCCGCCACCGCATCGAGGCCCTGATGGCAATAATGGGGTTCGAAGGCGAACGCCGCGTCGTCGCCGTCATCCGGCTCGCCCGCCCCGAACAAGTCCGTCGCCATCGCATCCAGCGCATCACGCGTTTCCGCGGGCACATCGCGCCCGCCGGAGAAGCAGAAACGGTAGCTGTCATGAACCGCTGGTTCGTCGTCGACGATCAGAATGCGCATCGGGTTACCATCGGTCCATCCATATTTGGCGACCGATGGTAAGCATCCATGCTTAATCTGATGTAAACGGGCAGTTATTCGACCGTGACGCTCTTCGCCAGATTGCGCGGCTGGTCCACGTCGGTACCCTTCGCCACCGCCACATGATAGGCCAGAAGCTGCACCGGCACGGCATAGACGATCGGTGCGATCAGCGGATGCACCTTCGGCATGGTGATCGTCGCGATACAGCCCTCGCCCGCCGCCTCGATCCCGTCATAGTCCGAAATGAGCACAACCTTGCCGCCGCGCGCCTGCACCTCCTGCATGTTCGACACGGTCTTTTCAAACAGCGGGCCCGATGGCGCGATGACGATGACGGGCACAGATTCATCGATCAGGGCGATGGGGCCATGCTTCATCTCGCCGGCGGCATAGCCCTCGGCATGGATATAGCTGATTTCCTTGAGCTTCAGCGCACCTTCCAGCGCCAGCGGATAATCGGTGCCACGCCCGAGATATAGCACGTCCCGAGCACCCGCGATGGCGCCCGCCATGCCCTCAATCGCTTCATCATAGGCCAGTGCACCGTTGATCGCGGCGGGTGCCTCGGCCAGATGGCGGACGATCTGCCGTTCCTCATCGGCGGTCAGGCGCCCCTTGGCCTTCGCCAGATTGGCGGCGAGCGCGGCGAGCACGCTCAACTGACAGGTGAATGCCTTGGTCGAGGCGACGCCGATTTCCGGCCCGGCATGAGTCGGCAGCAGCAGGTCCGCTTCGCGCGCCATCGAACTGGTCGGCACATTGACCACCGCCGCGATCGTCTGCCCCTCCGCCTTCGCATGGCGCAGAGCGGCCAGCGTGTCGGCGGTCTCGCCCGACTGGCTGATGACGATCATCAGCCCGCCCGACTCCATGACCGGCGCGCGGTAACGGAATTCCGAGGCGACATCGAGGTCGACCGGCACGCGCGCGAATTGTTCGAACCAGTATTTGGCGACCATGCCCGCATAGAAGCTGGTCCCGCAGGCGACGATGGTGACGCGCTTGATCCCCGACAGGTCGAAGTCCGGGATCGGCAGCGCGATCCGGCCGTCCAGCCTGTGCAGATAGGAACGCAGCGTCTGGGCGACGACGATCGGCTGCTCGTAAATCTCCTTCTGCATGAAGTGGCGGTGATTGCCCTTGTCGATCAGCGCACCGGTGACGCCCGACAGGGTGACCGGCCGATCGACGGGATTGTTCTCACGATCATAGACCTGGGCGCCTTCGCGCGTGCAGACGACCCAGTCACCCTCGTCCAGATAGGCGATACGCTGGGTCAGCGGCGCGAGCGCGAGCGCGTCGGACCCCAGATAGGTTTCGTCATCGCCATAGCCGACCACCAGCGGCGAGCCGAGCCGCGCGCCGATCAGCAGATCGGGCTGGTCCCGGAACAGGATGGCGAGCGCGAAGGCGCCGTGCAGGCGGGGCAATATCTCGCGAACTGCGGTGACGGGATCGAGGCCCTGCTCGACCTTTTCGCTCACCAGATGCGCGACGACCTCGGTATCGGTTTCACTGGTGAAGACACGGCCGCGTCCGATCAGTTCGTCACGCAGGGCCTTGAAATTCTCGATGATGCCGTTGTGGACGACCGCTACGTGATCGGTCGCATGGGGGTGGGCATTGTTGGTCGTGGGGCCGCCATGCGTGGCCCAGCGGGTATGGGCGATCCCAATCGAGCCTGGCAGCGGATGCGCCGCCAATTCCTTGGCGAGATTGACCAGCTTGCCCGAAGCGCGCCGCCGTTCGATCTCCCCATGATCGATGGTCGCGATCCCGGCAGAGTCGTAACCGCGATACTCCAGGCGGCGCAGCCCGTCGAGCAGCCGCTCCGCCACATCGTCTGCGCCCAGGATCCCTACGATACCGCACATAAGCCTTACTCCCCGCCCTTCTTCGCAGCCTTCTTGGCCGTCATCATCTCACGAAATCGTTTCGCCCAGCCGGACTTGCTCTGCCGCTCCGCGCGAACGAGCGCGAGGGCATCGGCCTCCACATCGCTGGTCACCACGGACCCCGCGCCGACGATCGCGCCCGCGCCGATATTCACCGGCGCGACGAGCGCGGAATTGGAGCCGACAAACGCCCCCTCCCCGATGGTCGTGCGATATTTGAGGAAACCGTCATAGTTGCAGGTGATGGTACCCGCGCCGATATTCGCACCGGCACCCACCTCCGCATCGCCCAGATAGGTCAGATGGTTGGCCTTCGCGCCCGGGCCGAGCACGGCCTTCTTCATCTCGACGAAATTGCCGACCCGCGCGCCCTCGCGCACGTCCGCGCCGGGGCGCAGCCGGGCATAGGGGCCGATGTCCGCACCGGTCGCGACGGTCGCGCCCTCCAGATGGCTGAAGGCGTGGATCGTCACCCCGTCCGCGACGTGAACGCCAGGGCCGAACACGACATGGGGTTCGATTACCACGTCGCGGCCGATCCGCGTGTCGTGCGAGAACCAGACCGTGTCCGGCGCGATAAGCGTCGCACCGTCCGCCATGGCGCGGGCGCGGCGACGAACCTGCCACTCGCCTTCGACCCCCGCCAGCTCGGCGCGGCTGTTGACTCCGGCGACTTCGCCCGCATCGGTTTCGATCACGGCGGAGTGATGCCCATCCTCCGCCGCCAGCGCGATGATGTCGGGCAGATAATATTCGCCAGCTGCATTGTCGTTGCCGACCCGGTCGAGCAAGCCGAACAATTGCGCTGACGGCACAGCCATCAGACCCGAGTTACAAAGCTTTACGGCACGCTCTTCAGCATTCGCATCCTTATACTCGACGATCCTGTCGAGCCGTCCGCTCGCATCGGCGATCACCCGGCCATAGGCGGCAGGATCGGCAGGACGGAAGGCCAGCACAACTGCCGCAGGCTGGTCCGCCTCGCGCAATCGGTCGATCATCCGCCGCATCGTCGCCACCTCGACCAGCGGCACATCGCCGTACAGGACCAGCACATCGCCGTCGAAGCCCTTGAGCGCCTCGCGGGCCTGCGCGACCGCATGGCCGGTGCCCAGTTGCTCGGCCTGAAGCGCGGTACCGATGCCCAGCGGCGCGACCGCTGCCTCTACCTGCTCGCGCCCGGCCCCGGTCACCACGACGACGCGTTCGGGGGACAATTGCCGCACATTGTCGACCAGATGGAGCAGCATGGGCCGCCCCGCGATCGGATGAAGGACCTTGTGCAGATCGGATTTCATGCGGGTACCTTTACCCGCGGCGAGAATGATGGCGGCGACCGGTCTTGTCATGATGGTTGCGCCTGCCATGCTTTTCTTGCCAAGGCCAGATACAGAGTGGCACCGGAACAGATCATGGACGCAATTTCACCTCGTGGTTTCCCCTTTTCCATCGTCGGGTTCGATCTGGACGGTACGTTGTTGGATACCAGCGGAGACCTGACCGCAGCGGTCAACCATGCGCTCGCCTCGATCGGGCGACCATTGCTCAGCGTCGAGGCGGTGAAGCCGATGATCGGCGGCGGGGCACGGGCGATGCTCCGCCATGGCCTGGACGCGACGGGCGGATGCGATACGGAGACGCTCGACGTGCTTCATCGGCGGCTGCTCGATTATTATGAAGCCAATCTGGCCGTCCATACCGCTCCCTTTCCCGGCGCGCTAAACGCGCTGGACGCGCTTGCGGCGCGGGGCGTGACCATGGGCATCATGACCAACAAGCTGGAACGGTTCGCGCGCGGCATTCTCGACACGCTGGGGCTGACCGATCGCTTCGCGACGATCATCGGGGGTGACACGCTGGGGGTCGCCAAGCCTTCGCCGATGCCGATCCAGGCACTGGTCGATCGATGCGGCGGTGGCCCGGCGGCGTTTGTCGGCGACTCGATCTTCGACGTGCAGGCCGCAAAGGCCGCCGGACTACCGGTCGTTGCCTGCGCCTTCGGCTTTCTCAGCCAGCCGGTCGAAACGCTAGGCGGGGATGCGATCATCGATGGCTATGATGATCTCATGGCGACGCTGGAGCGTCTTTCCGTTTCCGCCATTTGATCCACAAATGCCGAGCGAGCGGCGGCGCGGGCATTCGGATGGCATGGGAACGCAGATAGAAAGCCGCTCGCGTCAGGGGCTTGCGCCCCCGCCCCCAACCGTCCCGTGCGATCATTCGGTGGCGATAGAGTCGGTCGATCATGGTCAGTCGTCGATAAGCGGGCGGAACCGGCGTCCCATAGATGGCATAGCTGAGCCGCAATGCCCGAGCGACCGCGCTCGACAGATCATGATGCGCGGCGTGGCCTTCCACAGCGTCGTATCCCCGCTCTTCGATAAGGGCATGAATGTCCCACAGATTGCGCAGGCCGCCGCTGAGATCGCCGTCCGCGAACAAATGCGCGGCGGCGTGGACGATCATGTCGGGATGCGACAACACCGCCAACCCGCCGCCCAGCGCCTCGGCCGCCGCGATCAGCGAGGCGGCATCCGGCCGGGGCTTGGCGGTCGGCGGCAGGATGGTGTGATGCACATCGAGCATCCGGTCCCGCTCCCGGTGGATCAGCGGGGGGAGTTCGTGCATCCACTGACGATAATAGAGATCGTCATACGGGTCGGTCTTCACCCATTCCCACCCGGCTTGCGCGAGCAGCGCCTCGGCCTGCGCCAGCATTTGGCGGGGAACGAGAATATCGCAATCGCCGATCGACCGCCCGATGCCCGCCGACAGTCCCGCCGCGACAAAGGCCGTGCCCTTCAACAGGATCACGGGCATGCCCAGCGGCGCCAGTGCGCGAGCCACGCGATTGGCTTCCCACAGGGCAACCCGCCGCGTTTCCATCGCTTCCGCGCGGGCGTCGTCCAGGACCTGCCGAACCGGCTGCGGCAAATCCAGCCCGTCGAGTCGATGTGCCAGCGTCCCCAACAGCAACTCCGCCCGCGCCACGGTCAGCACATCGGACCAATCGGCGACCGCAATAGTCCGTGCATCGCCCGGATCGCGCAGCAGGCCGATCAGCCGCTCGACCGCCGTCACAGTGCGTCCCATAACGCCTCGACCGCTGCCACGCCTGCTTCGCCGTCGGGATAGTCGAGGGCGATGGCCGGAACCTCCGCCCGCAATCTTGTGATCGCTCGAAATCCGGCCTCTCCCATCGCGACATAATTGGTCGACGCCTGGGTCAGGCGGACAAAGGCTTCCGCCGGGGGAAGGACACGGGTGGCCGCCGGAAAGCCAAAGCGGGGAAATACCAGCAGCACCGGCTTGGCCGCACGGCCCATGGCCGCAATGTCGTGCACGCTCGGAGCGACGTGGCGGATGTCACCCTTTGGAGTGCCCGACAGATGCGGGCCGGTTACGCTGTCGGGTGGAATGACGGACAGGCTTTCATTCTTCAGGCTGATCGGGCGGGGAAAGGAACAGGCCAGGCCGCTTTTCGGGTCGATCAGGGCGAACTCGTCGCCCAGGAATCGCCATCCCCGCTGCGCCAGCAACAGCGAAAGCGTCGACTTGCCCGCTCCCGAAATGCCGCTCAACAGCAGGGCCCGATCGTCCCGCGCCACGACCGCCGCGTGGAGCAGCAAATGGCGGCGATGCCCCAGCGCCATCTGGAGGTTCATTCCCAGCTCCGCCGCCAACAGCCCCTGTGCCAAAGGCAGCGGCGCGGCTTCGGGCAGCCGGTAATCGCCCGCAATATGGATGGACGGCCGAAACCAGCGTCGCAGCATCGACTTCGCCTCCAGCCGTACCGTGTAATCGGCAAAGTTGGCGCGCGGATAATCACGATAAAGAGAAGAGATCGCCTCGATCGGACTGGCCCAATCCGATCCGATCCGGAAGCCGACCGGCCCGACGCGCACGGCAATATGATGCCTCACCGCGCCTCGATCAGCCCGGCTGCCTCCAGTTCTTTTAGCCGCGCCCGCAGCATGGCCGGGCCCTCGTCCTGTGAATCGCCCAGATCATAGTCTTGCGACAGCCGCTGGAGCAGCCGGTCAGCGCTCATCGCTTCGCTGGCCAGCACCTGCAATATCTGGGGTGCCGGCTCAGTCAGCAAATGCGTTATGCCGGAGGGGCGATGGAAGACCGCCGTGAACAGATCGAGCGGCTCGACGATCAACAGATCCGGCCCCGCCGCGCGGTAGCGCGGACCCGTCATCGCCTCAATTGCCGGGCATCTGTAACGAGGCATAGCAGGTAAAGCCGCCCTGCCCGCGCTGCAGTCGCCGGATATAGTTTAGATAGGCCCGGTTGCTCAGGAAGTTCGAATTGGGCAACATCCCGCCTTGCAGCGCCTGCTTCACCTCTTCGCCGGTATAGGGGCGGCTGGGCGGGGCAAATGCGCCGAGCGTTCGCGCAGGGACGGTCGATCCATCCAGAGCGATATAGCTGCCCGCGCGACCGGGATCGGGCACGGGTATCTGGCAGTTGAGAACCGATCCTGCCGTCTGCGCCAGGGCCGGGCGGATCGCCACTACGGCGCTCGCTCCCACCGCGCCGAGCATCAGCATCCGCCGACTGGTCGTGGTGCGCGCTACGGGACCCGGCGTGTCCCCATCGGCGGAGATCGGAGGTTCGGGGGATGGAAATATGTCATCCATGACGGCGTGATGTCCCATATTCGCGCCCGCCCGACAAGCGCTCGCACGGCGAGCCGCTGACCCAAGCTGGGAGGAAGACAGGCCGCGCGTCGCCCGCTACACCGGCAAGCCATGGGATTCGGCATTCGCACCTTATGGGCTATCGTCGTCGTCGTGGTCGCCGCGGTCGTGGTGTTCCTGACCGGCGGCCCGGCCCCCGCGATCATCACCCTTGTCGGCGGGATCGCCGCCGCGCTGGTCGCGAGCGAGGGCGTCGCGGACGCGGATGACGACGCGCCCCAGGCGGAGGATAGCCGAGGTCCGCTCTCCCCCCTTCTCGAAGAGGCGCTGGACGCGATCGTCGAGCCGGTATTGGTAATCGAAAAGGGACAGGTCGTCCTCGCCAACCGCTCGGCCCGGACGCTGCTGGGCGCGCATATCGTCGGCGAGGACGCCCGCATCGCCATTCGCCACCCCGCCGCCGCCGAGCGCCTGTTGGCCAAGGAAGCGGCGACCGAGCCGGGACAGCCCATATCGCTGGTCGGGCTGGGGTCGCTGGAGCAGCGCTGGGAAATGCGCGTCGCGGACACGACCGGCGGCCAGCGAATCGTCCATCTGATCGACCAGACCGCGCATGACGCGGCGGAGCGCATGCGCGTCGATTTCGTGGCCAATGCCAGCCACGAGCTCCGCACGCCCCTCGCCTCCATCCTGGGGTTCATCGAGACGCTCAGCGACGAGGCGGGGGAGGATGCCGAAATCCGGGCCCGCTTCCTGAAGGTCATGTTCGACGAAGCGCGACGGATGCAGCGTCTGGTCGAGGATTTGATCTCGCTCAGCCGGATCGAGGCGGACAAATATCGCCAGCCCGCCCAGCCCGTCGATCTGGTCGACCTGATCCACGATGTGCACGAGGAATTCCTCGATTCGGGCTCATCCCGCGCGGCGGACATCGTCTGCGACCTGGACGAGGAATTGCCGGAGGTGGTGGGCGACCGGGCGCAATTGTCGCAAATGCTGCACAATCTGATCGGCAACGCCATGAAATACGGCCGACCCGACACCCCCGTCCGCGTGACCCTGAGCCGCGACGACGCCCGGCTGCGACTGACCGTCGCAGACAAGGGCGAGGGCATTCCGGCCAACCACCTGCCCCGGCTGACCGAGAGATTCTATCGGGTGGATTCGGGGCGAAGCCGCAGCATTGGCGGAACCGGCTTGGGTCTCGCGATCGTCAAGCATATCGTCGAGCGGCATCGCGGTCGGCTGGAAATCGCTAGCGAGGTCGGCCTGGGCACGACCATCACCGTCCGAATTCCAATCGTGAAAAGCCCAAGCAAATCCGCTTCGGAGGGCGCTGTCACAAAACCGCAATAGAAATGTCACACGGGGGTATGGCGAGCATGGCAGCGCCCGGTTCGCACCCGTTTCGGTGGCCTAAGGATTTCGATGCGTCTGCCCTGCCTTCTCGCCGCGATGTTCGCGCTGGCGGCCTGCCACGATCAGGCCAATGGCGGCGGCGCGGGCGTGCGCGAGCAGATCACGGCGGTGGGATCGTCGACCGTCTATCCCTTCACGACCATCATCGCCGAGCGTTTCGTCGCCAGCGACCCGCAGGCCAAGGCACCCGTCATCGAGTCGACCGGCACCGGCGCGGGGATGAAGCTGTTCTGCGCGGGGATCGGGGCGGCGCATCCCGATATCGAGGACGCCTCGCGCCGGATGAAGGCCGGCGAGTATCGTGATTGTGCGGCGCACGGCGCAGCGGAGATACTGGAGATCCCGATCGGTATCGACGGTATCGCCTTTGCCGAGTCGAAGCGCGGGCCGCGCATGGCCCTGTCCACCGTGGACCTCTACCGCGCGCTGGGCGCGCATCCCGGCGGCAAGCCCAATCGCGCACGGACCTGGCGGGACGTGAACCCCGCGCTACCCGCCATTCCGATCCAGGTCTATGGTCCGCCCGCGACCAGTGGCACGCGCGATGCCCTTGCGGAACTGATCCTGATGCGCGGCTGCGATCAGGTCGAGCCGCAGGCGCATGCGCTGTCGCTTCGCGATCCCGACGCGCACCGGCTGCTCTGCACCCGCGTCCGCGAGGATGGCGCCTATATCGACGCGGGTGAGAACGATAATCTGATCGTCCAGAAGCTACAGGCAAATCCGGACGCGCTCGGTGTCTTCGGCTATTCCTATCTGGAGGAAAATCGCCAGACGGTGAACGGCGTCACCATCGACGGCATCCCGCCGACCTATGACGCCATCGCCGCCGATCGTTATCCAGGATCGCGGCTGCTCTATATTTACGTGAAAAAGGCGCATCTGGACGCCATTCCCGGCCTCAGGCGCTTTCTGGCGCTCTACGCGCAGAATTGGGGTGCAGGCGGACCGCTGACCCGGCGCGGGCTGATCGCATCGCCCGCTCCCGTCCAGGCCCGTGCGCAAGCGATCATCGCAAACGAAACCGCGCTCGACCCGGCCGGGCTGCCGTCGTGAACGGCATCATTCTCCTGATCCTGATCCTGGGGCTGGGCATCATCGCCTGGGCCTCGACACGGATGCGCGCGCTCGGCTTTCGGCGACGGTCGAGCGTGCGGGTCAGTTCGCTTCCCCATCATCATGGCTGGTATGTCGCATTGTGGACGGCAGTGCCGCCGCTGATCTTTCTCATCATCTGGTCCGCCACCTCGCCCGCGCTCGTGACCGACATGGTCCTGCGCGTACCCGCCGCCGCGCAACTACCCGCGCCCGGTTTCGAGCGGGCGGCGATCCTGTCCGAAGCGCGAGCGCTGGCGGCCGGGCGCGCGCAGGGTGCGTTTCATGCCCTTTCCCGCACGCTGGCCCCGGCCTATGACCGGGCGCAGACCCGATTCGACTGGATCGCGACCGCCATCGTCCTGCTCCTCGCGCTGGCGGGAGGGGCCTATGCCTATCTGCGTGTGAAGCCCAACTTCTCCGCGCGAACCCGGATCGAGCGGGTGGTGCTGGCATTGCTGCTTGCGGCGTCGTTGATCGCGATCCTGACCACCGCCGGCATCGTGGCGTCGCTACTGTACGAGGCGGGGCGCTTCTTTTCGGTGGTGCCCGTCACCGACTTCCTGTTCGGAACGCATTGGAGCCCGCAGGTCATCGACCCGCGCGATCCGGGCGCGTCGTTGGGCGCGGTGCCGCTATTCTGGGGCACCTTCTTCATCGGCGCGGTGATCGCCATGGCGGTCGCCATTCCCTTCGGCCTGATGAGCGCCATCTACCTGACGCAATATGCGCAGCCGCGCGCGCGCCGGATCATGAAGCCGGTGCTGGAGGTGCTCGCGGGTATTCCAACCGTGGTCTATGGCTATTTCGCCGCGCTGACCGTCGCGCCTGCCGTCCGCCAGTTCGCGGTCGCCATTGGCATCGACTGGGCATCCTCCGAAAGTGCACTGGCGGCAGGGCTCGTCATGGGTGTGATGATCATCCCCTTTGTCTCCTCCATGGCTGATGACAGCCTGGCCGCGGTGCCCAGCGCGATGCGCGACGGCAGCCTGGCGATGGGCGCCACGCCGTCCGAGACGATCACCCGCGTCATGCTACCTGCCGCATTGCCCGGCGTCGTGGGTGGCGTATTGCTGGCCGTCAGCCGCGCGATCGGCGAGACGATGATCGTCGTTATGGCGGCGAGCGGCGTCGCGACCCTGACTGCCAATCCCTTTGCGAGCACGACGACGGTGACGCGCCAGATCGTCGATCTGCTAACCGGAGAAGCCGAGTTCGACAGCCCGAAGACGCTGGCGGCCTTCGCGCTGGGCCTGACGCTGTTCGTCATCACGCTGCTTCTCAACATCGTCGCGCTGAGCGTGGTGAAGCGCTATCGGGAATCCTATGAATAGGTTGTCCTCCCCCAAAGGTTGGGACAGCCCGGCGATGGAGCGCCGGTTGCGCCGTCGCCATGCCGCAGAGCGTCGCTTCCGTCGGATCGGCGCGGCCGCCGTCGCGCTGTCGGCGGCGTTCCTGGCCTTTCTGTTGGTCACGATGATCGCACAGGGTTACCGCGGTTTCACCGAGACGCGAGTGACCGTGCCGATCGACCTGGCGAAAGCCCGACTGCCGATCGAGCCCGCCCGGCTGAAGGGGCGCGGGGCGGATCTGGCGCTGGCGGGCGCAGGGCTGGAGGATGCGGTCGACCGGGCGGCGACGAGCGCCTTCGGGCCGGACGGGGTCGACCTGTTGTCGCCGGGCGCGTGGATCGTGGTGCGCGATGCCGTCAAGGCCGATCCCTCTCTCCTCCACCGCACCATAAGCTTCGCCCTGCCCGTCGCAAGCCCCTATGACGTCGCCGCCAAGGGTGAAGGCACGGCGGAGGCCGAGCGCGTCATCGCCCGGTTGCAGGCGCGCGGATGGGTGTCGAGCGGCTGGAATAGCGGCTTCCTGCGCAATGCCGACGCCACCGATCCGACCCGGGTGGGCATTTGGGGCGCGGCCAAGGGCTCGCTGCTGACCATGCTGGTCACGCTGGCGCTCGCCTTTCCCATCGGCGTGCTCGCAGCCCTCTATCTCGAGGAATATGCGCCCAAGAATCGGTGGACCGACATGATCGAGGTGTCGATCAACAATCTGGCCGCGGTCCCCTCGATCATCTTCGGCCTGCTGGGGCTGGCGGTGTTCCTCGGCAGCTTCGGCCTGCCGCGCTCGGCACCTTTGGTCGGCGGGCTGACGCTGGCGCTGATGACCATGCCCGTGATCGTCATCGCGGGGCGCAACGCGATCAAGGGCGTGCCGCCGTCGATCCGCGACGCCGCGCTGGCGGTCGGCGCGTCGCGGGTGCAGGTGATCTTCCACCATGTCCTTCCCCTCGCCTTGCCCGGCATCCTGACGGGCACCATCATCGGCATGGCACGCGCATTGGGAGAGACCGCTCCGCTGCTGATGATCGGGATGCGCGCCTTCATCGCCGCCCCGCCGCAGGGGTTGACCGATCCCGCGACCGTCCTGCCGGTCCAGATCTTCCTCTGGTCGGATCAGGTCGATCGCGGCTTCATCGAAAAGACCTCTGCCGCGATCATCGTTCTTCTCATTTTCCTGCTCGCGATGAACGGGCTGGCCATCTATCTTCGCAATCGGTTCGAGACACGCTGGTGACCACCCCCAAGATTAGCGCGCGCAACGTCAGCGTCTCCTATGGCGCCAAGCAGGCGATCCACGGCATCTCGATCGATGTCGATATGGATCACGTCATCGCCTTTATCGGCCCCTCGGGCTGCGGCAAGTCGACCTTCCTGCGCACGCTGAACCGGATGAACGACACCATCGCATCGGCGCGGGTGACGGGCGACGTCCTGCTCGACGGCCAGGACATCTACGCGCCCGAGATGGACGTGGTGCAGTTGCGCGCCCGTGTCGGCATGGTGTTCCAGAAGCCCAATCCTTTCCCGAAGTCGATCTTCGAGAATGTCGCTTATGGTCCGCGAATCCACGGCTTGGCCTCATCCCGGGCCGAGCTGGACATGATCGTCGAGCGTTCGCTGACCCGTGCCGGCCTGTGGAACGAGGTCAAGGACCGGCTGTGGGAAAGCGGCACCGCCTTGTCGGGCGGCCAGCAGCAGCGGCTTTGCATCGCGCGCGCCATCGCGGTCGACCCGGAAGTCATCCTGATGGACGAGCCGTGCAGCGCGCTGGACCCCATTGCGACCGCGCGGATCGAGGAACTGATCCACGATCTTCGTGGCCGCTACGCCATCGCGATCGTCACCCATAACATGCAACAGGCCGCCCGCGTCTCCCAGCGGACAGCCTTTTTCCACCTCGGCACCTTGGTCGAGTACGGAAAGACGTCCGACATCTTCACGAACCCGAAGGAAGAGCGGACGAAGGACTATATTACCGGCCGTTACGGCTGAGGACGAGGATCATGGACCACACCGTAAAGGCATTCGACAACGATATCGGCCGCTTGCGCGGGCTGATCAGCCAGATGGGCGGATTGGCCGAGGAAGCGATCGCCAATGCGATCCGCGCGCTGCAACGCTCCGACCTGGAACTGGCGCGCAAGGTTCGCGAGGACGACAAGGCGATCGACCTGATCGAGGCGGAGGTCGAGCGGCTGGCGGTGCGCACCATCGCGCTGCGGGCGCCGATGGCCAACGACCTGCGCGAGGTCGTCGCCGCACTGAAGATCGCCAGCGTCGTCGAGCGGATCGGCGACTATGCCAAGAACATCGCCAAGCGCGTGCCGATGATCGAGAGCGAGGACCGGATCGAGCCCGTCTCCATCCTGCCCGCCATGGCGCGGATCGCCTCGGCGATGGTGCATGACGTGCTCGACGCCTTCGCCGCGCGCGATGCCGAGGCGGCGGTCCGGGTCCGCGACAGCGACAACGCACTCGACGATTTCTACGACTCCATCTTCCGCACGCTCGTCACCCATATGGTCGAGAATCCCAAGACGATCGGCCAGGTCGCGCACCTGCTGTTCATCGCCAAGAATCTCGAACGGATCGGTGACCATGCGACCAACGTCGCGGAAATGGTCTATTTCGCCGCCACCGGCACCCAGATGGGTGAGCGGGACCGCGGCGGCACTTGGCCTTCTTGAGGGAACAGGCACGATGGCACGGGTAAAGATGTTGCTGGTCGAGGACGACGCCGCGCTCGCGGAGCTGCTCGTCTTCCATTTCAAGCGCGAGGATTTCGAGGTTGCCCACACGCCCGACGGCGAAGAGGCGCTGTTGCTGGCGCGCGAAAGCACGCCCGACATCGTCCTGCTCGACTGGATGGTCGAGGGGATTTCGGGGATCGAGGTGTGCCGCCGCCTGCGCCGATCGCCGGAAACCGCGAACGTACCGATCATCATGCTGACCGCGCGCGGCGAGGAAGAGGACCGGGTGCGCGGGCTGGAGACGGGCGCGGACGATTATGTCACCAAGCCCTTCTCCCCGCGCGAACTGGTCGCGCGCGTCGGCGCGGTGCTGCGCCGGGTCCGCCCGGCACTGGCGGGCGAGGCGCTGACCTATGCCGATATCGAGATGGACACGGTCGGCCACAAGGTGCGCCGCGCGGGCGAGGTCGTCTCGCTCGGGCCCACCGAATTTCGGCTGCTCAAGCATTTCCTGGAGCATCCGGGCTGGGTCTTCTCGCGCGAACGGTTGCTCGACGCCGTTTGGGGGCATGACTCCGACATCGAGAGCCGGACCGTCGACGTGCATATCCGTCGCCTGCGCAAGGCGATCAATATCGGCGATCGTCCCGACATCATCCGCACGGTCCGCTCGGCAGGTTACTCGCTCGACGCGGGCGGCTGAAAAAAGTGTCAGGATCGGGTCGCAAGCGAAACGAGGGAGCCAAGTGGGGTATGAGGCGTTCTGCCCCACGCGCTAACGCACTTGCGCTTCCGAACAGGAGATACGCATGAAGCTCGTTTTTCTGGCCGCCACCGCGCTGATGGCCATGCCCGCCGTGGCTCAGACCACGCCCCAGACCGACACCACCACGCAGGCCGGGGTACAGGCCGGAGCCTCGACCGACACCTCGGGTTCGATGCAGGCGAACGCCGCCGCGTCCGCCGCGACGATGACCGCCGGTGGCTATCAACCCGCGCAGCCGCCCATGGCCTCGCCGCCGGCCCCGGGTGCGCCGGTCGTGTTCCAGCAGGCGCCGAGCCCGTCGCAGGCCTATCCGGCCCCGGCTCCGCTCAAAAGCTATCCGATCTGTAAAAAGGGTCAGTTTGACCAATGTCGCCAGCGCGGCGGCAAGTAACCGCCCCGCACTGTCGCGACAAAGCAACGCCGGTCCCTCGCGGGGCCGGCGTTTTCTATTCCTCGACCAGTTTCATCAGTCGCCGCTCGACCGGGGCCAAGACCGGCCCGAGTTCGTGCCCGCGCTTGAGCACCGCCCCGCCCTCGCCGATCAAGGCCCACATGCCCTGGCGATTGCGAAGCGCCGGCCGCTTCTCGATCCGATATTCGGGACGCTCGGCGGTTCGGCGAAATGCGGAAAATATGGCGGCGTCGCGGCCCAGGTCCATGGCGTAATCGCGCCAGTGTCCGGCGGCCACCATCCGGCCGTACAGGTCCAATATGCGGTTCAGTTCGCCGCGGTCGAACCCGACCTGACCGGGCGACTTGGGGAAGGGAACGACTCCCATCAGGCGCGGTCGCGCTCCTCTTCCCGCTCGGCCAGTACCGCATCCAGCCGCCGCCGCATGGTATCCAGTTCGCAGCGTAGCATCTCGATCTTTTGCGTCTGCGGGTCGAACATCTCGGAGCATGGCGTGCCATAGGGGACGAAGCGCCGCTCCGGCGCCACTCCACCCTCGACGACGGTCGGGCGCGCGGGGATGCCGACCATCACCGCGCCTTCGGGCACATCGCGAGTGACGACCGCATTGGCCCCGACACGCGCTCGCGGCCCGACGGTGATCGGGCCCAACACCTGCGCGCCGGAGCCGACAATGGCTCCGTCCATCAATGTCGGGTGACGCTTGCCCGCCACGCCATTGTCGGGGCTGGTCCCGCCCAGCGTGACGCATTGATAGATGGTGACGTCGTCACCGATCTCCGCCGTTTCCCCGATCACGACGAAGCCATGGTCGATGAAGAAATTGCGACCGATCTTGGCACCGGGGTGGATATCGATCGCGGTCAGGAAGCGGGTGAAGTGGTTGACCAGCCGCGCGAGAAAGAAGGCCCGGGCGCGGTACAGCCGATGCGCGACCCGGTGACCCGCCAAGGCCCATACGCCCGGATAAAGCAGAATTTCCGCACGCGAATGCGGTGCAGGGTCGCGGGCCCGGATCGAATCGAGATAGGCGGCCAAACGGCTCGGCATGAGCATGTCCCCAGATGCGATAGGTGCATTTAAGCACGGCGTTCCCTAAAATCCAGATAGCCGGTCGAGACATGGCTTCGCGACAAACTCTATCTTTGTTGCAGCGTTGGTTTCGACACGGCATGGCCTCCCGGCCGCAAACCCCCTAGGAGACATGATGGACCCGACCAGTAGCGAACTGATCCACATCCTGCCGTTCGTGGCTGTCGGCTTTGCCGCGCAGGTGGTCGACGGTGCATTGGGCATGGCGTTCGGCGTGATCTCCAACACGCTGCTCATCAGCCTGGGCGTGCCGCCCGCCGCCGCCTCGGCCGGAGTCCACAGTGTCGAGACCTTTACCACCGCTGTGTCGGGGATCAGCCATGCGGTCCAGCGCAACGTCAACTGGCGGCTGTTTCTGCGCCTGATGATCCCGGGCGTGATCGGCGGGGCGCTGGGCGCCTATGTCCTGTCCAATGTCGACGCGGCGGTCGTAAAGCCCTTCATCCTCGCCTATCTGACCGGCATCGGTCTTTATCTGCTGATCCGCGCCTGGCGGCACAAGTCGCATATCCGAGAGCCCAAGGTGGTCGAGCCGCTGGGCTTTCTCGGCGGTTTTCTCGATGCGGCGGGCGGTGGCGGCTGGGGGCCGGTGGTGACCTCCAACCTGCTGGCGCAGGGCGCCGCGCCCCGAACGACGATCGGGACGGTCAACACCGCCGAATTCTTCCTGACGACCACGATTTCGGCGACGTTCATCAGCCAGTTGGGATGGGGAGCCTTCACCATGGCGACGGTCGGGCTGCTGATCGGGGGCATTTTCGCCGCGCCGTTCGGGGCGATGCTGGCCAAGCGCGTCCCGCCGCGCGTGCTGCTGGCACTGGTCGGAATCATCCTGACGCTGACCAGCTTCTGGGGATTGTATCAGGCGGTCAGCGGCTGAACCGTTCATCCTGTCTCGCCGCAGACAGGACGAAGGGGCGGACCGATCGCGGAGCCGCCCCTCCAACCACCGCTTTGCGGAATCCGCGCCCCCCAAGCACCGCTTGGGGAGGATCGGGTTCAGGCGATGGCCGAATGGACAGTCGCCACGGCCTGCATCACCGCCGCAATGCGCACCGCGGTCTGGATGATCTCCGCCGAGGCGCCCGCCTTCTTCAGCACCGCCTCATGCGCGTCGATGCACATGCCGCAGCCATTGATCGCCGACACGGCCAGGCTGAACAGTTCGAAGTCGATCTTGTCGATACCCGGTGCGCCGATCACGTTCATGCGCAGCTTGGCTGGCATGTTGCGATATTCCTGGTTTCCGGCCAGGTGGGTGAAGCGATAATAGACGTTGTTCATCGCCATCACGGCCGCCGCCGCCCGCGCGGCGTTCGCCGCCTCGGGCGACAGCTTCGGCGCGCATTCAGCTTCGGCGGCCTCGACCAGCGGCTTGTGACCCGTGCCGTGCGCACAGGCGAGCAGCAGGCCGTATTTGCGCTGATCGTTGAGCACCGGCTCATTCAGCAGCGAGCCGACATTCAGGCGTATGTCCTTGGCGAAATCGGGCAACTGCCCGGCGAATTCCTTGAGAGACATGGGATTGCTCCAGATACACGACGCCCCAGTCCGGGCCGCCGATCGCAATGGATCGGCAGCCCTCGCCGGGGCGTCGGACATAAGAGCCGGATGGCGATCGCGCCCCCGGCCCTGGTGATTACTCGGCGGCCAGCTGGAGGACGTCGTCGCCCTTGTTCCAGTTGCACGGGCAGAGTTCGTCGGTCTGCAGCGCGTCGAGGACACGCAGCGTCTCCGCCGGGTTGCGACCGACGTTCAGGCCGTTGATCGTCACGTGCTGGATGACATTGTCGGGGTCGATGATGAAGGTCGCGCGATAGGCGACATGCTCATTCTTGTCGACGATGCCCAGCGCGTCGGCCAGGACGCGGCCATTGTCCGCGATCCAGGGGAAATCGGCCGCGGCGAGATCCGGGTCCGACTTGCGCCATGCCAGGTGGACGTGCGCGGTGTCGGTCGACGCGCCGATCAGCACGGCGTCGCGATCCTCGAAATCGCCCTTCAGCTCGGAATAGCCGACGATCTCGGTCGGGCAGACGAAGGTGAAGTCCTTCGGCCAGTAGAAGAGAACCTTCCACTTGCCCTCATACGAGGCGTCGCTGATCGTCTCGCCGGCGGGGAGCGCGTTGGTCCCCTGCTGGACGGGGACGGTGAATGCGGGGAGCTTGTCTCCAACGGTCAACATGGCAATATGCCTCCTTTTCTTCCCAAAAGTTCGGCTTCAGCCATCCTCTCACGCGATCGGCGGTAACCCGCCTGTATTCGTTGCACCGACGGATATGGGGACTGGCGCGTTCGATCCAACAAGCTATTTGTCAAAACGCAATCGACTGAGACGATCAATGGCCGCGACCTACCTACCGACGCTAAAACAACTTCAATATCTCGTGGCCTTACAGGACCATGGGCATTTCGGCCGGGCGGCCGACGCTTGCTTCGTGACGCAATCCACTTTGTCGGCGGGCCTGCGCGAGTTGGAGACGCTGATCGGCGTGACGCTGGTCGAGCGGACCCGGCGCGTGGTGCGCTTCACGCCGCTGGGTGAACGCATCGCCGACAAGGCACGGCGCGTGCTGCGCGAGGCGGACGAACTGGGCGACATGGCGCGCGCCGCCGGGCGCCCCTTGTCGGGGGAGATGCGCATGTCGGTCATCCCGACCATCGCTCCCTTCATGCTGCCGCGTATCCTGCCCCGCCTGCGCCGCGACTATCCGGACCTCAAGCTGTTCCTGCGCGAAGAGCCGAGCGGCCCGGCCTGTGAGCGGCTGCATAATGGTCGCACCGATTGCGTCCTGCTCGCCCTACCCTTCGCCTGTGGCGAGGTAACCGCCGAGCCTTTGTTCGACGACCGGCTGTTCGTCGCCTTCCCTACCGAGGACGATCTCACGCCACCACCCGCCATCGCGGCGGCCGCGATCGATGAGAATCGCCTGCTGTTGCTGGAGGACGGCCATTGCCTGAAGGATCATGCGCTGGCCGCGTGCAACCGCCCCGAATTACGGGCGGAAGCGACGATGCTCGGCACCTCGCTCCACACGATCGTCCAGATGGTCGATAACGGTCTGGGCATGACGATGCTGCCCGAGATGGCGTTGAAATCCGGCATTTTGGACAACACCCATATCACCGCGCGTCCGCTGGATGCCGAAAATGCGATGCGAAAAATCGCGCTCGTCTGGCGCCGTGCGAGCCCGCGCGAAAAGGATTTCCGCCTGCTCGCGCAGGTTCTGGCAGAGGCCGGCTAAACCCCGGTCGTCCATGGAGCGTGCAGCCCGGACTTTGCGTTCCGCCCCCATTCCACCGTTCGAGGAGATATTCCATGACCCTGACCGCACGACGCCTGCTGGCCGCACTGCCGCTCGTCGCCCTAATCGGGTTGGGTGCCTGCGGGCGCGGCGGGGACCAGCGGGAGGCGCCGGCCACGCCATCGACCGCCGCGGCACCCGCTCCCGCCGAGCCGCCGGTCACCCCGGACCAGGCCATGGCCCCCACCCGGACGATCCTGGACAATGCCGCCGCAACACCGTCGCTTTCCTCGCTGGTCGCAGCAGTGCGTGTGTCGGGGCTGGCCACCACCTTGGCGGGTCCCGGCCCCTATACGCTGTTCGCTCCCTCGAACGAGGCGTTCGGACGGCTGGCGCCCGGCGTGCTGGAGCAATTGCTGCAACCCGCCAACCGCGACTCGCTCGTGCGGCTGCTGCGCTTTCACATGGTGCCGGGAATGCTCGGTGTCGCCGAGCTGCAACGGCGGATGGCGGCAGGCGGCGGCACCGCGCGGATCATGACCGTGCAGGGTGAACCGCTGACCGTCACCATGACCCAGTCAGTGATCACCCTGACCGATGGGGGCGGCAACAAAAGCTATATCGAGGCGGGCGACCTCGCCCAGGCCAATGGCGTGATCCACATCGTGAACGGCGTCTTGGTGCCAAAACTGGATTAAGTGCGTTACTCCCGACAGGCCAGCCGTTTCGCCTGCGCATCGGCCGGTCTGCCCTTCACCATGCGACGCGACGCGAACCCGCTCCGCCGCCAGAAGAACGGGAGTAACTATTCCATGCTGAAGACCTTCGCGATTCTCGCCACCGCCACCGCTTTGACCGGCGCCGGGATGGCGATGGCGCAAACGACGCCGGCCCCGGCGCAGAGTGCGCCCGCCCAGACCATGACCGCACCGGCCACGCCTGCCGCCCCGGCGCAGGCAACACCGGCTGCCAGCGGAACGATCCTTCAGGTGCTTGCCGCGACACCGGACCGCAGCACGCTGGCGCTGCTGGTCACGACGGCGGGCCTCAATACCGATCTGGCAGGCCCCGGCCCCTTCACCGTCTTCGCTCCCAGCGACGAGGCGTTCAGCCGTATGCCCGCCGGTGCACTCGACACGCTTAGCCAGCCGGCGAACAAGCCGACGCTCGCCACGATCCTGAAATACCATGTCGTACCGGGCAAGCTGACCGCCGAGCAATTGAAGGCTCAGATCACCGCCGGAAACGGCACCGCGACGCTGACCACGCTGGCGGGACAGCCGCTGACCGCACAGATCGGCCCCAACGGCAATATTATGCTGACCGACGTCAACGGTCAGAAGGCCTATGTCGACAAGGCCGACGTGAACGCCACCAACGGCGTCGTCCACCTGACCAACGGCATCAACGTGCCGAAGATCGGCTGACCTCTCGTCGATCGATAGAAGGAAGGCGGGGCTCTCCGGCTCCGCCTTTTCTATAACGCTTCGCCGTCCTGCCAGCGCTCGGATGCGGCATGATCGCTGTCACGCGCTTCGACCCATCGGGCTTGGTCGCCGCGTGTCTCCCGCTTCCAGAAGGGGGCATCGGTCTTGAGCCGGTCGATCAGATAGGCACAGCCATCGAGCGCGTCCCGGCGATGGGGCGCGGCGGTGACGACCAGGACGATCCGCTCGCCCGGTCGCATCGGACCGACGCGGTGAACGATGGTCGCGGCCTGCAACGACCATCGCTGTGTCGCGGTTTGTGCGATCCGTTCGAGCGCCGCCTCGGTCGCGCCCGGATAATGCTCCAGTTCCAGCACGTCGACGCCATCGTCCGCGCGAACGAGCCCGCAGAAGCTGGCGACAGCGCCGACATGGCTTCCTTCGACGCGCGCCATTTCGTCGGCCAGATCGATCGGATCGGTCGAGACGCAAATCCGGATCATCCGCCCGTCACCGGCGGAAAGATCGCGACTTCGCGCGCGCCGTCAAGCGACGCGTCGAGACCGACGAACGTCTGGTCCACCGCCGCGCGCAGCCGTTCGGGTTCGGCCAGCGCCTCGGCATAGCCGCCGCCGCGCGCCGCCAGCCAGCGGATCAGCTCGGCTACGCTCGTCACGTCATCGGGCAGGGTCAGCGCTTCCTCGGCCAGCCCGATGCGCTCCCGGACCCAGGCGAAATAGAGAATGGTCATCAGCTATCCATATGCTTGAGGCCGACGCGCAGATAATCCCATCCGGTGATCAGCGTCAGCACCGCCGCGCCCCAGAGCGCCGCAAGCGAGGCGATGTGCACCCAGGCCCAGCCCGGCAGCGCGCCACCGAGGATCAGCCCGCCCAGCGCGATCAATTGCAGCGTCGTCTTCCATTTGGCGAGCCGCGAAACCGGCACCGACACCTGCAACTGCGCCAGAAACTCGCGCAGGCCCGACACCGCGATTTCGCGCAACAGAATGATAAGCCCCGCCACCACGCTGAGCCCGCTGATGACCTGCACCGCGACAAGGACGAGGATGACCGAGGCGACCATGATCTTGTCCGCGATGGGATCGAGGAAGACGCCCAGTTTCGACACCGCCCCCTGCGCACGTGCGAGATAGCCATCGAAATAATCGGTGATGCCCATCAGGCAGTATAGCGCGAAGGCCACGCCGTAACCCCATTCCCAATGGGGTTGCCATAGTAGCCCCGCGAGCAGGGGTACGGCCACAATTCGCGAGAGCGTCAACAGGTTGGGCAGCGTCAGCATGACGCCTTCTAACCGCTCGCCCGTCCATGACAAACCGCTTTAAGCGGTTGGCGATGCGGACGGGGGTGGCTATGTTGTCGTCATCCTATTGCCACGATCGGGCCATTTTTCGTTATGCTCAACGCCCTCGGGCTCCTCAAGCGGCGGCGGTTCCTGCCGTTGTTCACCACCCAGTTCCTCGGCGCGTTCAACGACAATCTGTTTAAGACGTCGATGGTGCTGTTCGCCACCTATGCCATCTTCAACGACGCCCATGCCGAAGCGAACTTCAACGCGCTGGCGACCGGCCTGTCGATCGTGCCCTTCGTCCTGCTCTCCGCGCTGTCGGGGCAATTGGCGGACAGTCATGACAAGGCGCGGATCATCCGCATCGTCAAGACGGCTGAAATCGGGATCATGATCATCGGCGCGCTGGGCCTGATGGTCGCGAAGGCGGGCTATACCAATATCGGGCTGGGCATGATGCTGGGCACCGTCCTGGCGCTGGGCGTCCATTCGACCTTTTTCGGACCGATCAAATACGCGATCCTGCCACAGCATCTGGAGCCCGACGATATTCTGGGCGGGACCGGGCTGGTCGAGGCGGGGACGTATCTCGCCATCCTGCTGGGCACGGTCACGGCAGGATGGGTCCCGATCGAGGCCGCCGCCGCCGGTGTCCTGATCGTCGCGGGTCTGGGCTGGTTCACCGCGCGTCAGGTTCCCCCCGCCCCGCGCGAGGGGCCGCCGCTCAAGCTGAACTTCAATCCCTTCACCGCCTCCTGGCGACTGATCGCCGCCACGCTGCATATCCGGCGGCTGTTCCTGGCGATCGTCGCCATCAGTTTCTTCTGGACGATCGGATCGGTGCTGATCATCGTCTTCCCGCCCCTCGTGAAGAACGTGCTGACCGCCGATAAGGAAGTCGCCAGCCTTGCCATCGCGATCTTCTCGATCGGCGTCGCGATCGGATCGGTGGTCATCAATACCATGTTGAAGGGCGAGATTTCGGCGCGCTATTCGCCCGTTTCGGTCATTGCGATGGGCGCGTTCGTGGTCCTGTTCTCGATCCTGTGCCGCAACTGGGCCCCTGCCCCCGATGGCGGCCTGTATAGCTGGCAGGCCTTTCTCGCCGAACCGCGCGCGATCGGCATTTTGGCGACGCTGCTCGCCATCGCGACGACCGGCGGGATGTTCGTGGTGCCGCTCTATGCCTTCCTGACGACCACGGTCGGCAAGGATCAGACGGCACGGACGGTGGCGGCCAACAATATCGTCAACTGCTTCGCCATGACGATAGGATCGGCGGCGGTCCTGGCCATCAGTGCGGCGGGTGTGACGCCGGAGGATATGCTGTTCCTCGTCGCCGCCATGTGCCTGGTCTCCGCCTGGCTGGCGCTCAGGTTGCACCGGGCCTGCGACGACGGATGCGTCGACCCGGCCTGATCAGAGCAGGAAGCTGTAGATACAGATGAAGAAGGCGGTGAAGCTGAGGACGAACAGGCGGAGATCCTGATCGTCCCGGCGCCGCTTCGGCATGATGGCGGGAGGCGGAAGCGAACGCCGAAAGGGGTGGCGGGCGGCTTCGTTGGTGAGGATGAGGCGGCGTCTCATGATGAGAATGTTAACGCCGCGTTCACCATTTCGGCATCCGTCGATATTGCCGCTGGAACCGCCTCGCTGCCCCGTTCCGAGACAGCGAGGACAGTTGGTCAGTGCTGGTGCGCCGACGCGGCACCGATTCCGGTTTCGGACCGGATGCGCTGGGCCGGATAGCCCGCCTTGTCGATCGCAGCGCGCCCGGTGCGATCTGTGATCGACACGATCCATATCGTCAGGAAGGCCAGCGGCATCGAGAATATGGTCGGCGATCCATAAGGGAAGATCGGCGCGTCATAGCCCAGCACCTTCACCCAGATGGCGGGCGACAGGATCGTCAGGACCAGAGCGGTCAGCAAGCCGACCAGTCCCCCCGCGACCACGCCCCGCGTCGTGCATCCGGACCAGAGCAGCGACAGCAGCAGCACCGGGAAATTGGCCGACGCCGCCAGTGCGAAGGCCAGGCTGACCATGAAAGCGACATTCTGCTTCTCGAAGACGATGCCCAGCAGGATCGCCACCACCGCCAGTACCAGCACGGTGATCCGGGAAACCCGCAATTCGGACGCTGAGTCCGCTTGGCCCCGCTTGATGACCGTCGCATAAAGGTCATGACTGACCGCCGACGCACCCGACAGGGTCAGGCCCGCCACCACGGCCAGGATGGTCGCGAAGGCCACCGCCGAGATGAAGCCCAGGAACAGATTGCCACCGACCGCCTGCGCCAGATGGATCGCGGCCATGTTGCTGCCCCCACGCAACGCCCCATCGGCGTCGAGAAAGCCCGGATCGGTGGCGACCAGAACGATCGCGCCGAAACCGATGACGAAGGTCAGGATATAGAAATAGCCGATCCAGCCCGTCGCCCACAGCACCGAGCTGCGTGCTGCCTTCGCATTGGGCACGGTGAAAAAGCGCATCAGGATATGCGGCAATCCCGCCGTCCCGAACATCAGCGCCGCCCCGATCGAAATGGCAGAGATGGGGTCCTTGATGAAACCACCAGGGCCCATGATCGCGCTGCCCTTGGCGGCGGCCTCCTCCGGCCCCGCGCCGGCCAGCGCGGCGAGCGCAGTCTTGACGTCGACCGCGCGCGCGAACAGCGCCTCCGGACTGAAATGGAAACGGGCGAGCACGGCGATCGCCATGAAGCTGGCCGCGCCGAGCAGCATCATCGCCTTGACGATCTGTACCCAGGTCGTGGCCGTCATGCCCCCGAACAGCACGTACAGCGTCATTAGCACGCCGACGATCACCACCGCATAGCCATAAGGCAGGCCAAAGAGCAGCCGGATCAACTGCCCCGCCCCTACCATTTGCGCGATCAGATAGAAGAGGACGACGAGCAGGGTCGAGCACGCCGCGACCATCCGAACCGGCGTCTGGGCAAAACGGAACGAGGCGACATCGGCAAAGGTGAACCGCCCCAGATTGCGCAGCCGCTCCGCCATTAGGAACAACAGGATCGGCCAACCGACCAGAAAACCGATCGAATAGATCAGCCCGTCATAGCCGTCGGCATAGATCTGTGCCGAGATACCCAGGAACGACGCCGCCGACATGAAGTCGCCCGCGATCGCCAATCCGTTCTGAAAACCCGTGATCCCACCGCCCGCGGTGTAGAAGTCGGACGCCGTTCGCGTGCGCCGCGCCGCCCATCGGGTGATTGCCAGGGTCAGCGCCACAAAGGCCGCGAACATGCCGATCGCGCTCCAGTTCGTCGCCTGCTGCACAGCCGGGCCGATCGCATGGGCGTTCGCCCCCGAGACGGGAAGCATGGCCATGGGCAGGGTGAGCGCCAGAATAGCGCGCCTCATGCCTGTTCCTCCGAGCGCAATTGGTCGATGACGGGATCGAAGTCCCGGTTGGCGCGCCAGACGTACAAACCGGTCAGAAAAATGGCGAGCGCGATGACGCCCAGTCCGATCGGAATACCCCAGCTTGTCGCGCCACCGCTGATCGACCGGGCGAGCAGCGCCTTGTCGAAGGCGATGGTCAGGATGAACCCGAAATAGGCGATCAGCATGATCACCGTTAAGATGATGGTAAATCGTCCACGCCTGCGCACCAGCGCCAAATAGCGCGGATCGCGAGCCAGCCGGGCGGCGGCATCCTCCATGGCATTCTCCTAAACCCCGTCGCGCCGGTTGTCGGCGTCGTCCGGGCCATGCTCCCCCGCCCCCGGCGCGGCGTCAAGCGCGATTGGGGCGATAGGCGTTCAGGTCGATGCCGTGGCGGGCCACCTTGTCGTAAAAGGTCTTGCGCGGAATGCCCAGAATGGCGAGCGCGGCGCGGACGTCACCCGCCACCTCCTCCAGAACGCTGCGGATCGTCGCGCCTTCGAACTGTTCGACCCGCTCGGGCAATGGCAGGGGGTCACCCGTCTCCGCCACCTCGCCGCTCAGGCCCAGGGCGACGCGATTGGCATAGTTGCGTACCTCGCGGACATTGCCCGGCCAGTCGTGCGATAACAATCTGGCCTGGATACCGCCGTCGATCATCGGCACCGGCCGCCCGAACCGCTCGGCCGCTTCGCGCAGGAAATGGGCAAAGAGCAGCGGCACATCGGCGCGTCGCTCGCGCAAGGGCGGGACGCGCAGACGCACGGCGTCGAGCCGGTACAGGAGGTCGGCGCGGAACCGCCCCTCCTCCACCGCGCGCGCCAGATCGGACTTGGCCGCCGCGACGATGCGCAGATCGAGCATTTGCGGGTCCTCCGCACCGATCGCTCGCACCTCGCGCTCCTCGACGACGCGCAGCATCCGCCCCTGAAGAGCCGGGGCCATGCTGTCGACCTCATCCAGGAACAGGGTGCCGCGATGCGACGCGGCGATCCGGCCCGGCGTGCGGCCATGCGCCTGGCCGAACAGCTCGTCCTCGGCGATCGCCTCGGGCAAGGCGGCGCAATCGACCGCGACGAAGGGCCGCGTCCGCCGCGCGCTCCAGCGGTGGAGCAACAGCGCGACCAATTCCTTGCCGGTCCCCGTCTCGCCCTCGACCAGCACATCGACATCCGCCTGCGCCACCTGTCGCACCGTATCGCGCAGCCGCATCATCACTGGCGTTTCACCGATCAGTGGATAGGCCCCCTGTGCCTCTTCCGCCGCCAGGCGCAGCCGGCGATTGTCGAGGATCAGCCGCCGCATTTCCAGCGCCCGCTCGGCACTGGCGATCAGATGGTCGGCGGCAAAGGGCTTGGCGACGAAATCAAAGACCCCCTGCTTCAACGCGGCGACCGCCATCGGTACATCGCCATGACCGGTCATCAGGATGACCGGAATTTCCGCGTCGATCGCCGCGATCCTCTTGGCAAGTTCGATCCCGTCGATCCCCGGCATCCGGATGTCCGAGACGACCATGCCGGGAAATTCGGGCGAGATCGTCGCCAGTGCCGCCAGCGGATCGCCATGCGCCTCGACATCGATGCCGGCGAGTTCGAACGACTGCGCCAGCGCCTGACGAAGCACGGTATCGTCATCGACCAGGAGGACGCGCTGCCCCTCGCTCATGCCCGGCGCATCCCGATCCGGAAGCCCGCGCCGCCCAGCGAAGACGCTGTGGTTTCCAACATGCCCCCAAACTCCGTCATGATGTCCCTCGCAATCCCCAGCCCGAGCCCCAGCCCATCGGGCTTGCCGGTCACGAAGGGGGTGAAGATGTCCGATGCGATCGCGGGGTCCAGCCCCGGCCCATTGTCCTCGACCGTCAGCTCGACCCGGTCCGCATGTTCGGTGACGGTCAGGCGAACCCGCGGGTCCGGCCGCCCCGCGACCGCATCCAGAGCGTTCTGCAAGAGATTGACCAGCACCTGCTCCAACCGGACCCGCCCCGCCCGCACGATGGGCAGCGCGCCACCCATGGGTCGCTCCAGCGCGACGCCCGCGCTACGGAACCGGTCGCCGATCAACAGCATCGTGCCGTCCAGCACCTCGTCCAGCGACACCTGCCCCAGCCCCTGCGTGCCCCGCCTCGCAAAACGTCGCATTTCCTGAACGATCGAGCCGATCCGCTCGGTCAGCGAGACGATGGTGGTCAGATTGCCGTCGGCCTTGTCCGGCTGGCTGCGCGACAGGAATGTGCGCGCATTGTCGGCCAGCGTCCGGATCGCCGCCACAGGCTGGTTGATCTCGTGCGCAACCCCGGCGGTGATCGAACCCAGCGAGCCCAGCCGGTTGGCCTGGGCCAGTTCCTCGCGCGCGGCGCGGAAGCGCTGGTCCGCGCGGATGCGCTCGGCGATTTCGACCGTCAAGCGGTCATTGGTGGCGCGCAATTCGGCGGTACGCCGGGCGACCTCGGCCTCGAGCGACTCTCGTGCCAGCGCCGCGCGCTCGGCCCGCGTGCGCCGCCAGATGGCGAGCAGCGTCAACCCGATCAGTCCGACCGCGATCAGCGCCGTGGCGGACCGAACCCAGCTATCGGCCTCGCGAAGCGCTTGGGCGGAGGGCAGGATATGGACCAGCTGCCAACGCGGCAGCGGCGCCGGGATCACGCCGACCACATAGCGGGTGCCGTCACGATCGACCGCGCGCTCGCCGGCGATACGGAAGGGGCTGGGCCGGAGCCTGCGCTCCCCGAATTGCTGGCTTTCCGCAATCTCGCCCCGCGCGGTCGGAGTGAGCGGGCGCATGATGGTGAACTGCGCCTGGGGATCGGTCGTCACCACGACGACGCCGTGATCGTCCAGCAACAGGGTCTGCCCCGGATCGCTGGTCCAGGCCTGGACGATCCGCGCGAACTCGACCTTCACCACCACCACGCCGTCCGGCGCTTCGGCGGGCCCGATGCGCCGCGCGAGGAACAGGCCCGGCCTGTGGCTGGTGTTCCCCAGCGCGAAATATTCGGATGTCCCGGCACGCAGGGCCTGTCGGAAATAGGGACGGAAACTATAGTCGCGGCCGACGAAACTCTCGCGTTCGCCCGCATTCGAGGCCGCGATGGTGCGCCCCTGGCGATCGATGGCGTAGATCACCGGCGCGCCAGTCCGCTCCGCCAGGCCCCGCAGCTTTTCGTTCAGCCGCTCGACCGCCTTGCTCGACCCGTTGCGCAGAGCGGCGCCCACATCGGGATATTCGGCCAGCACGATGGGCAGGAGCCGAAAGCGTTGCAGCTCGCTGTTCAGCAGGCGCTCCTGTTGCCGGGCGATACGCGCCGCGTCGGAGCGGAGCCCCGTCATCGCCTGTCGATGGGCATAGACGCGCAGTGCCAGCGACGCAGCCATGGCAAGCAGCAGCACTGCCAGCATCGGCATCGCATAGCGCCGCACATAGCGACGGGTCAGGGAAGGCGTGTCGGCCATATGTGCGGAATATCGCAACAGGCCATGCGACGCCATGCGGAATTTCGCGCGCAATCTATGGCTTTCAGATTATTTATCATTTATTATCAATGTCTTATGAGCGATTTAGGGAGATTTGGATTCCCGTACGCTTGCCCGCACACTGTGCTCAACTCGGAGCGTGGCCCACCACGCCCGGAGCCCATTTTTGCAGAGGATGACGAAAGCGATGATCGCTCAGGATTATGCCGTCGCGGAGGCCCCCAAGCGGGCCCGCGTCTGGTCCCATCTCTACGTACAGGTTCTGTTCGCCATCGCGCTGGGTGCGATCATCGGACATTTCTGGCCCAGCTTCGGCGAGGCGTTGAAACCGCTGGGTGACGGCTTCATCAAGCTGGTGAAGATGATCATCGCCCCCGTCATCTTCCTGACGGTGGTCACCGGCATTGCCGGGATGCGCGAGCTCGGCTCGGTCGGTCGGGTCGCGGGGAAGGCCTTCTTCTATTTCATCAGCGTCTCCACCCTGGCGCTGATCGTCGGCCTGATCGTCGCCAATGTCGTTCAGCCGGGTGCGGGCATGAATGTCGACCCCGCCACGCTAAACGCCGGGTCGGTCACCGAATATGCCGCCAAGGCGCATGACACGACCATCACCGGCTTCCTGCTGGGTATCATTCCCGACACCTTGGTCAGCGCCTTCACCCAGGGTAACATCCTGCAGGTGCTGATGGTGGCGATCCTGTTCGGCATCGCCATGGCGCTGGTCGGCGAACCCGCCAAGCCGCTGCTGAACAGCCTGGAGCGGCTGAGCATCGTCGTTTTCCGTCTCGTCGGCATCCTGATGCGCGCCGCGCCCATCGGTGCGTTCGGTGCCATCGCCTTCACCATCGGCAAGTATGGCGTAGGCAGCCTGGTCAGCCTAGGCGCGCTGGTGGCAACCTTCTACCTCACCTCGATCCTGTTCGTCGTGGTCGTGCTGGGCACCATCGCCCGCCTCAACGGCTTTTCGGTCCTGAAGCTGATCCGTTATCTTAAGGCCGAGTTGCTGCTGGTTCTCGGCACCTCGTCCTCCGAGGCGGCACTTCCCAGCCTGCTTCAGAAGATGGAGAAGGCCGGTTGCGAAAAGTCGGTCGTCGGTCTGGTCGTGCCGACCGGCTATTCGTTCAACTTGGACGGTACCAACATCTATATGACGCTGGCGGCGCTGTTCATCGCGCAGGCGTGCGGCGTGGACCTGACGCTGGGTCAGCAGTTGATGCTGCTGCTGGTCGCGATGCTCAGCTCGAAGGGCGCGGCGGGCGTCACCGGTGCGGGCTTCATCACGCTGGCCGCCACCCTGTCGATCGTGCCGACCGTGCCGCTGGCGGGCATGGCGCTGATCCTGGGCATCGACCGGTTCATGTCGGAATGTCGCAGCCTGACCAACTTCATCGGCAACGCGGTCGCCACCGTCGTCGTCGCTCGCTGGGAAGGCGCGCTCGACAAGGACGCACTGGACGCGGCACTGGAGAAGAAGCCCGCCCTTCCGGCGGCTCAGGCGGTACTGGCCTGACACGCATCCTGATCCAGCCGATCCCGGTCGGCTGGATCGGCCGTCTACACGGATGCGAAAGAAGACCGACTGTATGACAGATCGGTCCGATTGAGGGGATTGTTATGAAGAAGTTTCTTGGGCTCGCTGGAACGGCCGTCATAGCCGTTATGGCGCCGCTCGCCGCGCCAGCCCAGGCCCAGACTGCCACGCCAAAGGCCGCCGCCGAACCCGCGAGCCCGGCCAGCACCGCCTATCCCAGCACGGCGGCGGGCGATGGCAATACGGTCGGTGGCTATAACCAGTCTCGCTGGGCGGAGGACTGGCGCAAATTATGCGATCCGGCCAAGCGCGACGATCCCATCGACGCGCTCAAATGCGTGAAGCTGACCCAGGATGGCAAATCCTATATCACCTTCTCGGGCGAGTTGCGGACGCGGGTGAACCTGACCACCAACCCCAATCTGCGCGAGGTCGAGCAGCAGCGGCAGGATATTGCCCGCATCGTCGGTGGCGCCGACGTCCATCTGGGCGATCATTTCCGCGTCTTCGGCGAACTGGGCCGGGCCGAACTACAGGGCATCAACCTGGGCTCACCGGCCGGCAATCTGCGCAACCAACTGACCGTGCAGCAGCTTTTTGCAGAGGTGAAGGGCAAGGCCCTGGGGTTGGACGTGGGCGTTCGTGCGGGACGCCAGGAATTTTTCGACGGGCCGCAGCTTCTGACGGTCGGTCGCGACAACAACACGCTTTACTTCGTGCTCGACGGGGTGCGCGCCTATGCGCGGGGCAAGAATGCGCGCGTCGACCTATTCGACCTGAATTACGTCAATTACGGTTTCGGCGGCATCAGCGACGACAAGACCAATTCCGATGTCCGCTTCACCGGCGCCACCTTCGGCTTTCGTCTGTCGCCCAAATTGTTCGGCGGCTCGAAGCTGTTTCTCGACCCCTTCATCTGGCGGCTGCGCAATCGCCGCGCGACCTGGGGCGGCGTGATCGCGCCGGAGGAACGGTATTTCCTGGGTCTGCACGCCTATGGCGATGCCGGGCCGGTCAATATCGACTGGACCCTCAACAATCAGCGCGGGACGTTCGGCAATCGCGACATCTCCGCCTGGCAGGCTTTCATCGCGCAGACCTATCGCCTGGGCAAGAAGCCGGACGCGCCGCGTGTGGGCTTCCATGTCGACTATGGGTCGGGCGGCGGCTCCTATGACCGCAGCGGCGACCTGAACACCACCAGCGGCCTGTTCGGCAACAATATCTATTACAGCTATGGCCTCTTCCTGACGCCGACCAACCTGCTGTACGCCGCACCGAATTTCACCTTCACCCCGTTGAAGGGCGTGCGGCTCGCGACCGAATATGGCTTTGCTTGGCGGCCCGACGAGTTCGACGCGGTCTACCGTGCCAGCGGCGCGGCGTGGCCGGGTACGCAGAATGTGCGCGGGAAGAAAATCGGCGAGGTCGCGCGTTTGCAGGCGGTATGGACCATCACGCCGCGCCTGTCCTTCACCGGCCGCTACGAGCATTTCCAGGCGGGCGAGGTGCTGGACCGCGCCAATCTGAAGAGTTCCGACTTCTGGGCGGGCTGGCTCAGCTTCCGCTTCTAAGTCCTTCACCATCGACACGAACATAAGGGAGAGCATCATGTCGAACAGCACGACCGATCCGGGACGGCAGAGGCTGAAGTCCATCATCGGCGGATCGACCGGCAATCTGGTCGAGTGGTTCGACTGGTATGTCTACTCGGCCTTCACCCTCTATTTCGCGCCGCACTTCTTTCCGTCCGAGAACCGCACGGCGCAGTTGTTGAGCGCCGCGGCGGTGTTCGCGGTCGGCTTCGTCATGCGTCCGGTGGGCGCATGGGTGATGGGCATCTATGCCGATCGCAAGGGGCGTAAGGCGGGTCTCAGCCTGTCAGTCACGCTGATGTGCATGGGATCGCTGATCATCGCGGTCACGCCCGGCTATGGCAGCATCGGCATCGCCGCGCCCGCGCTGCTGGTCATCGCGCGTCTGATGCAGGGTCTGTCGGTCGGCGGCGAATATGGCGCCAGCGCGACCTATCTGTCGGAGATGGCTGGCAAGGATCGACGCGGTTTCTTCTCGTCCTTTCAATATGTCACGCTGATCTCCGGCCAGTTGCTGGCGATCTGCGTGCTGCTGATCCTGCAATCGACGTTGAGCGAGGCGGCGCTCGACGAATGGGGCTGGCGCATCCCCTTCGCGCTGGGTGCGGTGCTGGCGGTCGTCGTCTTCTATATCCGGCGCGGCCTGTCGGAGACCAAGAGCTTCGAGAACGTCAAGAAAGAGGGGCAGCCGCAATCAGGGCTGATCCAGCTGTTCACCAAGCATCCCAGGGAAACGATGACGGTCATGCTGCTGACCGCCGGGGGTACGCTCGCCTTCTATGCCTATTCGATCTACATGCAGAAGTTCCTGGTCAACACCAGCGGCTTCAGCCGCGAGGTGGCGAGCCAGATCAACGCCGTCACCCTGTTCGTCTTCATGCTCCTGCAGCCGGTGGCGGGCGGCCTGTCGGACCGGATCGGTCGCAAGCCGTTGATGGTCGCGTTCGGCATTGCGGGCGTGCTGTTCACCTATCCGATCTTCTCGACGCTGGAGACGACGCGCGATCCGATGGTGGCGGGCGCGCTGGTGATGGCGGCGCTGATCATCGTGACCGGCTACACCTCGATCAACGCGGTGGTGAAGGCGGAACTGTTCCCGGCCCATATCCGGGCACTGGGCGTCGCCCTGCCCTATGCGCTGGCCAACACCATCTTCGGCGGCACGGCGGAGTCGGTCGCCCTGCTGTTCAAGAAATGGGGCTTCGAAAAGGGCTTCTATTGGTACGTCACCGCGATGATCGGCATCTCGCTGATCGTCTATCTGCGGATGCGCGATACCGGCAAGAACAGCCAGATCGTCGAGGACTGATCCTCACCCACCCCGCGCGGCCAGGACCCGCGATACGATCGGGCCAAGGCTTTCCACCTTGGCCCGATCCATATGGGAGACATGGGTGATCAGCGCCTGGTCGAGCACGGTGTCGATCGGTGACGGCGTTCGCCCCTCGGGCAATAGGCGCGCGAGCTCCACCACCAGCGCACGGGCGGTCGCCGCATTGGCCGATAGTTGCGCCAGCACCGCATCCACCTCGACATGCGCCTCGCCCTCGCGCCAGCAATCATAGTCGGTCACCATGCCGATCAGGGCGTAGGGCAGCTCCGCCTCGCGTGCGAGTTTGGCCTCGGGCATGGCGGTCATGCCGATCACGTCCGCGCCCCATTGACGATAGAGATGGCTTTCCGCCCGCGCCGAGAATTGCGGCCCCTCCATCGCCAGATAGGTGCCGCCATGCGCGACCGACGCCCCTGCCCGCTCCGCCGCAGTGGCCGCAAGGCCGGACAGGCGCGGGCAGACCGGGTCCGCCATAGAGACATGAGCGACCAGCCCCGCTCCGAAGAAGCTGGTATCCCGGTGCACCGTCCGGTCGATGAACTGGTCCACCGCGACGAAATGGCCCGGCGGCAGTTCTTCGCGCAACGATCCGATAGCGGAGATCGCCAGCACATCGGTACAGCCCGCCAGCTTCAACGCATGGATATTGGCGCGCGCATTGACCTCGGTCGGCGACAGCCGGTGTCCGCGACCATGGCGTGGCAGGAAGACGAAGCGCACCGTCCCGATCCGCCCCCGGACCAGCGTGTCGGACGGCGCGCCCCAAGGCGTGTCGACGACCAAGGGCTCGACATCCTCCATCATGTCGATCGCATAAAGGCCCGAGCCGCCGATGATCCCGATCGTCCAGCCCGTCATATCATGCTCCTGTTCCACCGGGCGTCGGTTAGGCTCTTCGCCCCGCAAAGCAAAGGGGCGTGAACGGTTGCCCGCCACGCCCCTTCTCCAACAGGCCGACCAGGGAGGGGGGGATTCAGCCGGCCGTCGGAACCGTGGTCGCCGAACCCGTTTCGCGAAGGCCGCCGCCCAGCGCGACATAGAGCGTCACGTCGTTCTGGAGCGCGGCGCTGCGCAGGGTCAGCAATTGCTGTTCGGCGGAGAACAGATTGCGCTCCGCGTCCAGCACTTCGAGATAGATGGCTATGCCATTGGTGTAGCGAAGCCGCGCCGTGCGAGCCAGGCGGCGCTGAGCCTCGACGGCGCGGTTCTGCGCCTCGATCTGCTCGGCATAGCGACGACGGGCGACCAGGGCGTCCGCCACCTCGCGGAAAGCGCCCTGAACAATTCGCTGATAGGCGGCGGTCAGTTCCTCGGCCTGCGCGCGGCTCAACCGCAACTGGGCGTTGCGACGGCCCCAGTCGAAAATGGGCAACAGCGCGGCCCCCTGAACCTGATATTGCTGCGAATTGCCGTCGATCAGGCTGCTGAGCGCGGGCGACACGAAGCCGGCCAGACCGGTCAGCGAGATGCTGGGCAGGAATGCCGCGCGCGCCGCGCAGATATTGGCATTGGCGGCAAGCAATTGCTGTTCAGCCCGAAGCACATCCGGCCGGTTGACCAGAAGCGCCGAAGGGAGACCGGGTTCGATCGCGGCAAACTGGTTCTGATCGCCCAGACGCCGTCCGGCAGGAAGCGCGGTCGTGATCGGGCCGCCGACCAGCACCGTCAGCAGATTCTGCGATTGCGCCACCGTCCGGCGAAGCTCGGCCAGTTGCGTTTCGGCCTGGGTCAACAGAGCCGCCGCCTGATCGTAATCGACGCTGGAGGTCACGCCCGCATCCATGCGCCGCTTGGCGATGCCCAGCCCTTTGCGGCGGCTGGCCACGGTGCGTTTGGCCAGCACGATCTGTTCTTCGGCGGCGCGGATTTGAAGATAGGTCGCGGCGACCTGGCCGACCAGAGACAGGCGGAAGGCCCGCTCGGCCTCCACCGTCGCCAGAAACTGCCGCCGCTGCGCCTCCACGAGATTGCGGACCCGCCCCCAGAAATCCAGTTCGAAGCTTGAGACGCGGGCCCCCAGCGAGAACTGGTTGTAGTTGATCGAGGTCGGGCTCTCGGAATCGCCCGCACCCGGAATCGCATTGCCGAGGCCCAGCGAATTGAGGGGAACCCGTGTCCGCGACGCCCCGGCCTGCGCATCGAGCGCCGGCAGTCGCTGCGCGTCCTGAATGCGATATTGCGCGCGCGCCTGCTCCACCCGGGCCACCGCCTGGGCGAGATCGCGGTTATTGGTCAGCGCCGCGGCGATATAGGCCTTGAGTTGTTCGTCGGCGAAGAACTCGCGCCAACCGATCTCCGCCGCCGTGCGGCTGCCAGTCCTAGCATCGGGATAGGTGGCGGATACGGGTGCGATCGGCCGGTGATATTGCGGTGCCAGGTTACAACCGGACAGCGCGCTCGTCAGCGCCAGGGCGGCAGCGATGAGGGGCAACGACTTACGCATGCGCCGGGCCCTCCTCGTCGCCCCTTCGTTCATTCGCCTCGCGCTGACGCGCTTCTGCCTCTGCATCTTCGGCCTCATGGTCATTTTCGCGCGCCAGCCACTTCTTGGCGGCAATGTAGAAGACCGGGGTGAAGAAGATGCCGAATGCGGTGGCCGCGATCATGCCGCCCATCACGCCGGTACCCACGGCACGGCGGCTGGCCGCACCGGCACCCGTCGCGATGAACAGCGGCACCATGCCCAGGATGAAGGCAAGGCTGGTCATCAGGATGGGCCGCAATCGCTGGCGTGCGGCCTCGACCGTCGCCTCGAAGGGGGTGCGGCCCGCCTCCTGATCCTCGATCGCGAATTCGACGATCAGGATGGCGTTCTTGGCGGCCAGACCGATGATCGTGATGAGACCGACGTTGAAATATACGTCCGCCGAGAAGCCCCGGAAGATGGTCATCAGCACCGCACCCAGCACGCCGAACGGTACCACCAGCAACACCGCGAGCGGGATCGCCCAGCTTTCGTACAGCGCCGCCAGCAGCAGGAACACGACGACCAGCGACAGGCCGAGCAACAGGCCGATCTGGCCGCCCGCCTGTTGCTCTTCATAGGCGGTGCCGGTCCATTCGAAGCTCATGCCCGCCGGCATCACCTCCCGCGCGATCTTTTCCATCTCCTTGAGGGCCGTGCCGGTCGACTGGCCCTGTGCCGCCATGCCCGAGACGGTAAGCGACGGATAACCGTTATACCGCTCCAACTGTTGCGGGCCGTTCTGCCAGCGCACCTTCGTGAAGGCCGAGAAGGGCACCATGTTGCCCTGCGCATTGCGGACACGAAGCGCCAGCACGTCCTCGGGTGACATGCGCTGCGGGGCATCGGCCTGAAGATAGACGCGCAACACATTGCCTTCGCGGACGAAGTCGTTGGCATAGGCAGAACCGAACGCGATCGACAGCGTCTGGTTCACATCCGCGATCTGGAGGCCCAGCGCACGGGCCTGAATGCGATCGATGTCGACATAAAGCTGCGGCGCGGGGCCCAGCCCTTCGGGACGAACGCCCATCAGCGCCTTGTTCTGCGACGCCTTGGCCAGGATCGCCCCCTGTACCCGTTGCAGCGCGGCTTCGCCCAGACCGGAGCGATCCTCGATCTTCATCGAAAAGCCGGTCGCATTGCCCAGCGCCTGAATCGGCGGCGGGTCGAGCGCGAAGATGGTCGCTTCGGGGATCGACTGGACAAATCCCATCGTCTTGCCGACCAAGGTGGTGGAGTTGTTCTCGGTCCCCTTGCGATCGTGCCAGGGCTTGAGATTGACGAACGAGATGCCCGCCGCCTGGCCCTGACCGAAGAAATTGAACCCGGCGACCGACACGATGTCTGACACCTGCGGCTGGGCATGGAGGAACTTCTCGACCTTGGTGATCGCCTCGCCGGTCCGCTCCAGCGTCGCGCCGGGCGCCGCGTCGTAGGACACGAAGATATAGCCCTGGTCCTCGGTCGGCAGGAAGCCGCCGGGGATGCGGGTGAACATCAGGCCGGTGATGACGACGACCACCGCAAACACCGCCAGCCAGCGGACCGGGCGCGCCATCATCCGCTTGACGCCACCGCTATATTTGTCGGTTCCCCGGCGGAAACGGTCGTTGAACCCGTTGAAGAAGCGTTGCGGCAGGCCCCGAATGCCGGGCTTCGGCTCGGGGCGATCCTCCAGATGCGCATCTTCCTGCTTGAGCAAGGTCGCGCACAAGGCGGGCGTCAGGGTCAGCGCGAGCACCGCCGAGAAGAAGATCGACACCGCCAGCGTCACCGAGAATTGGCGATAGATGCCGCCCGTCGATCCGGGAAAGAACGCCATCGGGATGAACACGGCGACCAGCACCAGCGTGATGCCGATGATCGCACCGGTGATCTGCCCCATCGCCTTCACGGTCGCGCGGCGGGGACTCAGCCCCTCTTCGGACATGATACGCTCGACATTCTCGACGACCACGATCGCGTCGTCGACCAGGATGCCAATCGCCACCACCATGCCGAACAGCGACAGGGTATTGATCGAGAAGCCGAAGGCCAGCAGTCCGATACAGGCACCGCCTAGCGCGATCGGCACGACGATCGCGGGGATCAGCGTTGCGCGCCAGTTCTGAAGGAACAGGAACATCACCAGGAAGACGAGGATCATCGCCTCGACCAGCGTATGGATCACACTATCGACCGAGGCGGTGATGAACGGGGTGGTGGTGAAGGGCACGCTCCACGTCACATCGGCGGGGAAGCTGGATTGCAGTTCCTTCATCCGCGCCGCCACCGCGTCCGCCGTCGCCAGCGCGTTCGCGCCGCTTGCGAGCTGGACCGCCAGACCGACCGTCTCCTTGCCATTCAGGGTCAGGCGGAAACCATAATTGTCCTTGCCCAATTCGACCCGCGCGACATCGCCCAGCCGGATCGCCGACCCGTCGGGATTGGCGCGGATGATGATCTGGCGGAACTGCTCCGGCGTGGCGAAGCGGTTCTGGGTGATGATCTGCGCGGTGAACTCGGCGGTGCGGGTGATCGGCTGCGCGCCGATCGAGCCGCCTGCCGTCTGGCTGTTCTGCTCCTGCACCGCCGCCAGCGCTTCCGATGCGGACAGGCTGTAGCCCGCCAACTTCTGCGGATCGAGCCAGATGCGCATCGCATAGGGCGAACCGAATAGCTGCACGTCGCCGACGCCGTCGATACGCCGTAGTTCGTTGCGGATATTATTCTCGGCGAAATTGCCCATTTCGACCGGGCTCGTCTTGCCCGACTTCGAACTGAGCGTGATGACTTCCAGGAAGCCCGCCGAGCCCTCGGTCACCTGGATGCCCAGCGCGCGAACCTCCTGGGGCAGGCGCGGCTCGGCGCGGCTCAGCCGGTCCTGAACCTGCGTGCGCGCAACGTCCAGGTCGGTGCCGGGCTTGAAGGTAACGGTGATCTGCGCGGTGCCGTTCGACCGGCTGGTCGACGCCATGTACAGAAAATTGTCGACGCCGTTCAGTTCCTTCTCGATGACGGCGGTCACCGACCGGTCCATCACCTCGGCATCGGCGCCGTTATAGCTGATCGCCAGGTTGAGCGCGGGCGGCGCGACCGACGGGTAATTCTCGATCGGCAATAGGCGCAGCGCGATCACGCCGAACAGCGCGATGAAGAGCGCGATCACCCAGGCGAAAACCGGGTGATAGACGAAAAAGCGGTTCATGATGATGTGACTCCGGCGATCAGCGGGCCGTGACGGGCTGACCGCCCGGTTGCCCCTGTCCCTGCGCCTGTTGACCGGCCTGCGGCTCGGGTGGCTGGATGCGGACCTTCTGGCCCGGCTGCACCTTCTGCCACCCCTCGGTCACGACCTTCTCGCCGGGCTTCAGACCTGACAGGATCACCCAGTTGCTGCCGACCTGTCCGCCCAGCGTCACCGGGCGGGACTGAACCGTACCCGATCCGTCGACCACCATCACCGACGCGGCCTGGTTGCTCAGCTGGACCGCGCGCTGCGGCACCGAGATGCCGTTGCGGATCGTCCCGGCATTGACATGCGCGCGCACGAACTGCCCCGGCAACAACATGCGGTTCTGATTGGGGAAGCGCGCACGCAGCTGCTGGCTGCCCGTCGTCGGATCGACCGTCTGTCCGGCAAAGTCGAGCTGCCCCGTCGGCCCATATTCGCGACCGTCCTCCAGCGTCAGGCGCACGGTGATATGCGACAGGTCGGGCAGCGCCAGCCCGCCCGAGCGCGCCTGCTGGATCAACGCGCTCAACGCCGCGCTCGACTGGGTGAAGACGGCGTAGATGGGCGACATCTGGTCGACCTGCGTCAGCGGCGTCGCCTGGGTCGCGCTGACCAGCGCACCTTCGGTCACCTGCGCACGGCCCACCCGGCCCGCAATGGGCGCGCGGACGATGGTATAGCTCAACTGCAACTGTGCCCGCGACAAGGCCGCGCGGGCATCGGCGACGCTGGCGTCAGCCTGTCGCAGCTCCGACTGGGCGGCATCGAATTCCTGCGCGCTGACCGCCCGTTCGGCGACCAGCGGCTGATAGCGGCGCACGATCGATGCGGCGTTGGCGCGCGCGGCCTGGGCGCGGGCCAGCGTCGCCTGCGCCTGGACGACTTGCGCGCGATAGTCGCGCTGGTCGATGCGGAACAGCGGCTGCCCCTCGGCGACGTCGGAGCCTTCGCGATACAGTCGCGCCTCGACGATGCCATCGGTCCGAGCGCGCACTTCGGCAGTGCGAATCGCCTCGATCCGGCCGGGCAGTTCGATGACATTGGGGACGGCGCCCGCCTGGACCGTGATGGCGGCGACGACCGGTGGCGGGGGCGCGGCCGGTTGCTGCTGATCCCCTTGCCCGCACGCCGCGAGCGCAAAAGCCATCGCCAAAGACGACCCGAAGCCGGAAAATTTGAACACCCGGTAAAACCCCCTGAACCTGATGACGTTTAAGTCATTCATATTCCCTGTACCTCGCACCTGCAGAAAAGCAACGGCAGGGTGCAATAAAATTTGACCTATGCCGCGACTGGTCGCAGAGAGGGGATCATGGCCACGATCAAACGGACCGCTGGACGCCCGACGCGAGAGCAGGCTCAGCATATTGACGATATTATCCTGACCGGCGCGCGGGAGGCGTTTTGCTGTCGCGGGATCGAGGGCACCTCGATGGAGGAGATCGCCCTGTCCGTCGGGGTCAGCAAGCACACCATCTATCGTCGTTATGCCGGCAAGATGGCGTTGCTGGATGCGGTGGTTAGTCGAGATCTGGAACGGTTGAGCCGTGCCGTACTGGATGTAGATATCAGCGCTAATTGGCACGTGCTGTCAGCGATAAATGACACGCCTACCCGAAGGCCGAAGGGTTCTACGCTCCGGCGATGAGCGCGAATAGCAGAACTGCGCCTAGCCCTGTCGTCATCA
>JAESGE010000148.1_pt1 | contig 44689 bp, 38 predicted proteins | sample 9269601 | NCBI WGS metagenome assembly JAESGE01 (sample SAMN14515569, study PRJNA621662) | algae metagenome | isolation source: Tolypothrix brevis GSE-NOS-MK-07-07A and co-occurring heterotrophs from wet... | place: USA: Grand Staircase Escalante National Monument, Utah | collected 2006-04-16
TTGGCCTCGGCCTGCTTGATCAGTGCCTCGATCTGGCGCGAATCGAGCTTGAACAGCACGTCGCCCTTGTTGACCATGCCGCCATCGCTGACGGGCACGTCGATGATCTGGCTGTCGACGCGGGCGCGGATCGTGACCGTCGAAACGGTCTGGACGGTGCCGGTCGCATCGAGCCGCACGGGTGTCGGCTTGCGCTCGGCCTTGGCGGTCACGACGGCGACGGGCGGCCGGCCGGCCGGACCCTGGCCGGAGGGGCGGGCGCCGCCGGTCGCGGCATTGCCCCGACCCCCCGGTGTCGCCGCCCCGGCAGTCGCGCCGCCGGTGGAAGTGGCCGGTTTCAGGCCGGACTTATCGGCGACAAAGGCGATGACGGGATCGGCTAGACTGAGGGGCCAGGGCAGCGGCGTGCCGTTGAACTTCATCACGCCGACCGTTCCAACGAGGGCGGCAACGGCGAGCAGGGCGATCGAAGATTTGGTCACACGTGACATGGGCCACTCACGTTTCGATTACGACAGAATGCCATTCACGACGGGACGTCAGCGCATATCTAGCCCGTTGGTAGCAAAAAGCGAGCGACGAAAGCTGTAAACATAAGATATTGTGAATGTCGTCCACGTCCGTTCTGGGTTTTTCGCCGTTCCGACCTTCCCACCATCTGCAACCATTTGGGCGGAAAAGAGAAGCTGGTGTGTTGACGCGGCGACGCGAGCCGGAAACGGCCAGGGCGTCGCCACGTTCCATCGATCCCAAATGTATCGCGGCTGCTGCCGAAATCTCCGTCGAGAGCTCCGCCAGGATGTCCCTGCATCCATCGAGTCAAAGCCCGGTGGTGCCGCCTCCGCGCGGTCCGCCTTCATCCCGGACCCCGCCCATTCCGGCCGCTGTTCATGTTGGCACTTGCTGCCTGAAGAGGCCCATGCGACCCATGCCGGCCACCGGCAGGCCGCCCGCGCGCCTGCCATGATGGAAAGCGCCTGCCTTCCTGGCTTTCCGAAGACCCACAGTCGAGGATTGAGATGACAAACGGTGCCGATCGCTTGTGCGATGTCTTGCTGGCCAACGAGATCGATGTCTGTTTCGCCAATCCTGGCACGTCCGAGATGCATTTTGTCGCGGCGCTGGATCGTAAGCCGCGCATGCGTTGCGTGCTCGGCCTGTTCGAAGGCGTGGTGACGGCGGCGGCCGACGGTTATGCGCGGATGGCCGACAAGCCGGCGGCCACCCTGCTGCATCTGGGACCCGGCCTCGCGAACGGTCTTGCAAATCTGCACAACGCGCGGCGGGCGCGCACCCCGATGATCAACGTCGTCGGCGATCACGCGACCTATCATCTTGTTCACGATGCACCATTGACAAGCGATATCGAGAGTCTGGCCGCCCCGATGTCGCATTGGGTGCGACGTATCGCCGGACCCGAGGATGTCGGCCCGGCCGTTGCCGAAGCCTATGTCGCCGCGATGTCGCTTCCCGGGGTCACCACGCTGATCCTGCCAGCCGATTCCGCCTGGGGGCCGGTCGCGGACGCGCCGGTCTCGCCCGTGCGCCTGCCCGCTCCCAAAACGATTGATCAGGACATCGTGCGCGACGTCGCACGGCTCCTGCGGGACCGCAACAAGCGCTGCGGTTTGCTGCTCACCGGCAAGGCGCTGCGGGCGAAGACCCTGGAGACGGTCGCCCGGATCTGCGCGACGACGGGCGCCCGCATGCTTGGCCAGATGGCCAATGGACGGATCGAGCGGGGTCAGGGCCGGATGCCGATCGCCAAGGTGCCCTACGCCGTGGAACCGGCGCTCGCATTCCTCGACGATATCGATCATCTGATTCTGGTCGGTTCCCAGATTCCGGTGGCGTTCTTCGCCTATCCCGGCAAGCCGGGACGTATGATTCGCGAGGATTGCGCGGTCACGACCTTCGCCGAACCAGGCGACGATCTTCCCGGAATGCTGGAGGCGCTGGCCGACGAACTTGGCGCGCGCGCCGCGCTTCTTCCACGATCGGCGCCGGCCTCGTCCGACGCGTTGCCGGACGGTTCGCTCGATGCCGACAAGGTCTGCACGATCATCGCGCGGCTCTTGCCGGAAAACTGCATCGTCTGCGACGAGTCGGTGTCGTCCGGCCGCATCTTCTATGCGCAGTCGCAGGAAGCTCCACCCCACGATTATCTGCAACTGACAGGGGGGGCGATCGGCATCGGTCTGCCGCTGGCGGCGGGGGCTGCCGTCGCGTGTCCGGACCGGAAGGTCATCACCCTGCAAGCCGATGGCAGCGGCATGTATACCGTGCAGGCGCTGTGGACGCAGGCCCGCGAGAATCTCGACGTTGTGACGGTCGTCTTTGCCAACCAGACCTATGGCATCCTGCATGGCGAGATGCGCAACGTCGGTGTCAACGAATTCGGCCGCAACGCCAAACGCATGCTCAATCTCGATGAGCCGGCCCTCGACTGGGTCGGAATGGCAAAAGGCATGGGCGTCGAAGCCGTACGTGTCGCGGATGCGGCCGGTCTGATCAAAGCGCTGAAAGGCGCGCTGGGCCGCAAGGGGCCTTTCCTGATCGAGGCGCTGATCTGAGCGCTCTCGCGAATGTTCCCGCCGCCGGGCGGGAATGCACTGGACCGGGGTGGATTTTGCCCGCACATTGCCTGCACAATAGCCAGACTGCCAATCGCATGCCGAGACCGGGTTGTCAGCCGCTTGCCGGCGCCCGTGACGTCGGCGAACCGGATCGATCATCATGCTCACGAACCTTGCCGTCCGCGATATCGAAACCCTCGTGCATCCCTATACCAACCTTGCGACCCATCGCGAGGTCGGACCGCTGATCCTCGAGCGCGGCGAGGGCGTCCACGTCTTCGACACCACGGGCAAGGAATATATCGAGGGCATGGCCGGCCTCTGGTGCACGGCGCTGGGCTATTCGAACGAGGAACTCGTCGAGACGGCACGGGAGCAGATGTCGAAGCTGCCCTTCACGCATATTTTCGGCGGCCGTAGCCATGACCCGGCCATCGAGCTTGCCGAGAAGCTGAAGGAGATCGCACCGATGCCGGTGTCGAAGATCTTCTATGGCTCTTCGGGCTCGGACGCGAACGACACCCAGATGAAGATGGTCTGGTACATGAACAACGCGCTCGGCCGGCCGCACAAGAAGAAGTTCATCTCGCGGCTCAAGGGCTATCACGGCGTCACGGTGGCTTCCGCCTCTCTCACCGGCCTGCCGAACAACCATATCGATTTCGACCTGCCGTTGCCCGGCGTGCTGCATACGTCCTGTCCTCATCATTACCGCTTCGGCCTGCCCGGCGAGACCGAGGAAGAGTTCTCGACGCGCATGGCGCTTGAACTGGAAGAGATGATCCTGCGCGAAGGCCCCGAGACGGTGGCCGCCTTCATCGCCGAGCCGGTCATGGGCGCCGGGGGCGCGATGACGCCGCCTGCCGGATACTTCGAGAAGATCAATGCTGTATTGGCGAAATACGACGTGCTCTTCATCGCCGATGAGGTCATCACCGGCTTCGGGCGCACCGGCAACTGGTTCGGTACCACCACCTATGGCTTGAAAGCCGATACCTTGTCCTGTGCCAAGGCGCTGACATCGGCCTATTTCCCCTTGAGCGCGGTGATGATCCCGGATCACGTTTACGACGTGCTTGTCGATCAGAGCCGCAAGATCGGCACTTTTGGCCATGGCAACACCTATGCCGGGCATCCGGTGGGCTGCGCGGTGGCGGTGAAGACGCTGGAAATCTACCACCGCGAGAACATCATCGACCGAGTGCGCGGCACTTCGGTGTCGTTCCTCGATAGGCTGAACCGCCTGGCTGACCATCCGCTCGTCGGCGAGGCGCGCGGTGTCGGCCTCATCGGCGGAATCGAGTTGGTTCGCGACAAGGCGAGCAAGGCGCAGTTCGAGGTCAAGAAGGGGGTTTCCGCCAAGCTGGTGATGATGGCGCAAGATGAGGGCGTGATCCTGCGTGCCATGTCGGGCGACCGCATCGCCTTCTGCCCGCCGCTGATCATCAGCGACGCCGAAATCACCGAGATGTTCGACCGGGTCGAGCGAGCCCTCGACCGGACGCTGGACTGGGTCAAGAAGGAAGGCCTGCTGGCAGCCTGAAAAAACAGCTCGATCCGCCATGTTCATCGGCATCCTCGCCGGGTTGGCGACCGGCGCGCTGTGGGGGCTGACCTTCGTGGCGCCGCGTGCCGTGCAGCCCTTTACCGAAATCGACCTGGCGATCGCGCGCTACGCGATTTTCGGCTTCGCGTCGCTGGCGCTGATGGTGCATCCGGCATTCCGCCCGACGCGGATCAACCGCCGGCACTTCTTGACGGCCATTGTGCTCGGTCTTTTTGGTTATGTGACCTATTACATCGCGGCGGCCTATGCGGTCCGGTTGGCGGGTCCCGCCATCCCACCTCTGATCATCGGCATCCTGCCGGTGGCGCTGGCGGTGATCGGCAACTGGCAAAGCAAGGACGTGACGTGGAAGGCGCTGGCCGGCCCGTTGTCGCTGATAAGCGTTGGTCTGGTGATTGTGAACGTCGCGACCGTTGCCGACGCGCCGACCCTCGCCAGCCGTTCCAGTATCGTGCTCGGGGCGTTCTTCGCCTTCGTCGCGCTTCTGGTCTGGATCGTTTACGCCGTGATCAACGCACGGGTCATGCGCAAGGCCGATGCGCCGGATTCCCTGCCTTGGGCGGGATTACAAGGCATCGGTTCGTTTCTGGCGGCCCTGCCGCTCGTCCCGGCGGCTTGGTTCTATCAATGGTCGTCCTGGCCGACCTACGCGCTGTCGAGCCCGGAGGGCCTGCGCTTCATCGGCTGGGCACTGCTTCTGGGCATCGCCGGCTCGTGGATTGCGACATGGTTCTGGGTTGTCGCCTCGCGCCGTCTGCCGCTGGCGCTATCGGCGCAATTGATCATCGCCGAAACCATCTTCGCCCTGATCTACGGATTCATCTTCGAGCGTCGCTGGCCGGGAACCGCCGAATGGTTGGGCGGTGGCTTGCAGATCGCCGGCGTGATCGCTGCGGTGGCGCTTTATGGCCGGGCGGCGAGCGTGAAAAAAGCGGGTGATGCCGTGTCGCTGCGAACCGAAGCCGCGTGAGGATGCGCCAAGGGCCGACAGATGCTGACATCCGTGCTGTCACGGTCTAATCCCTAACGATGCGACGCTTCATTTATGAGGAACCGGTTTCACGTGCCGCGGTGTGGAGCCGGCGGATCGCCGTGTTTGCCCTGGCGGTCCTGCTCGTGTCCGTGGCGACATTCCGCCTCGGCGACAAGTCGATGCTGGCGCTGGCGCCGCTCGTCGCTGGCTTCGCGCTGGCGGGGCTTGCCATCCAATTGGCGATCACAGCCTTCGTGAGAATCTGGTTTCGCGGGCAGCGCGGAACATCGCTCGCACTCCAGGGCTTCGCGCTTGGGCTGTTGCTGCTGCTGCCGCTGGCATTCGTGACGGTTCAGGTCGCGAGACTGCCTTACCTCAACGATGTCTCGACCGACCTTGATGATCCCCCGACCTTCTCGCGCTCCGGCGCCGTGCTGGCGGCGCGAGGTGGGCGCATCCCCCCGGATGCCTCCCCGGAAAGCCGTCGCCGTCAGCGCGAGGGCTATCCGCAGATCGCACCCATCCTGGTGGATGTGACGGCGGCCGAAGCCTTCGACGCCGCCAGGCGAGCCGCGATCAGCCTGCGGTGGGAGGTTCTGGAAAACGCCCCGCCCGTCAGCCGCGCACCGGTCGGCCGGATCGAGGCCGTGGATACGAGCCGGATCATGCGCTTTGCCGACGACATCTCGATCCGAGTCCGACCTCAGGCCGATGGCGCGCGCATCGATATCCGGTCAGCGTCGCGGCTCGGCGAGCATGACCTTGGCGCCAATGCGGCGCGGATCATGCGATTCGCCGACGAGGTGAACGCCATAATGGCTTCGAAGTGAACGAGGAGGATCATCATGCGTTATGGCGTCGATCTCGGCGGAACGAAGATCGAGATCGTCGCGCTTGACGATGATGGGGCCGAGCGGCTGCGGCGCCGCATTCCGACCCCACGCAGCGGCTACGAGGCCATCGTCACGTCGATCGCGAAACTCGTGAGGGATTTCGATGCCGAATTTGGCGTCGTCGGATCGGTCGGGGTCGGTATACCAGGCGCCATTTCGCCGAAGACGGGTCTGATCAAGAATGCCAACACAACGGCGCTCATCGGCCATCCGCTCGATCGCGACCTTGGTGCCGGGCTTGGCCGCGAGGTCCGCCTTGAGAACGATGCCAATTGCTTCGCTCTTTCCGAGGCGGTCGATGGCGCGGGCAGGGGCGCACACTGCGTGTTCGGCGTCATCATCGGAACCGGCACCGGCGCAGGCATAGCCATTGGCGGACAGGTCCTGAGCGGACGGCATATGATCGCCGGCGAATGGGGCCACAATCCGCTGCCCTGGCCGACAAAGGATGAGACAGCGATCGCGCCAGCCTGCTACTGCGGGCAGAAAAGCTGCATCGAAACATGGGTTTCTGGCACGGGATTCGCGCAGGACTTCAAACGCTCGACCGGTCGCGATCTGCTGGGACCGGCGATCATTGCCTCCGCCAACGCAGGCGATCCGCAGGCAGAGGCCTGCTACCGCCGCTACGCCGACAGATTGGCGCGGGGTCTTGCCCATGTCGTCAACATTCTCGACCCCGATACGATCGTGCTCGGGGGTGGCATGGGGCAGGTCAGCCGCCTTTACGCCGATCTGCCGGCCCTCGTCACGCGCCACGTGTTCTCGGACGAGTTCACCACGCCGATCCTGCCGCCTGTCCACGGCGACTCGTCCGGCGTGCGCGGCGCGGCGTGGCTTTGGGGGCGTTGAAGCGGTTCGTCTCAGGTGAGACGATACGCGCCGTCCAATGTCACGAGTCCCTCGTCGGCGACAACGGTCTGGCGCGCGACCAGATCCTCGAGTTGCGCATACACCGACAAGGCCGCGGCACCATGCAGCCTTGAATCGATACCCTCATAGATGGCCGCAACGATCTGGCGAATCTGCGTGTCTCCGGCCCGAAGCCGGTTGAGGATCGAGGCCTCGCGCTGCCGACGGTGATGCACGAGGGCCCGCAGGAAACGCTCGGGCTCGCGCACCGGCCCGCCATGGCCCGGCCAATAGATCGCGTGCTCCGCGCCCCGCAGCTTTTCGAGCGACGCCATGTAGTCGGCCATGCTCCCATCCGGCGGCGCGACGATGGTCGTCGACCAGGCCATGACGTGGTCGGCCGAGAACAGCGCGTTTTCCTCGCGCAACGCGAAGGCCAGGTGGTTCGCGGTATGGCCGGGCGTCTCGATGGCCGACAGGGACCATCCAGGCCCATCGATCGCATCCCCTTGCTCCATTTGCAGGTCGGGCGCGAATGTTTGGTCGGCGGAGGCATCGAGCGGATTAACCTCGCCGAGCGCAAGCCGGCGCGAGGGACGGTGCGCGCCGCATCCGACGATCCGTGCTCCGGTCGCGGCCTTGAGCGCGGCTGCCGCCGGCGAATGATCGCGATGGGTATGCGTAACGACGATATGGCTGACGGTTTCGCCATCGAGCGCCGCCAGCAGGGCCGAAATGTGGTTTGCATCGTCCGGACCGGGATCGATGATCGCGACCGTCCCATGTCCGACGACATAGGTGCAGGTGCCCTTGAACGTGAAGGGCCCAGGGTTTGCACAGAGCATGCGTCGCACCAGCGGGCTCAGAACACCGAGATGGCCGGGCCGCTCCTCGAAGTGCCTGTCGAAGGGTATGTCGTCGCTCGAAACGGTTTCGGTCATGTCTCGCCGCTCATCCTGCCGAGTGGTTCGCGCGTCGTGTGCATGGCGTCGCGGCACGCTTGTCGCTGACCGTCGGCTCTCCTATAGGATGAATGAGGCGGCTCGCCCACCCGGCTTTCCGGAGCGGATGATCCTGAAGGCCGCGACAATGAGCGAGACGCAACATGGCGCTTTCCCTTCCCGCAAATTTCTTGCCCGCGAATTCCCTGGCTGGCGTGGCCTTGAAGCCCGCTTCAGGGACCGTGGAAGCGGTTTTCCGCAATCTGGTCCTGGCATTTGCCGGCAGCTTGCTGCTGATTGTGTCCGCGAAGGTCCAGGTGCCGTTCTGGCCGGTGCCGATGACGATGCAGAGCCTTGCCGTGTTGTTCATCGGCGCGGCCTATGGCCCGCGTCTGGGAGCTGCGACCGTGGCGCTCTATCTCGCCCAGGGTTTTGCCGGTCTGCCGGTTTTCGCCTCCACCGTCCAGATCGCGGGTCCGGCCTATTTCATGGGCCCGACCGGCGGCTTCCTGCTCTCGTTCATTCCGGCCGCTTACATCGCCGGTGTCTTCTCGCGGCGGGGAGCCTCGCCGCTGCGGGTCACGGCGGGCATGGCCATCGCCCATGTGCTGATCCTGGCGCTTGGCTTCCTGTGGCTGGCGGTCTTCGCCCAGATGGCGTCGGGCGCAACTGGCATCGGCTTTGCGAAAGCCTTCGCCAGCGGCGTGCAACCCTTCATTGTCGGCACGGTCGTCAAGGTGGCGCTGGCAACGGCGCTCGTCTTCGGCTGCTGGTCGCTGCTGAAGGGCAGGACAGGGTCTGAAGCCTGAACCTCGCTCTCCCTCCGATGCGTGCGATCAGTCGAAAATCCCGCCGCCATGCTCCTCGACATAAGCCGCCAATCCCAGAGTATGCCGCCGTGACAGTTCTTCCGCCGTCGCTGTGTCGCGTTGTTCCAGCGCATCGATGATCGCCAGGTGATCGGCGATCGACTTCCGGGTCCGGTCATCGCGACCGATCGTGATCTGGCGGATGCCGCGCACATGGAGCAGAAGATTGTCTGTCAAATCTGACAGCACTTTAGATCCCGACAGGCTGATAATCGTCTGATGGAACATGATGTTGGCGGACGAATATTCGCTGACGTGATCCTCCGGCCGGTGACCTTCGTTGAAACCGGCAAAAATGCGTCTCAGTCCGCCGATTTCCGAATCGCTGGCGATTTGCGTCACCAGCCGCGCAGCCATGCTTTCCAGAGCCGCCCAGGCCTGGATCATCTCGACGATCTCGCGCTGGGTCTTGCGCAGGACCATGATGCCCTTGCGGGGAACCGAGCGGACGAACCCCTCCTGTTCCAGCATGGCGATGGCCTCGCGCACGGGTGTGCGGCTGACCCCCAGCCGCTCCGACAATTGCCGTTCGTCGACCCAGCGGGGCTCGCTGCTGGCATAGATGTCCATGTTGATGATCGCCTGCTTGAGCGCGGCGTAGGCCTTCGTCTTGAAGGTCTGCTCCGGCTCGAAGCGGGCGATGATCAGGTCCGATACAGGGTCCGCTCCCATGGGCCAGCGTATTTTCGGGGTGGACATCTCAATCAGGTTCCGATGGACGGTGTTGTTGCCTCAGCCGATCAGGCCGGCGCCACGGGCCCACTTGTACTTGGCGCCAAGGACCTCGACCGGCAGTTCGGTCGAGTAGGCATAGGCCGGAATGCCGTGCTGGTAGAGATAATCCGCCGCTTCCTCGACCTCGACGTCACCGGCGAGAGAGGCAACCACGGGCTTGATCTTGCCCTTGGCCCGCATCTCCTCGACGACCTCGACCATCAACTTGGCGAAGACCATCGGCGGCGTGACGATCGTATGCCAGTAGCCGAGGATCAGGGCATGGATGCGGTCGTCCTCGAGTCCAAGGCGCACGGTGTTCTGATATGTGCGCGGCGGCTCTCCGCCCGTGATGTCAACGGGGTTGCCGGAAGCTCCGAAGGGCGGAATGAATTTCTTGAAGGCTTCGTCGAGATCCGGCGGGAAGGACATCAACGCGAGTCCGTTGTCGACCACGGCATCGGAAAGCAGCACGCCAGATCCGCCTGCGCCTGTGATGATGACGACGTTCTCGCCCTTGGGCGTCGGAAGAACCGGTACGCCGCGAGCGAATTCGAGCAGTTGCCGCAGCGAACGCGCCCGGACCACGCCGCTCTGCTTGAGTACGTCCTCGTAGATTTTGTCGTTGCCGGCAAGCGCGCCGGTATGGGAGGCGGCCGCCTTCGCGCCGGCGGATGTGCGGCCAGCCTTGAGCACGATCACGGGCTTCTTCTTGGAGACGCGCGCTGCTGCTTCCGCGAAAGCCCGTCCGTCCTTCAGGTCTTCGCAATGTTGCGCGATGATGTTGGTGTTTTCGTCCTGCTCGAAGAAGGCGAGCAGATCATCCTCGTCGATATCGGACTTGTTGCCGAGGCCGACAATGGCCGAGACACCCATCTTGGCCGATCGCGAAAAGCCGATGATCGCCATGCCGATGCCACCTGACTGAGACGACAGGGCGGCCGACCCCTTGACGTCGTAGGCCGTGCAGAAGGTCGCGCAGAGGTTTTCGGGCGTGTAGTAAAAACCATAGATGTTCGGCCCCATCAGGCGCACGTCGTACTTCTTGCCGATCTCGACGATTTCGTCCTGAAGTGCCGGCTCGTTGGCCTCGGCGAAACCGGATGGGATGAGCACGGCTCCGGGAATCTTCTTTTCGCCGCACTCGATCAGCGCGCCCGCAACGAATTTAGCGGGAATGGCGAAGACGGCCGTGTCGATCACTCCGGGCACGTCCTTCACGCTCTTGTAGACCTTGTAGCCAAGGATTTCATCGGCCTTCGGGTGGATCGGATAGATATCGCCCTTGTAGCCGCCGTTGATCAGATTCTTCATCACCGAGTTGCCGATCTTGCCGTCCTCGGACGAGGCGCCGATCACGGCCACGGCTTTCGGCCGCATGATGCGGTTCATGGCCCGCACGATATCATCATTGGAGCGTGTTACGGGCCGGGGCTTGGCATCGAAGTCGACGACGATGCGCACGTCGGCCGCGACCGCATCCTTGGCCGTCGCGAAGACAGGATTGAGATCGAGTTCGGAAATTTCGGGAAAGTCCGCGACAAGCTGCGATACCTGCACGATGACTTTTGCCAGCGCCGCGCGGTCGACCGGATCGCCGCCGCGCACGCCCTTCAGCATTTCAGCCGCCTGGATGCCGTCGAGCATCGACATGGCATCGCTCTCGCTGGCGGGTGCGAGGCGGAAGGTAATGTCCTTGAGTACTTCGACCAGCACGCCGCCGAGACCGAAGGCGACGAGCTTGCCGAAGGATTGGTCGGTGATCGCGCCGACGATAACCTCGGTGCCGCCTTTGAGCATCTGCTGAACCTGGACGCCCTCGATCTTGGCGCTGGCGTTGTAGCCCTTTGCGTTGGCCATGATCGTGTCGTAGGCGGAGCGGGCCGCCGCCTCGTCCTTGACGCCGACAATGACGCCGCCTGCTTCTGTCTTATGCAGGATATCAGGCGAAACGATCTTCATCACGACAGGGTAGCCCATGCCGGAGGCGAGTTTTACGGCCTCGTCGGCGGAAGCGGCGACACCCTCGCCAGGAACGGCGATGCCATAAGCGTCGCAGACGATCTTGCCTTCCGGCGCCGTCAGGCTGGTGCGGCCGTCGGCCTTGACGAGATCGAGGATGGCTCGGACGGCGTTCTTATCGACGGTCATCGCGGAATTCCCTGTTTCGAGATTGGTATCTTGTATGCCAAGGGCAATAGAAGCAGCCCCTCGCCCTTTTTGATGTCGTTTGCCGTGACGGTTTCGGCGATGCCGGTGAAAGTCCGGCGGAATATGACGTGATTAGTAGCCGAAATATTCCTCGATCGGTCCCTTGGGCAACGGCACCAGAAACCAGATTTCGAACATCGCGAAGAGGGCAAGCGCGATGGCAGCGCCCGTCGCGAGGGCGACCGGGATGCTGTATTTCCCGAAGTGCCACATGAAGAGCGCGATGTAGACGGTCGAGGCCAGATATATGCCGATATGGTCGATCGTCGCGACGTAGATCGTCAGCGGCACCAGAACGAGAATGACGCTCTTGAAACCTTCATGCGTCACGAAGGTCTTCGACGACAGCGACTTTGCGGCAATGCCCTTGAACAGCACCACGAGACTGGCGATCCCCATGAAGACGCCGATGTAGAAGGGAAAATATCCGGCCGCCGGACCCTCGGATTCTTTCCAGCCGATACCAAGCCGCCAGCTGTCGAAAATGACGATGCTCGAAGCGAGAAGGAAAAACAAAGCAGTCGTGATCTCCATCGTCCGATGGGAAAGAAGTTGCCGTTCTTCGGTTTCATGTCCTGTCGACATTGCGAACTCCGCGCTTCTCGCGTTCGATCAAACGGGTGCAGGGCTTTTGGCGATAAGGCCAATCGTGGGCTTGGGTCCCAGCCGGCGAGCACAAGGCCGCCGGCTGGGAAAAGCTTACTTGCCCGGTGCGAGGAAGCTCGCTTCCTTCATCAGGTCGTAATGGGTCTTCTCGGCTTCCGTCAGCCAGGCTTTGTAGGCATCGCCGGTCAGGGTCGTCTGATTGAAGGCGCCCTGTTCCATGAACTCCTTCCAGTCCGGCGTTTCGGCGATCTTCTTGAACAGATCGACGTAATAGGCCGTCTGGGCCGGCGTCACGCCAGGTGCCATGAAGATGCCGCGCAGCATCTGATACTCGACCGGCAACCCCGATTCCTTGCAGGTCGGGATGTCGCTCCAGGACATGGTCGCCGTGACCTTGCCTGTATAGGAACTGCGCTTCCCGTCGAAGATGCAGAGGGGGCGTACCGCGTTGGCGCGCCACTGCGAGACAGCTTCGATCGGATTGTTGACCGTAGCGTCGATGTGCTTGCCGACGAGCTGAACCGCGACCTCGCCGCCACCCTTGTAGGGGATGTAGGTCATTTTCTTGGGGGCCGCGGCGCGCTCGATCGCCACCGTGATGATCTGGTCTTCCTGCTTCGAGCCGGTCCCGCCCATCTTCAGCTTGCGATCATCGCCGTTCTTGACGGCCGCCACGAATTCAGCGGCTGTCTTGATGTCGCTCTCGGCATTCACCCAGAGAATGAACTGGTCGAGCGCAAGCATCGAGACGGGGGTAATCTCTTTCCAATTGAACGGAATGTTCGTGCCGAGGGGTGTCGTGAAGAGGTTCGACAGGGTGATGATGATCTTGTGGGGCTCGCGGTTGGCGGTCTTGATGTCGAGGAACGCCTCGGCCCCGGCGCCACCGGATTTATTCACGACCACCATAGGCTGTTTCATCAGCTTGTGCTTGGTGACGACGCCCTGGATGAAGCGCGCCATCTGGTCGGCGCCGCCGCCCGTGCCGGCGGGAATGAGGAATTCAACAGGTTTGGTTGGTTCCCACGCCTGCGCCTGAACTCCGGTCGAGCCAAGAGCCGTTGCCGTGCCAGCGACCGCCAATGCGGTGGCTTTTCTCATACGGCCGGCGGAAAAGCCTGCCTTTGAAAAGAACCTGCTAGGATATGCATGTGTCATGGTTCACTCCCGTTGATGGTTTTGTTAGGTTCAGCGGTGTCATCGTGTCCAATCGGTCAGTTTTGCGCAACCGTTGCAGTCTGGACGGCGCAACTGGCCAGGTTTGTTGAGGCTCATGCCGGCAGCACTTTCTTGGGCCGCAGGTTCAGCAGCGAACTGACCAGCGGCCAAAGCAGCATGACCAGTCCAAGGCCTATGATCGTGGCGACGAGAGGGTTGGCCCAGAAGATCGAAAGGGTTCCCTGCGATGAGAGCATCGCCTGGCGGAACGAGGACTCTGCCGTGTCGCCAAGGACGAGCGCCAGCACCAGCGGAGCCAGCGGATATTTGAGCTTGCCGAAAACATAACCCATGACGCCGAAGACGATCATCAACCAGACGTCGAACATCGAGTTGTTGACGGTGTAGGCACCGACGGCGCAGATCACCATGATGACGGGCGCGACAATGCTGAACGGCACGCGCAGGATCGCGGCGAAGGCGGGCACGCACGTCAGCACAACGATCAATCCGACGAAATTGCCGAGATACATTGAAGCGATCAACCCCCACACGAAATCGGGTTTTTCGACGAAAAGCAGCGGGCCCGGCTGCAAGCCCCAGATCAGCAATCCACCAAGCAACACGGCGGCTGTAGGCGAGCCGGGAATACCGAGCGTCAGCATTGGCAGCAAAGCCGCGGTGCCTGCCGCATGCGCTGCTGTCTCAGGCGCGACGATACCTTCGGGATTGCCCTTGCCGAAGGTTTCCGGCTCCTTGGAAAACCGTCGGGCCAGCCCGTAGCTCATGAAGGAGGCCGGCGTTGCGCCGCCCGGTGTTACGCCCATCCAGACGCCCACAAGGCAACTCCGCAGCGATGTCGCCCAGTATTTCGGAAGCTGCTTCCAGGTGCGCAACACGGCGTCGAGCCGCAACTTGGCGTGCGCGCCCTTGAATTCCAGTCCTTCCTCCATACTCGACAGCATCTCGCCGATGCCGAACAGGCCGATGACGGCAATGAGGAACCCAAAGCCTTTCAGCAGCGTGATGAAATCGAACGTCATGCGCAATTGGCCGGTGATCGTGTCGAGGCCAACCGCTGCCAGCGCGAAGCCAAGGCACATCGACATGATGGTTTTGGCGGGTGAACCCGTTCCCATCCCGATGAAACTGGCGAAGGTCAGGAATTGCACGGCGAAAAACTCGGCTGGACCGAATTTCAGCGCGAATTTCGCGACAAGCGGCGCGAGGAACGTGATGACGATCACGGCGAACAGGGCGCCGATGAATGACGAGGTGAATGCCGTCGTCAGCGCTTCATCGGCCCGGCCGTTCTGGGCCATGGGATGTCCATCGAAGGTGGTCGCGACCGACCACGGCTCGCCCGGTATGTTGAACAGGATAGAAGTGATCGCCCCCCCGAACAGCGCCCCCCAATAAAGGCACGACAACATGATGATCGCGGAGGTGGGCGGCATCGAGAAGGTGAGGGGGAGCAGGATCGCAACGCCATTTGCGCCCCCAAGACCCGGCAAGACGCCAATGATCACGCCGAGCAAAATGCCGACAACCATCAACATGATGTTGTAGGGCGTCAGAACGACGGCGAAGCCGCCGAAAAGGGCGCTCAATTCTTCCACGACATACCTCCCAGTGCGTCGTTTCCCCAGTATTCCGGGGCCAGCGCGTGCGGATTTTTAGGGTCCGTTGTTTGTCGCGCTTGGTATGCCAGATACCGCATGCTCGGCCGGCGGATGTCAAGCGACAGTTTCATGCCGCGTTGCACGAATACATATTGCGTTGCAATATATGGCAATATATTGGATATGACCTAACTATTTCTCGTATGTATTACTTTGCAGCTGCGATATCGCAGCTGCAAAACGGCTGGCTTGCGAGGCATGGGAACTTGTGGTGTATGGCATACCAGTCATTCCGTCGGATGCGTTCGCGCGCCGAATGAATGCCGTCGGGCGGGGTCTGGTTGACCAAAAGTCGAATGCCTTTTCGGAACGTGTTGATCGACCAGAACCTCCGACCCGTGCGCGAAGCCGATCGACATATCGGTTTTCGCTGGCATGAGACACGAGCGGCAAGACAATAAACGACAAGGGAGCGAACATACGATGTCGGCAGTCGCGCAAATGATCAACGAGGCAGGCCTCGACGGTGAACGTGAACTGACGGATGGATTTCATCTCGTCATCGACGCGCTCAAGCTCAACGGCATCGAAACGATCTATGGCGTGCCGGGCATCCCGATCACCGATTTCGGCCGCATGGCCCAGGCTGCTGGCATCCGCGTGATTTCGTTCCGTCACGAGCAGCATGCCGGCAATGCGGCGGCGATCGCCGGTTACCTGACGAAAAAGCCGGGCATTTGCCTGACGGTGTCGGCGCCGGGATTTCTCAACGGGTTGACGGCGCTCGCCAACGCCACGACGAACTGTTTCCCCATGATCCTGATCAGCGGCTCATCCGAGCGCGAGATCGTCGACCTTCAGCAGGGCGACTACGAGGAAATGGACCAGCTCGCCATCGCCAAGCCGTTGTGCAAGGCGGCGTTCCGCGTGCTGCATGCGGCCGATATCGGCATCGGCGTTGCCCGCGCGATTCGCGCCGCGGTGTCGGGCCGCCCGGGTGGTGTTTATCTGGATCTGCCAGCGAAGCTCTTCAGCCAGGTCATGGATGCGGAGGCCGGCGCGGCTTCCCTCGTCAAGGTGATCGATGCAGCTCCCGCTCAGCATCCGGGGCCGGAGGCGGTGAAGCGCGCGCTCGACGTGCTCAAGGGCGCCAAGCGCCCACTGATCATCCTTGGCAAGGGCGCGGCCTATGCGCAAGCCGACGAGGCGATCCGCACGCTCATCGAGACGAGCGGCGTTCCTTTCCTGCCGATGAGCATGGCCAAGGGCTTGCTGCCCGATCTTCATCCGCAATCGGCGGGTGCTGCCCGCTCGACCGTGCTGAAGGATGCCGACGTGGTCATGCTGATCGGCGCCCGCCTGAACTGGCTGCTGAGCCACGGCAAGGGCAAGAGCTGGGGCAAGCCCGGCACGCAGAAATTCATCCAGATCGACATCGAGCCGCGCGAGATGGACAGCAACATCGAGATCGTCGCACCGCTCGTCGGCGACATCGGTTCCTGCGTCGCGGCCCTGATCGACGGCATGGGCGGCAAGTGGACGAAGCCGCCTTCCGAATGGACCGACGCGATCGCGAGGAAGCGTGACGAGAACGTCGCGAAGATGGCGCCTCGGCTCATGAACAACAATTCTCCGATGGATTTCCACGGGGCTCTCGGGGCTCTGCGCACGGTCATCAAGGAGCGGCCTGATGCAATCCTCGTCAACGAGGGTGCCAACACGCTCGATCTCGCCCGCGGTATCATCGACATGTATCAGCCGCGCAAGCGTCTCGATGTCGGCACCTGGGGCGTGATGGGTATCGGCATGGGCTTTGCCATTGCTGCCGCGATCGAGACGGGCAAGCCCGTCCTGGCCGTGGAGGGCGACAGCGCCTTCGGATTCTCGGGCATGGAGGTCGAGACCATCTGCCGCTATGACCTGCCGGTCTGCATCGTGATCTTCAACAACAACGGCATCTATCGCGGCACTGATATCAATACCGCCGGCAGCGACCCCGCCACCACGGTGTTCGTCAAGGATTCTCGCTACGACAAGATGATGGAGGCGTTTGGCGGGGTCGGTGTTCATGTCACGACGCCCGATGAGCTGAAGCGCGCCGTGGACCGGGCCATGGATTCCGGCAGGCCGACCCTGATCAATGCGGTGATCGATCCGCAAGCCGGTTCGGAAAGCGGACGCATCGGCAATCTCAATCCGCAGAGCGCACTCAAGAAGAAGTAAGGAGCATCAGATGACACAGGCTCTCAAGGGCGTCCGGATCCTCGATTTCACCCACGTTCAGTCGGGCCCGACGTGTACGCAGCTGCTCGCGTGGTTCGGCGCCGATGTGATCAAGGTGGAACGGCCGGGCGTCGGCGACATTACCCGCGGGCAGTTGCAGGACATCCCCAAGGTGGACAGCCTGTATTTCACGATGCTCAATCACAACAAACGCTCGATCACACTCGATACCAAGAACGCCACCGGCAAGGACGTTCTCACCCGGCTGATCGAAAGCTGCGACGTTCTGGTGGAGAATTTCGGCCCGGGCGTGCTCGACCGCATGGGCTTTCCCTGGGAAAAGATCCACGCGATCAACCCGAAAATGATCGTCGCCTCGATCAAGGGTTTTGGCCCAGGTCCGTTCGAGGATTGCAAGGTCTACGAAAACGTCGCGCAATGCACCGGCGGCGCCGCCTCGACCACCGGCTTTCGCGATGGCCTGCCACTCGTGACGGGCGCGCAGATCGGCGATTCCGGGACCGGCCTCCATCTGGCTCTCGGCATCGTCACGGCGCTCTACCAGCGCACGCAGACAGGCGAAGGCCAGCGCGTCACCTGCGCGATGCAGGACGGCGTTCTCAACCTCTGCCGCGTCAAGCTGCGCGACCAGCAGCGCCTCGCTCATGGCCCGCTCAAGGAATACAGCCAGTTCGGCGAGGGCGTGCCCTTCGGCGATGCTGTGCCCCGCGCCGGCAACGACTCAGGGGGTGGCCAGCCTGGGCGCATCGTCAAGTGCAAGGGTTGGGAAACCGACCCCAACGCCTATCTCTACTTTATCACCCAGGCGCCGGTCTGGGCACCGATTTGCGATGTCATCGGCGAGCCCGGCTGGAAAACCGACCCGGAATACGCGACGCCGGCGGTGCGCTTGTCGAAGTTGAATGCGATCTTCGCGCGCATCGAACAATGGACCATGACCAAGACCAAATTCGAGGCCATGGAAATCCTCAACGAGTTCGATATTCCTTGCGGGCCGATCTTGTCGATGAAGGAGATCGCCGAGGACAAGTCGCTGATGGATACTGGCACGCTTGTCGAAGTCGATCACCCGACTCGGGGCAAATACCTGTCGGTTGGTAATCCGATCAAACTCTCGGCCTCGCCGACGGAGGTGACGCGTTCGCCACTGTTGGGCGAACACACCGACGAAATCCTGACGACCGTTCTCGGCTACAACGATAACGAACTTGCAAGGATCAAGGCTTCCGGAGCGATCACACCGGCACCCAAGGTTGCGGCCGAGTAGGGCTACCCAACCCTTGCCGCCATCAAAGGCCTCAGCTCTGGGCGCCGAGGAAGCCGAAGTCAAAGGGCTGTTCCGCGTGATGACTTCGCTTCAGGGGACTGTTCGTCAAGCCTGTGCCGCGCCGCGCACTTCAGTGTGAGGCCGGCGTAACTGTCAGTGCGGAGCGCTTCTCAAGAAACTGCCCCCGGTCCATCCAAATCGGCGCTGTCGTCATGCCAGCGCTGATTCTGCTGGGAGCCGGCTTTTTTATGGGGTTGCCTTCGCGGCGGGCGTGGCGGAGCTTGCTGGCCAATCCTGCTTCAAGGAAGAGCCGCTCCATGTCCGCGACACCGCAGATCGTCCTCTACCATTCGCCCAACACGCGCTCGTCAGCCGTCCGAATCCTGCTCGATGAACTTGGGGCGCCGCACCAGCTTCACGTGCTCGATATGAAGGCGGGTGAGCAGCGGCAGCCCGCCTATCTTGCCGTCAATCCGATGGGCAAGGTGCCGGCGATCACCGACAACGGCGCGCTGATCACCGAGCAGGTTGCGATCATGATCCATCTCGCCGATCGGTTTCCGGCCGCCCGGCTCTCGCCCGCTCTCGATGATCCGCTGCGTGGGCCCTATCTGCGCTGGATGGTATATTACGCCGCCTGCCTTGAACCGGCCGTGGTCGATCATGCATCGAAGCGCGAACCGGCCCCCGTCGGCATGTCGCCCTATGGTCACTACGACACGGTGATGGCGACATTGATCGCCCAGTTGGCCAGGGGGCCGTTTATTCTGGGCGCTCGGTTCTCGGCCGCCGATGTGCTGTGGGGATCGGCGATGAGCTGGATGAGCGGCTGGAAACTGGTGCCGGACGCGCCTGAAATCAGCGCCTACGTTCAGCGTCACGCCGCACGTCCATCCACCACGCGCGTGATCGAAAGCGACGCGAAGTTGGCGGCGATGCAGGAGGCCGCTTCGGCCGGCCAATGAGCGCGATCTTTTACCTCACGCCGCGCGCACGGTTGCAAGAAAGCGCACCAGCTCGGATTGAAGATGTTCCGATTGGCGCGACAGATTCAGCGAGAACTGGACGATCCGGGTTGCCTCCGCGTTCGCCTCGCCCGCGGCGGAGGCGATTTCGTTCATGCTGCCGGAAACCTCGCCCGTACCCTTGGCTGCTTGCTGAAGGTTCTCAGAGATCATCCGGGTCGTGGCGCTTTGCTCATTGACGGCGGCTGCGATAAAGCCCGCCGCATTGTTCAATTGATCGACAGCTTCCGCCGCCGAACGAACGGCTTGATCGGACTGGTTTATCGACCCCTGGATCGCGGCCACATGCAATCCGATTTCGGTGGTGGCCTGCGCTGTCTGGCTCGCCAGGCTTTTCACCTCGGCCGCGACAACGGCAAATCCACGACCAGCCTCGCCAGCCCGGGCAGCTTCGATGGTTGCGTTGAGCGCGAGCAGGTTTGTCTGGCCGGCGATGTTGTCGATCAGACTGACGATCGACCCGATCTTGTCGGCGGCGTCGACAAGCTGCGTGAAAATGCCCGCAGCCGCATTGGTTTCCTTTGCCGCCCTTATGGCCATTTGCGAGGATTTCGACACATGGCCGGAGGTCTCGTGTATCGATACGGACAGCTCCTCGGTGGCGGAAGCGACAGAGACGATGTTCTCCGACGTCAGATCGGATGCCGAGCAGGCCGACTGCAGTCGTTCCGAGGTCTGGTTGGAGTATCGGTTCAGCGTCTGCGCCGTGTTTTGCAGGAGTGACGACGACTCGGCGACATCACTGGCGATCTTGCCAACCTCCCGCTCAAATCTGTCGGCGAGATCAAGCAGCACTTTCGTTCTGGCCTGATTGACCGTTGTTCTCTCGTTTTCGAGCGAAATGGCCTTGTCGGCTTCCATCTTGCCGAGAATCGCCTTCTGAAAAACTTGGATGGCCGATGCCATCCGGCCGATCTCATCCGTCTTATCCGCATAGGGAACGACGACATCGGTGCGGTTGCTGGCCAGGACCTGCATTGTTTCCTCGATATGCCGCAACGGACGCAGAACGCCGAAGAGGCAGAAGAAAATCAGCCCGGCCAGGCAGGAGATCAATGCTGCGGCAATGCCCTTCGAAATCTGTGATGCCTTGCCGAAAAACGCGTCCGACGAGACCTCGATAGCCTTCGCCTCGGCTTCGATCAGGTCGCCGACCTTCATCATGGCGGATTCGAGAGCTACGAACGTCGTGTTGAAAGCGGGAAGGGCAACGATGGCCGCTGGCCGATCCACAAAGGCGAGTGTCGAGATGGCCTGAGCCGAGCGTACATAGTCGGCCAGCGCCGTTTCCACCTCCACCAGCGCCCCTTTGATGGTGGCTGACTGGGCCAGGACCTGGTTTTCACCCACGACCTTGTTGAAAAGCTCGACTTTCCTGGCGACGCTGTTTGTCACCTCTTTTTGGTTGGTCCCGGTCTCGGTGGCCACCAAAGCGGAATAAACGTCGCTGCGCAGGCCATCATGAACCATGTCGGCGAGGGTGTGATTCCGTAGAACCGAGCCAACGAGGCGCGTTTGTGCAACGTCATCGACGAACCGGCCTTGTGCCCAGATTGCGCCGACGGCCGCGCCGCTGGCGATAATCATGGTCATAATGCATAGCGAAACGAACTTGAATCTGAGAGACATTTACCGACCCAGCGCTTTTCGGAGAACTTTAGGCCGCAACAATAAATATTCAATAAATTGTATCAATTCATAAATACAACCTGAGCGTAAAATATAATCAGTTTGGCTGCGCGATCGGCTGGATGACCCGGTTAGCTTCACCGGGTCATCCAGCCTGGGTCCTGACGGCCAATGCCTTAGCCGGGCGCAGACCCTTGCGTTGCGACATACACCGCATAAAGCGACTGGCTGCCCGCCATGAACAGACGGTTGCGCTTGGGGCCGCCGAAACAGACGTTGCCGCAGACTTCAGGAAGCCGGATGCGCCCGATCAGCTTGCCTTCCGGCGACCAGACCGTGACGCCGTTGTAGCCAACGGCCCGGCCGGCGTTGCTCGAGGCCCAGAGATTGCCCTCGACATCGGTGCGCAGGCCGTCCGGTCCGCACTTCACGCCGTCGACCATGCAGTCCGAGAACACTTTCTGGTTCGTCAGCTTGTTATCGCCGCCGACATCGAACACATGGATGTTATTGTTGCCGCCGGGCCCGGTATCGCCGGGACCCTTGCCGGTGCTTGCGACATAGAGCTTGCGGTGGTCGGGCGAGAAGCACAGCCCGTTCGGGTCCGCCACCTGCGCCTCGGTGACGACGAGATCGACCCTGCCGCTCGGATCAATCCGATAGCAATTCGTCGGCAATTCGCGCCGGGCGGAGCCGATTTCGGGTGGCTGGCCGAGGCGGTTCTTCAGGCGGCCACCAGCATTGGTCGGGCCACCCGCGACATCGGGCGCGCCTTCGTAAAGCTGGCCGCCATAGGGTGGGTCCGTGAACCAGTAGCTGCCATCGGGATGCGGGACGACGTCATTCGGTGAGTTCAAGCGCTTGCCGTCGAACCGGTCGGCGAGGATCGTGACCGAACCGTCGAGTTCGTAACGCACGACGCGGCGGGTAAGATGCTCGCAGGACAGCTGCCGGCCCTGGAAATCGAAGGTGTTGCCGTTGCTGTTATTGGAAGGCGAACGCATCACCGAAACCCGGCCGTCATCCTCCAGCCAGCGCAATTGTCGGTTATTGGGAATATCGCTCCAGACGAGATAGCGGCCCTGCGCGTTCCAGGCTGGACCCTCCGACCACAAAGCGCCGGTCCAGAGACGCTGGATCGGTGCGTTGGGCTGGGCAAGGCCATTGAAGCTCGGATCGAGCGCAATCACGTCCGGGTCCCAGAAATAGGTTGTCGGCGCCCCGTTGCGGCTAAAATCGCGCGGGGGATTGGTCACAGTGCTGGGTGGCCCGGGTGGTGCCGAGGCCGCGTTCTGCGCCTTGGCCGCGGTTGCCGCGATCGCGGCCGCGGCTGTCGCGCCGCCCAAGGTCCCGAGTACCTTCCGGCGTGACAGAAGTTGTGTGCCGCCGTCCTGCCGACCTTTTACGCGCGATCCGATCTCGTTCATGCGATCCTCCAGTTGGTTCTATTGTTGGCCTGTCTGGCGAATGCGATGGCGCGCCTCGAACATGGCGAAATCGTGCCGGTTCGCCTTGGCGGGTGCGCACGAAGATATGATGCGCGATCCTTGGGGTTGGTCGCGCCGGCATCGGGCGCGCCGGCCGGCGTCTTGACAATTCAAGGTTCAGATAGTCTCTCGCGCACATCACCTTGGCCGCAACACCGGCGGGAACGTGGGAGCGATTGACGACGGCGCAGGCTTCCGGCGTCGTTCGGATCAACTGGATTTGCACATGGGTACAGCCTTCATTTTTCCGGGGCAGGGGTCGCAGGCCGTTGGTATGGGACAAGCCCTGGCCGCCGCCTTTCCGGCGGCACAGGCCGTTTTCGCCGAGGTGGACGACGCCCTGTCGCAGTCGCTGTCCCGCGTAATATGGAAAGGACCGAGCGAGGACCTTACCCTGACCGCCAACGCCCAGCCGGCGCTGATGGCCGTCAGCCTCGCCGTGATCCGCGTCCTTCAAACCGAGTGCGGGCTTGAACTGGCCCGGGATGCCAGCTTTGTCGCCGGGCATTCGCTCGGTGAATACTCGGCGCTCGCGGCTGCCGGCACCTTTTCGATCGGCGATGCGGCGCGGCTGCTGCGCATTCGTGGCGAAGCGATGCAGGCGGCGGTCGCACCGGGTGTTGGTGCCATGGCAGCCCTGATCGGCGTCGAACTGGATCAGGCGCGCGCGATCGCGGCCGACGCGGCCGACGGCGAGGTGTGCCAGGTCGCGAATGACAATGGCGGCGGGCAGGTGGTGCTTTCCGGCCACAAGACCGCCGTGGAACGCGCCATGGCGCTGGCCTCCGCGCGGGGCGTCAAGCGCGCTATCCTGCTTCCCGTCTCGGCGCCGTTCCACTGTGCGCTGATGCAGCCCGCGGCCGATGTCATGCGCGCCGCGCTGGCCGACGTCGTGATGCGACCGCCGTCCGTTCCGGTGATGGCGAATGTCGGAGCCGCCCCCCTCGGCGATTCCGCCGCGATCCGCGATAGCCTTGTCGCGCAGGTAACCGGCACCGTGCGCTGGCGGGAATCCGTGGCGGCGATGGCGGATTCCGGCGTCACCCGCTTTTACGAGATTGGGGCTGGAAAGGTGCTCAGCGGACTCGTCCGCCGAATCGCCGCCGGAGCGATTTGCCAGGCTGTCGGAACCCCGGACGACGTGATCGTCTTCAAGGCCGCCGAAAAAAACGATTAAGGATCATAGCGTGTTCGATCTCTCCAGCCGAAAAGCCCTTGTCACCGGCGCCACCGGCGGCCTCGGCGGCGCCATCGCTCGCCAGCTTCACGCCCAGGGCGCGACCGTGATGCTGTCGGGCACGCGAAGCGACGCTCTCCAGGCGCTCGCTGCGGAACTCGGCGACCGCGCGCACGTGCAGGTCTGCGATCTTTCGAATGCGGAATCGGTGGAAAAGCTGGTCCCGGCTGCCGAAGCGGCGATGGGCGGCCTCGATATCCTTGTGAACAACGCCGGCGTGACCCGCGACAACCTGTTCCTGCGCATGAAGGACGAGGAATGGGACACCGTGATGGCGGTCAATCTCACCGCCTCGTTCCGGCTGATGCGTTCGGCGGTCAAGGGCATGATGCGGCGTCGCTATGGGCGCATCGTCTCGATTGGCTCGGTGGTCGGCACCACTGGCAACCCTGGACAGGGAAATTATGCCGCGTCAAAAGCCGGGCTGATCGGCATGAGCAAGGCGCTCGGCGCCGAGGTCGCAAGCCGCAACATTACCGTGAATGTGGTGGCGCCTGGCTTCATTGAGTCGCCGATGACGGATTCGCTGACCGATAAGCAGAAGGACGCCATCCTAGGGACAGTGCCGATGGGACGCCTTGGCACGGGGCGGGACGTTGCGGCGGCCGTGCTCTATCTTGCCAGTGAAGAAGCTGCTTACATCACTGGACAGACCTTGCATGTGAATGGCGGAATGGCAATGATCTGAGGCGTTTATGCTTCGGTGCCGGTTTTTCTCACGAAGCCTTTCGAGTGCTCGCCACGTCTGGATGAGTGTGCTAACAGGGTGATGAGAGGCAGGCGAATTCCTGGCTTGGGACTTGACGTTACAAGGCCGGTTGCGCTTTTGCAGTATTGGAAACGCCGTCCGGCGACGAGGTTCTCCGAAGGGGACGCGTGTTCGGTCGGATTATTTTTTAAAATTGGCACGACGCCTGCGCGTGATGTGCCACTATCGAGACAGGAAGCAGTCCATGAGCGACGTCGCCGAGCGGGTTAAGAAGATTGTCGTCGAGCATCTCGGCGTGGAAGCGGACAAGGTTGTCGACGGGGCAAACTTCATCGACGATCTGGGCGCGGACAGTCTGGACACTGTGGAACTGGTCATGGCGTTCGAGGAAGAGTTCGGCGTCGAGATTCCGGACGACGCGGCCGAAACCATCGTCACCGTGGGCGATGCCGTGAAGTTTCTGTCGAAAGCGGCCTGATCGCCGCGCGGCGGCTCGAACGTCAGCACGCGAAAAGTCAGACGAATGCGGCGCGTCGTCATCACGGGTCTTGGAATGGTTTCGCCACTGGCTTGCAGTGTCGAGGAAACCTGGTCGCGCCTGCTTGCGGGCGAGAGCGGCGCAAGCCGCATCACCTCATTCGATGCAAGCGACCTGACCTGTCAGATCGCTTGCTCGATCCCGCGCGGCGATGGCGGGTTCAATCCTGATGACTGGATGGAGCCCAAGGAGCAGCGCAAGGTCGATGACTTCATCCTGCTCGCCGTCGCGGCCGCCACGCAGGCCCTGGCTGATGCCGGCTGGAAGCCGGAATCCCACGAGGATCAAATTCGCACCGGCGTGATGATCGGGTCGGGCATCGGCGGGCTCGGCGGCATTTACGAGGGATCGCGGGTTCTGCTCGAGCGTGGGCCCCGCCGCCTCTCGCCGTTCTTCATTCCCGGGCGGCTGATCAATCTTGCAGGCGGGTATGTCTCGATCCAGCATGGTCTGAAGGGTCCGAATCATGCGGTCGTTACCGCATGCTCAACCGGCGCCCATGCCATCGGCGATGCCTCGCGAATCATCGCCTTTGGAGACGCCGATGTGATGGTTGCCGGTGGCACCGAAGCCGCGATCAACCGGCTCGGTATCGCCGGCTTCTGCGCCTGCCGGGCGCTCGCGACATCCTTCAACGACGCGCCCGAGAAGGGTTCGCGTCCTTACGACAAGGATCGGGACGGCTTCGTGATGGGCGAGGGCGCCGGCATCCTCGTCCTTGAGGAATTGCAGCACGCGCTCGATCGCGGGGCGAAAATCTACGCCGAGGTCATCGGCTACGGCATGTCGGGTGACGCGTTCCACATCACCTCGCCAAGCGATGACGGCGATGGCGCCTATCGCTGCATGGCGGCTGCTGTCAAACGCGCTGGAATCTCGCCTGGCGACCTCGATTACGTCAATGCGCACGGGACATCGACACCCTTGGGCGACGAAATCGAATTGAAGGCGGTCGAGCGCCTGGTTGGCAATTCGGCGGCCAAACTGGTGATGTCGTCGACCAAATCCTCCATCGGCCATTTGCTTGGCGCAGCCGGATCGGTCGAGGCGATCTTTTCCATTCTGGCGATCCGGGATAACATCGCCCCGCCAACGCTCAATCTCGACAATCCATCCTTGGAAACGGCGATTGATCTCGTGCCGCATAAAGCGCGTCCGAAACAGATCGATATCGCGCTATCCAATTCGTTCGGCTTTGGCGGAACAAATGCCTCGCTGGTTTTCCGGCGTTACGAAAACTGAGCACTTGCGCTTCCATTATCGACGACAATACCAATTGATTTGCCTCGTTTCGCCATATTCAGCGCTAGGGTAGTTTCGATGGCAATTTTGAATCTCCGGTTATGGTCGCGATGAACTGGCTGTTCAAATCGCGGACGGCAAAGCCCAAGGCCGCGCCGCAGGCGATCGGGTCGTCACGGGTCGCGCCCAAGAGCCCCAGCGAGGCGCTAAAGCCAGTGACGGCGCCACCACCGCCGCCGAAATCGAAGCGTCGTAATCGCCCGTTCATCGCCTGGCTGAGCGGCATCTTTACGACGGCGCTGGTCGGCGCCGGTCTGGTCGGTGCGATCATCGCGATCATCAGCAGCCAGAACAACGCGCCGGGACCGCTCGGCGGCGACAAGGTGGTCATCATTCCGCGCGAGAGTGGCGCTGCCGAGATCGCCGACCTGCTTCAGCGGGAAGGGGTGATCGATCATCCCTGGAGCTTTCGAATCACGGCCATGATCCGTCAGGTCCAGGCCGAATCGCTGAAAGCTGGCGAATATCTGTTCAAGGCGCAGGCCAGCGCCAACGACGTGATCGCGATCATCACCTCCGGACGCGCGGTCGAGCATCGCATCACGGTGCCGGAGGGGCTGACGAGCGAACAGATCCTGGCGCGGCTACGGGAGAACGATCTCCTGACCGGTGAAATCACCCAGGTGCCCCGCGAGGGCTCGCTCTTGCCCGACACCTACAAATTCCAGCGTGGCCAGAGCCGGCAGGACATCATCAACCGCATGGCCGGCGAGCAGCGCAAGATTCTCGACGATGTCTGGCGCAAGCGGCCGCCCGACCTGCCCGTGCGCACGCCGCAGGAACTGGTCATCCTCGCCTCGATCGTGGAGAAGGAGACGGGTCGTGCCGATGAACGGCCGCGCGTTGCCGGCGTTTTCATCAACCGCATGAACCGAAAGATGAAATTGCAGTCCGATCCGACGATTGTCTACGGGCTTGTTGGCGGCAAGGGCACTTTGGGGCGTGGGATTCTGCGTACCGAACTGACGCAGGCAACCCCCTACAACACCTATGTCATCGACGGATTGCCACCGGGACCGATCGCCAATCCCGGACGCGCGGCCCTGGAGGCTGTGGTCAACCATTCGCGGACCAAGGATCTTTATTTCGTCGCTGATGGCACCGGTGGTCACACCTTTGCCGAAACCCTCGATCAGCATAACCGCAATGTTCTGCGTTGGCGTCAGATCGAGGCCAGCCGGCGCGAGCCGGGCAGGCCCTCGGCCGAGGCATCGGTCGACCGTATCGAACCGCCGCCCTTGCCCGACAGCAGGACCGACAACCTGACGGGCCAACCCCCGCGCGCCTCGGCCTTCGCACCGACAGACGGCACGCAGGAGATCGAAACCTTTCCTGCTTCCGGCAACCGGACGCGCAACTCGCAGCAAATTCCGCAAGGCCAGCGGTCCAAGGCGTTCGATGCCTCCGAGGGCACGGCGCGTGATCCACTGCGCAACAAGACGTTCGACCTGAATTCCCCGAAGACCGTGCCCGCCCTTCGCAACTGATCGTGGCTTCATCCGCCTTGGGGCGGAATCCACTTCAATCTCCCGACGTTGGTGGTTAGGGTCCGCCGTCACGATGCATGGGGAATCGCGGGTAATGGCGTTGCAAAGCATGACGGGCTTTTCCCGCGAGGCCGGCATTTTTCAAGGCCATCAATGGGCGTGGGAATTGAAGAGCGTCAACGCCCGCGGACTTGATGTCCGGGTCAGGGTTCCAACAGGTTTCGATGCCGTTGGCGATGAAGCACGGCGGCAGGTAGGTGCCGCCTTCGCCCGCGGCACCATCAATGTCAGTCTCAATCTCACCAGCGAGAATGTCGTCGCTCATCCGCGTGTGAACGCCGACGCGCTGCGCTCGCTTTTGGATTCCTTGGCGAAAATCGATTTTTCCGCAGTTTCGCTGCCAGCCGAAAGTCGCGGCTTCACGCTCGACGGATTGCTTGGCATCCGTGGCGTCATTGAGGTCAACGAGAATGCCGGTCCGGCTTTGGATGATTTGCAGCCGGTATTGGTGGCGGCGCTCGACCGCGCGATCGCTGGATTGAAAGCCGCGCGCCTGGCGGAGGGGCGTTCCCTCGCGGCGGTGCTTGAACAGCATGCGGAGGCGATTACCATCCTGACATCAAGCGTCGAGAACCATCCGGCGCGGACACCCGAGGCAATCCGGGCCCGACTTGCCGAACAGGTCACGGCGCTGCTTGCCACTCCGGCAGGGCTTGATGGCGAGCGTCTGCATCAGGAGGCGGCGATGCTTGCGGTGCGCGCGGATGTGCGCGAGGAGATCGATCGCCTCAAGGCGCATGGCAGCGCCTTGGTCGCCCTGCTCTCCGGCGGCGGCGCGATCGGCCGGAAACTCGATTTTCTTGCCCAGGAATTTGGCCGCGAGGCCAGTACACTATGCGCAAAGGCAAATCATGTGACGCTGTCGCGAATTGGGCTGGACTTGCGCACCGTCGTGGATCAATTGCGCGAGCAGGTTCAGAATGTCGAATAGGACATCGCAGGCGATGCCAACTCAATTATCGAGACGTGGCCTGATGCTGATCCTTTCGTCGCCATCGGGCGCCGGGAAATCGACCCTGACGCGCACGCTGTGTCAGGAGGACGATAATATCGAACTCTCGGTCTCGGTGACAACACGGCCCAAGCGCCCCTCCGAGATCGATGGAGTGCATTATCGTTTCATCGCCGATGACGCTTTTCAGCATCTGCGCCAACAGAACGATCTCCTGGAGTCGGCCGAGGTTCATGGCAATTGCTATGGCACACCGCGCAGGCCGGTCGAGGCGGCGCTCGCCGCCGGACGTGACATGCTTTTCGATATTGACTGGCAGGGAACACTCCAAATCCTGGAAAAGGCACGGGCTGACAGCGTCACCGTTTTCATCCTGCCACCCTCCATGGCTGAACTCCGAGCGCGGCTGGTGAGGCGGGCCGAGGATTCGCCAGCTGTCATCGCCAAACGTCTCGCCAATGCCCGTGACGAAATCCGTCGCTGGGGCGAATACGATTACGTCGTCATCAATGACGACCTCAACCGGGCCTATGGCGCGATAACCGCCATTCTGGCAGCCGAACGATTGAAGCGGGTGCGGAGGATCGGCCTCAAGCCGTTCGTCGATCAGCTGCTCGCGGAAGCTGTCACCTGACGGAGCTTCGCCAGCGCGCGCGCCAGGGCAACGAAGCCCGCCACCGGAATTTCCTCCGCTCTCGCGGTGCCTCGAAGCCCTGCGTGCTCCAGCAGCCGTTCGGCGTCGACGCCAAGGCTTTTCAGGCTTTGGCGCAGCATCTTGCGACGCTGGCCGAAGGCGGCTTGCGTCACGGCTTCCAGCAGCTTGACATCGCAGTCTAGCGGTTCCGGACGCGGTGTCAGATGGACGACGGCCGAGGTGATCTTGGGTGGCGGCACGAATGCCGATGGCGAGACATCGAACAGCATCCTGGCCTCCGTGCGCCAGCCGCAAAGCACGCCGAGGCGGCCATAGGCGGCACGTTGCGCAGGCGTCGCGACGATGCGCTCGGCCACCTCGCGCTGGAACATCAAGGTGAGCGACTGCCAGGCCGGCGGCCACGACCGTGTGCCCAACCAGCCGACGAGCAGCGGCGTGCCGATGTTGTAGGGCAGGTTGGCGACGATCCGGGTGGGTTGGTCGCCGGCCAGAGCGGCGATATCACAAGCGAGCGCATCGGCCTCGATCACCTCAAGGCGACCGGGATAGGCGTGGGCAATCTCCGCGAGCGCCGGAAGGCAGCGCTGGTCGCGCTCGATCGCGATGACGCGGGCGGCACCGTTCATCAGTAGCGCCCGGGTAAGACCGCCAGGCCCCGGGCCGATCTCGATGACAGTGACACCTTCGAGTGCCCCGGAAGCGCGGGCGATACGTCCTGTCAGGTTCAGGTCGAACAGGAAATTCTGCCCCAGCGCTTTCTGCGGCGCGAGCCCGTGACGCTCGACGACCTCGCGAAGAGGCGGCAGGCCATCGGGCGCCTTCATGCCGGAGACACAGCGCCGCCCTGGGCGAGTTGCCCCGCCAGAACCAATGCAGCAATCAGGCTATCGGGTCGCGCGATGCCTTTTCCGGCGATATCGAAGGCAGTCCCATGGTCGGGCGAGGTCCGGATGAAAGGCAGCCCGAGGGTGACGTTGACCCCGTCATCGAACGCGATCGTCTTGACGGGAACCAGAACCTGATCGTGATACATGCCAATCGCCACGTCGTAGCCGGCGCGCGCCCTGGAATGGAACATCGTGTCGGCCGGATAAGGGCCTGACGCATCGATGCCTTCAACTCTGAGGGCGGCGATCGCGGGCACGATCACGTCGCGGTCCTCGCTTCCGAGCGCGCCGTTTTCGCCCGCGTGCGGATTGAGCCCCGCCAGAGCAAGACGAGGCGCGGCGATCCCAAAGCGGGATTTCAGGTCAAAGGCAACAATCCGGCACGTGTCGACGATGCGTTGCTGCGTCAGGGCGGCCGGTACATCCTTCAGGGGAATATGAATGGTCACAGGAACAACGGCCAGTTGCTTCGACCAGATCATCATCACTGGCATCGGCGCGGGCATGCCCGGAACCCGTGCGAGTTCGGCCAGGAATTCGGTGTGACCGGGATGGCTAAATCCGGCATCATACAGGACATGCTTGGCGATCGGATTGGTGACGACCGCGCCCGCATGTTGCGAGCGAACCGCGTCGACGGCCGTTTCGATGGACGCCAGGATCGCTTGCGCCAGCCCCGCGTTCGGCTGTCCCGGGATGCAATCAACGATATGCCCTGTATCGATGACGGGCAGAGCCTCGGTGAACGTATCCGCCGCTGTTCGCCAGGTCGCTGGTACCACGGGCACGGAAAGCGACAGCATCCGCCCCGCACGCGCCAGATGGCCGGCATCGCCGACATAGGCGAAGGCGGGCACTTGCGCCTCTTTTCGCGCGAGCCAGGCTTTCAGTGCCAGTTCCGGGCCGATGCCGGCCGGATCGCCCTGCGTCAAGGCAAGGGGAAGGGGAGGAGCGGTCACGTGGTGCGGGCGTCGGTCGGTTCAACGACCAGAAAGGCGGCCCGGCGCTGTGACATCACTGCGAAACGCCTTCGGCGGTCGACGTGCTTCCCAGGTTCTGGCGATAGTTGACCTGGCCCAGCGTACGCAGTTCGAGCTTCACGAGGAACGTCTGCCCGTCCTGCCGCGTGCCCGACTGCCGATCGACCAGATTGCGGCTGTAGCTGATCTCGAAGACGGTGCATTCGTCGCGATAGCCGAGCCCGAGCGAGACTTGCGAAGCTTGGAACGGCCCCGATTTCGGGAAGATGGGCGCGGTCGTGAGCGTGCCCGCATTGAACGCGGCAAGGTTCGTCCTGAACGTGTCGCGGTCGGATTTATACTTGTCGAGATCGAACAGCACGCCACCCGTCACGCGCCAGAATTCGGTGACGTTATAGCCGCTGTTAAGCATGAGACCTTCGCGGCGACCCAGTCCAATCTCGGGCTGTGCCGCGTAATTCGCGTAGGTCGCCGCCAGGGACAAGGGGCCAACGGACCGCGCCCCGGAAACCTCTAGGCGCTGCGGTTCGAAACTGTCACGGTCGAAACGGCCCCGGGCGGAGAATTTCCAACCAGCGGCGGGAACGAATTGGGCGCGTGCCACGTAGTCGGAACGATCGTTTTGCAGGCCGGAGTCGCGACCGGTATTGACGAGATCGCCCGGCGTGAAGGAATTGCGCCCAGCAAGCTGGAACGACTCGCCGAACAGCAGGTTCAGATATGCGTCCGAATTGAACTGACCCGTGTACTGCACGCCGACATTGGCCCTGACGCCGCCTTCAACGCGATCGTAGCCGGAAAACTTGTTCCATTCGAACAGGTTCGTATCATCGAAAACTAGGCTCTGCGCGTCTTCGTTGGCGAGGCGACGGATATGCGTCTCATTGGGCCGGATGACGATCTGCGCAATCGGCTCGACGATATGCGTGCCCCAGGCGTTGTTCGCGACGAAGGGGAAGCGGTAGTTCAGCCCCGCCGTCGGCGTGATGCGGCCATAGGTGTCGACGCCGATATCGGCGATGCTGGCGACATTGGCATTGAAAAACCGCGACGAATCCGGATCGTTCCAGAATCCGTCGGCGCGCAGCGATGCGAACGGTGTCCAGACCTGTCCAAGCGGATCGGTGATGTTGCGCCGCCAGGAAGCTTCGACGGTCGCCCGCGACAGGGTTCCGCCAAGGCCGCGCACCAGGCATGACCCCCTGGCATAGACGGCGCAGCCTTCATAAAGGCCCGCTGAGCCGCCTTGAAACAGCACATTCGCCAGCGCCGTGTTTTGCGTCGGGATCTGCTGGAAGGCAGCGGCTTCGCGCGAAAGGCTGGTTACATTGGCGTTAACCGTTACTTCACCGCCAAGGAACCCCGGCCCGGTGAAGCGGCGATCGTAATCGAAAACCGGATGGACGATCGGCTGCTGCTTCTGCCATTCGGTGGATAGGACCGAACGGAAATAGTAGCCCCTCAGATCGAACCACGAGGTGTCGCTTTTGCCGTTGAGAAACGCGGTCGATACCGAATTGCGAAGGTAGGTTTGGGTCAGGCTTTCGGAGCGGATCCGATAATTCTGATAGAAATACTTGTCGGACGAGGCGGCGATGTCCCAGCCATAAGTCCATTTGTCGTTGATGTAGAACCGACCGACGCTTTCGATCGAGCCGCGTTCGGTCTTGTCGCCGGCGCCGAACGGCGAGGGCAGGAAGGCGGAACGATCCTGCTGCGAGATGCCGGCGAGACGGATGTTGTAGGTGCCGTTGATCAGCCTGTGACGCCACTCGGCCTGCGCCAGGAAACCCTGCCGGCTGAGATATGTCGGTGTCAGCGTCAGGTCGTAGTTGGGCGCGATATTCCAGAAGAACGGCAGCCCAACGCCGAAGCCAACGGATTTCGTGTTGAAGAATGTCGGCGACAGAAACCCTGTCTTGCGCTTGACAGTCGCGTCCGGTGCCGAAAAGAACGGGATATAGCCGACGGGCACGCCCCAGAATTCGAGCTGTGCGTCTTCGTAATAAACGACGTGCTCGGAATTCTTGTGGATGATGCGCGCCGCCTTCACCTGCCAGAGGGGTGGCTTCTCGGGATTGTCCTTGCACGGCGCGCAGGCCGTATATGTGCCCTGTTCGAACGAGAAGGTCTCGCCGTCGGTGCGTTCGGCGCGCGGTGCGTTGAATCTTGTCTGGTCAGGGTTCTCGACCCGCAGCGTATCGACGAACCCGTCGCGGAAATCATCGGTCAGGTTGAACCGCTGCCCGGTGACGATCGTGCCGTTGGTTTCCGTGATGCGGGCATTGCCCTCGGCGAAGACGCGCTTGGTCTTGCGATCGTAGACAACCCGATCCGCCTCGATGATGCGGCCTTGATGCAGGATCTGCACGTCGCCGACCGCCGATATACGGTCGTTGTTGCGGTCGTAGACCAGCTCGCGCGCGTCCACGACCATGCGTTCCTGCGGCTTTGCCGTGTTTGCGCCCGGCGTGGCGGCGGGCGGTCGAGGTGCCTGCGCCAGTGCGCGGTCAGCCAAGCCGGGTGCGCCGAGCAATGAGACAAGCGCCGTCGCTGTCGCGAATACGGCTAATCGTCTCACCCGTGCACTCATACGCCCGTTCCACCCACTAAACGTGCCAGGCGACATCACCCGTCCTCCTGATACAGGAGAGCAAGCACACCGAGCAAGCTGCCAAGTATGGCCGGAAGCCATGCCGCCGCGACGGTCGACATGATACCCGCCACACCGAGTTCTTCGGTCAGTTGCGTGGCGACGTAAAGCAAAAAACCTGCTGCCACGCCACCCAGCACCATCCTGGCGACTCCACCAAAACGGAAAAACCTTAAGGAAACCGATGCTGCCACCAGAATCATGGCGATAAGAAGCAGCGGTCGCGCATAAAGCGAATAATGGTGCAATCTGTATCGCGTTGCATCCAGCCCGGCTTTTTCCGTCCGCTCGATGACTTCCCGCAATCCCCAGAACGGGACGGCATCGGGAGGGGTAAACGTCTGGCGAACCTGCTCGACCTCGAGATTGGTCGCGATCAGGTAGGTGTCGTAGGTTCTCGGCTCTTCCGTGGCCGACAACACACGGGCCTCGCGCGCCTCCCAGTAGCCGTCGTTCAAAACGGCTTCGCGCGCATCGACACGCTCGCGGAAGGCGCCTGACGGTTCGAAGGTAAAGAAGCTCACCTGCGCCAGCCGGCCGCCGCCATCGAGCGCGCTTGCGGCGCGGATGATCGATTGGCCGTCGACGCCATGCTGCCGAATCCAGAGATCCTTGCCGCTTGCGATTTTACCGCTCCGGGCAAAGATCGAAGCCTCCATCGACGAGGCGCGCTGTTTCAACTCGGCTGAAAGGGGGTTGTAGACGGTGGTTGCGAAGATGCCGAACAGCGCGGCGACCAGCACGGCGGGTTGCAGGAATTGCCAGGCCGAAAACCCCGCCGAGCGTGCGATCACCAGTTCGAGCTTGCGGCTCAGGGTCAACAGCGTCGCCATGCCTCCGAAGAGGATCGCGAAGGGAAGCACCTGCTCGGTGACCGCCGGTGTCCGGTAAAGCGACAGCAACACCATCAGCCGTGTGGTGGCGCTTGCCGAGTCGCCGGCGCGTCGCATCAACTCGACGAAATCGAGCGTCCAGATCAGGAAGAACACCGATCCGAACGCCGACAGGATCGCGGCGGTGAATTTACGTGAGAGGTAAAACCCCAGGGTCCGCCCAATCAGCATCAGGCCTTCCCGAATTGCGGAATGAGCGCGCCCACCCGGCTGACCAGGCGGTCGGCGTAAGGCGCTAGGAGCGGCCGCAAGCGATGGCCCTGGAGAATGACCATCATGGAGAGCAGGCTGGCGAGCAGGGGCAGCGCATACATGATCGGTACCGCGAGCGTCGTGCGCACGCTGGCGCTCCAGGCGGCATAGCCCGCGAGCCTTACGAGCGAAACCAGAATGACGGCGGTCTGGATCGCAGCCCCGCGACCTTGCCGCGTGGTGCGAGCCTGGCCCATTGTCGCGAAGGCGATCAACATGAAGGCGATCGGATAAAGCGGTGACGAAAGCCGGTTGTGCAGCTCCGCCCGGAAGCGGCCCGCCTGCGCCTGATAATAGGCGCTGCCGCGTTCGGGAGCGAGCAGGTCGGCGGTGACGCGCTCGCGTGGCTTGTATATGACGCCGCCGCCGTCGCCCGAACCCTCATCCTCGCTGCCGCCGAGCAATGAAAGATTCACCGCGTAGCGGTCGAAGGCGACGATGGAACTGTCGAGCGCCCCCGGGCTCTGGCGCTGAATCGATCCCTTCTCGAGGATCAGGAAGCTCGAACCCTCGACCTCCGCGGTCTGTCCGCGTTCGGCGATGTAGATCGACGTCTTGCCCTCCTCACGCCGATCCTGAAGGAAGATGCCCAGCAACGTATCGCCCGACTTCTCCCGGTAATGAAAGGTGATGCCGATATCGAGCGTTGCGAACTGCCCCTCCTTGACGATGTTCGAAACGAAGTCGGCGCGGATTTTCGTGATGATGTCGCGCAACGATCGGAAACTCGCCGGAATGACGGAGACGCTCATCCACGCGACGAGAAGCGTCGTGAGCAGCGCCATGAAGGCGAAAGGGCGCAGCACGCGGACCGGCGCGATGCCCGACGCGTTCATGACGATAAGCTCGGAATCGCCATTAAGCTTGTTGAGCGTGTAGAGCGTCGCCGCGAACAAGGCGACCGGCGCGATGCCCGCGATCAAAGCCGGCAAGGAGAACAGCGTCACCGTCAGGAAGATCAGAACGGTCTGGCCCTTGCCGGTTACAAGGTCGACCTGCCGGAGCGCCTGCGTGATCCAGATCACGCTGGTCAGGCCGACGAGCAGCGCGACCGTCCATGTCAGAACGGTCTTGAAAATGTAGCGATCAAGCAGACGCGCTGACACGGCGGACATTGCTCCAGGGATACGGACAAGGTTGACGCATCCGTGCGAAGGGAAGGCTCGCCTGCCACCCGGTATGATATAGGATGCCAGCAGGCGCAATCGGGAATCGGTCGGGCCAAGATACAGTCAATGCGAGCAAATCCATGGCCGAAACGCTGAAACTCGATGTCAAGCCGCTTAGCCTTCCAAAAGCCGACGATGTTGTCATTCTGGTGGCGGACGATCTGCACCCATCGCCCGCCGTGGCGCAACTGATCGGCGCGAGCCTGATGGGGACTGTCGCCCGGGCTGCGTCAGTCGAGGTGTTCAAGGGCAAGCTGCTGGCGAGCCTAACGATCCTGGCCCCGGAGGACGCCGCCTTCTCCCGGCTGATCGTCGTCGGGGTTGGCCCCGCGGAGGATCGTGGCAAACTCGATCCGGTGACGCTCGGCGGCGCCATTCGTGGCAAGCTCTCGGCCGATCGCACCGCTGCCATCCTGGCGGACTTACCGGGCGAACAGGCGTCGCCGGATTTGCCGGCGGGTCTTGCACTTGGACTGCGCATGAGCGCCTACAGCTTCGATCGCTACAAGACTAAGAAGGGCGAGAAGGACGGCAAGCCCGATGACCGGAGCAAGACCAATGGCAAGGCTGGCGAATCGGGAAAGACCTACCGGGTCTCCCTTCACGTCGCCGACGTTGCGAGCGCGAAGAAGCATATCAAGGTCAGCGATGCTATCGGCTCCGGCATCGACGTGGCGCGCGATCTTGTCAATGAACCGCCGAACGTCCTGACGCCGGTCGAATTCGCCAAGCGCGCCGCCGAACTCGAAAAACTCGGCGTCGATGTCGACATCCTCGACATGAAGGACATGAAGAAACTCGGCATGCGGGCGCTGCTGGGCGTGGGGCAGGGCTCGGCCAACGAAAGCCGCGTCGTCATCATGCGCTGGAATGGCGGAAAATCCGGCGCCAAGCCCGTGGCGTTCGTCGGCAAGGGCGTCACGTTCGACACGGGCGGGATATCGATCAAGCCGGCGCAGGGCATGGAGGACATGAAGGGCGACATGGCCGGTGCCGCTTGCGTCGTCGGATTGATGCATGCGCTCGCGGCACGAAAGGCCAAGGTCAACGTCGTCGGCGCCATCGGTTTGACCGAAAACATGCCCGACGGTGCCGCGCAGCGTCCGGGCGACGTCGTGACCTCGATGTCAGGACAGACGATCGAGATCATCAATACCGACGCGGAGGGGAGGTTGGTTCTCGCCGACGTGCTCTGGCACGTTCAGGACAAGTTCAAGCCGGTGTTCATGGTCAATCTCGCGACCTTGACCGGCGCGATTCTCGTGGCCCTGGCCAGCGAACATGCCGGGCTGTTCTCGAATTCCGACGAGTTGTCGGAACGGCTGTCCGCCGCCGGCAAGGCGACCGGCGAAAAGGTGTGGCGCATGCCTCTCACGCCCGAATACGACAAGATGATCGACTCCAAGATCGCGGACATGAAGAATACCGGCGGCCGCTTCGGCGGATCGATCACCGCTGCCCAGTTCCTGCAGCGTTTCGTGAACGAGACGCCTTGGGCGCATCTCGATATCGCCGGCACGGGGATGTCGTCGCCGTCGACTGAGATCAACCGGTCCTGGGGCTCGGGCTGGGGCGTGCGTCTGCTCGATCGTCTGGTTGCCGATCACTACGAGCAGTGATGGACGTCCTGTTCTATCACCTCCAGGGTCAGTCCCTCGAAAAGGTTCTGCCGACCCTGCTGGAACGGGCCCTCGGCCGTGACTGGACGGTTGTGGTGGAGACGTCGACTTCCGAACGCATGGCCGCGCTCGACGATCATTTGTGGACCTACCGCGACGATGCCTTCCTGCCGCATGTGACCGAGACGGAGCCGGACGCCGCGACCAATCCCATCGTGCTGACGACATCGCCTGCCAATCCCAATAACGCGCAGGCGAGGTTCCTGGTGGATGGCGCCCGTTTTCCGAACATGATTTCAGGTTACGAGCGGCTGGTGCTGATCTTTGACGGGGAAGACCCGCAGGCCCTGGCCGCCGCTCGAGAGGATTGGAAGGCGGTCAAGGCGAGCGGAGCCACCGCAAGCTACTGGCAGCAGGACGAGATGGGACGCTGGGAGAAGAAAGCGTGAGCAAGTTTCGTTTTAAAATCGTGCTCATGCCGCTGCTGGCGGCATGGACCGCCGGCTGTTCGATCGATATCGGGACCACCGGCTTCGTTAACGACAGGGTGGCGACCGCCCGTGTATCGACCCGCGAGGCCGTATTGCTGCCAAATGGCGTCTGCGAGGCGGACCTATCGCTCGATCCGGCGGCGGCACGGCCAAGAGCGACGTCCATCGCGCTTGGCATCGGCGAATGCGATCTGGTGCGCCTGAAGGCAGTAAAGCCCGATGATGTGCTGATCGGCGAAAGCGGCAGGGGCCAGCGCGAGACGCAAGTGCTCTACGCCGAACCCGGCGGCCGCGAGCTATACTTGTTCACCGACAACAAGCTGACCCGGATCGTGAAGCCCGGGGAGGGATGACCGTTTTCGGATGGGTTGAAGCTCAGGAGAGCCCATGTCAGTTCGGGCGTTTAGACGAAGCAGATCCCGTGATCATCGTCATGCATTGCCGGTGGTCGTCGCTTTCAACGTGGCGACCTCCGCCTCAAGTTCCGCGATCCGCCGCTCGCGTTTAGCCAGTGCCTCGGCCACGTCCGCCGCCTCGAAGCGCTGCGGAATGTGCTGCGGGCAGTTCACGTCCCAGGCCTCGACATTGAAAACGATGACCTGTTCGGGCCGTGCCTTGTAACCCTCCGGCATCAGCTTGGCGGTCAGCTCAGCGTCGCCCTCGACGACCCTGGCGGTGCCCCAGATTTTGATGCGGCGCCGGTTGGCATAATCGATCAGGAACAGGTAGGCCTTTGGATTATCGAGGAGATTGCCGGTGCTGATGAATTGCCGATTGCCGGCGTAGTCGACGAAGGCGATCGTGCGCGCATCCAGAACCTTCAGAAAACCCGGCGGTCCGCCGCGATGCTGGATATAAGGTTGTCCCTCCGTGTTGGCCGTGGCGAAAAAAATGCTCGTCTGCGCCTCGATGAAGGGGGCGGCATCCGCGGTAATCGTTTTTTGCCAGGACCCTTGCTCTTCCATGCGCTGGTAGCTTCGGCGTGAGCCCTTGCGGGACTGGATTGCCTTGACCGATGGTGTGAAGGCGATATCGCTGGAGTAGGCTGGTGCACTCATGACTCTGATCCTTAAAGTCCGAGGTCGCTGAGCGAAGGATGGTCATCCGGCCGCCGTCCGAGAGGCCAGTGAAACTGGCGATCGCTGGCCTGGATCGGCAGGTCATTGATGCTGGCGATGCGTCGCCGCATCAGGCCGTGTTCGTCGAATTCCCAGTTCTCGTTGCCGTAGCTCCGGAACCAGTGGCCGCTGTCGTCATGCCATTCGTAGGCGAAGCGGACGGCGATCCGGTTGCCCTGCCAGGCCCAAATTTCCTTGATCAGTCGATAATCGAGTTCGCGTTGCCACTTGCGGGTCAGAAACGCCTCGATCATGGGGCGCCCCTTCAAGAACTCCGACCGGTTTCGCCATGTGCTGTCCTCGGTATAGGCGAGCGCCACCCGGGCGGGATCGCGACTGTTCCAGGCGTCCTCCGCCATACGGGCCTTTTGAGCGGCTGTTTCGGCGGTGAACGGGGGCAGCGGTGGACGGCTCATGACATGTTCCTCGCGGGCGATGGCAATCCCGGCGCCACAGGTGGCGCCGGGTGACAGGAAAAGCCGAGATTAAGCGGCCTTGCGCGCCGTGACAGCGGGAAAATCGATCACGGTCTTGGCGACTTCATTGACGTAGTTGGTCCAGGTGTTGAGCGCGACATGCAGGACGATCTCGATAATCTGGCCATCATCGTAACCGGCCAGTTTCACCGCCCGCAAATCCTCGTCACCGACATGCCCGCGTTCATTCACGATCCGCGTGGCGAAGCGCACGGCCGCGTCGGCCTTCGGATCGTTGGAACCGCCGTTGCGGTTCGCGGCGATTTCCGCGTCATCGAGCTTTGCAAGATTGCGACCAAGATAGGTGTGGGCCGACAGGCAGTAGTCGCAGCCGTTGATCTCCGCGACCGCAAGGGCGATGCGCTCGCGTGTTTGCGCCGGCAAGACGCCTTTTCCGAGCGCGCCGGACAGACCGAGGTAGCCCTCCAGCGCGGCGGGGCTGTTCGACACCACCCGGAAAAGGTTTGGAACGGAACCAAGCTGCTTTTGCACGGCTTCGAGCAGCGGCCGCGCGGCTGCGGGGGCATCATTGATCGTCGCCGGGGTTGAGATGCGTGACATGAAGTTCTCCTTGAAAACCAGAGCCGTTGGGCCCGATGTCAATGAACTTAACCCTCTCTGAAAAACGAAAAAGATAGCTATTTCGAAAGTTAACCTTCCAATTTATGAGAGGATGATGGATCGTCTCGAAGCGATGTCGATTGTTTTGGCGGCCGTCGAGGCGGGGAGCCTCTCGGGCGCTGGCCGGCGGCTGCACATGCCGCTTGCCACGGTCAGCCGCAAGGTCGCCGACCTGGAACGGCATCTGGGTGCGCGGCTGTTCCTGCGCGCAGGCCGGGAGTTGGTGCCGACGGAAGCCGGTTACGCCTATGTCGCGGCCTGTCGACACATTCTCGACGCGGTCGGGGACGCTGAAAAGGCCGCTTCGGGCGAATACCGTGCCCCGAAAGGCGAACTTGTTGTGACCGCCCCGATCGTCATGGGCCGCCTCCATGTGCTTCCCGTGGTCAACGAATTCCTGAAGGCGTTTCCCGATGTCGACGTGCGGCTGGCCTTTGCGGATCGCATCGTCGATCTGGTGGAGGATCATGTCGATCTCGCGATCCGCATCGCCGCGCTTCAAGACAGCAGCATGATCGCGCTCGGCGTCGGGGCCCTTCGGCTCGTCGTCTGCGGCAGTCCCGATTATCTGGCGCGGATGGGTGAACCAAGACTGCCCGATGAGCTGCGGGACCACGAGTGCGTGGCGTTTGACGCCCTTACGGAAGCAAAACGCTGGGTTTTTTCCAGGGGCGCTGAACAGTTCGTCGTGGATCTGCGCTGCCGGCTGCGGGTGAACACGGCGGAAGCGGCGATCGATGCTGCGATCGGCGGCCTCGGCCTGACGCGGGTGCTATCCTATCAGGTCGCAGAAGCGGTTCGCGCCGGTCGTCTCCGCCTGGTCCTGCGCGAATTCGAAGCCGCGCCGTTGCCGGTCAGCATGGTCTATCCCGGCACGCGGCTTCTGCCGCTCAAGCTGAGAGCTTTCATCGATTTCGCCGCCCCGCGCCTTCGGCAAAGGCTTGTCGACGCCACGATCTAGGGATTGTCGATGGTCGGAAGCCGTGCCTGCGCGGCCAGCAGATATTCTCGCACGGCGGCATCCTCCGTCAGACCCGCCGCGATCCGATAACAGACACCGGCGTCCGCCATATGTCCGGCAAGCCGAAGCGCGTGGGCCTTGGCGGCCCAGAACGGTTGGTAGGAGCCGCAGCGCTCCTCGATCTCGCTGAGCAGTGCCAAGGCATGTTTCGGCGATCCATTATCCGCGAAAGCCGCGGCCCGTGCGACCAGAACACCTGGCGTCGGCGACAAGCGCGCGAGCAGGTCATAAAGCGCCAGAAGGGCGGGGCCGAAACGGGCGTCCGGTTGCGGCTCGCGGTTTCGAAGGCGTTGCACATGCAACGACTGGATCGCCGCCTCGATCTGAAACCGGCCGCAGTTGCCGATCCTCGCGGCCTCGACAAGGATCGCTTCGGCCTCCTCGATCATGGTATCCGACCAGCGGCGGGTGTCCTGCCGGGACAGTGGAACGAAACGGCCCTGCGCATCCCGGCGTGCGGCACGTCTTGCCTGGCCATGAAGCATCAGTGACAGCAGCCCCATGGCTTCCGCGGAAGACGGCAGCAGTTTGACGACGACCCGTGCCAGCCAGATCGCTTCCTCGGCAAGGCCCTTGCGCTTGCCGTCGGCGCCGTCGACATCGTCCCAGGCCGTGCCATAAGCCGCGTAGATCGCGGTCAGTACCGCATCGAGGCGATCCGGCAGATCGTCTGCGTCAGGTAGAGAAAAGCGGATTTTGCTGTCGCGAATTTTCGCCTTGGCCCGAACGAGCCTCTGACCCATTCCGGTCGGCGATGTCAGGAAGCAGGACGCGATCCGCGCGGCATCGAGGCCAAGCACGGTCTGGAGCATCAGCGGCGCCTGCATTGCGCGATCGATCGCCGGATGCGCGCAGGTGAACATCAGGTTCAAGCGTGCGTCGGTCGCTAGACTAGCGCTGCCCCGCGAGATTTCCATATCGTGGGGATTCATGTTCTCGATTGCCGGTAGCAACCGCGCGAGGATCGTCTTGCGCCGATGATCATGGCCAATTTCTCGACGCGCGACGGTCAGCAGCCATCCTTCCGCATTCGATGGTACCCCCCGGGATGGCCAGGTCGACAACGCGATCGCGAAGGCGGAGGACAAGGCATCCTCCGCCAAGGCGAGGTCACCGCTGCGGCGCGCCAGGATTGCCAGCAGCTTGCCGTAGGATTCGCGCGCCGCCCGCTCGGCCGTACGGTGGGCGTCGAGCGGTGAGTCGAGTTTCACTGTGGCGGCGGGGGCGGCAGGACCGGACGAATCTCGGTGGAACCGTATCCCGCCGAGGGGCTGCGCGCGGCCCACTCGAGCGCCGTGTCCAGATCGGCAACATCGACGATAAAAAAGCCGCCGATCTGCTCCTTGCTGTCGGGATGAGGTCCGTCCTGAACATGCCGTGCGCCATCGCGAACACGAACCGTTGTCGCGGTATGTGGCGGTTGCAGGCCACTGCCGCTGACGACGATACCGGCCTCGTTCATCGCTCCGATATAGGCCATCCAGGCTCCCCAGTAGGGACCGGCTTTCTCGGGATGTTCGCGCTCGGCGAAATGTTCGGCGCCTTCGTGAAAAATCAGCATATACTGCATCGATCGATCCTTTATGATCGCGAGCGTCACTCAGCTCGAGGATGGCTGACAGCCTTGCATCGGCCCCGCCCCGGTATAACTTGGCTGGCGGCCGCGCCGACTGTCGGCAAGCGAAAACGCTTCCCGAAGCAGTGAGCCGCGAGAAACGCGCGTTTCGACAGGCGGGACGAAATTTTTGGTGAATCCGGCTCGGCCGCCTATTCGAGATCGCCGCTCGCCGCGAGCCACTCTTCCTCGGCGCTTGCCAGCGCAACGGCGACTTCCGCGCGCTGGCGGGCGAGTTCAGCCGCCTTGCCGGGTGTGTTACGATAGGCCGAGCCGTCGCCCAAAGCCTTGTCGATCTTGCCGAGCAGCACGCTGAGCTTGGCCATGCGCTCGTCGAGAACCGCGATTCGCTGGCGCAAGGGGCCCTGGGCTGCCCGTCTGATTGCCGCCTGGCGACGCTCCTCGACCTTCGAGGCGGCTGCCGCGGCTTCGGCGGCCTTGCGTTTTTCCGCCGCCGTGGGCGCCGGTCCCGCCAGCACGAGATCGCGGTAATCGTCAAGATCGCCCTCGAACGGCTTGACCGTTCCACCGCCGACGATCCACAGTCGGTCGGCGCAGGCTTCGATCAGGAAGCGGTCATGGCTGACCAGCATCACCGCGCCGGGATAGTCGTTGATCGCCTGAACTAGCGCTTGGCGCGAGTCGATATCGAGATGGTTCGTGGGTTCGTCGAGGATCAGCAGGTGTGGTCCGTGGAACGCGGCGATGCCAAGCATCAGCCGCGCCTTTTCCCCGCCGGATAGATTCTTGACCGGCGTGTCGGCCTTTGAACCGGAAAAGCCGGTTTGCGCGGCCTTGGACCGAACCTTGGCCTCCGTCTCACCCGGCATCAGATCACGAAAATGGTCGGCCGGCGTTTCCTCAAGCCGTAATTCGTCGAGTTGGTGCTGGGCGAAATAGGCCGTGCGCAGCTTCGAGGAGCGCCGCAATTCGCCCGACATCGGCGGCAGCTGACCGCCGATCAGCTTGCAGAACGTGGATTTGCCATTGCCATTGGAGCCGAGCAGCGCGATCCGGTCGTCGGGCGCCAGCGACAGGTTCAGCCGAGACAGGATCGTCCGCTCGCCATATCCAGCCGACACGCCATCCATCACCACCATCGGCGGCGACATCGGCCGCTCGGGACCCGGCAGCTTGAATGGCTGCACCTCCTGATCGACCATGGCGGTGATCACCGTCATTTTTTCCAGCCGCTTGACCCGGGATTGCGCCTGACTGGCCTTGGAGGCCTTTGCCTTGAACCGATCGACGAAGGCTTGCAGATGCTTGCGCTCGGCTTCCTGCTTGACGATCGCCTTGCCGAGCAGCGCCTGCTTCTCG
>JAESGE010000149.1_pt1 | contig 44569 bp, 49 predicted proteins | sample 9269601 | NCBI WGS metagenome assembly JAESGE01 (sample SAMN14515569, study PRJNA621662) | algae metagenome | isolation source: Tolypothrix brevis GSE-NOS-MK-07-07A and co-occurring heterotrophs from wet... | place: USA: Grand Staircase Escalante National Monument, Utah | collected 2006-04-16
ACATGATCTCCATGCGAGCCATGAAACCTCTTTGTTCTGGTATTAATGTCAGCACTAATGCTGGTTCGAATGCCAGAACATCGCCTGATTTGCCCTATCAGCAAAAACAGCTCACCGGACGCTCACCCTTGGGCCGCTCCGGTGGCGATCTCTGCCACAGCGGCCATTGGCATTGAACCGCAAGTTCCAGTCCCGCACGATCTGAAGCGTGACGTTGCCTAGCGGTGCCGCATCCGTGCGCGAGCCTCCGTCATAGATCAAGGCGAGCGCCAAAAGACGACGCGCCTGCGCCGTATGTTCCGTATGTTTGCTCGGGCCAGAGCCGAAGACCTTCGGCGTCGAAATCCGCCCGCCATGACATCGCTGCTGCCATGGCGAAACTCCCGTTTGCACCACAGATCCTGATTCATCGCATTTTGGGAAGCCCAAGAGTCGAATTCAACGGGGGGCGTACTACGCGCCAAAGCTGGGCGAACGGTCGAGGCCTTATGGAATACCGTTAGACAGATCGTCACACTGTTCGAACCACAAAAATACGCAAATTACTTCAAATCATGCGGATATGACCCCGAGTAAGCGGACGGGCTCTAGTAGCGGATGAACTTCTTCACTAAGTCTTTGATCGGTCGTGGGAGGTAGACTTGAAGCCACCGGCGCGAAGCCACACTTGCTGCAGGGCGCAATCCACCTGTAAAGCCGGGACAGACTGTTCTGATCAAGCCAAGACTGCTTTGCAACGAACGTTCATATGTAGCGTAGACAGCCTCTGGCTCCTTGCGGACGGAAGTATAGAAAGCGGAAAGACGGTCGAATTTACCGTTTTCAAGAAGCTGAAACTGATGGAAATGGTAAAAAACAAGCGGCTCACCATTCACCAGGATCCGACCGTCGCCATCTTCCGAGAATGCGAGATTTTCATAATTCCATGGCGCAATTCCAGCTCCGGTTGTTTCGATTATGCAGCAATTGGGGAACAAGTCGGGCCATTCGTCCAGATACTTCTGGTCACCCATGCGCCCTTCTTCAAGCTTATAGTAACACCATTCGATACATTGTTCTTTCCACCGGAGGAGACATTGTAATCCTTCCATGTCCCGCCTGAAACTAACCCATTCGACACAGAAACGGCCATTGACTTCGCGATCTAGAAGCCGGGGCGCAAATCGGTGTTCTATTATCGCAATCGACTTGCCGCCGATTTCGTCGAATATCGGTTGCACTGGGGAATAAAACAGAAGGTCGGAATCGATGTAGGTGATGAAATCGATTTCGGGATGAAGATCGAGAACGTAGCTCGGCAGGCAGGGCGACAGCGTCCAGCAATATTCGGCCACCCCGCGCGTTTTCTTTGCTTCGAGAAGCTCTGGGGTTTCTAGATCGGCCAGTGCAATACAGGTTATGTATGGCTTGGCTAACGCATCCAAGATTTCCATCGTCCTGGCATCCATGCAGAGCACAAAAACATGCGCGTCTGGACACCAGGCGATCAAACTCTCCATCATGGCGAGGCCTTTGATCAGGTATCCCTGGTCGAAAAGAGTACAGAAATATTTCTTCATGTCAGATGCTTTTCCGGCAAAGATAGGTACGAAGTGCGCTACCGACAGCGGCATTGCGCGGGTCGGGTGTATCATGCAGCGTGAAGGTCTCAACAAGCACAAGACCATTTTGCGAGATCAGATTCAGGAACTCATACTCGGAAAAATGAATCTCGATTGTTTCGGTTCCGTAGGCCTTTTTGCGGTAATAGCGAGTTTCCTGTCCATAGACGACCGGGGTACGATGAAAGACCACGTAATCCCTGGCCACCCGGGTTGTTTCTGCAATCGCGGCCTCATACTCGGGAATATGAAGGAGGCAACAACCCGATACAACCATATCAAACTGACTGTCAGCGTATTTCAGCCGGGTAGCATCCTCGACATCGAACTGGATGCCAGGGTAAAGCGATCGTGCAAGTGAAATGAAGCTCTCGGAATAGTCGCATCCAGTATAGGCGAGTTTCTTTCCGGCAATATCGAGGACCTCGGAGTAGTAGCCGCTTGAACAGCCGATTTCGAGAATTGTGGCATCATTGGCGAGCCCATCGGCAGTATCGAGTGCAGCGATAAAGACATCGAAGACTTGGAAGGATGTGCCGCTCCGATACTCCCGCAGTTGCTTGTCGACCAGCGCGCGCTGGCGCTCTGGAAGTTGTTCTTCTTTCCAGGAATTTACAAGACGTTCACTCTCGCTGTTGCGATCCGACGCATCAATCTCCCGATAATCTGATGAAACGGAAGTTGCGGGCGTCAGTCGGTTCCTGAGCCGCTTCAGCAGCGCCTTTGCCGCGGGAAACCGGTTCACCGAGCGCAACAGAAAAGACCTCATGACTTGATCCTCAGATGTCTTTCCAGGATCGGTGCTAGCTCTTCCATCCTGTGCCGATAGGTGTGCTCCTTCAGCGTACGCTTCTGGCCGGCTGCAGCTATGGCCTCTGCCTCGGTGGGGTGTTCTACATAGTATTTCACGAGTTCTGCAGCCTCTTCATAGCTCGAATAGGTGACCAGTTCCTTGCCTATCTCGAACAGTTGATGGAGGTTGTCTTTGGTGTCGGTGATCAGCATCGTGCCCACACCAGTTGCCTCGTAAAGCCGCATGTTGTTGGCGAAGCCCTCTGCGACATTGATATGCCTGTTGATCGTTATGCGGCTCCGAGCCAGTGACCTGTACATATCTAGGCCCCAGACTTCTCCTCTGTGACGCTTACGGATTGCCGAAGAGCGGGGGAGGGTCTTCGCCCCGTAGCCAAAGAACTGGATCGGCGTGACGTTTGCCAGGTGTTCAAAGAGAGGGATTGCCTTGCCATGATGGCGGCTGATGCCACCGACGAAGCTGGCGGGGACATCCTTCTCGACCTTGCCAAGTATCTCCAGCACACGGGTATCAAATCCGATCCGGAAATATTCGGACGCAATGCCCATTTCGCGAAACCGCGCAACGAAGTGGGGAAAGGATGTCAGGATCAGATCGTAAGGCTTCAGGAAGCTGTCCGGCGGCGTCGGGCAGGCGATCTGGCCCACGATCAGCGGCACGGTTTCCTTCAATTCGGTTAGCGCACCGGGTGGAAAGAAGCTCAAGTCCTGACAATAGAGAACGTCCGGCTTGAAAGCGCGAACGCGGGCCATAGCCACATCGAGCAGACCTGGTAGGGCCGCAAGCCTCGCGCCAACATATGGCAGCCGGAAGAATCGGTGAGGCAACTTCATCGCCCACGGGCTGAAAGCGACGTTGTTTTCGCGCGCCCATGCCGCCTGGAGCGGCACGCAATTGCCGACGACATCCAGCACTTCATGGCCGAGATTTGTCAAATGCCGCGAATAGAAATCCGAGGTTCCGAAAGCCGCCGCAAGCAGTGCTTCCGTCTGCTGCTGCGAAGGCACCGACTTCAGGTCTCGCTGCTGGCGATAAAAATCGGCCAGGAAACGGGCGTAATATGTATCGAAGACAGCAATGCGCATTCCTAGATCCAGTCTTTACTCGGTGCCCGAAGGTTTCAGCACAACGAGAAGGCTGTCTCCTTTGCCCATTACATCAAGCAGGCGATTTCCGACGGCAACACCGATGCCAGCCATGCGTACGGCGCGGGATGCTGTGGCGTTGCGCACCTTTCTGAGAAAGCTTGGCTTCATTGCGGCGGCTGCGCCATGAGACCAGGCTACGGACGCCGCACCCTCCTGCTTCTGCTCGCGCGACACGCGGAGTTGAAGAATTGACCAGAGATTCGGCGTGATTGTACGCATTGTTTCAACATTGTAGCCTGCCGCGGTTGCAAGGCGGACGAATGACGAACTGTTGAAATGGTTTTGGTGATAGGGAATGTGCCAGTTGATCCAGCGAATCTTCCATACCTTTCGATTGAACGAGCCGGTATTTGGAAACGCCAGTGCGACCCTTCCACCCGGAGCCAGTCGGTGCCGGACGGCAAGCAGCATTGCACGCGGGTCCGGCACATGTTCGATTACCTGGTTAAGAACGATCAGGTCATACTTGATTTCGGGAAATGGCACATCGTAAATGTTGCCGATATGCACGTTCAGGTCGTAGCGCTCGGCAATGGTCTGGACGTTCGGATCCGCTTCCACGCCCCAGCACTCGACGTTCATCTGCCGCATCTCGAGCAGAGACAGGCACGAGCCGCAACCAATATCAAGAACCTTCTCGCCCGGACGCGCCATATAGTGCCCTTGGTTGTCGGTCCCGGCAAGCCAACGCCTGAAACGCGCCATAGGCTTCTTCACCAAGCCGGCCTCATGCTCCAGGGATGTGAAATCAACCTCGCGTCGCGGGTAGTAGGTGCTGTAAAGCCCCGGCAGATCAGCTTCCGTCAATGGCGGGGTCGTGGTCATGTGCCCACAGGATACGCATTCTTCGACCGAATAGATGCCAGGGCAACCGTAGCGGTCGTCGCTGATGCGATCGATGAATGTTTTCATCGTCGAGCCACATGCAATGCAGGTAGGGTGCCCAGCACCATTCATGCCGTAAATTCCTTTCGGTGGCCCGACCGCCAAGATGAAATGGCGCGGCACGAATCAAAATAAGCGATCCGGAGCGGGGCTGTGATGCGTTGCAGCGGCGATCCGACAAGACAGTAGAAGATCGTTCGCTGAAAGATATTGTGAGCAGATCGCCTACCGAACATTCGTTTCCAGGCACTCACGCCAGAGGCGTCGTTTCCGTAGACAGGAGGTGAATAGACCGCTGCACGTGTGCTGACAACCAACTTAACGCCTGCCCGTCTGAAACGCATAGCAAGTTCATAGTCAGCCATGTAATGTGGCAACAGGCGTGGCCTCATAAGGCCATATCGCCTGAATAGCCCTGCTGGATAGAGCGTGCCGCGCCCGCTGAGCGCATCAACGGAATAGAATTCCTTGGGGTTGCGGCGCTCCTCGAGGTCGAGTTCGGAGAATATGTCCCACACCGCTAGCCGATTTATGTTGACCCGGGCCCCGATGCTGACCAGCGGCGGGTCTTTGTCTTCTTCAAGAATCGCGCTACCGATAGCCGCGTTAGCGTTCCTGCGCGACGCGCTAACTAAGCACTCGACATAGTCTGTGGCAAACCAAGTGTCGTTGTTGAGGAGAAGCACGTAGTCGTCATCTGACGCCTTTGGCAGCATCTTGCGGAGACCGGCCTCGATCGCCCCGCCCCACCAGAGGCCTCCATCCCCCGTGATGACTGTAATATCGTTTTGCTCACGGAGATAGTCGGCTGTTCCGTCGGTTGAACCGTCATTGATAACCGTGATGGCTATGTCGTTCGCGAGTGTCTGCTTGCGAAGGCACTCAACGATTTTGATGGTGTGCGACAGGCGGTTAAAAACCGGTATCAAAACGAAAACGCACATTAGTTAATGCCCCGATGTCGTAGAAACCAGCTAACATAGGGCCAGCTGTCGAACGTTCCAAGCGAACCAACTTCATCGTTAAGACCTTTGAATTCCCTGGCAGTCAACGGCGCACTCGCTCCAAACCTACTTGAATCGGCGTAGAAGCGTTCCACAGTTTCATATCCGGCCATCTGAAAGGCTTGCTCAAGCGTTTCCAAATTCAAAAACCAAACAGGATAGGTGGCCTCATATATCCAAGATGGAACATGCTGCAAATATACCTGGTCAGGAAGACCTTTGCGCGCCATGGTACGATCGATCGCTATATAATTTATACCAGCTTCTAGGGCAAGCCGCAGAAAATCTCGCGGATTTTCAAGATACTGCACCACGCCAGACAAGATTAATACGTTGGCACCAATCTCTCGAACCGCTGTTTGGAAGTCGTCAGAAAAACTAAGCGATTCATTCGCAAACTCTTTGCGCCCGGCCTCCACAAAATGAGTCTGCTCGACGACACACCAGCTTACGTTCTTGAAAACGGAAATCGCGGCCCTGTTCTGAAAATATAGACTTCCGAGCGCGCCTCCAAAATCCACCACGCGCAGCTCGCCCCCTGAACTGATTCCAGCCTGAAGCAACCAAGCTAGGAGTGGGTGGGAACAGGCCGGCTCCTGAAACAGGACGGTGTCGCGTTCATAGGCTGCCTCACCTGCCGCCACGGCGCGAGTGGATGCGACAGCGCGATCAAGAATCTCAGGCGCCGCGTAACCCGACATGTTTTTCAGTGATGTATCCCAATCGGCAAGCGGCCCCTCGAAGTATATATTCGTCCTGCGAAACTCGCTCAACTGGGCACGCAGCCGCTCGACTGGTGCCTCACGTGTGATCTCAATGTTAAAATGGATTCCACCCACAGACGCTGTGTATCGCCTCATTTCAAAAACCAGTCCTCTAAGGGCACCCGCTCGAATTCGTCCAGAGCACCACCGGGCGTTGAATTGAAAATACTGATTCCTTGCGCAGAAGCAATTTTCGAAAGGCATCGATATTGACGCCAAAGTCTTGCCAGTGACTGGAAATCGTCATGACGGGACAGCGTTACCCCTCCTAAGCCGTCGGTGGTGTGGTCCCGCCCCTGCTGTACGGTAAGTCCAAAAGCATACTGGTATTTCGATGTGAGAAAGTGATCGTGATCGACACCTAGCAACACGATCTCGTTAAACCCAAGGTACATTGCGATCATCAGTGCCATAATCGGTACGGACTCGACGCGGGGAACGGGCTGCGCGATGTCAATGATCTCATTTTTTTTGAGTTCGTCGAAATCCCGCACCAGATGCATGTATCTGACGACCCGGCCGCGAAAAAGCTGATGCTTACGCACGAGATGTGCTTCCGTCGTGCTGAGGAACAACTCCGCGTCGCCGATGCTTTCGTGCATTTCGGTAAACCAGCTAACGACGTCCTCGGGTGTCATGAGCCCATAGGTAATCTGCGGCACGCAGTGAAATGCGGGGGTGAAGGTCTTGAACCCCCTGTGCAGATAGCCATTCGATACGCTGAGAACTACCTCGCCCGCCAGTTGTTCGAGATCGAGTTCGATTGCGCTCGGCCCGTTACCGAGAATGAAGCATCGCCGCCCCGCCGCGCCATTCTTCAGCGCAGTGTTCGCTTTCAGCAAAACTGCAATATCGGGGTGTACTGCAACGCGCGCAGCACGCCGGCGCTCAATCTCGTAAACACCGTGTGGCAGCAGCATTTTACCGAGTATTCCAAGTCGCTTTAGGACTGCAGCCACTTCACGACCTCGAAGATTTCTGCATGTCTGACGCCAATGCGCTGACCGGCATTTTCGGCTTCGTTGCGAAAGAAGCTGACCCATTTCTGACCGGTTCGTTCCATTTCCGATTCATGCGCAAGAATTGCAAGCTCTTTCTGCTTCCAGTAGGGCGTGATGTCGACGTAGAAGTTGCCGCGAAAATCGACCGTCGAATGATACCAGTTGCTACGATACATAAGAAGCCGGGGGACATGACGGCAACTGTGAAGCGAAGCGCGGGACAGCGCCTGATGATCGTGATGGATGTCCCCTGCCCAGTGGGTGTAGACTAGATCAATCTTCAGGTCCTGCACCAGCTTGAGAATCTCGATGTTAAGCTCGTCCACAAACTCGATCTGCAATGTCTTGAAGTCGCCGCAGAACATTTCAGTCACGCCCAGAATTTTCATGGCGGCATCCGCCTCGGCGCGAGCAACTTGGCTTGAACGAACGGATTGATCGTACTGATTAGAGAAGCCGGAGACAGTCGCGACATAAACGAAAACGTTGTCGCCGCTGGCGGCGTGTTTCGCCAGCGCACCGCCGCAGCCCAGTTCCACGTCGTCAAAATGGGCGCCAATAGCCAGAACGTTCATCTGCAACTCCAAAGAAGGTCACGGGTCCCCGCAATACCACAATTTAGCAGTGTGTCGAGAATACTGAGATAAGGAATGAAGTCGTCAAACTGTTGAGGATAGACCGGATGAGTGAAATCTTGCCAGATTACCTCGATGCAGGCGGCTTCGAACAGCTCGGGTTTCATATAATCCCGAGCCCCGAGGCCTGAAAGGTATCTCTTCGAACCAACTTTCTGCAAAAGCTCGATGAGAAGCTCGTTTTTATGAAACTGGGGCATAAGCGTGCTGGAGCGGACTTGTGGAAGAGGGGGGATTCCCAACATGTGGACGATTCCATCCATGAAATTGATATTGAAATCCGCCATTAGAGCGAAATCGGGCTCGTACAGCCTTTCAACAAAGGGGAAAACCTCTCCGAAACCAGGCGCGTTGCGGTAGTTTTCGCGCAGAAGGCTCAAGTTCTGGTCCTTCCAGAGCGTGCCGCCGGCTAGCTCGACTTGGTTGATCGGCGTGCCGAAAGTCGGCTTCTTGATGCCCAAAGTCAGCCAGCGTTCTCCCTGTGCCGTCTTGATCTTGTCTCGATGCGTCCAGCAACGACTTGTTCCGTGAACGAACTGAACGTGGTCCAATACGATATAAATATCCGCGTGAAGAAAACGGTGGAAAAAACCCAAATACGAGGCAAAATCCGGCTGGTGGATGACGGAGACGGCGCTCATTTTTCAAGATCCAAAATGATCTGCGCGACCCGATGTATGCCATCTAGCTTCACTGAGTGAAGCGCCTGTCTGCTCATTTCTGAGATCGGAAGACTTTCGGTGATAGCTTTTGCATCGATGGATGCGTGATGCCCCGCGAAGCGCGAGCATCCGAGCCTCTCCAATGCCTCCCCAACAGGAATCTCAAAATCTTCGTTTGCAACTATTACAGTTGGCAACCCGGCTGCCGCCGCTTCAAAGGGCGTGAGGCCCCCACCCGTGATCGCGAGATCATGTCTACTCATTTCTTCAGCCAGAGATCGCACATTGGATTTATGTACAAAAATCTGCTGTCCTCCGATGACCAAGTCCAATTCAGCAAAATGTGAAAAGGCAGGTCCGGTTACGATCGTTGCTCCAATGCCGGCCTTTTTCAGGTGGGCTGCAACCTTGACCGTTGCGCCATGTGTGTCGGCACCTCCCAGTGAGACCAAGGTAGACCCAAGAGTCTCGCGATGCCGACGGTATGGGCAAATGTCCGGATTGAGGATCATGTAATCAGGACCTGTGAAGATGCGTTGGCCGTGAAGCTGGCTGATTCCGTCGAAAATGAGCGAAGAGAAATTGAGGTCAGCCAAGGCTGCGGCTACGCCGCGATCATCAAAAGTGACCAGCTTGAGGTCGGCCGCCCTTATGACTTCGGCGTGGGCCGTGGGCATATTGAGCCGATCATTAACCCACACTTTTACCTCAGGCTGGGAGCGGAGATACTCTCGCTCCCAGCTACCGGGAGGTGCATCCAAGGGATAGGTCCGAAAATCGAACCCTTGCCTTTTAATTTTCTCGCAGGAAGGCTCGTGGTCGTTGATCAGAAAACAAACACTAGCACCGAGGCGACGCAACTCGTCGGCAAGGTTCAGGGAGCGAAAAAGATGGCCAAGTCCGCGATTGTGAGAGCTCTCTATACAAATGACGAACATGACGCGATGGCTTCCTCGGTAGTAAGCCAGCGGCCAGCGACCTGATTGGCTAGCTTGTCGGCAAGCCGCCAGTCCTGCTCCGTATCTACTGTCAATCGAAGATCAGGCGCCGCTTTCTCTGATGGGATATCAAGCGCTGCAATTCGAAACAAGTCAGCTCGATCCAGAAAGTACTCGTTGACGTGCTCCCTGTGATGCGGGAGCAATCCTTCCTGATGGCTCTTTTCCAGCGCGGCAAAAGTAAACATTTCCCCACCGACTCCGACTGGCAAGGTCCCGAAAGCGTGGGTGTAGTCAAAGTTGCCTGAAAGATGCAAATCTATCAGACGGTCTAGCTCGGCAATGTCGGTAAACGGATTGTCGGCAGTCAAGCGAACGATGTGGTCAAACCTGTATGTCTTCGCACAGGCGTAGTATCGATCCAGAACGTCAACCTCGCTGCCGCGATAGCATTTGATGCCATATCCTCTGCACCAGTGCTCGATGAAATCGTCAGCAAGCTCGACTGTGGTGGCAACGACGATGGTTGGCGCATGACGAAGATCTTCCAGTCTACCTGTGACATGAGACAGAAGCGGCTTCCCGGCAATTTCGCGCAGAACCTTGCCAGGCAGCCGACTGGAATTCATTCGAGCCTGGATAACTATACCTAATTTCATTTAAGATCAGCCCATTGCAGGACCGCGTCGTTTTCCAAATCGTGCTTGATTGTGCGGCCGAGAACAGTCTCCAAATGCTTTGGGTAAATGCCGGTTCCGGGGCGCTTCACGGCAAGGTCGCCGGCCAAAATAGTCTCGCCTGCTGTCATGTTGCGGGCCAAGACAATGCTTTTGCGATTGTTTATGCGGGTCGTTGCCTCGCTCGCGGCCGGCTGCTTTATCCCGTCACCCTTCATGATCTCGAAAGCACGTATGGCATCGACGAGCCACTTCATTTCCGCAGGATCGGCAGAAAGCATATGGTCAGGGCCCTCCGCGCGCTTATCGTAGGTGAAATGACGCTCTATGACGCGCGCGCCCATTGCCACTGCACAGAGACTCGCCACCGGGCTCAACGTATGGTCGGAATAGCCTACATCCAGATCGGGAAACGCCGACATCATGGTTCGCATCGCTGCTAGATTGACGTTTTCGGGATGGGTCGGATAGCTGGTGATCGCGTGAAGTAGAATTATGTCGCTATTGCCGGCACCGCGAATCGCGGCAACGGATTCCTTTACTTCTTCAAGATTGCACATGCCAGTGGACAACAATATCGGTTTGCCCAGGGTAGCCAAGTATCGCAAGAACGGCTCGTTTATTGCATCGTCGGACCCGACCTTGAAAGCCCCGACGCCACATTTCACCAAAAGGTCTGCATCTGCTTCGTGAGATGGCGACGAAAACCAATCAAGCCCGATATCCTCCGCGTACCGAAACACGGCATGGTGGAGCTCTTCATCAATCTCGTACTTCCTGAAGAGTTCAAACTGTGAGGTGACACCGGTGTTCTCCATGTCAAATACCGCGCTTCGACTCGAAAGCGTATCGGCCCGATATGTCTGCAGCTTCACGGCATCAACGTTGCAGGCTGCAGCATCATCGATCAGACGCTTCGCCTGCTCGAGAGTTGTGAAGTTGCCACCAATTTCGGCGATGATATAGCAGCGATCCTGCCTAAAGTTGCGAAACATCGCCTACTCCCTGTATTTAACGACGCGCGCGGGCGCTCCCACTGCAATCGCATATTCGGGAATCTCTCCCCTGACTACAGCGTTGCTACCAATTATCGCGCCTTTTCGGATGTGAGAATTCATCAGTATCTTCGACCCGGCACCGATCCACACATCGTCTTCAATGATGACCTGCCCAATCTCAGCGGCTTGTTCTCGAATGAGACTTTCCCTCGCGATGCCGTGGCTATGGTCGATAATCTGAACATCCGAGCCGATAAGAACATCCTTGCCTATGGAAATATTGTTCTTGGCGGTGATAATGTTCCTTCGGCCAATGACCGTATTGCTTCCGATTCGCACCTTAGGCGACGGCATAGTCAGCTGAAAGAAGCAGAAATCCTGGATCGTGACGCTATCTCCGACCGTGATCACTGCGTGCTCAACCAAGCGGAATTCAACCGAAAGTTTGCAGAGAAAATCCTTCCCGCACAGCGTGATAAATCGCTTTCGCTTGTAGGCGGAGATTAGTCTTTGGATTACTCCGCCTCTGTTGCGATACGATGCCCGATCGACGTTGGTACTCAACTCACTGACCTATTTCCTGAGCACGATCGACATAGTTTCTAACGGTTACATCGCGGCCGCCGATCTCAACGACCTCGTCTTTCGTCAGTCGCGGCAAATAGCACCGACGACAAACCTCGCTCTTCAGGAAGCCCTGACGCTCCATATGAAGGGCGCGCACCGCGTTCATCTTCTCGCCATGCCAGATCTCATGCACAGTTTCTTTGGTCGCGTCGCCGATGACCTCGCGATTCTCCTCGTCATTGGAGCATTTCATGACAAGGCCGTCGGCTCCGATAACAAGTCTTTGATACTGCTGGGGGCATGAAAAGTCGTCGAGATATTCTATGTCAGTGTCGTTCCCCAGGTAATCAATCAAAGGATTGAAAGCCACCAGGTCCACATAGGGAGAGAATGTCTCATAGTAGAGATCCGGATTTTCGCGGATCGCCGGCCAAATGCCCTGGACTTTGATCACAGGACGGGTTAGGCCGCGCTCATCCTTGTACTGCTTGATATCTTTGACTTTTTGAAGGAGCGCGTCGAACTTGATCGGCTTCCTGATCTTCTCGTACGTCTCACCTGTGCCATCGATCGATATCGTGATCCAATCGATACCCGCATCGACTAGCTTTGCAAAATAATCCCGATTTAGCTTAAACCCATGCGTTAGTGTCGATACTTCCTTGATCCCATGGTCCTTCGCATAGCGAACACAATCGGCGAATCGCTGATGCAACGTCGCCTCGCCGCGAAGCGACAACCTGAGGGCTGGCACCTTTCCGCCGATTTCGTCAATGACGCGCGTAAAGAGATTCCAGTCCATCCGCGTCGTATTGACGGCCTTTTTGAACTCATCGCTGATCGTATAGCACATTGGGCAGCGCAAGTTGCAAATCGAGGCCAGCTCCAGATCAACAAGCAGAGGATAATCAGAGACGATCTGATTCCTCGCGTAGTCTGCCCATTTGCGCCGATAGTCACTGTAACCCGGTTGCCACGCTTCACCACGATGCCGGTCGAACGCTTGCTCGCGCTCGGCGGTGTCCATGGAATAGTTACCCTTGTCGATTGGGACGTTACGAACGGTCAAGTAAGAGCTCCTTTGCCATCGCCGCGGTGCCAGCTGAAATATCCCATCTGGGATACCAGCCGAGAACTCTGGCGGCGTGGCTTATATCAGCTCGGACGTCAATTATCTCATTCCGTCTGGACAAACAAGCCGAGGTTACAGGCAGGCTCGTCCCACACGCTCTTTGCAGCGCCTCTATGATCTCTGCAACCGAGAGCGACTGGCCGGAGCCGATGTTAACACAGTGAAAGCCGCCCGGAGCATCCATGGCAGAGACGAACGCATCGACCACATCTTCGATGAAGACGAAATCACGGCGCGGCTCTAGATCCATTACCTTAATCTCCGAACCCGACAGAATCTGCGAGAGCAACGTGGGTATCAGAAAATCCTGCCGTTGCCCTGGTCCATAAACGTTAAACAGGCGTAGTACCGAAACGTCCATCTTGTCGTGTTCGGCAAAAAATTCGCAGACCTGTTCAGCCAACCGCTTGGAAAGTGCGTAAGGATTGTTCGGACGTATGGAATCGTCCTCACGTATAGGCAATCGCTCTGGAATACCGTAGACATATGCGCTGGCCAGAATGAAGCGAGCGCCATTGCGCTTGCACCATTCAAGGCCATTTTGCGTACCCACGACGTTCGCCGATGTGAATGCGCCCGGATTGAGCCAGCTATCGGGGACGTAGCTACGTCCTGCAAGATGATATACCAACCTTGCAGGTGGAAGCGTCTCCCAGAACGATCTGTCTTCTACATTTCCGTGCGACCGGCTTGCTGCCTTGACAGTCAACCCTCTGGCTTTAAGAGTTCGCACCAAATTCCGGCCTATGAATCCTTCGGCGCCTGTAACGATGGCATCAATCATCGATGAACCTGTGGCGCATGGATTCGAATTCGTCGATCGCCAGCGCGTAGTCGTCCGGTCGCCCGATATCCAACCAGTACCCATCGAATTCATGCACTGTCGCCGGACGCCCGGCTGCCATCAGGTCGAGCATAAGCTGATCGAAGCCGAATGGGCCGCGACCCGGTATACTCGCCACGGCAGCTCGGGAGACCATGTAGACCCCCATGCTGACCAGATATTTGGCGGCCGGCTTTTCGCGAAAACCTGAAAGAAGTCCAGAGGCATCCGTGTCCAGCACGCCGTAGTCGATCCGATGCTCGCGGGTTTTTGCGGAGATCGTGAAGATATTAGCGTTGTCCACATGTGCGTCATGAAATGACGAAAAGTCGAGGTCGGTCAGGATGTCGCCATTCATGACCAAGAAGTTATCCGGCAGGTCATCAATTAGGCGCAGCGGTCCCATCGTTCCCAGCGGCTCGTTCTCCAGGGAATAGTCGATGCGGACACCCCACCTTTCCCCTCCTTGGAAGAAGGCCTTGATAATCTCGGCCTGGTGGTTGACAGCAAGCGTAATGTGTTCGAACCCGGCTTTGATCAACTGGCGAATGATCACCTCGAGAATCGGGTATTCGCCGATCGGCATCAGCGGCTTCGGCAATACGACCGTGTAAGGTCGGAGCCGAGTCCCTTTGCCACCGGCCAAAATGATGGCTCGCCTAGACATTGAAAATATCCGCCTTGTACCTTGAAAGGTTGTTGGGAATTCGCAGCCAGTCGATTGTCTCGCGAAGGCCCTGCTCAAGCGTGTAACCAGGCTGGAATTCGGTAAGCTCGGCCATCAGTCGGCTGTCGCAGCAAAGACGATCGACCTCGCTGTTGGCAGGACGCAGGCGTTGCTCGTCGCATTCGATTTGCACATCGACGCCAAGTATCCTTGCTATGAGATCCACTGTATCGCCGATCGATATTTCGACGCCGGAGCCGATGTTGACCGTCTTTCCGGCGACTTGGCAGGAGCGCGCTAATGCGACGAACCCATCACAGGTGTCCTTCACGAAATTGAAATCACGAGTAGGGGTCAGTGCGCCGAGACGCAATGTCCGCTTACCGGTCAGCAACTGTGTGATGACGGTCGGAATGACTGCACGTGCCGACTGGCGCGGGCCGTAGGTGTTGAATGGACGCGCGATGACGACCGGCAGGCCAAAACTCGAGTAAAAGCTGTAGGCCAAGGCATCGCTGGCGATTTTCGACGCAGAATAAGGCGATTGCGCCTGAAGGGGGTGATCTTCGGAGATCGGCACGAACCGGGCTGTGCCGTAGACTTCGCTCGTGGATGTCTGAATGAATCGCTCCACGCCGCTGTCAAGCGCCGCCTGCAGGAGGTGAAGCGTGCCGCTAACATTGGTGCCGATATAGCTCGACGGCGCCTGGTAAGAATAAGGAATAGCAATAAGGGCTGCCAAGTGGAACACGGTGTCCACGCCGGCCACAATCTTCCGCATCTGGTCGGGATCGCGAACATCCCCAAGAACCACCTCGATATCGGCAGCGTGGACAGAACGGTCGAGCCATCCCCAGCTGGAAAACGAATTATACTGACAAAGCGCGCGTACCTCCACGCCAGCCTTTACCAGTGTTTCGACAAGATGAGATCCGATGAACCCATCGGCGCCGGTCACGAGCACTTTCTTCATTTGAGGACACCGTTTCTGTCGCGCAAGTAGAGCTTCTCTACGACCCAGGGCAATTGAATGGCGGAGATCGAGGGTTTTCTTCGCTGCCCAAGTATCTGTATAATGCCGACATTATCCTCGATGTTCAGGCGAACTGCCTCCACCACCGAATAGATCGAAAACCGGCTCGAGATACCGACTCTGATGTAATAGGTTCCGGTATTCAAAAGGCACGCCGGGATTCTGAGGCGTGCCCGATAATAGCCAGCGTCGCGAGTTTCGAGTCTGCTGGCGTCAAGCTCAGGATCTGACAGGCTTATGACGGTAGTATAACCGTCGTCCATCATGATCTGCAGACCGACAGACAGCCCGGAAAGTGCTTCGCGCAACTCGTACTCAATCTCGATATGGAAATCTTCGGTGAGTTCGTACGCGCCCTGCATGATACCATTGTTATTGACAACCGTAACTTTGGCAATGACCGCCTGCCCATCGACTTCTTCGGGATCGATTTCGTAAAGCGGCCTGCCGTCCAAAGCTGGGTGATCGAGATATGCCTTGATGACTTCGGGCGTCGCGCCGCTCATCGCCACCTTGCCGTCGTCAAGCAACACGGAGCGCGGACAAAGACTGCTCACCGCCGTCATATTGTGACTGACAAAGACGACCGTCCTGCCTGCTCTCGTTACGTCCCGCATCCTACCCATACATTTGTTCTGGAAATTCACGTCACCGACGGCGAGAACTTCGTCGACCAGGAGAATTTCCGGCTCAAGATGCGCGGCCACTGCGAATGCCAACCTGACATACATTCCGGAGGAGTACCGCTTGACAGGCGTGTCGATAAAGTCGCCAATTTCCGCGAAGTCGACGATCTCGTCAAATTTTGCGCTGACCTCACTGCGGCTCATTCCGAGAATTGCGCCATTGAGGTAGACGTTCTCCCTGCCGGTCAGCTCCGGATGAAAGCCGGTTCCGACTTCAAGCAAACTTGCGATACGGCCCTTGATCCCTATGAACCCCGAGGTGGGCATGGTGATGCGGGACATGATCTTGAGCAAAGTCGACTTTCCGGCACCGTTGCGACCAATGATCCCTACGATTTCGCCCTTCGTTATCTCGAAGGATACTCCGTCCAGCGCTTTGAAGATATTATCTGTCAGCCTGGTCGAATTGGTGGACTGGATGGCAAGATCAGAAATCGACCGATTGGGATCCGGCATATGCCGAAGCCTAGCCCACCAACTCTGGAGGTCACGATAGAGCGTGCCGTGATTGATGACGCCAAGCCGGTAGAGCTTCGTGACATTTTCGGCCCGAATGACAACGTCCTGCATCAGACAGTATCCATTGCATTTGTTTCAGCGCGCGAAAAAAGGAGCAGTCCGCAGACGATCATGACCAGGGTAACCGCAAGATTGCTCAAGATGATGCTCGCTGGCAGAGGCGGAGAGTTGAGGAGTGCCCACCGAAACGTCTGGACCGGTGTCGTCATCGGATTAAGTTGATATATCCATTGGTACTTCTCCGGAATCTGAGAGAAGGGATATACAATCGGCGTGGCGTACATCCACAGTTGCGCCATGAACCCGACAACATAGGCAAGATCCCTGTAGCGGACCGTCATTGCGGACACCACAAGCCCGGCTCCTATCCCAAGGGTCGCGATATAGAGGACAATTAGCGGTGTCAGGACAATAAAGTAGAAATTCCAGTGGATGGCAGCGCCGTTAGCCCAGAAGATCAGCGATACAGTCAGGAGCAGCGTAAGCTGTATCAGGAAAGCGACGACAGCGCTGATGGCCACAGCCACGGGAACCACGAGTCGAGGGAAGTACACCTTCCCGAAAAGCGTTGCGTTCTTGGAAAATGTTTCGGAATTATTGATCAGGCAAGTCGAGAAATAGTTCCATATGATCGTACCGGACATATAGAAGACGAAAGGAGGCACGTTGTCCGTCGAGAGATTGGCGATTTTGCCGAACACGACATAATATGTCAGGGCAGTCATCAGCGGCTGGATGAGATACCAGATAGGGCCAAGCACTGTTTGTTTGTAGAACGTCGAGAAGTCCCGCTTGAAGAACATCCAGGCGAGTTCGCGGTAGCGCCAAAGCAGACCGAAATCCACGTTAACCGCAGTCACGGGTTTGATGACGATATCCCACGTCTCCTGCGATTGGTCCTGTTTCATGTTTCGCTGCTCGATGCTCTTGTGGACGCTCTTAGTTCCGAAGGGGCAGCAGCAATGGTATCGCAGACACGCTCGATATCATCCGGTTCGTGGCCAATCGAAATAGGCAGGCTCAATTCTTTCGCATGCAGTTCGTCTGCGATCGGGTAGTGTCCGTCGATAATGCCCTGCAATGCCTTTTGTTTATGGGGTGGTATGGGATAATGGACTTCCGTCTTCACTTCGTTGTCCAGAAGCCATTGGCGCAACTCATCTCTCTTTTCAAGACGAATGCCGAATATGTGGAAGACGTCGAATTCGAACGACCGGCGCACAGGCTTTTCTATCCAGGTTGGTAGGCGCTCAAAATAGATTTCCGCCAAGGCCCGCTTGTGCTCCGTTACTGCGGGCATGTGCTTCAGCTTGACGCGTAGAAATGCCGCCTGCAGTTCGTCCAGACGTGAGTTCAGCCCCAGATAGGCATTTTCATATTTTCGCTTCGAGCCGTAGTTGCGCAAGTAGCGCAGCTTGTCCGCATAGGATTCGTCGTGGGTTACAATTGCGCCGGCATCGCCGATGGCACCGAGATTCTTGGTCGGGTAAAAGCTGAAGCAGCCGGCGATGCCGAATGTGCCTGTGAGTTTGTCCGCATGCCGCGCGCCGTGAGACTGGGCGCAATCCTCAATCACATGAAGGCCATGTTCTGTAGCAAAGCGCATGATCTCTGTCATACGGCATGATTTGCCAAACAGGTGCGTCACGCATATCGCCCGCACCTTAGCGGTCATTGCGCCTTTAAGCCGCTCCGGGTCCATGTTAAAGCTAGCGATTTCGGGCTCGACAAGAACAGGACGGTGACCAGCACGCACGATAGCCAGAATCGTCGCGATATAAGTGTTCGATGCAACAAGGATGTCGCTGCCCTGTGGCAGATCCAAGGCCTCGATCGAAAGAATCAAGGCATCAAGCCCATTGGCGACGCCAACACAATGTGGCGTTTCGGCGTATGTCGCGAATTCCGATTCAAATGCCGAAACTTCGCCACCGAGGACATACCATCCAGAACGTATCACACGAGTTGCCGCAGCTTCCAGTTCCTGCATCACTGCCTGATTGGAACGGGCAAGGCTTTCATATTCGATCATTGTCAGGACCGCTCATAAGGTTCATGGATATAGTCATCCTTGTCATAGCCATGAGAGGCGAAAACGAGAAGGATGGACCCTGGCTTGAAATCCATATAGTGCCAATCTTTTGGTTCGACGATGAGGCATACATCCGGCGACGTCATGGAAATTGTTTCGCTTTTCTCGCCATCATCCATGAATACGTCGATCATGCCAGCCATCGCAATTAGCGCCTGGTTAGTCGCATGGTGGCGATGCCCGCCGCGTCGATGGCCGTCTGCGCCGTAAATCCAAAAGCTCCTACGGACTTCGAATGGAAGCACTTGATCCAAGACCGTAAGCTTACCCCGCGCATCCGCCATCGTCGGCAGCGTGATAAGTTGGAAAGAGGGGGCAGACGGTTTCTTTACGAGGTTCATTTGCCCGCCAGTTCTATGTTCGGTTCGTTCACTAGGTTGACGAGGTACTGGCCGTAGGAGCTTTTCGCTAGCGGCGCCGCAAGTGCCAGAAGAGCGTCGGCATCTATGTAGCCTAGGTGATAGGCAATTTCCTCGGGGCAAGCGATCTTGACGCCCTGCCGGCGCTCAATGGTGGCTATGAACTGGCCCGCTTCGAGCAAGGAATCGTGGGTGCCCGTGTCCAGCCACGCATGCCCGCGGCCAAGTGCTGCGACGTTGAGCTTGCCCTGTGCAAGATAATGGCGATTGATGTCCGTAATCTCGGTCTCGCCTCGTGCCGAAGGCTTCAGCATTGCCGCAACGTCGATGACATCGTTGTCATAGAAATAGAGCCCAGTTATTGCGAAATGAGACTTTGGCTTCAAAGGCTTTTCTTCGAGACTGAGAACACGGCCTTCGCGATCGAATTCGACGATTCCATAACGTTCGGGGTCATGGACCTTGTAGGCGAAGATCGTCGCTCCGTCGTCAGTTGACGCCGCCAAGAGGTCTTGGGTCAGCATATTCCCATAAAATATATTGTCACCGAGTATCAAGGTCGTGGCGCTGCCACCTATAAAGTTGCGCCCTATGGTGAACGCCTGCGGAATTCCGTTGGGTGATGGCTGCACGGCGTAGCTGAAGTTCATCCCCCATTGGCTCCCATCTCCTAGGAGCTGCTCGAACCGAGGCGTGTCCTGTGGAGTTGAGATGATCAGTATATCCCGAATGCCAGATAACATCAGTGTCGAAAGTGGATAATAGATCATAGGCTTGTCGAAGACCGGCAAAAGTTGCTTCGACATGGCAAGGGTCGCAGGGTGCAGCCTTGTGCCCGACCCTCCTGCTAAAAGCAGTCCTTTGCGCTTGCTCTTGACCATCTACGAACCGCATCCCTAAATCATCCGGCCTGGTTTCAAACGGTGGTATGGATAGCCAGGAAGTTGGGCTTCAATAATCTGTGCGCCACCCACATGCAACCGCTTTGAGTGCATAGTGGTTGCTGTTTCCCTGTTTGGGTGTCATTTAAAGCCACCCGACAGGCATCGGTCTTGCGGCGATATGGATGCGAAAGTCGCCAAGATATTTATACGCCCCCTCGCTGAAAGAGCCTGGAGACGTAAAGAGGGCACATCTGCTGTTGCTTCTGGTATCCCAGCTTCTCCAGAAATGGCCGCAAAAATCCTGAAAGCTACATATCCCAATCTGCCATGTCGCGCTCCCAAGGAAGAGAGCATCAATCATCTCAAACAAGCCTTGTCCCAATTTGCCAAAGTAGTGCTAGGACTGCCTCTGCCAACAGGCATTCCTGTCGGATCGCTTTTTGTCACGATTTACCGGAGGTGAAAGCGGCACCAGGATATGATCAGCCTCCGGAACACCTTCGCATTTTCCCTTCAACCAGTTGGACTAATCGACTGAGAAGTTTGTGCCACCAATAGAAGGCGGGAGGGACGGCAAGGCCATGCTTAGACAAAGCTGTCAGAATTTCACGGTTCTGACGTAAAACTGTCTGAAGCCCGTTGTTGGATGCACCGCCGCCCTTCATCCTTACCAGAACTTCCGGGATTCGAACAGCGCGGACCCGCCGCACTTCGAAAACGCGCATCATGAATTCGACGTCGGCCGCATGGCGGTAATCGAGATTGAAGTGGCCCACCCTGTTATAGACGTCGCGCTTCAGATAGAGCGTGGGGTGTGGTGGAAACCACCCTTTACGGAAAGAGCGCAGTCTGAATTCGGATGAGCGCCAGTAGCGCGTGATTCGATTCGGCTGATCGCGTTCCACGTATACCAAATCCCCGTACGTACCGTCGACTTCGGGCGCCTCAAAGGCGTCGAAAATGCGCTCGAGAACGTGGTCATCTGCGAAGACGTCGTCCGCGTTGAGGAAGCCAACGATGTCCCCTCGCGCGACATCGAGACCCTTGTTCATGGCATCATAGATACCTTTGTCCGGCTCAGAGAAAAGCTGTCGGTTCTCTGCGGTAGCGCTCTTGACTATCGACAACGTGGCATCGTTCGATGCCCCGTCGATAATGATATGCTCAAAGTCACGGAAGATTTGTTTGTCAATCGACTTTAATGTTTCGCCAATCGTCGCCTCCGCGTTCCAGCACACGGTGATGAGGCTGATGCGGGGATGTATCGGGGCAGATGAACTATTTTGCATTCTCTTTGCGAGCTCGGGATGTGACGGGGCAGAATGAGAACACCACCTGCATACGTTGATATGCCATGGTAGGCAACATGGTATTTGAAACCAGAGTATGAGGGATTTCGTCAACAAGCTCGCGAAGCGCGGCTTTCGGATGGGCGAAATATTGGGGGTATTTTTCTACTGAAGCGTGTTTTGTCCGAGCGAACTAAAACGGTTGCCATTGATCACTTGCCTATGTCGTACAATGGAAGCTGTCGCGACAAGGTGATTAGACAAATGCTGCGGCAATGTTTGTCCCAACATGGCGTGTGTCGATGTGAACAGCGTCAAGCACAAGGTCACTACAGTCTTGGGCCGCAAATTTCGGCGGTCAGGAACACACCCGAAATGCGCTGGTGCGGAAACGAGCGGCTTAGGAAGCCAATTCACCAATAGGCATCAATTACCCCGGTGAGGACAATGTCAGCTGGCTTGCCAAGTGGGATGAGGCGTGGCAGTGCGATCTATCAAACATCTCAAACTTGAGCAAAACGGCAGTAATTCCATTCTATGTCTCGCTTTGTCTTGAACCAAACCAGGAACCCTTCAGTGAACGTTACGATCTTTGGAACAGGCTATGTCGGTTTGGTTACGGGCGCGTGCCTCGCCGATGTCGGCCACAACGTCATGTGCATGGACATCGACCAGGGCAAGATCGACCGGCTGAACAAGGGCGAGATCCCGATCTACGAGCCCGGCCTGCAGGCAATTGTCGAACGCAATATCAAGGATGGCACGCTCGTTTTCACCACCGACGCGGCAAAGGCCGTGTCGCATGCCGATATGCAGTTCGTCGCGGTCGGCACGCCTCCGGATGAGACCGGGGCCGCCGATCTGCAATATGTCCTGGCTGTTGCCGAGACCATCGGCCGGGCCATGGCCAGCTTCAAGCTCGTCGTGGTCAAGTCGACAGTGCCCGTCGGCACCTGCGACAAGGTTGCCGAGCGCCTGAAGTCCGTGCTGGGTGCACGCAGCAACGCGCCTTCTTTCGAGGTCGTGTCCAATCCGGAATTTCTGAAAGAAGGCGCTGCCGTCTCGGACTTCCTCAAGCCCGACCGCATCATCGTCGGTACGGATTCGACAAGAGCCCGCGCCATGATGGCCGAGCTGTATGAACCGTTCAACCGCAATCACGAACGCACGATCTACATGGACCGGCGATCCTCCGAGCTGACCAAATATGCCGCCAACGCCATGCTGGCGACGAAGATATCCTTCATCAACGAGATCGCCAACCTGGCCGAAAGGCTGGGCGCCGATATCGAGCATGTTCGCCGCGGCATCGGTGCCGATCCGCGCATCGGCTATCATTTCATCTATCCCGGCATCGGTTATGGCGGCAGCTGTTTCCCCAAGGACGTGCAGGCGCTCGCCCGCACGGCTCGCGAGGTCGGCTACGACGCGCATCTGATCGAGGCGGTCGAGGCGGTCAACAACCGCCAGAAGCACCGGCTTTTCGACAAGATCGCCGACCATTTCGAGGGCGAGCGCAATCTGGCCGGCAAGACGATTGCCATCTGGGGCCTGTCGTTCAAGCCCAATACCGACGACATGCGCGAAGCCTCCAGCCGCATATTGATGGAAGCGCTCTGGTCTGCCGGTGCGAAGGTCAGGGCCTTCGATCCGGTCGCCGGCGAAGAAGCGGCCCGGATCTATGGGACAAACGCGGACCTGACATTGGTCGGCGACAAATATTCGGCGCTCGATGGCGCCGATGCGCTGGCCGTCTGCACCGAATGGCAGCAGTTCCGCGCGCCCGATTTCGGCGAAATGGCGCTGCGCATGACGGCTAAGACCATCTTCGACGGCCGCAACCTGTTTGCCCCCGAAAGGCTTCGTGACGACGGCTGGACCTATCTGAGCATCGGCAGGACGGCGGCCCTACCACGCCCGCATGTGGTGGAGCAGCTGTAATGAAGATCCTCGTCGCCGATAACTCAGGCTTCATCGGCTATCACGTCGGGGTCTCCCACGCCGAACGAGACGCTGGAATACCATGATGAGCTCGACCAACTTTGCTAGTTTTGTCGAGGTCAGATATTCTCAGGTTCCGTTGCATCGCTTTTTTCTTAGCCAGCCGTCCACGCTCGACCAACTGATCCAGGCGGTCGCAGTCAAGTAGTCGGGGCGGCGAGCAGAGGTAGCTCGCGAACACCGTTCCGGCGGCCGATCGGAACGGTGCTGGCGCGAGTTTTCCATTGCTGTCCGGTACCCTATAACTGGACCCTGGAGAGGTGTTGTAAGAGGAAGGCGTGAGTGGCGCGATTGGCCACGATCAGCAATCCGGATTTTTCGAAGAATTCCGGCCCCCTTCCCCACCAGTCTGTCACGACGCCGCCGGCTTCCTCGACAAGCAGGATGCCTGCGGCAGTATCGACGAAGCCGGTCTGTTCAAAATACCCCGTAAAACGGCCGCAGGCGACATAGGCGCAGCAATTGGCGGCACTGCCGAGCACGCGCACAGCGCCGATAGGCGCGCGGATCGCGTCAAGTCTTGCATAGGCACCGGCATGCATGGAGAGGTTGGGGGTCGGAAGACCGGTGCCCACCACCATTTGACCGACATCGGTGCCACCGCGCATGGCAAGCCTCTTGCCATTGAGATAGGCGCCATGCCCCTTCAGCGCCGTGAACATCTCGTTTGTCACCGGATTGTAGACGAGACCGCAAATGGTCTCTCCACCCTGCCGCAGCGCAATCGTGATGGTATAATCGAGGCCATTCAGGAAGTTGGTGGTTCCGTCGATTGGGTCAACCAGGAAACGGTACGTGCTATCCACGCCCTCGACAGGCGGGAATTCTTCTCCGCTCAGACTCCAGTCGGGATACCGTGTCAGCAGATAGTCCCGGATCAGCGTTTCAGACTGCTCGTCGGCAATGCTGACGAAATCGCCAGGCCCCTTGATGCCGATCTCCAGCGTCTCCCGACGATGAAAATGTTCGAGTGTGAGGGTTCCCGCGCGTCGCGCAGCCTCGATCATGTCGCTGAGAACGGTTGCGGGGTCGATGGGCATCAGACATTTCCTCGGCTTAAAGTGGCGATGAGACCTTCGGGATCATCCGTGGTGATCTGGTCGACACGCAGTTCGAGCAGGCGCCGGATCTGGCTGACGGTCACGGAATCGATCGACCGGATGGTCCAGGCGTCGACGCGGCGCTTGTCGGCTTGGGCGGCTGCAATGAGATCGACATCGACAGCATCTGCCGCAAGGATCAACTCATAGGCGAGGTAGATCATTGCAGCATCCGGCGCGGTCTTCAGCGCAACAGAGATGAAGTTTGAAAAATCGTCAGCCGACTTCAGATCATCGAGGACACCGGCATAAGTCGGGTCGTAGCCCGTCCGCAGACCCGGGGTAGATGCCGCGAGCAAGGCGACCGCAGCGCTGTCTCCACCGGAAAGGATCATCGTGTGAGATACCGGCGCCACCGCCGCCGCGAAGTTGGCAACGACCGATGGCGAAAGACGGGACAGGTCTTCCTTGTAGTCGAGCTGCAAAAGGGCCGCGGGATGCGCAGGATTGGCCTTTAACAGGTCGCAGAGGTCTTCGAGCAGCATCACTCTGTCGCCGATCGGCGTCCCGTCATTTCCCCGCAGGAAGAGCTTTCGGAGACTTTCCGCCGACGCCGCGGCGACAGTGCCGGTTCCGGTGGTTCCATGATCCAGTTCGAGATCGTGGAGGATTGCAAAACCCTGATCGGCATGCACCACGAGATCGACCTCGACGCTTGCCCCGATCCGCATTGCTTCGAGAATGCGGGTCGGCGTGAATTCGGGATCGGACGCCTTTCGCCTTGCTCGGTGCCACTTGACCAGCGTTCTGTGGCCATCGCGTTCGACGAAAATGGGATCAATGTGCATCGGCAGTCCGGTAGATTTTGCTGTTGTCGCGGAAAGCGGCGAAAGCACGAGGGCTGAGGTCAACGGTCTGGCCGGCCTTGAAAGGCTCCGGGCTGCGAACCAGGGATTTGACCCTCGTACCATCGGACAGGTGCAGATCGACCAGGCCGTGGGTTCCGAAATCGGTGACACGATGAACGATCACCTGGCCGGCTCTGTTGGGGAGAAGATCCAGCGCCTCTGGCCGCACGGCAAGCGCGATCGGCCCATCCTCCACGGGCAGGTCCACGGCCACATCGGCATGTTTGAAGCGGCCATTCTCCACCCTGCCCTCGATGAAATTCATGGTGCCGATGAAGCCGGCGACGAAGGGCGTCTGCGGATCGCGATAGATGACTTCAGGCCGATCGGCCTGTTCGGTCCGGCCGTTCCGCATGACGACGATCCGGTCGGCCATGGACAGCGCCTCGTCCTGCCCATGCGTGACGAAGAGCGTGGTGATCTTCAGGCGCAGCTGGATATCGCGCACCTCCTCTCGCAGCCGCTCACGCAGATGCTGGTCGAGACTGGCGAAGGGTTCGTCGAGAAGCAGGATCTTCGGCTCGAGGATCAGGGAGCGCGCAAGAGCGACACGCTGTTGCTGGCCGCCCGAGAGCTCGTTGGTCATCCGGCGGTCATAGCCCTTGAGGCCAACCAATTCGAGCACGGCCTCGACCCTGTCGCGGATCTCCCCTGCCGGACGCCGGCGCAGCTTGAGGCCGAAAGCGAGATTGGCAAAGACGTTCATGTGCGACCAGAGCGCGTGGCTCTGGAACACCATGCCCGTCGGTCGCTGCTCTGGCGGCAGATGCGTCACGTCCTGCCCGTCGATCGCAATCGTTCCTGATGTCGGCTGCTCGAAGCCGCCGACCATGCGCAGCAATGTTGATTTGCCCGACCCTGAAGGACCGAGCAGGCAGACAAGCTCGCCATCCGCCACCTCGAGCGAGACGTCATCGACCGCCGTCGTCCCGCCCTGAAAGATCTTGGAGGCGCCTCGGATACTCAGTTTCGACATGCTCGTCTTCCTGTAATGCTGCTTTTCATCCGCCAAACCCCCTGGCAAAGGCGTTTCCGCCAATCACCCGGCGGGCGAACATCAGTGCGATGAAGGACGGCACCCAAAGCATGACGGACAAGACCGCGCCGAACTGGATGACCATCTGGTTGTTGATGAAGCTGATCATCAGCACGGGCATGGTGCGGATGCCCGGCGCGCCGATCAGCCATGCCCCCTCCGTCTCGTAGAATGTCCCGACAAAGGTCAGGAGAATGGCGGCCGCGATCGTGGGGGCTGCCTGTGGCAGGGTGATAGACCAGAACACGCGAAACGGGCTGGCGCCCACATCGCGGGCTGCCTCTTCCATGCGCCGGTCGACTGCCTGGAAAGCCGCAACCGGGATCCAGATCATGAACATCAGCGTGTTGACGAGCTGGATCAGGGCGACGCCCCAGAAGGTGCCGATCAGGTCGAGCTGCAGGAAGATGGCCGCGATCGCCACCAGAAGTCCGAACTTCGGGAAGGCGTGGCCTGCGAGGAACGAGAAGAACAGGAGGTCCCGGCCCGGGAACCGCATGCGTGCGAAGGCGTAAGCCGCCGGAAGGCAGATGATGGCGGAGGCAAGCGTCACCACGGCCGATAGCGTGAGGCTGAGCCAGAGCGCATTCCACACATCCGAACGGTTCAGCGTCTGCTCCCAGAAGCGCAGACCGAACTGCTGCGGCAGCACGTTGGGATAACGCCAGACTTCGGTGAAGGCCCAGACGCCGACGACCAGGAGCGGAAGGACGACGACGATCGTGAGCACAAGGGCAAGCAGAATGCCGGTGCTGTCAAACGGGCGCAGTTTTGCAAGAGGTTCGCGCATGGTCCTCATTTCCCCTGATTGCGGGCGACCGACCGCACGTAAAACAGGCCGAAGACAATGCAGAAGCCGAAGGTAATGACGGCCTGCGTGATGGCACTGACGGGATCGTTCAGGTCCCGGAAGGTCCGCTGCATGAACGGTCCCATCATTTCCGGCGAAGCGGGCCCCAGCAGATAGGGCAGTGTGAAGGCCGAAAAGATGCCAAGCACTGCGAAGGAAAGGGCGACAAGGATGGAATTGGTGATCTGGGGCAGGATGATGTGCCAGAGCACCTGGAGCCGACTTGCTCCGACGTCGCGTGCCGCCTCGATTGCCATGTTGCTGACCGAACCGAGACCCGACAGAAGGATCAGCACCGTCAGCGGGATATTGTCCCACACCAGTCCGATGACCGGGCCCCAGGGCGTCAGATAGGGGGTGCGCAGCTTGGGCAGGCCGGCGAAATTCAACAGGAGGTCGACCATGCCATTCGGGCCCAACACGCGGATCAGCGCATAGGCGAGGATGATCGAGGGGACGAACATCGGCAGGATTGCAAGCGCCTGGACATAGGAGGCGATGCCGCCTTTGGCAAACCGCAGATAAAGCGCGATCGGTAGCGACACAATGAGGAGCAGCAGCGCGCAGACACCTGTGGTCCACAGCGTCAGGCTGAGATTGTTAAGGCTATAGGCGTCGGAGAAGAAGAAGATATAGGTCGACAGATCAAAGCCGACCTTCCCTTCGGGTGAGCTGCGCCAGACGGTGCGAAGGACCGCACTGATGATCGGCCAGATCACCAGCCAGCCGACGAGCGAAACCGGCAGGCCGACGAGCAGGAGGCCGATCAGCCCCCTGCGCGATTTCTTGGCTGACGTTGCAGACAGTGTCACGCCTCAACTCACGACTTGCGGTCGATGGTCGGCGCGACGTTGCGATACCAGCCATCGTTCACTGCAACCTCCCAGGCACCCGAGGGGAAGGTCGGAATGCTGTTCGGGATAATGTCTGCGAACTTCTCGCGCAGATCAGCGGACACGTGATCCCACTTGACGCCCGGGAAGCCACCGAGCTCCGAAAGAATGGCACCCTGGATCTCTTCGCCCAGGATGAAATCCGCCAGCTTGAGCGCTGCATCGCGGTTCTTGCCATTGCTGAGAACAACAGCGCGCGAGAAATTGCCGCACAGGGCGAGGTCCTGAAGCTGCACAATGCCGGTCGTTTCCGGGAGCACCCCCTGAGCGATCGCCTGGAGAACCTGATCGGACCAGACGGGAGTCATGGTGACCACGCCCTGGGCGAGCAACTGGATCGACTGGGTATTGCCGGAGGAGTAAGCGCCGTTGTCGTAAAGCGAGGGCGAGATATCCTTCAGGATTTCCCAGGCCTTGCCGAGTGCCTCATTGCCGAAGGCGTCGGTGTAGTTGTCGACCGTGAAGGCCTTGGGATCGAGGCCGTTCGCCTGATGGATTGCACGGCGAACGAAGTTGCCGCCGGAACCACCCTTGTCGGGGCGATTGTAGACGAATTGACCGGGGTTCGCCTTGATCCAGGCAACGAGAGCATCCCATGTTTTCGGCGCATCGGCAGCCGACAGCTTGGTGGTGTCATAAGCCAAGAGGACCTGGCTACCGCGATAGGGAAGCGAGAACTCGCTGTCGATGGCGAGCGGGTTGACCTTCGCGTAGTTCGACAGACCAGCTTCCTTCATGTTGACGTAGAGGCCGGCTTCGATCGCGCCCTTGGGCAGACGCGGATCGGAATGCTCGAAGTAGTCGGCCTGCGGGTCCGTGTTCGTCTGCATCGCCGCGATGGCGCGCTCGGCAATGGCCTGGATACCGGCATTGTCGCCCGCATCGACGAGGTTGAGCTTCACACCGGCATTGGCCGCTTCGAAAACCGGCTTGACGGTATTGGTCCAGAAATCGAGCACATTGGCATCGGATCCGGTGTACCAGTCGATCTGGCCTTCGGCTGCAAAGGATAGCTTCGGCAAGATCATCATGCCGGCAACGGAGCCGGCGGTAGAAATCAGGAATGCGCGACGCTTCATCGTCTTCTCCCTCGGTTGCCGCGCCATGCGACGTCGGCCCATTGTCAAAATCCGAGACGCCCCAGGACCGAGCCGGATGGCTGGACCATGCATCTCTCGAAATTCAGCGTCCGGGCATGCCCGCTGACGAGACCCGCCGCATCGGGTCACACAGCAAGACGGCAAAACAGATTGCACAGGCGTGCAGTCTTTTTGTCCGGACGCATCTTTTCTAAAGGGGTTAGACGACGCTTTAATGACATTCGTGCTGTGCACACGAGTGCACCATATCTAGCCGGGATGGGGGCGAACCGAGCGTCGCCAAACGGCTACCGGCTCAAAGACGGCTTCCTCGCGATCGGGTGTCTGAGCCGGAGCTTCAACATCCGTCAGGAGCGAAACGACATGATCGGCGATCTTTTCGAGTGGCTGCTCAAACGTCGTCAGCCGATACGCCTCCCAAGAAGCCTGTTCGATATTATCGAAGCCTATGACACAGAGATCCTCCGGAACTCTCAGGCCGAACTCGGAGCGAGCGCCATCCATGAAGCCCAGGGCAAGCAGATCCGTGACGCAGAAGACGCCGTCAGGCGGCTCTGATCGGGCGAACACGCGCTTTGCGGCCCCCAAACCGGCACGATAGCTGGTCGTCTCCGCCTCAACCGAGATCACGGAAAGCCCCGCATTGGAAGCTGCCTCCAAAAACCGCTGTTCCCGCTCCACGAGGCTCGGTGTTCGCGCAGCGGACACAAGGATCCCGACGCGCAGGCATCCGGCCCTGCGCAGCAGAAACAGCGCCTCCCTCGCCGCGGTCGCATTGTCGAGGCTGACATTCTCGCAGCCCTCGAGACCATCGTCCCGGTTGATCAGGACGACCTGCTGACCATTTGCGAGCGCCGTTTTAACGAGACCTGTCGAAGGCGTTCCCGACAGGACCACCGTTGCATCGGCGCGGTAATGAAGGGTCAGTTTCAGGGCATGATTGACGCTTGCCTCATCGCTTTCCGTGTTGAGGACCACCGTGATCTTGCCTGCGGCCTGTAGCTTGCGCGTCAACAGATCGACCATTGCTGCCCGGACGGGCGTGGTCAGATCTGACACGATCAGGCAGACGATATTGCTGCGTTCGCGCAACTGCCGGGCCAGATGGTTGACATGGTAGCCGAGCGCTTCCGCCGCCTCGATCACCTTGCGCCGCGTCTCATGCGATACACTGGCTCCATCGGTGAAGGTGCGCGACACGGCGGAACGGGACACACCCGCGCGCTCGGCCACCATCTTGGCGCTCACGAAGAGGGGGGAATTATTCCGGCGCATGAAAAGACGCCAGAAATGATGAACCTGGCCCCAAGTCGCTCAGCCCCCGAGAGGACAGCCCACAGGAACACAAAAGGCGGGCTCCATCATGGTTCATCGCTGGTGGCTGAATGGTCTTCATGTTCTTACATCACTCTAATGATTGATCAGCATCGGGTTCAGCCGGGCGAGAAGGTGCCGTCGACGATGACCGTCGAAATCACGTCTCCTACCTGACAGGTGCCGTAGCCTTTGCAGATATTGTGCTGGGCATAGGCCACGAAGCAAGCTCGTCCCACCTAAACGCCTGACATCGCATCAATCAGTGACGTTTGAATGACCGTTGCTGTCGCATGCGGCGATTTCGACGCCCTGATCGCGCAGGAATACGGCGCCAAGATCGGCGGCGCCAAGGGCAACCGCACCTATCAGAGTTTCGACGGCTTGATGAAGGTACAGGTCCAGGTGGCGGAAGCTGCTGACGACATTGCTTGATGAAGACCGCGCAAAAAAGCTGCAAGGAGCAACGCTGACAACGGACCGTCTTGCGCCCTTTAACGCGCCTTTTTACGCAACTTTTGGCTTCAAGCTCCTCGAAGAGGAAGCCGGCTCTCCGCGCCTCCGCAGAATTCTTGAGGCTGAAATCGAGAAGGGTTTCGACCCTTGTCGGCGAGTTGCCATGGCGTTGTCATTCTAGGCCTACCAAGTCGCCCTGTCTCCTATTGGCGCTGAGCCGCGGACAGGGGTAGCGATGCTCGTCCGGCATCCGCCCGATGATTTCGTCGGTGCTTTTGTGCTGGTATTGCGACGCCATTATTCTTCGATACGACGCTTCTCTCCCGCGGGAAGCCCATGCTCGATCAACCTGTCGAGGTAGTCGCAGTAAGGACTGCCTTCATAGAATGGGTGGGCCGCCTCTCGGACGTATTCCGCATTCAGGTTTGGAAACTTCTTCAAAGCATCAGAGATCCACATCTTTACTTCATCGGTATTGCCCTCCTTCAGGGCCACCAACGCTGCCCCAATGAATGGATAATAGGTTGTGCGTTCGAAGGTCGCGCCTTCCCGCAGATGCATCCGGGCCGTTAAGAGGTCATCGGGCTCGCCTCTCAGCATCAAGCCAATACCGAGTAATGTCTTGAACGCAAACATAGACGGATCGTGAGGACTGAGATCGATGGCATTCTGTGCAGCTCTAATCGTCGTGTCGGCGTCCCAGAGCCGCACGGCTGCCATTCCATGTGCGAAGTGAAGAAATGCGTAGTTGCGATTTAATGCAAGGCCCTGTTCAGCGACAGGCATGGCCTCAGCCGCTCGCCCGGCAACCGTAAGAAGGAGAGACATCATCGCGTATGCGATATCGCTCCGCCTGTCGATTTCTAATGCCTTCGCGGCGAACGATAATCCCTCCTTGACAGCGACAGGCACGTCTGCGGCCCGCCCCCAAAGGACGAGTGCGTATCGGTGACGAGCTAAATAGGCGTAGGGAAGTGCGAAATTCGGATCGTGTTCGAGCGCTTGTCGAAGGAATTTCTCGGCGGTGGCTTGAGAACCAGCTTCGAAGGAAAGCAATTCAGCAATGCCGCGGTGGCAAAGTTCCCAAGCAGTAAGATTGTCGGTCGATTTGGTGAGGGCGAGGCCCCGTTCGTGCGCTCCCAGTTCTGGTTCGATGCCCGCGATAATCCGGCGCGTTATCTCATCCTGCACATCAAAAAAATCGGCGACCGGTCGATCCCACCGCTCGGCCCAGATGTGTGCTCCGGACAGCGCGTCGATTAGCTGTACCGCGATCCTCAATCGATCACCTGACCGCCGAACCGATCCTTCCACGACATAGCGCACACCAAGTTCGCGGGCGATCTTGCGTACGTCCTTGGCTGTTCCCTTGTAGGCGAACGTCGAGTTGCGAGCGATCACGAACAACCATCGAAAGCGACCTAGTTCCGTGATGACGTCTTCGACCAGGCCGTCGACAAAGAAGTCCTGATCGGGCGTGGCAGAAAAATTCTGAAATGGGAGAACCGCGATCGAAGCCCGTTCCTGCCCAGAGAGCCGAACCGGGCTCGGCGCCGAGCCGTCCACCTCGACCTGCCACACATCAATCGGTTCGGGGATATTCTTAACGGACTGCGGCCCGAGCCACGTCATCCCAGCCTCAATCTTGCCTCGCACATGATCGTAGATTGCTCGAGATATGCAGATGCCTCCTTCGGGTGCGATGGTTTCAAGTCGCGCAGTTATGTTGACGGAGTCGCCGAGGATGTCGTCCCCATCGATCACCACGTCTCCCAGATGAAGACCGATCCGGAAACGCAGACCTCGGTCGTCCCCTTGAGGAGACTCGAGCGAGATCAAGGTGCGCTGTATTACAAGAGCCGTTCTTACTGCTAACACTGGCGATGGGAAATCGACTAGAAGCCCGTCGCCCATTGTTTTGACGATGCGGCCTCCACCTTCCCTAATCGCCGGGTCAATCACATAGGTTCGCGCATCGCGCAGTCGCGAAATGGTTCCTTCCTCGTCTGCCGCTATAAGACGAGAATAGCCGACCAAATCGGCGGCCATTATTGTGGTAAGGCGACGTTCCACGCTTTCCCCTCCGCCAAGAAAATACAGTATCGCCTGAAAAGAAAATGCGAAAGCGCTCTTGAACCGCGCCAATCAGTTGTCGGTTTTAAAACTAAAGTCCATCTCGCAGAAGGATCGTGCCCCAGGGGTTCCATGCCGATGCGATGCAGCTCGAACGAACAGCAGGGGCAAATCTTACTCTCCGGCTCGATGACCTCGTCATAACGGGGACGATACTTGGGCGAGTGGCCGATGTTGCGAGTTGGCGATCGCCGTGCTTGCGTTTTGTATTCACTGACCGGCGCGACATCGTCATTGGCAGCAACTGGAATGTCGCTCAGATCGCCAAGGTCAAGGATCGCCTGCGTCGGATCGATGGTCGTCATCTTCTCCGATTTCGTCCCAAAAAGCTGGCCCTCAAGGAAAGCCACCCGCGCCTTAAGGTCGGCATTCTTTTCGTTGGGCGAGAGAATGATCCGGGTCAATCGCGCAGCGTCCTGGGGCAAGGGATCGTGTCGAAGCGGCATGACGGATCCTACCACGAAGACCAACATCATCAAGCAAAGCTGACCTGAGCCCCTGAACTTCCTCCAGAATTTGGTAGAGTCCGTCACATCAAGGAGACGGACGGATGAAGCGTTCACGGTTCACGGAAGAACCTCACCCAACCCGCACCAACTTCCCCGTCCGGCAGAGGCCGCTGCAGCGCCCTCGCCTCCTCCAAGGTGCGGCCAGCCAGGTCTCAATGTCTTCCTGACGCTTGAGGATCACCGGCATCGCCTTCGGATGCGCCGGCGCCACAACGCCGTTCGGCTGGGTGGTGAGAAGGCCGAAGGGGTCGTCACGCGTCAGGCCATCCTTCACCTTGCGCACGCTTTCCCACGCTGCCACCCAGATGCCGGCAAAGACCATCAAGGGCTCGTCCGCGTCAAAGAGTGTCACTAACATCGCGCCCATCGACCTGAACTCTCGCCAGCCTGCGCCCATAACGATCGGTCATCCGGGACCCATCGCCTCGGTACGGTTGAACAGCGCCACCTTCCAAAAGCTGCCTCAGTCGAGCCTTGGCAAGTATGCCGAGCCTACGCTCTGCATCACATTTGGCATCTCTGGCGCATCGATGTTCAAAATTCGCACTCTCTCGTCGCCCCACTGAAAAGTATCGCCGTCGACTACTGCCAGGATCTCAGCCCGCGCCGCCGTAACAGCCAACAAAGCTGCCAATAGAGAAACGATCACAGATTTAAGCATTCACCGCCCTACTATCCACGAAACGCAAGACCAGAGCCTATCCTATTCAGCCAGCGGATGCTCGTATGGGCGGCCGAACGATCCTATGGAACCGCACAAATTCCGAAACGTCCTGTCAAAATTCCATTTTTCGCGGTCCGGCTACAACCATATTCGTGCCACCCGAGAACTCTCCTCGCCTTGTCACTGCAGAAAAATGACCGTCTGCCACTTCCATCCTGGCGCCATTCAACCATTGGGTAGAAGCGTGCTGCGACTTCTGCCGTCGGTTCGTCGAGTGTCGTATCGGATGCGGCGATGTAGAAGACCTCGTGTCCGGCAAAATCTGCAGAAAGACTGAGCAGGCAAGCGCGAGCGGCATCCTCCGCCAGGACATAACCCCAGAGTTCCTTTCGGCCTTTATCGCTATCGAGTGTCTGAACGGATGCTGCCTGCGCTCGGTCAGCAACCACCCAGTGAAAGCGCAGACTGGCGATAGAGAGGCCGTCATGGCGTCTTGCCAGGCCATCTGCCTGCTGCTCGCAGATCCACTTGGAGAGGCTGTAGCCCTCGTCCGCATAGGTCGGATGTGCCTCGTCGATGGGAAAATAGTCGAATTGCGGCTTTAGCGCATAGGCAAGCCCGATTGCGTTGACGCTTGAGCCTTGGCAGATCCGCCGGATACCAACATCGATTGCGGCCCTCATGGCGTTGTAACTGCCGACAACATTGTTGTTGTGCACCTCACGTTCATCGATAGATTTCGGGCTTGGAATAGCCGCCATGTGGATGAGGGCATCGCAGCCCGTGAAGGCGTTGCAAAGGCCATTGAAGTCGCTCATTTCGACCGTCGCGCCGATCACGCCGTCAGGCAAGTCCTCCGGCAGTTGTCGATCGATGGCGACCACGTCGTGGCCTGCCGCCAAAGCCTGCGGCAGGATCGCCTGGCCTAGTTTACCGCCAGCTCCAGTCAGTGCGATCTTCATGGCATTCCTCCTGTGACTTGTCCTTATTCGTACACTGCGAGCTTCTGCGGATGAACGAGATCGACCCGCGTACGGCGGCGGTAGCGCATGGGGCTGATCCCGTGGGCTTGTCGGAACAGCCGGTAGAAATGGCTCAAATCCTCGATGCCGCAGTCGAGCGCGACTTCCATGATCGGCGTATCCGTGTCACTCAATTGCCGCGCCGCCTGGTTCATTCGCAACGCGTTGACATAGGCCGATGGCGTCTGCCCGAACAGTCGGCGAAATGTCCTCGAGACATGCTCGTGACTGCGACCGGTCAAAGCGACAAGAGCTGAGACCCCCTCCCTTAACGCTGCCGGATCCGACATGGCGTCACAGGCACGATTGACCCAGTCCGGGGCTCCGGCGGTATCGCTTGCAATGCCGCCAAGCAGATCGGTCATGAGATTGAGGAGGAAGGCTTCGATCCGGGCAAGCGAGCGGGCTCCACGGTCGAGCCCCTGCTCAAGCAGGGAGAGATCGCGCATCTGAGCCGTATCGAGTTTAAAGGAGGCCGGCATCAACTCGTCCGTCCAGAAAAAGCGTCCCTCCAGATCCGTGGAGTAACGGCGCCCCAGATGCTGCACGGTCTCGGCTGAAAAGGCGACATTGACCATCTGACATGGTGGTCCATCGATATTCTGGAATGCATGAACGTCAGCTGGGCGAATGAAGACAAGGCTGCCTGCATCCACCCGTCCTATGGTTCGGTTGATGTAATGCGTGCAGCCACCCGTCAGGATCCAGAAACACTCGAAGAACTCGTGATCGTGAAAGGTCCGGGGCGGCGTCCGCTCTACGAATGGGCGGTTCACATGAAAGGAATCATCAGGCCCGATCTGGGCGCTGAGGCTGACCGTGAACGATCCCGTGATATCAAATATTCCCATAAAATTATCAAGCCGAACCAAGAATTCATGGAGATATGTGAATTACTCTGTCAACCGTTGTCAAGTCATGACAGGCAGGCCTTGGGAGAGAGGGGCTCTGTCACCACGTTGGACTTGGACAATCCATTGGGAGGAGAAATCAATGAGAAAGCATGGACTTTGGGCATGCTGCGTTCTCGCAGCGGGACTGTTCAGCCAGCACGCCATGGCTGAGACCGTCAGGATTGCCGAACACCGGGCGGCTCGGATCGAGGCGCTTAAGGCGGTCATTCCGAACATCAAGCAGGCGACCGGCGTTGACGTCGAAATCGTCGAATATCCAGGCCCCGACCGCGAATATGTCTCGAAGCTTCTGACCGAGCTTGCAGCTGGAACGGGACCGGACATTTTCTCGTTGCCCGCAATCGACCAGGTCGTCGATTTCTCGACGGCCGGCTATCTTGCCGACGTCACCGCCGAGGTAACGGGTTCCGAGGCCTATCCCCAGTTTTACCAGGTCGCCAAGGATCTGGCTTCATCGACCGGCGACAAGATCTATGTCATGCCGACCATGCTTTCAGTCCAGCAGCTCTATTTCCGGCGCGATATCCTGGAAAAAGCCGGCATCTCGACCGAACAGCCGAAGACATGGGCCGAACTGATGCAGCGCGCGGTCGATGCAAAGGCAAAGACCGGCAAGTTCGCACTCATGCTGCCCATGGGCGTCACCTGGGGTGGCGGGCCCTTCATCGAAGGCTTCCGTCATCTCCTCGTCGGCAGCTCGACGCCGCAGATCGCAACGGATGACGGCAAGCTCGATCTGACCAGCACCGGCATTCGCGAAGTCTTCGGCTTCTACGAAGAGATGGTGAAGAACGAACTCCTGCCCGTCGATCCGCTCTTGGGCCCCGAACCCTGGGTCATTCCGAAATACCAGATGTTTCCTGCCGGCGATCTCCTGATCACAAGCTGCGGCTCCTGGTGCTACATCTTCGACTGGGGCCCGAAGAGCAAGAATCCCATCCCCGATGTCGACAAGGTCGTTGGCACCTGGGCGGTTCCGGGCAAGGACGGTGGCGAGCATGTGATGGTCAGCCTCAGCCACCCGTGGGCCGTGGGAACCTCGGCCGCCAATCCTGAAGCCGCCAAGAAAGTCCTTCAGGCCATGGGATCCATCGACCTCATGGTGAGCTATGCCGTCAACGAGGGCAACCTTCCGGCCCGCAAGGATGCACGTGACAATGCCGAGTTCCAGAAACTCGTGCCCCTGCCGACCCTGATGGACAGCCTCGATAAGGGTGCCTATCTCAAGACGGCCCCCGGCTTCTCGACCGTGATCGAGGGTGTGGGTCGGGCAACGGAAGCTCTGCTTCTCGGCCAGGCGGACGCCGAAGGCGCGCAGAAGATCCTGGTCGATTACGTCAAGAGCACACTCGGCGACGATCAGGTGAAATAAGAGCAAGGTGCAGCCGGCGTGCGGAGCTCACGCCGGCGGTCCTCAGGAGGTGTTACGCCTCTTTACACACCCGTCTCAAGCCGCGCATCGAATACGCCCGAACTTCAGAGGAATGCGAGCCAATGTCAGTCCACTTCAAGCGCCAGGAAGCATGGCGCAACAGGTTTCTGATCCTGCCATCCGTGCTTCTCCTGACCGCATTCGTCGTTTATCCAGCCGGTTTTGCCGTCTATACAAGTCTGACAAACCTGTCCTTGAGTGGGCCGGCCGCCCTCAATCCCCGCTTCATCGGCTTTGACAACTATGCCAAGCTTCTGACAGACGGAAACTTCTGGCGCTCGCTCACCATCACCTTCTGGTTCGTCCTGTTTTCTGCCGTCATCGGCCAGCTCGTGCTTGGCCTTCTTTCGGCGCTGCTGCTGCGCAAGCCTTTTGCGCTGCGCCCGCTCGTCAATGCCATCATCCTGATGCCCAATGCGGTTCCAGAAGTGGTCGCCGCGCTGATGTGGGCCTCGATGCTGGCCGCTGGCGAATACGGGACCTTGAACAATATCGTTGCCTGGTTCGGCGTCGACCCGCAGCGTTGGCTCACCACCTTCCCATTGACCATGATCATCATCGTCAACATCTGGCGCGGCATCGGCTTTGCGATGATCCTGATGACTTCGGGCCTCACCTCGATCTCCAATGAGCTCTATGAGGCAGCCCGCATGGATGGGGCAAACAGTCGGCAGATCTTCAGCCGCATCACCCTGCCGCTGCTTGTGCCGACCATCTTCCTCTATCTCCTGGTATCGACCGTCTCGACGATCGCCATATTCGGCCTGATCTTCGCCCTGACCAGAGGCGGCCCGGCCGGCTCGACGGAGCTGATCGGCATCTACATCTACAACCAGTCCTTCAATTCCTACCAGCTTGGCTATGGCTCGGCCGTCGCAGTTGTCGTCCTGGTTTTCTCGCTCATCGTCGGCATGATCTATGTCCGCGCTTTGAAGGTGGACGTATGATGAACTCCAAGGCGAACAGTGCAAAGTCTGCGGCCTCCCGCTTCGGCTTGCTGCTTCTCATCAGTCTCTATTGCATCATGCCATTCATCTGGCTGTTGCTGGCAGCATTCGACCCGGATGCCGGGCTGTTCCTGGAAGTGCCCGAGGATTTCAGCCTTGCAAATTTCGTGCGCGTCTTTCGCGAGGAAGATGGCTTCCTGTGGCTGATGAATTCCCTGATCGTCTGCGGTGGGGCAACCCTGCTCGTCATGGTGCTGGCGGGATTTGGCGGCTACGCCCTGTCACGGACCAGAGCATGGTGGAAGCGACCCTTTCTCTACGCGATCATCCTGATCCGCGTGATCCCACCGACGGCGCTGATCGTGCCACTCTACAAGGTCATGCTGACATGTAACCTTGCGATTTCGGGGATCCTTCGGCCGCTTCTGCCGCCGGAATATTTCCGCTCAACCATGCGCATTGTCGGCTTCATCGACGGCTATCTCGGTCTGATCCTATTGCTTGCGACCATGCATCTGCCGCTCGCACTCTGGATCATGAAGACCTTCTTCGACAGCGTCTCACCCGAATATGAAGAGGCGGCCATCATGGATGGAGCGACCTTCGGCCAGCGCCTGCGCCGGGTTCTCCTGCCCCTGGCGATGCCTGGGCTTGCCGCATCCGGTCTCTTTGCCTTCATCGCTGCCTGGGGAGACTTCCTGTTCCCGCTGACCTTCATTTCCTCCCCGGAGCTGAAGATGCTGCCGCTTGGAATCTACAGCGCCTTCCTGCGCGACAGCCAGATCGATTATGGCCTCCTGGCCGCCATCGCCGTTGTTTACACCGCCCCTGCCATCATCGCCTTTGCCTTCGCGCGGCGTTTCCTGGTGCAGACATTTGGCGGCGGATTGAAGGGATAAACCGACATGTCCTCCATAACACTCACCAATGTGCGCAAGCGCTTCGGAGCTCTCGAAGTCATCAAGGGCGTCGATATTTCCATCGCCGACGGGGAATTCGCGGTCTTCGTCGGCCCCTCGGGCTGCGGCAAGTCAACATTGCTGCGCATGATCGCCGGCCTGGAGACAATCAGTGACGGCGAATTCAGGCTGGATGGAGAGTTGATGAACGACGTCTCCCCGGACAAGCGGGGCCTCGCCATGGTCTTCCAGTCATATGCCCTCTATCCACATATGACGGTGGCAGAAAATATTGGTTTTTCCCTCGATCTAAAGGGCATCGACAAGCCTGAAATCAAACGCCGTGTGGGAGAAGTTGCTGAAAAACTACAACTGTCTGCGCTGCTCGACCGGCGGCCGCAGGCGCTCTCCGGTGGGCAGCGACAGCGTGTCGCCATCGGACGCGCCATCATCAAGCAACCGAAAGTCATCCTGTTCGATGAACCGCTGTCCAATCTGGATGCAGCACTTCGCGTCCAGATGCGCGCGGAACTGCAGCAACTGCATAGAAACACTGGATCAACAATCATCTATGTGACGCATGATCAGGTGGAAGCCATGACGCTCGCCGATCGCATCGTGGTCTTGAAGGAGGGGGAGGTCCAGCAGGCCGATCACCCGATCGCCCTCTATCAGGAACCCGACAATCTCTTCGTCGCACAGTTCATCGGCTCGCCGAAGATGAACGTGTTCGAAGCAAGGGTTGAGAGCGTCGCAAGTGGCACCGCCCGCATTTCCACCACGGCCGGCTGGTCGACCGAACTCGACCGCATTCAGGACTTGCGCGCCGGAGACCTGATCCTGCTTGGCATCCGCCCGGAGGACCTTTCGCTTGCCGACACCTCCACTGGCGACATCATCACGACGGCGCACCTGTCTGAGCGTCTCGGCATGGAGACATACATCACTTTCGACACCGGCCAGGAGCCGGCAATCGCAAGGATCGCCGGCGATCACCGGATCGGCTCAGGTGACGCGGTGGCATTCCGCATCAACCGGGCCGCCTGCCACATCTTCGACCGCGCGGGCAAGGCTATCCGCCGGACCCGTCCATGACTGAGACTGGAGACACCATGAGTTTGAGAATAGGCGTCATCGGCTGTGGCCTGAAGGCGGCAAGTTATGCACGTGCCTGGGTCAACAGCCCGCTTCAGCCACGTTTCATCGCGCTCACCGACACCAATCCCGGCTCGATCGAGCGCTATGCCGACATCGTTCGCAAAGGTGGGAACAATCCCCGGATCTATGCAGATGCCGAGGCATTGCTGGAGACCGAAGCTGAAAACCTCGACGCGATCTATATTTCGACGCCGCATGCCTATCATGCGGGATATGCCAAGGCGGCGCTTGAGAAAGGCATCCACCTTCTCCTCGAAAAGCCGATGGCGCTCGACGCTTCCGAGGCGCGCGACATCATCCTTGCTAGAAACAAGGCCGACAGACAGGTCGTCATCGCCTACCAGGCATCGCTTTCGCCGCTGCTCGAGCGGCTGCGGCAACGCGCTTTGGCCGGCGAGTTCGGAGCACTCCTAAACGTGCACGGCGAGGTCTGGGAAGACTGGCAGGACCGGTACGGTTCGAGCTGGAAACAAATCCCGGCCCTCTCTGGCGGCGGCTTCATATTCGACACGGGCTCGCATCTCTTCAATGCGGTGCTGCAGATGACGGGCCGACGCTTTCAAAAAGTCTGCGCAATGCTGGACAATCGCGGCCGGGCCTATGAGCTCGTCGGCGGTGTATTCGCCTCTCTTGACGGTGGCGTGCCAGTCAATCTGAGCTTTTGTGGCGACACGATCCCCGGCTGCGAGTCGAGCCTGACCCTGTTTTACGAAAATGCGATCCTGCGCGTCGACATCTGGGGCAAGTGGATCGAACTGCGCCAGGGGGCCGTGCTTACACGGGAAACGGCCGGGGAAGATCTGAACGCCGTGCTGAGCGTCTTTGCCGACACATGCACGGGGCGCATCGCCAATCCTTCAACAGCAGAGCGCAGCCTTCATCTGGCGGAGCTCTGGGACCTCATCAAGCAATCCTCCGAGGAGCAAGGAACAAACCTCCTTCTCCAGACCAATCCCTGGGAGCCCGCATGACCAAGCCTATCCGCATTACCATCTGGAACGAATTCTGGCATGAAACGAACGAGCCCCATATCCGTGCGGTCTACCCGGACGGCATTCATGGCGCGATCAGCCAAGGTATTGCCTGCGATGATTTCGAGATCCGCTGCGCGACATTCTTCGATCCGGAACATGGCCTGACCGACGAGGTGCTCGACAATACCGATGTCCTCTTCTGGTGGGGCCACGTCGTTCACAAGCAGATCCCGGACGAACTGGTGACCCGGATCCAAAAGAGGGTGCTCGACGGCATGGGCCTGGTCGTCCTGCATTCCGGTCATCATTCGAGAATCTTCGGCCGCATGATGGGGACATCCTGCAATCTCAGCTGGCGCGAGCATGAAGGCGGCGAGCGCGAGCGCGTCTGGGTCATCGATCCCGCGCATCCGATCGCCAAGGGCCTGCCGGAATCGATCGTCGTGCCGCAATCGGAAATGTATGGAGAACCCTTCGACATTCCCCAGCCGGATCATCTTGTCTTCGCCAGCTGGGTGGAAGGCGGAGAGGTCTTCCGGTCGGGTTGCTGCTATCATCGTGGCCGCGGTCGCATCTTCTATTTCAGCCCGGGCCACGAAAGCTTCCCGATCTACTATCAACCCGAAATTCGTCAGGTTCTGGCCAATGCCGCGCGCTGGTGCGCGACGCCGCATGAGGATGGTACACGCATGGTCAACAGGCATCGGCCACAGCCACTCGAGCCGATCCGCACCACGGAGGAAGCCGAATGAGCATACGCCTTGCGATCGGCCAGTTCCGCGAGCTGACCGAGGAAAAACTCCGCTTCGCCACCCAGTCCGGTGTCACTGGAATTCAGATGAACAATCCCATCCTTCCCGGCGACACACGCTGGGAAGTCGAGGACATCCGCCCGCTGGTCGAAAAGGCCAAGGCGTTTGGGCTGGTCTTCGAGGCAATCGAAAACGTTCCCGTCCAGTTCTACAACAAGGCTATGCTCGGTGAGCCCGGACGCGACGAGCAGATCGAGAACTATTGCCATACCATCCGCTCCGTCGCGCGTGCCGGTATTCCGGTGCTTGGCTATCACTTTACACCCAACAGTGTCTGGACAACCGACAGAACGACCACGACACGGGGCGGCGCCAAGGCCCGCAGCTTTGACATGGGCATGGTCTCCGCGAATATTGACAATGCCGAGGTTCTAAAGAGTTTCCTGCCGGTCAACCTCGGTCTGGCGAACGCATTGCCGCTGCATACAGGCGCGGAGCTTGCCATTTCGGCTAAGCAAATGTGGGAGAATTACACGTATTTCATCAATGCGGTCCTGCCGGTTGCCGAAGAAGAGGGCATCCGTCTCGCACTCCATCCCGATGATCCACCGGTGGAAAGCCTCGGCGGTGTCGCGCGCATCTTCAATTCGCCGGCAAACTTCATGCGCGCCCACGAGATTGCTGGAGGCAGCCCCGCATGGGCGCTCGATCTGTGCCTTGGCTGTTGTTCAGAAATGCCGGGGGGACGCGACAATGTCGTGACCATGATCCAGCATTTCGCACCCTTGGGCGCGATCGCCTATGTGCATTTCCGCGATGTGCAGGGGACTGTCCCGCACTTCACCGAATGCTTCATCGGCGACGGCAATTTCGATCCCGCAGAAGCAATGGCACTGCTTGCGCGCAACGGTTTCGACGGCTTCATCATCGACGACCATGTGCCTGTCATGGACGACGACACCCCCTGGAACCACCGCGGACGGGCCCATGCGATCGGCTACATGCAGGGGCTCCTGCGCATGGGTGAGTATGCCAGAGCTTTCTCTTGAGATGGCAAGCCCGGCTCCTGACCTGGAATTCTATGTCGGATCCTACACCACCTGCTCCGGGGGCGGCATCCACCACGTCCGGCTTCCCGGCGCGGTGCCTGAGCGCGCCGAAAGCCGCCTGGTCGCGGAAGCCCGGAGCCCGACCTGGATTAGCTTGCTGCCCGGGTCCCGGATGCTGCTGGCCATCGAGGAAATCGGGACAGTCGACTGGCCTCGGCTGCTGACTTTCAGGATGGGCGAGAGCGAGGTCGTCCCGCTCAATGCGGCCGCGCTTCCCGGCGGCCATCCCTGCCATATCGGCGTTCACCCGACACAGCCGCTTGCGGCAACAGCGCATTACAGCGACGGATCGGCGGCACTCTGGCAGATCGCAACCGACACCGGAACCGCATCGCTGCTCCAGCGTCTGCAACTGATGGGCTACGGACCAAACACCGAGCGGCAGAGTGGCTCTCACGCGCATTTCGCCGCCTTCATCGAGGATGGCTCCGCACTAGCCTTCACCGATCTCGGCGGCGATGCCATACATTTTTTCGACCTGGATATGAACGCTAGCCCAAAGCTGGTCCCACGCCAGCGCCTCGCCCTGCCACCAGGTTGCGGCCCCCGTCATCTGGTTGAAGGTGACGGCATCCTATATCTCGTCTGCGAACTCGACGAGAATGTGTACACAATAGAACAGATAGGCGGTCTCTACCACGTCCGAGCGCGGCTCGCGCCCTTCGGGGAGAGCGAGGTTTGTGATGGTGCGCTTTCCGCCGTCAAGCTCTCCTGGGATAAGCGGTTCCTCTACGTCGCCGGACGCAACCAATCTGCCATTGCCTGGATGGCTGTGGCGTCGGATGGCAGCCTCCGGCTTCAGGGCCAGATCGACTGCGGCGGCCGTCATCCACGCGACCTCGCAATTGATCCGAGCGGGCGATGGTTGATTGTAGCGAACCAGAAATCGGGCAGCCTCTGCCTGTTCCAACTGAACCCGGTTAGCGGCGCACCTGACCGCATGCCCGGCACCATTTTCATCGCAGCCCCTGCCTGCATATTGTTCCCGATGAAAGTGCATGTCAGCAGCCAAGGCACGGGATCATGAAGAGTTTCGCGCTGTCCGCAGAAGGTGTCGATGTGTCGCTGGATCTCGACGCCGGCATATCTCGTCCTTCGCCGTCAAACCCAATGAACGGCGGTTTGCCCCATTCCACAAGGCACCTTGGCAGCAACTTGAACCGCTCCGGGTTTGCCGGAGGCTCCAACTTCTGAGAGAGTGGAGCCATCATGAGCAAGACAACGAACAAGTTTTCACCTGAAGTCCGCAACCGTGCCATCCGCATGGTGCTAGACCACGA